>Ga0209445_1000042_pt1 | contig 64845 bp, 59 predicted proteins | sample MarorgKNORR_S2LV_4_FD_188223 | JGI IMG/M metagenome (GOLD analysis project Ga0209445, IMG submission 188223) | Marine microbial communities from the Southern Atlantic Ocean, analyzing organic carbon cycling - NADW_A/KNORR_S2/LV (SPAdes) (version 2) | ecosystem: Environmental > Aquatic > Marine >... | reverse complement strand
ACGGGTCGAACACAAAGTCAGGTACGGGCTCTGCCTCGGTGTGAAGAGGCTGTCTTGCGCATAGCTTGTCGCTCACGTTGACTGCCTGACGACCCGTTCAGCACGCTGACGGAGGCAGCCGCATCGTGAAGAAGCGACTCCAACAGTCGGTCGCGCTCTTACGAGGGGACTCCCGGCATGACTCCCGCTGTTCGATGCCGTTTTCCCGCTGTTGAACCCCGGCAGAGTCCGGCATCGTGTCTCGGCAAGTGCGGCAGATCGTGCAGCCCAGTACGGACTTACGTCATTTCTTGCCGTGATTCGATGCTTCTGTGCCCTGCCTCCTAAGCAGTAGGTCGCAGGTTCGAGTCCTGCTGAGGGCGCTTTGGGAAGAGAATGTCCTACAAGCACTTACAAGCTTGTGGGGCTTTTTCTATGGACATCGGATGGGCACCAAGTCTCCCATGAGTCTCCCACAGGACCCATTTCGAGGCTGATATCGACCTTTCCTGTCAGCCCCCCCTCATTGGCGGCCACGGGCCGGTACTGGTGCCGGACCGCACACATCGCCGCCACTGCAATACCGTTCCCCGAAAAGTTTTGGTAGCTGGGGCGGGTCCATTTTGCCCGACAGGCGAGACCCCCAGTGGGGTGCACTCCCCCTAAAGGGTGCCCCACCAGCGCTGGACTATAAACGTAGTGGTACATCACGCGGTTCATTCAGCCCCTGTCCTCCCGGCCTAGCTGACCGCAAACAAGCCCCTTGCGGTCGTCGAAGTCACCCAAACTAGCGCCGGGGCATCTGGATTGCGCGAGCCGCCTCGGGACGCACGCTGGCCTGGTACACCTGCTCGAGCACGCCTGTGGTGCGCGTGGTGATCAGGCCGTTGATGCGCTCGATGATCGAGGGCAGTTCGCTCCATGAACGATCTATCTGATATAGCTGATCAGCGGTCGGCGGCCCGCTGGCCGACTGTATGCCGTTCGTCTGGAAGGCGCCCCCGTTAGCGTCCCCGAGCTCGTCTCTCACCTCATCGAGGTCCTCGATCAACGCAGTGACCTCTTCGGCAAGCGCGGTAGTCCCGTTGTCTCCTTCCCCGAGCAGACCCTCAACAGCCTCGAGCTGATTTTCAGCCTCAGTGAGCGCCCGGCTGGCACGCTGTACGACTCCTGAGAGGCGATACGACGACATCATGGCTTCGTTCCGTTCGGCCATGACGGTGCGGCTCATGGAGACGCGTGGGTCCAAGCGCACGGTCACCTCACCCGCAATGACCGCGTCCCCGGCGGAGAGCTGGAGCAGGTACGTGCCGGGAAGTACGCGCGGCCCGGGGTCCATAGGCTCGCCGTCCGCGTCCTCCTCCACCAGACGTAGGTCCCAGATGACTTCGTTGAGGCCAGCGGCTCGTGGCGGCTGTAGCTCGCGGATGGTACGACCCATCGCATCGGTGACCGTCAGCGAGACCTCATCCATGTCGGAGCCGAGGTAGTACCGTATGCGCGCGCCCATCGGCGGGTTGTCGTCGGCATAGATGCCGGGGGTCCAGCCCTGCGGACGATAAGCGTTGTACGAGGTGGCACGCCGCACCGGAAACAGATGCGCCGTGGAAGCCACCACCTCCGGCGTCAGCCGTTCCAACGGTGCGATGTCGTCCATGATCCAGATGCCGCGTCCGTGAGTCCCGATCACGAGGTCGTTCTCGCGCGGATGGATCTTGATGTCGTCGACAGGCACCGTCGGCAGCCCGTTTTCGAGTCGTACCCACTGCTCGCCCCCGTCCACGGATGCATACACGCCGAGCTCGTTGCCGACGAAGATCAGGTTCTCATTTCGCGGATGCTGCGCCAGAGCGCTCACGGAATTCGCCGGAAGTCCTAGGGTGATCAGTCGCCAGTCCTGGCCAAAATTGACGCTCACGTACACGTACGCCTCGAAATCGTCCGAGCGGTGCCCGTCGAAGGCCACGTACACCGTGCCCACCTCCGCATGCGACGCAACGATGCGCGTGACGTACGTGTTGGCCGGCAGTCCCTCGATGCGGTCGGTGATGTCGGACCAGGTGGCGCCACCGTCCTGTGTCACGTGCAGCCGACCGTCGTCAGCCCCCGTATACAGCACATTCGCATCGATGGGGGACTCGCCCAATGCGGTCAGGTTGCCATAACTCGACTGGCCGTCGTTCACCGACATCTGAGGATCGGAGCCGAGCACACCCATGAGCTCGAGTGCGCCTCGGTCGATCGCGTGCGTCAAGTCTTCGCTGATGGCCTGCCAGTTTTGGCCGAGGTCGGTCGACTTGAACAGCACGTTCGAGCCGAAGTAGATCGTATTGCCGTCGTGCGCCGACTGCAGGATGGGCGTATCCCAGTTCCAGCGCAGATCGGGATCCTCCCCATCGGGGCCCGGCCGCCCGATCGGCCGCACGCGGGAGCGCTCCATGGTCTTGAGGTCGACGCGGGTCAGGTTGCCGCCCTGGGACTGCGCGAACATGATGTGTGGATCCGTAGGATGAGCGACCGTGAAGAAGCCATCTCCGCTACCCACGTTGTACCAGTCTCGGGTGCGGATCCCCTGATTCGACCAGGTGTCGGAGGGCGCGCACCAGGAACCGTTGTCCTGTAGGCCACCGCAGACGTGATACGGATCGCGCATGTCGACGCTGATCTCGTAAAACTGCGAGATCGGTAGATTCCGGAACTGGAACCAACTGTCGGACCGGTCCCAGCTCACGGACACACCGCCGTCGCCGCCCAGCAGCAAGTGATCCGAGTCAGCCGGATCGATCCAGAGCGCGTGGTGGTCGCTGTGCACTCCGGCCGCGGCGTCGCTGGTGAAGGTTCGACCTCCGTCCGAGGATCGATAGAGGCTCGATCCGCTCAGATAGATGCGTTCGGGGTCGCTGGGGTCGATACGGATTTGCGAGTAGTACATGGGACGGTTGTTCGTCGACGACAACTGCCGCCAGCTATCGCCCCGGTCGGTCGAGCAGTATACGCCGTTCCGCGTGCGTCGCGCATTGGGTCCACCGCCACGCCCCTGCCCCGCGGTGCGCGGCTCGGCCTCCACCAGCGCGCAAACGCGGTTGCCGTCGCCCCGATAGATCGCCAGGCCGATGCGGCCCTTGTCACCCGCGGGCAGTCCTTCGGTCAGCTCCGTCCACGAGGCTCCGCCGTCGGTCGTACGGTAAATGCCGCTGCCGGGTCCTCCGCCGTTGAAGCCCCACGCCGAGCGCTGGCGCTGGTACATCGCGGCAAACAGCGTCTGAGGGTCATTCGGATCCATGGCGAGGTCGATCGCGCCCGTATGATCGTCGATGAAGAGCACCAGCTGCCACGTCTGGCCGCCGTCGCTCGTCTTGTAGACGCCACGCTCGGGGTTCGCCCCCCACAAATGGCCGACGGCGGCGACATACGCCACGTCCGGGTCCCGCGAATGCACTTGAATGCGGGAGATGTGATGCGTGTTCTCGAGCCCCAAGTGGGTCCAGGAGGCGCCGGCGTCCGTGGAGCGGTAGACACCATTGCCCCACGGCGATGACTGTCGGTTCTGCGGCTCGCCGGTCCCGACCCATACGACGTTGGAATTGGACGGAGCCAGCGTGACGTCGCCGATCGACGAAGTCTCCTCATGGTCGAAGATTGACTCGAACGTCGTGCCCGCGTTTTGGGTCTTCCAGACCCCGCCGGTGGCAGTCCCGACGTAGAAGACGCGTGGATCGGACTCCACGACCGCCAGGTCCGACACGCGACCGCCCATGATGGTCGGCCCGATTGGGCGCCACTCCAACGCCCGCGTGGCTTCCGTGATCTGATCGGGGGTCTGAGCGGCCGCAGGAAGCGCGATCGTAGTCGCTGAGAGCACGAGACACGCAAACGTAGGAACGAGCGAACGGGGACGCATTTGAATCACCTCTGGATCGAAGCACTGCTGTGGGATCGTCCGACTACTGACAGCTCAAGCACCTGTGACTGTTGGCGGCGCCCAGGCTCTCCAGCAACTCGATCGCCTCTGGATAGGGCTGGGTACGTTGCTGCGGGCCATTGGCCATGTCCACCGTGGTCTGGCCACGCCGGCTGACCACCATGACATTGGCCCCCTGACGGGCCAGGTAGCGGATCATCTCGGTGTCGCCGCGCGCGGCAGCGTTATGCAGCGGAGCGTATCCGCTGGCGTCACGCGCGTCGACGTCGGCGCCGAGTTCTTCGACGAGATATTTCACGGCCGACAGCCAGACGTCGGGCACATGGCGGTGCGAGTTGCCCGCGTAACCCGTGCCGTAACCATGACCCGAGGCAGCGTGGATGGGGTAGACGCCTGGTCCGCCGACGGGCACGGGCGCAAGCCCAGACGCGTCGGGGCCCGTCCCTCCTCGAGGGCGCCGGGAAGGCGCTTTGATCGTCGGGATACTCGCATCCGCGCCGGAGGCCACCAACAGCTTCATGGCCTCCAGGTCCAAGGCGTGGGCGGCTCGCCAAAAAGGCGTGGCACCGGTCATGTTGATGCCGAGATGCGTGAAGGTATACTCCATGAACCAGACGTGTTTCTCGAGGCGTTGATCGGGATTCGCCCCCGCCTCGAGCAGCGCGCGCATGACCTCCAGGTAGGTCGCACGTTGCTGCCGGTACGCTTGCTGTTGGGGGTATCGGGCTTTGGGCGCCCACTGCGTATTGAGCGCCGCAAAGAGCGGCGCAGCGCCCCCCTCACTGATCACGTTGGGGTCGGCCCCACGCTCGAGCAGACGCAACGCGAGGTCGAAGTGCCCATTGATGACCGCACTCAAGACCGGACTCGTGTGGTCGCCCGCGCTCGCCTGGTCGATCCCCGCACCACCGTCGACAAGCGCCAACGCGGCCTCAGGATGACCCTCGCGCACGGCATACAGCAGCGCGGTCGTGCCGCCCATGGTGCCCACGATGTCAACGAAGGAGAGCGGAGCCACCTGCGTCGAAGGCACCGGCTGCGGAACCTCCTCCGCCTGCTGCGGACCTAACTCCTGCCGCAGCGCATTGAGAGCCTGATCCCGGCGGGCGGTGTGATCGCGTCCCGCCTCCGGCGTCTGCCTCGCGGCTAGCACTGCCGCCTCCACCTCACTAGGGCTCGGGCGCCAAGCGGCGTTGCCCGGCTCCACCTCGGCTCGGAACCCTTCGAGCACCTGATCGCGTCGTTGGCCCGCGGCTCGGTCCTCGGCGTACCTCTGAGGGAGGTCGACAACCAGCGACGTGAGCGCAGGGTCGGCTCCATGCGCCAAGAGCGCCCGAACCGCGTCCGAACGCCCCTTGGCTGCAGCGAACATGAGCGGAGTCTGGCCTCGACTCGATTCGCGCGCGTCCGCTCGAGCTCCGTGCTCGAGCAAGGCTATTACCGCCTCGACACTGCCGGAGCCTGCGGCGAAATGCAGCGCGGTGGAGCCACCGGACGTGGTCGTCGCATTGGCATCCGCACCGCCTTCGAGCAGCGCGTAGATCAGCCGTCCGTGTCCCTGGCGAGCCGCAAGATGCAGCGGCGTGTAGTCCCCGAGGCGTGTTGCCGCTTCGACGTTGGCGCCCGCATACAGCAAGATGTGAGCTATCTCGACGTGCCCGGCGTCCGCCGCCCAGTGCAACGCGGTCATGCCATCGCCTTCGGACGCATTCACGTCCGCACCTCCGCGCAGCAATGAGCGCACGGCCTCGGCGTCGCCACGCCTCGCGGCATCCGTGATGGCGGTATCAGCCGATATCCAGCCCCAGAGTGCGGTCGCCATGCACAACACGCCGACTGACCGAGAGAGGGAGCCCAGGGATCTCATCGTTCACTCCTCATCGCTTCGCCTCAGCCCTGGCTCGACAGCGCCGGCATCGAGAGACCGAATTCGCCCGTGCTGTCGCCCAAGTTGTTCATGTCGTCCAAGCCCAGCCCATGAAGCATGCTGAGCATCGCGTTCGCCATCGGGGTGCCGTCTGGTGCCTTCAAATGCACCCCGCCTTGAAGGGCCCCGTTTGCGCCACCGAGCGCAATGAGCGGTGCCCGGCGGTGGTTGTGCAAGTTGGAGTCGGCCATCGGCGAGCCGTAGAGAATCATGGTCTTGTCGAGCAGCGAAGTGCCGCCTTCGTCTACGTTTTGCAGGCTCTCGAGCAGGTACGGTAGCATGCTGACGTGATACCTGTTGATCTTGCCGAACTCCATGATCGAGTCCTCCCTACCACCGTGATGGGACGCCGGATGGAAGGGGCGGTCTGTTCCGCTCTCGGGGAAGACCCTCGCGGACGAATCGCGGCCCATCTTGAGCGAAAAGACGCGAGTCACGTCCGAGGAGAACGCGAGCACCTGGATGTCGAACATCAAGCGCATGTGCTCTTCGAAAGAATCCGGCACACCGGCCGGAGCCTCGGGAAGCTCTCTGGGCTCCCCGCTCGAGTTGCGCGCCTCGATGCCCTGGATGCGTCGCTCGATCTCGCGCACATTTTCCAGATAGCGGTCGAGACGATGGATATCGTTTGGCCCCAGCTCGCGCCTGAGCGCCCCAACGCGACCCCCGATCCAGTCCAGAATGCTGGAATTAGTGCGGCGACGCGCGAGACGCTCCTCTGGAGTGCCGCCAGCGCCGAAAAGCTGATCGAACGCAACGCGCGGATCCCGAATCACAGGAAGCGGTTCGGTCGGAGACGCCCAACTGATGGAGTCGGTATACACGCAGGTGTATCCGTACGCGCACCCCCCTGACTGATTGATGTTCTCGATGCAGAGCTGCATGGAGGGAATCGGCGTGTCCTGCCCGAAGCGCTGAGCGTACAGCTGGTCGATCGACGTGCCCACGAAAACGTCGGAGCCCTCGGTTTGCTTCGGATGCGCCTGCGTCAGGAAGACGGCGCTGGAGCGGAAATGGTCGCCACCGATCTCGTGCGGCTTGTAAGCCTCCGCCATGCGTACGTCTGTATTGCTGATGATCGTGAGGTGGTCACGGAATGGCTCCAGCGGGCTCAGTGCAGTCGGAGACAGGTCGAAATCACGCCCTGACGCGGCTGGCGCCCACAAGTTCTGCGTGGCCCCCCATTCGTTACAGCCCGCGGCTCCGTGCACCATCTCGATCGCAACGAATCGCGTGGGATCGGCACGGCGCGCTGCCCCAGACCATACACGCCCCGCGGGCTCCATCGCGTCGAGCATTGGCAGGGCCACCGCCGCCCCCATACCACGAAGGAAGGTGCGGCGTGGAAGGTGCTTACCGGTGATGAATTCCATGTTGTGAATCTCCTCGGGGCTCTCCCCGGCTACCCGTCGCTCCCGGACGGCTGCTCAACCACATCAGTCGCCTGTTGCATCTGAAACGCCTGGCTCGTCGCCACACCCAGAATGAAGGTCGACATTTTGTAGCCGTCGGAGGCCGCTTTCTGGGTGATAGCACGGATCGTGGGCTGATCGAAGTATTCTACGCGTCGCCCCAACGCATACGTCATCAGATTCTCGGTGAAGGTACGGATGAGCGGGATCGGCCGCTTCACCAGCGCCTCCTGCAGCTCCATCGGGCTGCTCACCGGCGTGCCGTCGTAAAGCTCGCCCTGCGTATCGAGCGGCATGCCGTTCTCACGGATCCGCCACCGCCCGGTTACATCGAAATTGTCGAGCGCGAGCCCGATGGGATCCATGAAGCGATGGCACGAGCTGCACGACGGGCTGGACCTGTGCAAGGCCATGCGCTCGCGCGTAGTGAGTAGACGGCCATCCTCCGACCCTTCGGTTTCGTCCAAATCCGGAATGCCCGGTGGCGGCGGTGGCGGCGGCGTGCCCAGCAGCACCTCCATCACCCATTTGCCGCGCAGAACGGGTGAAGTCCGGCCGGCGTGGGACGTGAGGGTCAGGATACTGCCGTGGCCCAACAAGCCGCGCCGCGTCTCGTCCGGGTACCTGACCCGTCGGAAACGTTCTCCCACAACGCCTTCGATGCCGTAGTGCTTGGCTAGGCGCTCGTTCAGGTAGGTATAGTCGGCGGTGTAGAGTTCGAGGACGCCCCGGTCGTCGCGAACGAGGCCGTTGAAGAAGAGCTCCGTCTCCCTGCGCATGGCGTCGGCCAACTGCTGATGGTAGTCCGGGAACAGCAGACGGTCCGGATGCACCGTGTCGAGGTCGTCGAGCCGCAGCCACTGCGCGGCGAACCGGGATCCGAGCGCCTCGGATCGCGCGTCGGCGAGCATGCGATGTATCTGACGCTCGAACTCGTCCGGATCGGAGAGCTCTTCGCGGCCCGCGACCTCGATGAGCTCGTCGTCCGGTGGCGTGCCCCACAGGAAGAACGACAGGCGTGAGGCGAGCGCGACGTCCGTGATGCGGTAGCTCTGACCAGGCACCACCTCTTCCGCCGGTTCCTCGAAGCGGAAGACGAAGTCCGGACTCGCGAGCATCGCCTCCAGGGCGGTGCGTACGCCGCGCTCGAAGCCAGCGTCGCTCTCGCCGAGGTCATAGAAACTCATCAGGCCCTCGACGTCGTCCGGCGAAAGAGGGCGACGATAGGCCCGGGTGCCGAGTTGGGTAACGATTCGTTGGGCGCATGGCCGAGCCTCGTCAGGCGACGTTGGACGGCAGGTGAAGATCCGCTTTCGTGCCGGAGTGTCCGAAACACCAGTTGCGCCATACGGTCCGACGATGGCCAGGTCCTTCAAATGCGCGAGCGCGGTCACCCCGTACCCGCTCACTCCGATCTGTCGATCCGTGAGCGACCAATCGTGGGGCGAGACCAGGTCCTCCAGTGGCCCCTCGCTTCGGCGTAGGAACGAGGCGGTGACCCGATGCGGACCAGCTCGCACGAAAATCGGCTCGGACCGCATGCTCACTCCGTTCGGATCCGACACGTCCATCCAGCGGTCGACCTCGAGAAACTGTACCCTCTTGCCATCGATGGACAACTCGATCTGCTCACCTCGGGTGGTGCCTCCGAAGAAGCCGCCGGTCGTGGTATGCTCGAACGCCATGTTGAACACATACTCGGCGTCGGCCGGGAACGTGTGTGTCGCCGAGATGCCTCCCCTCGTACCGAAGGGAGCACCCTCGACGCGATCCCACTGGGAGACATAGCCGGCGTTCGTGTACGTCGTAGTGCTCGGCAACGCATCCGGATCGCCCACCGCGAGACGAGCGATCTCGCTCGCCGCGTTCATATATGCGTCGAGCAGCACGGGGGATAGCAACTGCACGTCAGCGATGTTGTCGAAGTTTGCGCTCTTGGTATCGAGTGGCAGGTAGCGACCCGCGTCCACTTCCAGAGCCAGGAGTTCCTGGATCGCGCGGTCGTACTCGGCTCGGTTGAGACGCTGGAAGGTCCGTCCCCCGGGCGTCGGATTCGCGGCGGCAGCAGCGTCCACGATGCGCTCGAGTGCTTCTGCAAGAGCCATCAGCGTGTCCCCAGCGGGACGCCTAACGCCCGGCGGGGGCATCATGGCCGCGCGCAGCTTGCGGATCACCTTCTCAGCGACGGCCGCATTCTCGGGAGCTCTCTCTGTGTCGAAGTGCTCCAGAGACATATTTCCGCGAAGCGTACGGTCGTTGTGACAGCGAACACAGTACGCCTGAATCACGTCGTTGTCGGAGACCCGCGGCAACGATGTCGACGTTGCGGGCGAGTGCTGAGCAGACGAGGGAGGCCACGGAGCGACGCCGGTCTCGGGCCCGCCTATCAAGACGAGCAACATGCCGAGCCCGGACAGCGCCATGAGCGTTTTCATTCCGCTTCCTTCATTGGTGCCCTAATGCGATGTCATAGTATAGAAGACTCCTCTCGGCACCGCCACGAACGTCTCCCGACGCTTGGCGGAATCGGTGAGGCGACAGTAGAATGCGCAATGATGAAGCAACCCGCTGCCGCGGCGCTATTCGCCACCTTCGTGATCACAGCCGCCCTCTACGCGCAACAGGCGCCTCCGACGGATCTGACGGAGGCCATGCTTACAGCATACACGAAGGCGCACCTCGATCTCAACTCGGCCCGGGACGACTACCACCGCGCGCTGGGCGGGACCCACGACCTAGGAGAGCGTGAACGATTACGAACCGAGCTGGCCGAGCGCATTGGTTCGCTGTTGTCCGAGAACGGACTCTCCGCCGACGATTACGGCCGGATCACAACCCTGATCAGCGTGCAGGAGCCTCTACGGGTCCGTTTCGAAGCGCTCTTGGCGGAATTGAGCGGCGGCGACTTTTCCTTGCCGTCGGCGCGCCTCAGTGACAGCGTAGGCGCATGGACGAACTACGGATGGACTGGCTCAGCGAAGGCGAACCCGAGGACGCCACCTCGGAAGAACTGACTCAAGCGACCTTGGTCTGGTGTCCGTATTGCGGCGTGGAAGTCGAGTTCGTGGTCGATCCTACGGGTGGCCCGGCCCAAGAATACGTGGAGGATTGCGAGGTCTGCTGCCAACCCTGGACCGTACGCGTGACGCTGGGTCGGGACGGACAGCCGAGCGTTGAGGTCGCCACGCTCGACGAAGGCTGATACCTGCGGAGACGGGACCGGAGCCGAACCATTTGAAGAATCGCACATTGATCGGGCTCGCGTTGAGCTTGGCAGCTTTGACCACAAGCCTGCCCGCCCAAGAGCTCGGTTCCCAACTCAGGGTCTGGCTTCTCACCACCGGACCGGGCGACGCAGTTTGGGAGCGCTTCGGCCACAACGCAATACGCGTGTTGGATACCGAGACGGGCCGTGACGCCGCCTACAACTGGGGCGTATTCGACTTCGACCAGGTCGACTTCGTACCCCGGTTCCTCAAGGGCCAGATGCTGTACAAAATGGTGCCCTTCTCCGCGGCTGCGATGGTCGACGCATACGAGAGCATGAATCGCGAGGTCGTGATGCAGGAGCTGGCTCTCACGCCCGGACAGCGCTTGATGCTGCTTGATCTAGCTGAAGTGAACGCGCTGCCTGAGAACCGGGACTACTTCTACGACTACTTCCTCGACAACTGCTCGACTCGCGTCCGCGACCTGCTCGACCAGGTCCTCGATGGCGCACTCTTCGACCAACTGGGCACGAGGGAGACGGGCACTTCGTACCGGACACATACGCGACGCCTTACGCAGATCGATCCGATCGTGTTCACCGGGATGGACGTGCTTCTCGGTAGCCCTGGTGACCGCCCTATCTCCCTTTGGGCGGAGATGTTCGTCCCCATGACGCTCCGCGACGCTATCCGGGAGGTGACGATAACCAACGCAGAAGGTGTCGAAGTCCCCCTGGTGATGGACGAGCGGGTTGTCGTGCCCTCGACCCGGGAAGCCGAGCCGCTACGCGCCGACTCCTGGTTCTGGCGCTACCTCGCTCTTGGTAGCGTCGCGGGCGGGCTGCTGGCGTGGATCGGCGTGCGTGCCACGACCGGCGCCAGGCTGTTCCGTGTTCTCTTCGGTACGCTCGCTTCCGCTTGGAGCCTACTGGCAGGCCTGAGTGGCCTCATCCTTGTACTCGTGCTACTCACCGATCACTGGTCGATGACCTTCAACGAGAGCCTCTTCCTGCTCAACCCGGTTTCGTTGCCGCTCGTCGCACTAGTGCCCCTCGCGCTGAGGGGGAGCCTTGCGTCTGCCCGGCGCGCCCGGATGCTCGGCTTCGTTGCCCTCGGGGTCGCCGCACTCGGGCTTCTCTTCCAGTTGCTGCCCGTGACCCCGCAAGAGACCGGCATGCTCTTCGCGCTCCTCCTGCCGATCCACATCGGACTCGCCATGGCGTTGAATGCCGTGGCTGAGGTCGAGCCGCGCGCGTACCCTGCGACCGTGAGGAGTTCCTTCTTCGTCAGCCGTTGAGGGCCCGATGTACCGCCGAGGCAAGATGCTTCTGGCTATACGGCTTGTTGAGCAGCTCCGCGTCGATCTCCTCACCATCCCGCCACACGCCCACACTTGGGGCACGTGATCACCACCCTGCCCTCGTTCGAGCTGCAGCATCTGTGATACCTGTCCGTGGGCACCGTGGCGCTTCAGGCAGTTGTAAGCTGGTGGCTGCTCAGCACCGAAGTCAGGAAGCGGCTCGGTGGGGCTCCCGCACGAGAGGCAGTGCCGAGCGAGGCCTAAAAACAGCGGCCCCGCCACCCAACGGGTGACGGGGCCGTTCAGGTCCTGGGACCTGGGCGAACCAGACCGCGGTCGCCTTAGTACATCCCGCCCATGCCACCGCCAGGCATCGCCGGCGGAGGCGCGTCCTCGGCCTGCTCGACCACCACTGCCTCAGTGGTAAGCAGCAGGCTCGCGATCGACGCGGCATTCTGAAGAGCCGTGCGCACGACCTTGGTCGGATCGATCACGCCGGCCTCCACCAGATCCTCATACACGTCCGTGTCGGCATTGTAGCCGACGGCACCGCTCTCGGCGCGGACCTTCGCGACCACGATGCTGCCCTCTACGCCAGCGTTCTCGGCGATCTGACGGATGGGGTGCTCGAGCGCCCGATACAGGATCTGGACACCAACCTGCTCATCCTCCCGCTCGAGCTCGAGCTCATTGAGCGTCTCCTGCGCCCGCAGCAGCGCAACGCCACCACCGGCGACGATGCCCTCTTCGACGGCTGCACGCGTGGCCTGCAACGCGTCCTCGACGAGCGCCTTCCTCTCCTTCATCTCGGTCTCGGTCGCGGCGCCTACGTTGATGACGGCAACTCCGCCCGCCAGCTTCGCAAGGCGCTCCTGGAGCTTCTCGCTGTCGTAATCCGAGGTGCTCTTGTCGATCGAAACGCGGATCTCGTCAATGCGTCCCTTGATCTTGTCCGTCTCTCCCCCGCCGTCGATTAGCGTCGTGTTGTCTTTGTCGATGACGACACGCTTGGCGGTGCCAAGGTCGGCGGCAACGGCGTTCTCCAACTTGAAGCCAACCTCTTCGGAGACCACCTGACCACCCGTGAGAATCGCGATGTCCTGGAGCATGGCCTTGCGGCGATCACCAAAGCCGGGCGCCTTGACGGCAGCGACCTTCAGCGTGCCACGAAGCTTGTTCACGACCAGGGTCGCGAGCGCCTCACCCTCGACGTCCTCAGAGACGATCAAGAGCGGCTTGCCCATCTGCGCGACCTTTTCGAGGATCGGCAGCAGGTCCTTCATCACGCTGATCTTCTTGTCGTGGATGAGGATCATCGGATCCTCGAGAACCACCTCCATCCGCTCCGGGTCCGTCACGAAGTACGGGGAGAGATACCCGCGGTCGAACTGCATACCGTCGACCGTCTCGAGCGTCGTCTCCAGGCCACGTGCTTCCTCGACCGTGATGACGCCGTCTTTGCCAACCTTCTCCATGGCCTCCGAGATCAGCTCACCGATCTCGGGGTTGTTGTTGGCCGAGATGGCGGCGACCTGCGAGACCTCTTTCTTGCCCTTGGTCTCGACCGAAAGGGTCTCGAGCTGGGCCACGACATGCGCGACACCCTTCTCGATACCTCGGCGGATGCCCATCGGGTTCGTGCCTGCGGTCACGTTCTTCAGGCCTTCGCCGAAGATCGCCTGCGCGAGCACGGTGGCGGTCGTCGTACCGTCACCCGCCACGTCGGACGTCTTGGTTGCCACTTCCTTTACCATTTGGGCTCCCATGTTCTCCACGGGATCCTCAAGCTCCACTTCCTTGGCCACGGACACGCCGTCCTTGGTCACCATGGGGGAGCCGAACTTCCGATCCAGGACCACGTTCCGCCCCTTGGGGCCGAGCGTCACTTTCACGGCCTGAGCGAGCTTGTCGACGCCTTTCTTGAGACGCGCACGCGCCTCGACGTCGAAATGGAGCTCTTTAGCTGCCATTATTCATATCTCCTATTTCGTCGAATACGCTTACGAGACAATCGCGAGAATGTCAGACTCGCGGAGGATGAGGTACTCCTCACCGTCCAGCGTGACGTCGGTGCCGCTGTACTTTCCGTACAGCACTTTGTCTCCGACCTTCACGTCCATCTCGAGCCGGGCACCATCGTCAGAAACCTTGCCCGGACCCACTGCGATGACCTCGCCCTGGGAGGGCTTCTCTTTGGCCGTGTCGGGGATGTACAAACCTCCCCGCATCTGCTCGGCCTCGTCGAGTGGCGAGACCACCACCCGGTCCGACAACGGCTTAACACCTGCGGCTTTACCCATCTGGCCTACTCCTGCTGAAAGGGCCGTGTATCATCGGGATTTCGGGGCTACTAGCACTCAACGGAGTCGAGTGCCAACCGGCCGTAAATGTGCCAGTTTCTGGGATCGTGTCAAGCCATGGACAAGCGTCTTCCAGGCCCCCGGGCTACGCCTCAGAACCACCCGCGATAATGTCCCCAGCCATCGCTAGCCCATAGAGCGTCAAGAACGGCTCAATGCGTTCCACCGTAGTCAGGTACGGACCCATGGAATCCGCGAATCCACCGGTCGCGACTACGTACGCCTCGGGGCGACCCCACTCCTCCTTGATGCGCCGCACGATGCCGTCGACGGCGTCGATCGCCTGATAGAAGACCCCGCTCTGTATACACGTTTCCGTGCGCCTCCCGATCACGATCTCAGGCGGCTTGAGCTCCACGGTCGGGAGCTTCGCGGTGCGCGTGGACAGCCATTCGAGTCCCGCTTTGAGTCCAGGGGATATGACACCACCGCAGAACACACCCTCGCCGGTGATGCAATCGAACGTGGTAGCCGTGCCGAGATCGACAGCGATCGTATCGCGGCCGTACAGCTCGCGCGCCGCGAGCGTGTTGACGATTCGATCGGCGCCGACCGAAAGCGGCTCCTCGACGTCGAGCTCGATGGGCAGAGGCGAAGCCGGACCAACAGAGATGACCTCGCCTCCAGTGATCTCGGCGAGCGTCTCTGTCCACACCTGGTTCACGGAAGGGACTACCGAGCCGACCACGCCGCGCATGATGCGGGACTCGTCGACACCGTCGCCCGCGAGGAATGCCCGGATCAGCGCGGTCATTTCGTCGCCGGTGCGCGGCACGCCGGAGCTCACCCTCCAGTGAGCCGCCAACTCGGTCGTACTCGTGGCGAGCCCTACGACGGTCTCTGTGTTTCCTACATCGACGACCAGCTGCATTTGGGACTCTCCGTCCGTATGTGCGTGGCCTGCTCTACCGGTAACACCCGCTGCGCGTGGCTTGATCTACGCGAGCCGAACACTCCCGGCCACCACGCCTACCCGCGAACCATCGTCGCGCTCCAGCAGGAGCGCGCCGCTCTCGACGATGCCGCGCGCGATCCCGTTCCCCTCCTGCTCGGTATGCACCCGTTGGCCGCAGAGAACGTCGCGGCAATTCAGGTCGACAAGCGCCTCCGGTGAAAGCGTCAGTCCGCGTGGATCGCTCGCTCGTTTCAGCTCCGCGAGGACTGCGCCTGCCAGAGCCGCCCGCGACACCGGAGCCACGACATCCGTCTCGAGGGAAGTCGCGCGAGAGACAATGTCGAGCGCGAACCCCCCGGCCGGCGTGCGCACATTGATACCGATACCCGCCACGACCCCTTCTCCCGACCCAGCCGAGCTACCGCTGGCGGCTTCGCACAGGACGCCGGCCACCTTCTTGCCCCCGACCATGACGTCGTTCGGCCATTCAATGCCGGCCTCGATCCCCGGCGCGACTCGTTCGACCGCGCGCGCGGCCGCGAGTCCTACGATCAGCGGCAGAGACGTCACGGACGCGCGCGAAGCTGGCAGCAGAACCGACATCCAGAGACCTGACCCGGGCGGAGAATGCCACACCTCACCCTGACGGCCACGCCCGGCGCTCTGGGACTCTGCGATGACGACCGAAAAGTGGTCGGCACCCTGCCCCAAAATCTCCTTCAAGCGATCGTTGGTCGAACCAAGCTCGTCGTGGGCCTCGAGCACTGGCACACCCCACTGGGCACACCAGACCGAAAGCGACTCGCCCTCCCAGTGCTTCAGATGCGCCACGAAGTTGCCGCGTGGCCCAGACCGGTCACGTCATCCACAGGTAGGAGAGGAAAGCGCCGCCGACTAGCCAGCAATAGGGCGCAAAGAGGTAAAAGGAGCGCTTGTCGAGCATCGCCACGAACGTCCGGATGGCGAGCACACCTGTTGCCGCGGCCACAGCGCTGCCCACGAGCAGCGGCATGACGCCCAAAGCGGAAGCCGATCCGAGATCGCCAATCTGAAGCACCGCCGCGCCCGTGATCGCCGGAATCGCCATGAGGAACGAGAATGCCGCGGCTTCCTCGGCGTAGACACCGAGCCAAAGCGCGACGACCACGGTGGTCCCGGATCGCGACACGCCGGGCACCAACGCACACACTTGGGCCAGGCCAATCAATACCGCGGCTGTGAGAGCCGGGCGTTCGCGAGCAGCCCGGGCGATCCCCCTGCGGCTCGACCACAGGACGGCGCCGGTCACCAGGAGCCCGATGCCCGAGACCCAAGGGTTGTCGAAGAGCGTCTCCACGCTGTTCCTCGCCAGGCCGCCCACGACGACGATCGGGACCGTCGCGACCAAGAGCAACCCAACGTAGGTCAGCGCCTCGTGATCCCGCTTCAGGACACCTTCTGTGAGGTTCACGATACGGGCGCGATATACGATGAGGATCGAAAGCAGCGTCGCGACATGCACGGCGACCTCGAATAGCACCCCTTCCGTTGCGGTGCCGAGCACGGACTGAGCCATGACCAGATGACCGGAACTGGACACCGGCAGGAATTCCGTCGCTCCCTGGACGAATCCAAGAACGGCGGCCTCCCAAACGGTCATCGAGGGGCCCCGAGCAGGGTGCCGATCACCTTCGCAGCACCTGCTCGTAGTAGCGCTCGTACTGCGGCACGACCCGCTCTGAGGAGAACCGTTCTTCGGCGAGTGCCCGGCCGGCCTCCGAGAGCGACCGCCAATGCTCGTCGTCTCCCATGATGCGTAGCCCTGCCTCAGCCATGGCGTCGATGTCTCCTACGTCGAACATGTAGCCGCTCGTCCCGTGTTCTATGACCTCGGGAAGCCCGCCCACGTTGGACGCGACGACCGGCGCGCCACATGCCATGGCTTCGAGCGCCACGAGCCCAAACGACTCACTGGCCGAGGGCAGTAAGAAGAGATCGGCGCACGAAAGCACCTCGTGCACGGAGGTGTGCTTGCCCAGGAACATCACACGGTCGCGCACACCCAATTCCTCGGCGCGCATCAGGACCCTGGGCCGTTCCGGTCCATCTCCGACCAGTACCAGTCTCGACGGCTGCTTGGCTGTCAGCTTGGCGAACACGGAGACGACGTCTTCTGCACGCTTTACCGCCCGAAAATTAGAGATGTGCATCACGATCTTTTCCCCGTCCGGCGCCAGCGTTGCGCGGTGGGAGGGCACCAGCCCCGGCCGATAGACCGCGATGTCGATGAAGTTCGGGATCACCTCGACCCGCTCTTCCGGAACCGTGAAGTCCCGCACCGTCTCGCGCTTCAGGAACTTCGAGACCGCTGTAAGTCCGTGCGACCTCAGAATGGAGAAGCGGGTGATTGCGTGGAACGAGGGGTGAAGCCCCACGAGCGTGATATCCGTTCCGTGTAGAGTCGTGACGATTTTCAAGTCGCGCTCTTCCCCCAGCATCTCGTGCGCAATCCAGGCCGACGTGGCATGGGGGATGGCATAATGCACGTGTACCAAGTCGAGCTCGTGTTTGCGCGCCGTGTCGTGCAACGCGACCGCAAGCGCAAGAGAATACGGCGGGTGCTCGAAGAGCGGATAATCCTCCATCTCGACCTCATGAAAGAAGACCCGTTCACGGAACGGATCTAAGCGGAACGGCCGGGCGTAGGAAACGAAGTGCACCTCATGCCCTCGCTGAGCGAGCTCGAGGCCTAACTCGGTCGCCACCGCGCCCGAGCCCCCGTACGTCGGGTAGCACGTGATGCCGATCTTCATGGGGCCTCCATGGCGGCACTCCATGCCGCGAGCGTCAGGCGTACCTGGTCCGCGATCGGAGCGGTGGCGTCGATGCGCAGCACCGAGTCCGGAAGCTGATTTCGGAACCACGTGATCTGGCGCCGCGCGTACCGGCGGGTGTTCGCACGAATGTCTTCCATGGCCTCCTCGAGCGTGGCTTTCCCCTGCAAGTGTCGCATCGCTTCGCGATATCCCGTCCCCGTCATGCCGGGCGCGTCGCCGCCATACCCGGCGTTCAGCAAGCCCCGTACCTCCTCGAGAAGTCCACGTTCCACCATTCGATTCACGCGGTCGTCGATGCGGCGGTCCATCTCTTCGCGCGGCAGCTCGAGCACTACGACCGTTCCGCCAATCGCCTCGGCCTCCGCAGGCGCCTCGCGGTGCCATCGCGAAAGCGGCACCCCTGTGAGAAGAGCCACCTCGAGCGTGCGGCTCATGCGCTGCGGACCTCCTTCGATCGCGAGCCGTGCCCTCTCCGGGTCGAGCCGCTGCACCCACTTGGCGAGCAACGCCGGATCCTGTCCCTTTAGGTATCTGCGCACACCCTCGACGCGAGCCGCGTCCATCGTAGGCTCCGCGAAGACGGGCTCCATGACAGCCTTCAAGAAGAAGCCGGTCCCGCCGACAATGACCGGGATGCGTCCCCTGCCTGAGATCTCTCCCACCCAAACGCGTACATCCCGGGCGAACTGACCAGCCGAGTATCTCTCATCGGGCCGCACCAAGTCGAGACCGTGATGCGGAACTCGCTGCCTATCCTCGGCGAGAACCTTGTCGGTCCCGATGTCCATGCCCTGATACACCTGACGCGAGTCCATCGAGATGATCTCGATGTCGAACTGTTCGGCGAGCGCGAGCGAAAGGTCGGTCTTCCCTGATGCGGTGGGGCCCGTGACCGCGAGGAAAGACGTGAGCCGGTCACGTGGGCTCACGTGCGGCCGAATTTCCTCGCGAGCTCTCCCTTGGAAAGCCTCACGATGGTCGGGCGGCCATGCACATCGTGGTGAGGCAAGTCTGTAGCGAACAGTTCGTCGAACAGCTCCTGCATCTCCGCTCCAGAGAGTTTTTGCCCTGCCTTGATCGCGCCTTTGCACGCGAAGGTCATCGCAATGCGCTCGTGCTGATTCTTGGCGGAGCGCACGAGCTCGGACCCGTGGGTCAACTCTTCGATCATCTCTCGAAACGCACGCTCCGCGTCGAAGTAACGGTGCGGATTCGGCACCGCGTGCACGATCACGGTGTCGCCCCCGAAGGGCTCGACCTCGAAGCCAGCGCGCTCGAGCAAGCCCTTGAGATCGACGACCGCCTCGACTTCGGTCTGTGTGAGTCGAATCGTAAGAGGGAAGAGCAAGCGCTGTCCCACCTCCCCACCTCGTTCGAAGCTGTCCATGAGGCGCTGAAAGAGCACTCGCTCGTGCGCCGAGTGCTGGTCCACGATCAAGATGCCGTCGCGCGTCTCAGCGAGGATGTACGTGTGCAAGACCTGCCACAGACGGGCGCGCGTCGCGCCAGGTTCGAGCTCCGGCGCTGCTGCGGCGCCATTCGGGTCCTCCGCCTCGTGCGGCACCTCGGCGCCGGCCATGAAGAGCGCCATTTGGGTGTCCGGCGAGGGTGCGACGGGGCCCGTGCTGCCTTCACGCACTACCAGCGGAGGCGCCGCCAGCTGTGTGTCGAATGTCGCAGAGCTTTCTTCTCCCTCCAACGCACTCCGCACCGCGTCCTCGACCAGCATCTCGATAAGCGGCCACTCCTTGAAGCGCACCTCCGCTTTCGCGGGGTGCACGTTCACGTCTACGTGCCCCTTCGGCACCTGTAGATAGAAGAACATCCATGGACGCACGCCCTCCGGGATCGTCGTGCGATAGCCACGTTCGGCAGCCTTCACGAGTTGCGGCGCACGGAACGGCCGTCCGTTCACGAAGAGATAGCTCCGCCGTACCCCTGGCTTCGCCGCGTCCGGCCGCTGCACGAGCCCTTTCAAGTCGAACCCGTTCTCACTGTGTGATGCCAGGATCAGAGTGCTGCTCTGATCAGCGCCCCACACCTGCCCAACTCTGGCAGCCGCGTCATCAACGGCTGGAAGATCGAGCAGCGAACGATCGTCGGAGGTCAACATGAAGGTGACCTGGGGGTTGGCGAGCGCGAGCCCGGTCATTGCCTCGCTGATCACGCGGGTCTCCGCGCTCACCGACTTCAAGAACTTGGCGCGCGCGGGCGCGTTGTAGAACAGGTTGCGGACCTCGACGGTCGTCCCGCGCCGGCGAGGAAGATCCTCAACCGAGTTGATCTGCCCACCGTCGACGAGCACGCGGGTTCCAACCTCTTCCTCGGCATCGCGAGTATCCAACGTCAGCCGCGACACCGCCGCGATCGAAGGCAGCGCTTCGCCGCGGAAGCCGAAGGTGCGAATCCCCTGCAGGTCACCCGCAGCGGCGATCTTGCTCGTGGCGTGCCGATCCATGCAGAGCAGCGCGTCTTCCCGCCCCATGCCGACCCCGTCGTCGCTGACCCGGATGCGGCGTTTGCCGCCCCGTTCGATCGCGACTTCAACCCGCGATGCGCGAGCGTCGAGCGCGTTCTCGACGAGCTCTTTCACCACGGACGCAGGGCGTTCCACGACCTCACCCGCGGCGATCTGGTTCGCCACGACGTCCGGGAGTACTTGGATGCGCCTAGCCATGGCAGAATCTACAAGACCCGGGGAATCGAGGCCTCAGTCGACACCATAGAATCTGCACGCGTTTTCCGTGGTCTGACGGACGACTTCTTCGACGTCTCGTCCGATACGGGTGGCCACGGCGGCAGCCACGTACGTGACATAGGACGGTTCGTTCCGCTTGCCTCGCCGAGGTACCGGCGCCAGATACGGCGCGTCGGTCTCGATCAGCAGCCGGTCCGTCGGCACGTCTCGAAGCAGGTCGGCAGCGCCGAAGTTCTTGAACGAAGCGATGCCGGAGAACGAGACGTACCAACCAGCGCTCATCGCTTCGGCGAAGGCTAGTGGTCCACCGGTGAAACAGTGCAGCACACCCGAAGTGCCCTTCGGCATGCCCCGAAGCGCCGCCGCGATGTCTGAGTCGGCCTCCCTGGCGTGCACGACGACGGGGAGGCCCAACTCGCCCGCCAGATCCAGGTGCTGATCGAAGAGCTGGCTCTGTACCTCGCGCGGGGCGTTGTCGTAGAAGAAGTCGAGCCCGGTCTCGCCTATCGCAACCACCTCTCGGTTGGCGGTAGCCAATGCCCTTATGCGCTCGATCGCGTCCCCTGGAGCATCACCGGCTTCGTGAGGATGCACGCCTGCGGTGCACCAAGATCCGGGTCGGCCACGGACGAGCTCGAGCCCACGTTCGACGTCATCGACATCGGAGGCGATCGTGACCCAGCGGCTCACTCCCGCTTCGGCAGCCCTACGCAACACCGCCTCCCGGTCGTCCCGGAAGGCGGCGTCGGTAAGGTGGCAGTGGCTGTCAAAGAGCTCGATACCGATGCCCTCGAGGTCTATACAGTTGCCGGTTGGTGCTTCTTCTTCTCTCCGGTCTTCCCCAGGCCCCACTTCTTCTGAATCTCGATGAGCGCCGGCGAGGCCACGAAAATCGACGAATACGTGCCCACGATGATTCCGAGAATCAAGACCACCGTGAAGTCACGGATCACGGCGCCACCTAGTATGAGCAGCGCCATGAGCACCGCGAGGGTGGTGCCAGACGTAAGAATGGTGCGCGGTAGCGTCTCGTTGATCGACTCGTTCACCAATTCGATCTGATCGCGCTTGCGCGCACCCTTCTTGTGCAGGTTCTCACGAATGCGGTCGAACACCACGATGGTGTCGTTCAACGAGTACCCGAGAATGGTCAGGATCGCTGCCACCGTCGGAAGAGCGACTTCGACGCGGAACGCCGCCAGGAATCCGAGCGTGATCAGAATGTCGTGAAGCGTGGCGATCACGGCGGCGAGTCCGAAGCGGAGCTCGAAGCGCATCGCCAGGTACATCAGCGTGAGCACGAAGGAGAAGAGAACCGCGTATAACGCCTGCAGCTGGAGCTCCTCTCCCACCTTGGCACCAACGGCTTCGGTTCGCACAACGTCGAACGCTTCTGCGCCCAGCGCCGCCGCGAGGTCGCTCTCGATCTCGTCGGCCACTTCGGTGATCGAGCGGTCCTCGGCGATGGGCGCACGGATCACGAACTCGTTGTCCTCCCCGAACTCAGTGATCGGCGGAGCCTGCGCCCCGCCCAGTGCGGCACGGAGCACCGCCACATCCATCGGGGCATCGAAGCGTACTTGGATGAGCGAGCCACCCGTGAAGTCGACGCCGTAGACCTGCCAACTCCCTATCGCGGCGAAGTTGATCACCATCGCACCCACACCGACCAGTACAACCGCAGCGGAAAGGACATACGCCTTCTTCCGCGCTTCGATGAACCGGTACTTGGCGTCCTTGAAGAGTCTCATATGACGATCAAATGCTGATGGGATCCGTCGTCTTCTTGCCGCTCAGGTAGAGCAGGAAGAAGGACCGGGTCACGAAGAGAGCGGAGAAGAACGACATGATGATTCCGATCGACAGCGTCCAGGCGAATCCGCGCACTGGCCCGCTACCGAACTGGTAGAGAATCAACGCCGTGATCAAGGTCGTGATGTTGGCATCGACGATCGCGGAGAGCGCATGACCGAAGCCCTCGTCGACCGCCGTGCGCGGCGCACGGCCGTGGTCGAGTTCTTCGCGAATGCGTTCGAAAATCAGAACATTGGCGTCCACCGCCATGCCGATCGACAGAATGAGGCCCGCGATTCCCGGCACGGTCAGCGTGGCTCCAATGCCCGCGAGGCTGCCCAAGACCAGGATCGAGTAGACGCCCAGCGCGCTCACCGCGAGCACGCCTGCCATGCGGTAGTACGCGATCATGATCAATACCACCATGATCATGCCGACGATGCCGGCGACCTGGCCCTGGTCGATAGAATCCTGACCGAGTGATGGCCCGACCGTGCGCTCCTCGATGACGGCAATCCGCGCCGGCAGAGCGCCCGCCCGAAGAACGAGCGCGAGGTCGGCCGCCTCTTCGAGCGGCGTGCCACTACCCATCTCGATCTGGCCACGGGCTCCAATCCGGTCCCTGATGACCGGAGCGCTCATGACCTGGCCGTCGAGCACGATCGCGAGATAGTCTCCAACGTGCTGGGCCGTGAACTGCGAGAACTGACGGCCACCCGCGCGCGAAAGCTCGAACTGCACCTGCGATTGATTGAACTGTGGATCGCGACCGGCGGTAGCGTTCTCGAGTAGATCACCAGTGAGGAAGGGGTCCTCTTCGAGCACGTACAAATACTTGTAGTTGCGTGCGCCCCTGGCCTCTATGTCTTCCGCCCACTGCATCACTTGGTCCCGGGGGAAGGCCCGCTGGACGTCCGCCAGCGACAGGAAGTACTCGGCCGTGGGAACGTCCTCGATCGCCACGAGATAGGTGCCGAGGATGTCGCCGACGTTCAGTAGAGAGGAGAACGGTCGCAGATCGTCTGCCCTACTATCGGCCTCCGCCTCCTCTGAAGTCGCTCCTGTACTGTCCGCTTCGGCGTCAGCACTCGTAGTGTCACGACCACCAAAGAGTAGATCCTGCAGCGCTTGTTGATCGTTCCCGACGACATCGCGGCCCATGGCGCGGATCGAGTCGATGCCCAGGTTGGCCACAATGGAGCGGTCGATGCGCGAGAGCGCATTGTCCATGTCGGTCGTGGGCAATACGAGCTTGAACTCAAGGTAGGCGTTGCGCTGCACGATCTCCTTCGCCCGATCCTCATCGCCCTGCAGCCCCGCTAGTTCGACGATAACGCGTTCGGCGCCCACCTTCTGAATGAGAGGCTCGTTGACGCCAAACTCGTCGATGCGGAAACGGATAATGCGCACGACTTGGTCGATCATGTCTGACCTTGCCTCAGCCGTCATCGTGCCCTCGGGGTCATCGACCTCGAGAACGATGTGCATGCCGCCCTGCAAATCCAGACCGAGCTTGAGCCCCTTGTTGATCAGCTGCCAGCCGGCAATCAGGGTCACGATTAGGACCGTAATCAACCGGCCGCGAAGCGTTTTGAACATGAACTACCGTGGTTCGACGAAAAAATAGCCCCCGCGGGGGCTTTGGCGGTCAGGCCATACGACCGCGTTACGACAGCCCGTAAAGCTGTCGGCACCCCCCAGATGTGTCAATCTAAAACGGGCTGCGAGACCAGTGATACGCATTCACGGGGGGCGGATGTTCCCGAAGTGAAGTCGAACGGAACAACAACACCAGCGTGTCGGCACGAGCAAAGGTGCCGGAATGCCACGCCTAATCCCACAGGAGCGCTACCAACTCACGCGCAGGCCGGTCGTTGCCGCAACTCCCGAGTAGCCCCCGCCGTCGTTTGCACGATCCTCCATGTTAGCGAAGTTCACGCCGCCCTGTAGCTTGAGCTTGTGCCCGTAAAAATAGTAATTCACGCCGAGGTACAGCTCGTCGTAACGGTCGCCTCGGCCGTCGACTAGCTTGTTCTCGTATCGGGGCAAACGAACTCCGTTGGCCCCCTCGCTACTGAGGTAGGTGTACCGGCCCACAAACTGCAAGCCGGCGACGACGTTGAGGAACGGCATGATCGTGGCGCCCCACAGGTCGCTCTGGCCCAGGTAGCCCCGAGCCGTGGTAATATCGGAGCGTAAGCCCCACCAGCCGTCTTCAACCTCAAAGTTCACCGAGGCTACGTGGCGCAGCTGCCGCGTGAAGGTGTTGTTCAGGTCCGGATTCTGGTGCACGTAGGTGCCTCTCAGCAGTGCCGAGGCCACTCCCAACTCCTCCGCGGCATCGTATCCGAGCACGGCCAGCGTGACCACGCCTGCATTGAGTCGGCCAAACTCGCGGTTCCGTTCACCCGCTGAATACGCCCCAACACGATAGACCCAGTTGGACGCTTCTCCGGAGAAGCTGACGCCGGGCAGATACTCCTGCGGAAACCACATGTTGTTGGCGAGATTACTGCGGTCGATCGTCAGAAGCTCCTTGGATGATGTTGAACCGTCCATCGTGAAAGGCACACCTTGCTTGCCGACCTTCACCGCGGCGCGAGAAGTTGGGCTCCACTGCAAAAACGCATCCGTCAATCTCAGGTAGAACGGGTCAGTCTCCTGCGGGTTGAATCCCGCCTCGATATGCAACGTGAACTCGCGGAAGAAGTCCAAATTCACCCCGAGCCGGGCACGTCGAACATTCCATTCGTCGTACGTGCGGTCGTCCTCCCAGACGCGGGCGTGCTCGTGCTGGAACCTCCCGCTCAAATCCAAGCCCTGAACCACGGGGTTCGTCTCTGAGGCGTACAATTCGGCCAGCTGCCATAATTTGTCGTAGGTGGACTCACCCGCCTGCGCGGGGAGAGCGTCAGATCGTACGACGCTGAGGAGCAGCAGGAACGAGAGGAGATTGACGCACTTCAATTTCACGCGATGGCCTCCAGGCCCGTCTACCCAAAGAAGGCACGGATGATCGCACAATCCGCGCTCCGAGGTTACCGTTCCGCCGAATCAGATGTGCTGCGGCCAATTCCCGATCAGACACGAAGGTGAGATGCACCGACACGTCGCCATAAAGCTACTCAGCCTGGCGGCATCGCTGCTCAGCGTGATGGTCATTACAGGGTTGATGCTCCCGGCCACTACTCAGCCCAATGAATTCGCCGGTCAGGTGTTGAGCGCCTCGGGTGCTTTGGTCGTCGGCGGCGAGGCCACCAATCCCGGCCATCCGGTCGTCGGTGCTACGGTCCATCTAGTGCCAACCGCTGCGATTGACATCAGCACGCAAATGACCGCCAGTGCCATTTATGCTTCACCATACCCGGCGGAGGCCTACGATGAACCGCTGGAGGACGCGATCCGACTAGGCGGAGCAGATTTTCCGCAATCGACGACGAACGCAGAGGGCGAGTTCGTCATTGCAAACGTGCCCGATGGCAGCTTCTTCATTCATGTAACACCCACCGAAGCAGACACTGAACACTTGCCCGGCGGCGAGCAGAGCAGAACAAGCTACGCCGCCGACCAGCTGCGCGGTGCATCCATGGCGATCAGGCTCTCGAGCAGCCCGTCTCCGGCCGCCAGAGCTGTCGGTAGCTCGACATGCCTGACATGCCATCAAGATGAACGCCATTGGCAAGAAACCGCTCACAAGATCGGATGGACCGTACCGGGGGCCCCGGGCCCGATGCAGGATTTTTCCAAACACCCGGATTACTTCAAGGCACTCGAATCCTTCCACGAAACCGACGACTACGCGAACGGAACACACCTCGAGTTGGGCGACTACGATGCCCAGAGGAACAACGACAAGTTCAAATTGCGGGCAGTTGGCGATTCTCGCCTGCCGATCGAGACCACCTACGCCGACGTCTACCTGTGGAAGAACAGCGACGACGGCAAATACTACATAACGCTGGTCAACAGCCTCAACCCAGCGGACCCGAATAGCCCGGCGCACCTGGAGATAAAGCTTCTATACGGCGGGGCGGTTCACGACCAGCGGTACATCGTCTCGGTTCCATCGGACCTAGGGCTTCGGCTGGGTTGGTACACCGTGCTCCGGTACAACATGACCGGACGTGACAATAGGCTGAACAGAGCCCGGCGCGTGTGGCACGACTATAAGTTCTACTTGTGGTGGGGTGCTGGCGAGGACGAGCGATATGGGACCGCGGACGATCTCATCAAGGCTCCGCCCGTCAACACGAATACCGTCCAGGCGATGTGCGCCAGCTGTCATCTAACGGGCTGGGAACGCTACGAAGACCAGGCTACCGGCCAGTTTCTCGTTCGCGCCGTCAATGACCCGGGCGGGGCGATGAACATCGACGATGACCCCGAGCCGGACGAGATCAATATCGGCTGCGAGAATTGCCACGGTCCGGGGTCGGAACACGTCGCAAACGAAGGACGGTCCCGCTTCATCGTCAACCCGAAATATCTTTCAGCAGAGCGGTCCAGCGTGGTTTGCGGCAGGTGCCACGACAGACGCCAAGGGTACGGCGGAGCAACCATCGGTTACACCCAGGCGCTCAACGTGGCCGGAGAGCTAGCGAGGCCCGGAATAAGCCGCCACACGCTGATTAGCGAGTATACCGACCCAGTCAAGAAAGGGCCTACCATGCAGGGGCCGGGCAGAGAGAACAACATCTGGCCTGACGATATCCACTCGAGCAAGCCTCACCAGCAGTATTCGGATTTCATCAAGTCCAAGATGTACAGAAACGATCGCTTGCTGGTCACTTGCGCAGACTGCCACGACATGCATGGTGGCACACCCTACGAACGATCGCTCATCCACGACCCGGACGACTCCAATTCCCCCCTGTGCCAGAGATGTCACAGCGTGGACCTGCTGTCTCACATGGAAGCCGAACTAAACGCCAAGATGAAGGGGCATCAAACTCGCTGTATCGACTGCCACATGCCCGGAACTGCCAACACCGGCGGCATTGCGGGAAGCTTTGGCAGGATGATCGAGACGCCTCCTTATGCCGATGCCACGGATGAACAGAACAACGCGTACTGGGAAGGCCCACTAAACTCCCATGTCTTCGATGTCCCGTTGAAAACGAACATCGGCGTCAGGGGCTTGCCACCGGGAAGGGCCATGCCCATTCCTTACACGGGCTCCTGCGGAACATGCCATGTAGTGAACGAGCTTCCGTTCAGGTAGTAGGGGTAGCACGACCATGAAGACCTCCGCGCTCATCGCGCTTGCCGCGGCCGGCTTGTCGGCGCCGGCGCTAGCAGCCCAAGAAGGCGAAGCATGTACGTTCCTGTGCATGCCTGAACTGAAGATCGAGCCTACGCTCACGTTCGACAACCTTGGCAGCCGGGCGCGGGTAGAGGTCGATGGAGTCGTCGAGCGGACGCAAATAGAGAGCGTTTTCGAGCTCATTTTCGCGCTGGGCATCCCCACGGAGATCCCGAGAGTAGGTCTGACGCTGGAGGTGATCTTCGTGCCGTTCGCGACGACCTCCGAGCACCCATTTACGGGCGCGACAGCCGCAGAGCTGGGCCGGGATGACATTCGCGACAATGCAGTGGAGCTCGAGTTCGAGCTCAACCTCGATCTGGTCGACTCCGATCAAACCGGGGGTTGGCTGTCCTCCCACTTCGACATCGTCGACAAGTTCAGCCCAGGTGAACTGCCGAGCTCATCAAGCGTTTACACGCACAAGCTCGACTTTGAGTGGGACACCGCGCTCCACCTCTTCAACTGGCTTCCGGAGGGTAACTGGCTACGAAATGCGGAAGCTGAGCTCTCTATCGACTACCTCGCGACGGGTCTGCCCAGGACGGGCGACTTGATCGGGGATGAGCGCTTTCTGGACGACGCGAGTCCCTGGTCGCTATCGCTGGTACTGGTGCTGCCGTTAGCCCCACTCGATCCATAGGAGCAACGTGTAGCCGGGTCCTGCCCACGACGCTACATCGCCCGCCGGAGCACAGCATGCACCCGGGCCATGAAGCGATCCGCATCGAGTGACTTCTCGACGTAGTCATCCGCTCCAGCTTCGAGCAGCTCGGCTTCGATCTGATCGCTGCCGGTGCCGGTTCGGATCAGGACCGGCAGCGCGGCCGTTTCGACCGACCCGCGCACCTGATGTAGCACTGCGCGGCCATGGAGGCCCGGCGTTGCCAGGTCGAGGATCACGAGGTTGAAGTCCTGGTCCTCTTCTCCAGCCATTCGGTAGGCAAGGCGGTATATCCTGTCCACGTTCGCATCGTAAAGGGCTCGAAAGGCTTGTTGATCGCCTTTGCTCGCCCGTTCGATCAGTTGTAGTTCTGTCAAAGAGGAACTCGTTGATCGCCGTTTCTATCTCTTCCAAACGTGGGACACAGCGTTCGTGCGAACGGTTGCGGACCTTTGTCAGCTCATCGGATCGAGGGGGAGTATGATGCGCGCTCGAGCACCCCTACCTTGGGCGCGATTCTCGACCTCGAGCGTGCCTCCGTGGCCTTCCGCAATTTGGCGCGACAGCACCAGACCGATACCGGATCCGCCCTGCTTGGTGGTAAAGAAGGGCACAAAGAGGTTGCCTGTATCGCCGAGACCCGGGCCCTCGTCCTCCACCAGGATGTGGAGCTTTCGCGCCCGCGTCGCAATCCTCTCGTTCATTCCAATTCTTGTCGTCGTCCTCACGCCTTCGTCCCCTCGATTCTGGTCTCTATCCATGGTCCTGAGCGAAAAAGCTCGACCGGACCCGGCGGGCTGATCACCGACACCAGCCATCCACATCACACGTCCCCCCGGCCGAGCCACATTCGCTCAGACGCGATCCTCTATAGGAAGGGGCGTGCCAAGGCGTACATAACTAGTGTAACACGTTTGATATCAAGATATTAGCACTATTCCCCTCACCTCCAATCGATGAGCGTATCCGTGCGCCTGCGCGAAAGTGCGTCCCACAGGCGAACAGTCCCCGATCCCGACATCGGGATCTGGCCGGGACGTACATGAGGCGGCACCTTGGCTAACTAGTCCGAACAGCTCCGGAGAAACGCATGCGCCCAGTCTGCTTCCCGCTGATGATGCTGACCTTGAGTCTGGCAGCCGCGGCTCCCCCGCTCAGCGCGCAGAGACCCTGCTCCGCCGAGGCCAACCGCCACTTCGATTTCTGGGAAGGCCGGTGGATGGTGCGGGCCGCGACGGGCGCGCTAGCGGGGCACAACACGCTCTCGCTCGTGCTCGGCGAGTGTGTTCTCCAGGAGCACTACACGACACCGTCCGGCTACGAAGGGAAAAGTCTCAACATCTTCGACCAAACGCGCGGCGTGTGGCACCAGACCTGGGTGGACAACCAGGGGGCGCTGCTGCAACTCGAGGGCGGATACCAAGACGACCGCATGGTCATGCAAGGCGAAACTGTGGACGCGGCGGGGGTCGTGACGATCAACCGCATCACCTGGTCGCGTATCGACGGAGGCCGAGACCGCGTGCGGCAGGTCTGGGAATTGTCCGCCGATGGTGGGACCGTGTGGACCACCTCCTTCGACGGGACCTACATCCGACTGGAGACTGGCGCGGACTGGGACCTGCTCATTCAGGGCGGCACGGTGATGAACGGCACCGGACGACCGGGCTTCTCGGCCGATGTGGCGATCGTGGACGACCGGATCGTGAGAGTGTCGCGCACGCCCCTGGATCCCGAGAGGGCGAGCCGCACGATCGACGCAACCGGGCTGGTCGTAGCTCCCGGATTCATCGATCTGCATGCGCACCTCGACCCGCTGCTGAGGCTGCCCGGCGCCGAGAGCCATGTGCGGCAGGGCGTGACGACCGCACTGGGTGGACCCGACGGGGGGGGGCCGTGGCCTTTCGCAGAGCACCTGGAACTGGCCGCGTCCGTTGGAGTCGGGATGAATGTGGGCTTCATGGTCGGGCACAACACCGTACGGCGCGAGGTCATGGGTCTGGAGAACCGAGCCCCCACCGCGAGCGAGCTTGAGCGCATGAAGGGGATGGTCGCGCAGGCCATGGACGAGGGCGCATGGGCGATCTCCACGGGCCTCAAGTACCTGCCGGGCGCCTTCTCCGAGCTGGACGAGGTGGTGGCTCTCTCCGAAGTCGCCGGTCGGATGGGGGGCTTCTACACGTCGCACCTCCGCGAGGAGGGCCTCGGCCTGCTCGAGGGTGTCGGAGAGGCACTCGAGATCGGCAAGCGCGCGAACATCCCCATCGTGCTGACGCATCACAAGGTGGTCGGCCAACCCACGTGGGGGGCGTCGGTGAAAACGCTCGCCATGGTCGACTCCGCGCGTGCCGCCGGGACCGATGCGATGATCGACCAATACCCGTACACCGCCAGCTATACCGGCATCACGATCCTGATTCCCGCCTGGGCGATGGCCGGCGGGACCGGTGACTTGTTGCAGCGCATGGAGGACCCCGCGCTCGCCGACAGCATTCTCTCGGGCATCGAGTTCAACATCATCAATGACCGGGGCGGCAACGACCTCAGGCGGGTCCAATTCGCTATCGTGCGGTGGGACCGCTCGCTCGAGGGCAAGACGCTGCACGATTGGGCGATGAGGGAGGGGCTCGCCTCGACGCCCGAGACCGGCGCCCGCCTCGTGATCGAAGCCGTTCGAAGGGGCGGAGCCAGTGCGATTTTCCACGCCATGAGCGAGGAGGACGTGGAACGCATCATGGCCCACCCCTTCACGATGATCGCGTCGGACGGCCGCCTGACGCAGCCCGGCGAGGGACACCCTCACCCGCGCTGGTATGGCACTTTCCCGCGCGTGCTCGGCCTCTACGCGAGGGACAAAGGAGTGATCTCGCTGGAGCAAGCCGTGCGCAAGATGAGCACGATGCCCGCAGAAAGGATGGGGCTGCGCGAGCGCGGCCAGCTACGAGAGGGCTGGTTTGCCGACGTGGTGATTTTCGATCCTGCGACGGTTGCCGATCAGGCCACCTTCGAGGAGCCGCACCAGTATCCGGTAGGGATCGACTGGGTGTTGGTGAATGGGGCGATCGCGGTGGAAAACGGGCAGTATCGCAACATCCGGGCGGGTCGGGTGCTTCGGAGAGGGCGGAACTAGTCAGCCCGGTTTTGGGGACCGCCGCGTGGGCTCTACTCGCCGCGCTTCGGCTCAAGCTGGTTGGTCCGGGTGTGCTGGGGTGGGCGCTTCTGCTTATGTCGCGGGGGGCTAAGGCTCCTGCGCGGGCAGTCGCTCGCTGCGCTCGCACGCGGGCCGCTTCGCGGTCCACGGTGCCCGTCTTCGGAGCCCGGGCGCAGGTTACGCATGCGCGCTCTGAGCACAACCCACGCGTCGGTCCCCACGGGCTGGCACACAGGACACCGGGAGAAGTCGATGCGGGATCCCGTGGCTTGCCCCTAGGCCATGGCCCGCCGGCCTGCCCCTAGGCGGTGTCGGCCGGGCTGCCTCCGAGACGGTGGTAGTAGATGTGGCCGAGGTGCCAGCCCATGTGCCACACCAGGTGCACTAGGAAGGGACGTGTGCGGATGCCGGTCATTCTCGCTGGAGCCTCTCCTGGGTACTCGGCTTCCAAGGCGTCGGTGTCGAGTCCGTCCAGGACACCGGTGACGACGTGGCTGCAGTGCTCGATCCGCTCGAGTAGCTCGGCACGGCTGACCTGGTCGCTGAACTCCGCGGGGCGGTCACGTGCGTAGCCGTTTCGGCCCAACGCGGCACCGATGAAGTGGTGGAGAAAGCCGCATACGTGTAGCACGAGCGTGCCCGCCGAGTTTTTTTGCGCGCCACGGACCACCCACAAGTCGGACTCGTCGTCGTATGCCTCGACCTCGCGCGCTAGGCGGTCGAGTTGGGTTCCTACAAGAGAGCTGAAGTCGTGGCCTTCCACGCTACCTGCGGTCACGATCCCGCCTTCCACCGACGAAGGAAGTCGCGTTCCGCTGGGGTGGATGCGGCGTCAGGTGCGAGTTCCCCCGCGAGCGCAGGGTTAGTGCCCAGCGTCAGGCTCGCCTCGAACGCTTGGCCGCGACTCTCGAAGCGTACGGTGACTACCTCGCCCGCCTCGTGATCCTCGAAGTACGCGCTCAGGTCATCCTCAGAGGAGATGTCTTCGCCCCCGATGTCCAGAACATGATCCCCCCGGTCGAGGCCCGCCTGATACAGAGGCGAGGCAAGGGTCGGCGTCTGCGTCAGCATCAGGTCGCCGCTACTCACCTCCAGTCCCGACCCGAGCCACGCGCGATTCGGGAACTCGGGTGTGATCCGGATTCCGGCCAAAGCGAGTAGTCTCGGGAAGTCGGGCGCCTCTCGCCCACGCACGTAGCGGTCGAAGAAGTCGCGCGCGAACTCGCGATCATCCGTGGCTCGAGCGAGGGTCAGCTCCACATCCGGTACCTCGTAGGGCACCTCGGTCACGCCATGTGCGCGCCACAGCTCACGCATGACGTCGTCGAGCGTCGCCCCTCGGGCCTGAGCACGCAGCGTCAGGTCGAGCGCCATGCCGATTCCCGAGCCCCACGTGTAGTACGACAAGAACGTGTTGTTGCGGTTGTTCGGGTCAACCGAGGTCGCGGCATCCACGAACAGGGCTTGCCGGCTCATTTCGATCGGCGAAAAGAAATCGCGGCCGCGCGCATTGCTCACGTTGTTCGCGATTTGGCCCATGCGCCCAGCGAAGGAGTCGTCGTCGATGACCCCGGCTCGCCAGAGCAACACGTCGTCGTAGTAGCTGGTGAAGCCTTCGGCGAACCACAGCTCTCCGGACATGTTCGCGGCTTCGAAGTCGAACGGCTGCAGGGATCTCGGTCGAATACGCTCTACGTTCCACGCATGGAAGAACTCGTGTGCAAGGGTGCCCAGCACCCCTGTCATGTTACTGGCGAGCGAGCTGGTGCTCGTGAGCACTGTCGAATTGCGGTGCTCCATTCCGTCGCCATCGACCCAAGGCAAGTAACAGGCTAGGAAGGTGTACTCGCCGTAGTCGAAGGCTGGGAGTTCCCCGAATACGCTCTTGGAGGCTTCGACGATCGCAGCCGCTGCCCTGGAATACTCCTCTGCTTCCTCCTGCGAACCCTGGTGATGCAGCGCGACCCGGATGGTTTGACCATCGAGCCGCCAGGTGCGCTCCCAGAAGTCCGAGACCTCTGTGGGACTGTCCAGGAAGTACTGCAGATCCGGCGCCTCGAACCTGAAGGGATCGTCCGTCCTTGCGAGCTGCGTGGCCACCCTCCAGGCGCTGCCCTCCGGGACCTGTACGACAAGCTCGATCGGCCGCGCTTCCGTGTCGCGCGCCCACATGAAGGTCGCCGGCATATTCAGGTGCGCGTGTGTGCGATCGATGCCCGCGTAGGTTCCGTCGGCGTGATCGCCGTACAGCGTGTAGGTGACGGAGACCGCGCCACCGTGTCGGGCTACGTCCCACTGATGATTGTCCGGACGCGACACCGTGACCGCGCGCCCGCCCTCACCCGTGGCGCGAAAATTGTAGACGTTCTTCGCAAACTCGTGTAAAGCGTATCGTCCAGGCGATGAGCGACTCATTCTCAGCTGGAGCGGTCGATCGTCCAGATTCGTGAAGGAGACTGTGATTTCCGCTTCGTGGTGCGCTCGGTTGGCAAACGAGATCGAATATCGGACGGGACTTTGCGCAACGAGCTGGATGACGGACAGCATCGACATGACGATCAAGAAAGCAATGGAACGCATGGATAAGCGGCTTTTGAGGAAGTCTGGGTGCATCGGCGGGCCAAGCTACCAGGCTCCCGAGGCCAGAGCTATGTTTGCCCCGCGCCCGAGCCTGTACCCGCCCGACCCTTCGAGGCCTGTGTCTACGCCATGCCAGTGTCCCGGGATCCCATGACGCTTACGACCGACTCGAAACAAGCCCTTTCGGAAGCGCTCGGCGCGGACCGCATAGAGCTCGACGTGGCGCTGGGTCCGATGACCACGTTCCGAATCGGCGGGCCGGCGGATTTGCTGTATCGGGCGCGTACACCTGATGAGTTGGCGCTCGCGGTCCAGACCGTTCGGAAGCTGGACGTGCCGCACTTCCTGCTCGGACGAGGCGCAAACATCCTGGTGGGCGACGGTGGCTTTCGCGGGCTCGTCATTCGTTCGGAGGTGGGCGGCATCGAGTTTCTGGACGACGAGCGAGTACTCGCGGGCGCGGGCATCGAGACTTTCCCAGACCTCATCGACGCCACGGTCGCCCGCGGGCTCGGGGGGCTTCACCACTACGTGGGCATCCCCAGCACGGTCGGGGGCGCGCTCTGGCAGAATCTTCATTTCCTCTCGCCCGCGCCGGATCGGGAGCGAACGGTCTTCATCGAGGAGATCCTCGAGTCTGCCGACTTGCTGACTGAAGAAGGCGAACGCAAGACCGTGGGCGTCGAGTATTTCCAGTTTGGATACGACGAGAGCATTCTGCATCACCGCGACGACATCGTGCTCTCAGCGACATTCCGCCTCCATCCCGAGCCCCTGGAGGAGCTTCGACGGGTCATGCGCGAGAACCTCGCATGGCGTGACGAGCGGCACCCCGACCTTTGGCTCTATCCGTGCGCTGGTTCGATCTTTCAGAAGATCGACGGCATCGGCGCGGGACGGCTCGTCGACGAATGCGGGCTGAAGGGTCACCTGGTCGGTAACGCGGGCATCTTTCACAAACACGCCAACATCGTCGTCAACTTTGGTGGGGCGACGGCCAAAGAGGTGCGCCAGCTCATCGACCTCGCTCAGGAGACTGTGGCGCGCGAAACCGGACACGAGTTGGTCCCCGAGATCGTTTTCGTGGGCGAATTTTAGAGCCGCGCCAGCCCACTCAGGGTCTCAAGATAGATGTCGTGTCCTCCTTCATACGATACGAATCGGTGAGCGATCCCGGCGGCCTCCAGGCTCGCCTGCTCTCGCGCCCGCAGCTTCTCGTCGAGCGCCGGATCCGCGGTGCCGCGCACGATCAATAGTTCGGTGTCCGCGAGGGCGACGCGGGCCGCGCCCATGTCGAGGTCAGGGGGCAAGTAGTCTCCCCATAGCACCAGACGGCGTGGGCGAATCCTACCGTAGGTGACCCAGCGGCACGCGGTCGCTACCCCCTGCGAAAAAGCGAGCACGGTGGTCGGTGTCCCGTCGGCGCCGACTTCATCGCGCAGCATGTCCAGATATCGGACGTAGTCGCGGATTTCGTTCTCACGGTCCTCCCGGGTCATCCACGTTCCGCCTACTACCGAGACCGGGCCGTGCCGGCCGGGTTCCCGACTCACGTAGAATCGTGACAGCGCCTCCGGCGCCACGATACGGCGGGTTCCGTCTGCGATCCCTTCGAAACGCCGGAGGAAGCGAGCGGCGAGCTGCCGGTAACCGTGCAGAACGAACCAGAGCTCGTCAGGGCTCACGATGTCCTCGCCGAGCACCCAGTAACGCGCGGTCTTGGGCACTTCGATGTGCCGTTCCTGTGCCTCTGTCATGGGCTACTCACTGGTGCCATGTCCGTGTCATCGATCACGACTCGTTTCAACGCCCCACCGAATCTGATGCGTAGCCGGCGCAGCAGCAGGATCGCGACGACGCCGAGGCCGATTGCCAGCCCCCACCATACCCCGGTCGGTCCCTGGTCGAGGCCGAGGCCGAGTACCACGCAGACCGGTAGGCCAACCAGCCAGAACCCCACGAAGTTCAGGATCATGGGCACACGGGTGTCGGCGACACCCCGCAGCGCGCCGGCGGCCACCACCTGAAGTCCGTCGACAATCTGGAAAACACCAGCGATGGGCAGGAGCGTCGCAGCGGTGGCGATGACCGACTGATCGACACTGAAGACCGCGGCCAGCGGCTCCGGGATTAGCAGGAACAAAGCAGCAGTCACGCTCATGAACCCCGCACCGACCAAAAGGCCGGATCCGGCGGCGCGCCTTGCGCCCGGCGGGTCCGCCCGACCAACCGCCTGCCCCACAAGGACGCTGGTAGCCTGCGCCACGCCAAGCGGAATCATGAAGGTCAGCGCGGCCAATTGCAGCGCGACCTGGTGGCTCGCCACCGGAATGGTCCCCATGAGCCCAATAAGCAATCCGGCGGCGCCGAACACCCCGAACTCGAGAGATTGTTGTACGCCGATGGGCGCGCCGACACGCAGCAACCGAGCCAAGGGAGCGAGCTGAAGCACATCGCGCCGCAGTGGCCTCAACGACGGCCGCAGCAACGGCCAGGCGACCGTCATGAGCATGACCATCATGAACCATCGCGAGAGGCTCGTCCCCCACCCCGAGCCAACAGCGCCCAGCTCCGGCGCGCCCAGATTTCCGTAAATCAGAATCCAGTTCAAGAAGACGTTTACCACGTTGGCCGTGGCTACCGTCCAGAGCAGGGCGCGAATCTTACCCATCGCCTGGAGGCTCTGGCGCACCACGACAAAGCCGTAGAACGGGTAGACGCCCAGAATCGAGGCCCACGCGTACGCGGCCGCGACGGGCACGACATCCTCAGGCTGGCGCAACGCGCTCAAGATCGGCCCCGAAGGCAGCAGCAATAGCGACGCCACCACAGTCAGGAGTAGCGCCAGCAAGGCGCCGCGCTGCACCCCGTGTGCCACGGCGCCGGCATCTCGCGCCCCGACCGCCTGGGAGATCACGGGATCGAGCGCGAACAAAACACCCATGCCAAAGACCGCGACGCCGAAGAAGTACAGATTACCGATCGCAACCGCTGCGAGGTCAGTGGGCGTCACCCGCCCGACCATGATGGTGTCGATGGCTCCCATCGCCATCATGCCCATCTGGACCACCGCGACCGGAAACGCTAGCCGGACAAGGTCGCGTAGGTCTCGGCGTTCGGGGCGGTATGCCCCGACGCTCACGCGTTCAGAGTTCAGGCGTGGTCGCCTCGTGATCTGACCCTGCAATCGTCCGGCGCTGTGTGGCTCGCTCTCTCAGCAGGCGGTCTCTGCGGACTTCTTGCAGTAGACGTGCGTCGTCGTCCGGTGGTGGTTCGAACACCTGCTGAGTCCCTTCTGGCACCACGAAGAAAGTGACCCACGTCCACGGATTGCCCATCCAGAACGCAAGAAACCGAGTAAATCCATGGATTCCTTTACGCTTCAGGTCGAGGTAAACCATGTTAGATACCGCCGACACTACAACGGTCACGATCGCTTCTAACATGAGTCCCGCCTCGGGAGGGATTGGGGAGTGGGTAATGTCCCGGCGTTGCCGCTTCGCTGCCTACCCCCGAACATACGCGCGTTCCCCTCCACTCTCTTCACGCAAGCCACGAAACCCGCCACCCGCTGAGGCAACATGAAGCGCTTCGTCATAGCTACCACAGCAGTCGCCCTCTTCGCCGCGGCCTATCCCGCGACCGCCCAACAGGAGGACCTCAAGGTGTACATCTCGGCAGACATGGAGGGCGTGGTCGGCGTAGTGACCAGTGATCAGCTCGGACCGTCGGGGTTCGAGTATCAGCGCTTCCGGGCGATCATGACCCGCGAGGTGAACGCCGCGATCGACGCCGCGAGAGAGATGGGAGCGACCGAGATCCTGGTGTCCGACTCGCATGGGAACGGCGAGAATCTCCTGATCGAGGACCTGCCGCCGGACGTGCAACTCATCCGCGCGTGGCCGCGGCCTCACATGATGATGGAGGGCATCGACGAGACGTTCGACGCGGCGATTTTTATCGGATACCACTCGAGCACCACAAATACTCGAGGCGTACGCGCGCACACCATATCCAGCGCCAATCTCACCGCGGTACGTCTAAACGGCGTCGAGATGCTCGAGGCGAGCATCAACGCCGCGATCGCCGGCGATTTCGGAGTCCCGGTCGTGATGATCTCGGGCGACGACGCCGTGGTCGAAGAGGCGCGGCGTGTCATTGGAGACATGGAGGGAGCGGTAGTGAAGTGGTCGCTCGGCTTCCACAGCGCGCGCACGCTGATGCCGGAGGCGTCCTATGCGCTGATTGCCCAAAGAGTGAAAGCAGCGCTCGGTCGTCTGGACAGCTTCCGCCCCTACGTCATGGCAGGGCCCATCGAGCTTGAGATCGCCTTCAAGAACTACATGCCAGCCGAACTGATGGCGTACCTGCCCAACGTAGATCGTGTTGACAGCCACACCATCCGATTCGTAGGTCAAGACATGACCGAGATCAGCAAGTTCATCGAATTCACGACGAGCTATTCGGCCAGCATCACGCCCTAGCAGCCCGTGGTAGGCGCTGGTGGTCAGTCCAGCCCGGCGAGGGCGCTAAGGCGTTCCATGAGAACCGTGTCCCGCCAGCGACCGTCGTGGAATCGACCGATGCGCTCACGCGTGCCGACGACTCGGAAGCCGACGCGCTCGTATGCGCGAATCGACGCAACGCTCTCGGGAAAAATGCTCGCCTCGAGCATCCACATGCCCTGCGCCTCTGTGGCGCTGACGATGGAGGCCATGAGCAGGCTCCCGACACGTTGGCCGCGGTTTCGTGCAGCGACGTAGACCATGATCTCGCAGACCCCGGAGTAGACTGCACGCCTGGAGGCGGGACTCACGCACGCGAATCCCACGACCGCTCCATCGGACTCAGCAACAAGCCTGCACGTGAGGTGCCGTCTCGCGTTCCAATCCCCCCAGCCGGGAATTTCGTGCTCGAAGGTCGCGTCACCGGAATCCAAGCCTTACCGATAGATCTCCCGGACGTCGGGCCAGTCTTCCGGGATCATGTCGCGCACTTCGATCTGCATCCGGTCGCTCCTAAGGGCCTTCGCGTGGCAAGCGACGGGCGTCGCCCCACCAAGGACTGCTAGCTTTCAGGCCGACCGCTCCATTCTCCAACGTGAGATCCATGGCAAGCTTCGACTCGGCTGGGCCCGAAGGCTCCGCCCGCGCCCGCACCTACGAGGTCATCTTCGGGCACGATACGCCCGCTGGGAAGGCCTTCGACGTGTTGTTGATCCTGGCAATCGTGGGAAGCATTGCCACGGTGATGCTCGAGTCCGTCCAGGGCTGGCAGGACGATCACGCGCGCCTGTTGCGGTCTCTCGAATGGGTGTTCACGGCGCTCTTCACAGTGGAATACGGGCTTCGGCTCTGGTGCGTGGACCGACCGCGTGCCTACGCGCTGAGCTTCTTCGGCGTTATAGACCTCGCCGCGGTATCTCCGACCTACTTGGCCCTTCTCGTTCCCGGAGGTCAGGTCCTGGCGGTTGTCAGGATCCTCCGGGTCATGCGGGTCTTCCGTGTGCTCAAGCTGGCGCGCTACACGGGCGAGGCAAGCGTGCTGGCGGCGGCACTGCGCGCCGCCAGGTACAAGATCTCGGTCTTCCTGCTCGCGGTGCTCAGCACGGTCGTCATCGTCGGAGCCGTCATGTACATGATCGAAGGCCCCGCGACCGGCTTCACGAGCATTCCCAGGGGGGTCTACTGGGCCGTCGTGACCCTCACGACCGTCGGCTACGGTGACATCGCGCCGTCGAGTCCGCTCGGCCAGGCGGTCGCCTCGCTAGTCATGATACTAGGGTACGGGATCATCGCGGTGCCGACGGGCATCGTGACCGCTGAACTGACGGCGGCGCGCGTGAGGGCGAGAGACGAAACCAGCGTGTGCAAGCAGTGCGGGCACATCAGCAGCGACTCGGCTGCGGCGTTCTGTTCCCGTTGCGCGGCCCCGTTCCAGTGAAACTGCGTCTCCGCGCGCTGTGTACGGCCACGACGCTGCTGGTTTCGGGCTGCGGCCTCTCACGAGCGCCGGGTACGGGAGGGCCGGCCGTGCCTCCCGACTCTCGGTCAGCAGATCGTGTCTCTGCTCAACATCACCCGAGCGCGCGAGAAGGTGCCCGAGTTGCGGGTAGACGTCCGCCTCGTGAGAGCGGCCCAGGTGCACGCCGAGGACATGGCGGCGGGGGCCTTCTCAGGACACAGGGGCTCCGACGGCAGTTTACCGGCTGATCGTGCGGACCGCGTCAACTATCCGTGGCTCTTCGTGGCCGAGAACTCGTCCGCGGGTTTCGCTACCGCTCCGTCGGCCTTCGCCGCATGGATGGCCTCACCGACGCATCGCGCCAACAGTCTCCAACCAGAAGCGGAGCACGTGGGCGTGGGCTACGCGGAGAACGACGACACAGAGGATCGTGCGTAACTGGGTGGTCGTATTCGAGGCGTCCTCTCAGTCCGCGATGTCGACTACGGACGGGTGTCATCCTTGACCACAACGTCGCTCAACAGAGTGTGCTCCCCTGCTCCCAGTTCCGGGTAGCGCCACGCGATCACGATCGCGAGCGGTACGCCGAGCAGCATGCCGCCACGCGCCAACGTTCCGAACTGCGGAGGCAGCGCCAGAACCCGCTGCAGCCAATCGATCCCGGGCAACACTACCGCAGCGCCCACAGCGTACGCCAGCAGGACCCACAGCACCCGGCGGATGGGGAGGTCTCTCAACGCTCCAGACCTCCCAGGAACTCCGCTATAGCCGAGGTCAGGCCCCCCGCGTCTTCGATATAGGGAAAGTGCCCGCTGTCTAACACCGCGAGCGAGCCACGCGGAATGGCCTCGGACAGCGCACGGGCCATGGCGACGGGCGGGATGTCGTACCGGCCGTGCACCACAAGCGTTGGAGCCGCGATGTCCTCCAGGCGGTCCCACCAGTCTAGGCCACCATTGGCCACGCCCAGGCTCTCACCGAGAAGACGCGCGACGTCCTGACCGTTCTTGGCGGTGCGCTCGGAAAGATCCAGTTCGAGCTCGTCGACGCGGGTCCGATCTCGGAACGTTGCGCGAAACACCACCCGGTAGAACTGGCTCAACGTCGCTGCATCGCGTGCCTGAAAGGCCTCGGTGGCCGTGAGCTCCTGCATCTCCGCGGTGTCCTCTTCGGTCGTCGCAGCAGCCTGCCGTGTGCGAGTCTGGTCCGCGAACCGAGTCCCCGGCTCTGTCGGGTTCATGAGGATGAGCGCGGTCAGATTGTCGGCGTACCGACGCGCATATTCGATCCCGAGCAGCGTGCCGAAGGAGTGGGTCAGCACCGTGATCTTGTCGTGCCCCAGCACCTGTCGAAGAGCGTCGATGTCATCGACGAACGCGTCGAAGTTGACCACGCCGCTGTCGAGCTCGGCCTCCGAACGTCCCGTGCCACGCTGGTCGTAATAGATGAGGGTGTTCTGCGCGGCCAGAACGTCCAGGCCCGGCTGGAGATACGAATGGTCGAGGCCGGGGCCACCGTGCACGATCACGATGGGCTCGCCCGTGCCGATCACTTCGTAGAAAAGACGGGCGTTCTCCAGGCTGAACTGTCCCTGGCGGGCTCGTTGACCCTCGAGCGCCTGGCCCGAAAAGACGATCGCGGTGAGGACCGCGAGGCCAAGTACGATGCGACGTCTCATCGGCTCATGTCTCCTTCCCAGCTGTCCCCATCGCCAGCGACAACCGCTCTAGTTCCGCCACTTTGGTCCAGGAATACATGGTCCACGCACCTGCCACAGTGAAGAAGCCCGCAGTCGCCAATCCGGAGACGCCGGTGCCGACCACAAACAAACGAAGCCCCCGCCAAGCCAGCACATATACGGCGAAGCCCGGAGGAATCAAGCTGAAGAGCATCGCGGCAGACATCCACGGACGCTTCGCGCGCCCAAACGCGAGTTGCGAAACACGAAGCCCGTACGAGAGCATCGCTACCCCCGCGGCGATGGCCCCCAGCACCAGAACAGCGATCAGCTTCATCGTCCCGTTACTTCTTCTCGATGTGGTCCAGCCCGGTTACACGGCCCCTACGTCCTGGATCGGCCCTGCGTTTCAGGCATTTCCTAGACTTCGAGGAGCGGCCATCTTCCCGGGTGACCTTCGAACCCAGACCGTTTCGAGCCGCCGCCTGGGCCTCTGGACCCCACGCGCAAACCCTGCTTGCGCGCATCCTCCGTTCGGCCTCGGGGCCGACCTATGAGCGGGAACGCATCGAAGTACCCGACGGCGACTTCCTGGACCTCGACTGGGCTCCGGAAGTGGACCCCTCGGCACCGATCGTGTTGGTGCTGCATGGCCTCGAGGGATCTGCCGAGCGCGGGAACGTGCGCAGCGTGTGCCGGGAATTCATCGCCCGTGGCGTCAGGCCTGTAGTCTTGAACTTCCGTGGCTGCGGTGGAGAGCCCAACCGGACGCCCCACTTCTACCATTCGGGAGAAACAGGCGACCCGCGCCTCGTGTTGGAGCGAATCCGAGCGCAGCACCCTTCGCACCGGATCGGCGCACTAGGTTTCTCCCTCGGGGGAAACGTGCTCTTGAAGCTGCTCGGCGAGGATCCGCTGGGCGGATCTGGTCTGGTGGACGTGGCGGCGGCGATATCGGTGCCCTACGACCTCGCCGCGGGTTCCAGGCTGCTCGAGCAATCACGCATGGGCCGCTTCTACGCGGCCCACTTCCTGCGCTCTCTGCACTCCAAGGTGCGTTCGAAGGAAAAGATGCTCGAGCCCTTGCTCGAGCTCGAGGCCGTCTTCTCGGCCCGCACGATCTGGGAATTCGATGACCGTGCGACGGCTCCTCTCAACGGTTTTGAGGACGCGGCGCACTACTATCGGGTCTGCAGCAGCTCCGGTTTCTTGGAGGCGATCCGTATCCCCACACTGCTGCTGCACGCCGAGGACGATCCGTTCCTACCGACCGACTCCATCCCGATACAGCCGTTACTGGAGAACCCGCAGCTGAGCATGGTGCGCCACCGCCGGGGCGGACACGTCGGCTTCCTCGAGGGCACCCCATGGGCGCCCCGTTTTTGGGGCGAACAGGAGGCCGCTCGATTTCTGGCCGATCAGTTGCTGGCCTGATCCCCGAAAAAGGCCTGGCCGTGCCATGTCGAAACCGCTGGCCGCTCGAGCTCCCCGGCGCGGAAGCTTCCGATCGTGGTCAGGCTCGTGTCGAACACATGGGTCTCCGGCCCTACCGTCCCCCCCTTGGCAAGCGCACGGAACTCAGCGCGGGTCGCACTCCGGATCTGGTCTCCGGCTCGGTACCACACGGGAGCATGATCGATGAGCGATACGCTCAGCTCCGTGCCCAGGCCGCGTAAGCGGTTCACGAGAGCGTCGATCGAGCAGCCGGATGGGGCTTCAGCATCCATATCCACGCCGATGATCAGAAACTGGTCGTCTCTCAGTTGCCTGCCGCAACGGAGCGGAATTCCGTGTGCAGCCCAGGCATCCAGGAAGGAGTCGACCTCGTGCAAGAACGCATCAGATTGGGCGGACGTGAGCGCCTGAGTCGCGGGGAAGACCCAAAGGCGACCACGATCAGGCAGCGCATCGAACTCGACTCTCGGCATCGCTACACCGCCTCCGCTTCGCCACCGACCGGCACCGGTGGTGGCGACTTGTCCAATAACACCGCCACCCAGCGCAAATCGTGCGTGTTCTCCAGCCAGATCTTCACCATCACCGTAAGCGGCACGGACAGCAGCGCCCCAAGCGGACCCCAGGCCCACCCCCAAAAGAGCAGCGACAGGATCACGACGAGCGTAGACAGGCCGAGCCGGCGCCCCAACAGATTGGGCTCGAGAATGTTTCCGAAGAGGACATTCACGACGACGTAGCCCATGGCCACACCCAGAGCGTGCGGGACACTTCCGAACAAGACGATACTCAGGAGAACCGCGGGCACGGCCGCGATCATCGAGCCCACAGTCGGCACGTAGTTGAGCACCAACGCGATCAGTCCCAGCAGCAGCGGGAACTCGAGGTTCATGACACTGGCCCACAGCCCCAGAACCAGTCCGGTCGCCGCCGAGACCATCGTCTTGATGCCCAGGTACGTCTGCACCTCGGTAACCACCTTGGCAAAGCGGTCCTCGTCGCCGCCATTCTCTCCGAGCACGTACCGGATCTTCTCGGGGAATACCGTGACCTCGCCCAGCATGAACGCCATGATCAAGAATACGATGAAGGTCGTGCCCGCGAACTGAGCGATGCGCCCGATCGCGCCGCGCACGAGGTCCACGACCCACGTCGGATCGATCAGATCCGTGATGGCAGCTGTGGTGACGTAGGGGGTGATGTCGAAGTCGCTCAGGCTGTCCGCCCAGTCGATCACGGCTCCCACGCGCTGGACGAAGAGGTCCTGGTATAGGTCGAGATTGGCTTGCAGCACCGTGACCGAAGAACTGCCCGCCAGGATCAGTAGACCGACCAGCGAAACAAAAATGAGCACCGTGATCACCGTCGCGAGCCCTGCCGGTACTTTGTGGTGCGAAAGCCAGAGCATCATCGGGAGACTCAGAACAGCAAGGAACAGCGCCATGGCAGTCGGCAGCAGAATCGGTGCGGCAGCCTTCAGGCCGTAGACCACGACGACCAAACACGCCAGGATGAAGAGGAACCTGGCGCCCGGGTGTTCCTCCGTGCGCTCGAATATCATGCGGTCTTGGCAGAGGCTAGGTGGGACGCCATAGATACGGCGTGCGCCAAACACTACCCCGATCGTCGAAATCGTGCCATAGCTTAAGGCAGGCTCTACCATGGACGACGAAGCCCGCCCAGACTTGGAGATTCCCGACTCGGATGAGCTGCTGCTCGCCGAGTGTCGCGTGGAGACTTTCCGCGCGGGCGGACCGGGCGGGCAGCACCAAAACGCCACCGAGAGCGGCGTCCGGCTGGTGCACCTACCCTCGGGCCTGCGGGCGGTCGCGCGCGAGGAGCGCAGTCAGCATCGCAACCGCGCTCGCGCGCTCGCGCGACTGCGCTCCAAGCTTGAGGAGTTCCTGCATCGCGAGACGCCTCGTGTATCGACGAGGGTGCCGCGCAGGGAGAAGGAGAAGCGCCTGGGCGACAAGCGCAGACGGGGGCAAGCCAAGGGACTGCGAAAGCCCCCAGACCCGGAGCGAGAGTGACCGGACACGTCATCTCCTTGTCCGCCCAACGTCCCCCGAAGTAGCTTCGCGTGCCTCCGTGGGGTTCAGCCCCCTGCGGCCACTCCCCTATCTTTCGAGCAATGCCGAGCGACGACACAATTCGCGTCTTGCTCATCGACGATGGCACGTGATCGTGCTCTTCGATCAGGCCGTGGAGCCTTGAAGCGTAGAGCAGCGTTCTCGTGGCTGCTCATGCTTGGAGCCGGGGCATGCTCCCAAGTAAGCGATCGCTCCTGGATCGATGAGGGTGAGTACCGTTGGCGCCCCTTGCTCGCCCCTGGGAACGGCCCGACGAGGTTCACGTCGCTCTCGCCTTCGCGCACCCGCGTCGAATTCGACAACGACGTCAGTGCGGATCTGCTCGTCCAGAACCGGCATCTGACCAATGGCTCTGGAGTGGCCTTGGCAGACATCGACGGGGATGGGTGGGTCGACATCTACCTGGGCCGCCTCGATGGCCCGAACGCTCTCTACCGCAATCTGGGCAACTGGCGCTTCGAGGACGTGACCGAGCAAGCCGGATTGCTCGCCGACGACCGCTTCACCACGGGCGTAGTCTTCGCAGATGTCGATGGCGATCGCGATCTGGATCTTCTCGTCACTGCGCTGGGCGGACCCAACTCCCTTTTTCTGAACGACGGGGCCGGCGTCTTTACCGTGCGAACACGGGAATCCGGACTCGAGTCTGAGCAAGGAAGCCACACCATGGCTTTGGCCGACGTGGACGGCGACGGAGACCTCGACCTCTATGTGGCCAACTACAAGGTCGAGTCGGTGATGGACATGTTCTCACCGGCCGAGCGGGCCTTCGACCGCGTCGTCCGCCAGGTCGGTGAGCAATACACCGTGCTCCCTGAGTTCCGAGAACACTACGAGCTGCGGCGAGACAGCGACCGAATTCTTCGCCAAGAGGTGGGCGAGGCCGACTTCTTCTACCTGAACGACGGGCAGGGTCGGTTCGAGCTGGTTCCGGCCGATCAGGAAAGGTTCCTGGACGAGGACGGCAGTCCGCTGACGGTACCGTTTCGCGACTGGGGGCTCACGGCACGGTTTCACGACGTGGACGGGGACGGGGACCCCGACCTCTACGTCGGCAACGACTTCGAGAGCCCCGATCGTTTTTGGTTGAACGACGGGACCGGTCACTTCCGGTTGGCACCTCGCCTGTCCCTGCGATCGACGAGCCACTCCACCATGGGTGTCGACTTCTCCGACATCGACCGTGATGGCGACGTCGACTTCTTGCTGACCGACATGCTCAGTCGGAACCGTCGCCGCCGACTGACGCGGACGCCACTGCGGGCACCTGGGGTCGACGAAATCGGCGTCTTCGACGATCGCCCCCAGACGCAGCGCAATACGCTGTTCCTCAACCGCGGCGACGGTACCTACGCGGAGATCGCGCAGTTCGCGGGCATCGCCGCCTCGGGCTGGTCGTGGGCGACGATGTTCATGGACGTCGATCTGGACGGGTACGAAGACGCGCTCATCACCAACGGCAGCCTCTTCGATGCGTTGGACAGCGACGCCCAGCTCGCCACGGCTCCCGACTGGAGAGAGGACATCCTGCTTTTTCCGACGCTCCCGCTGCGCAACGCAGCATTTAGGAACCGCGGAGACCTGACGTTCGCAGACGTGAGTGAAGAGTGGGGGTTCGGCGTCGAAGAGGACGTGTCCCTCGGGATGGCAGCGAGCGACCTCGACGGGGACGGTGACCTCGACCTGGTGTTGAACCGTCTGGGCGCGCCGGCGCTAGTGATGCGCAACGAAGCCGGAGAGAGTCGGATCGCCGTGCGTCTCGCGGGCATGCCGCCGAACACCCAGGGGATCGGAGCCAAGATCAGCGTGCTCGCAGGAGCAATTCCAGAGCAGAGCAAAGAAGTGACGTCCGGCGGAATCTACCTCTCGGGCTCGGATGCGATGTACACGTTCGCGGCGGGGGACTCGGACGTACTCACGATCACTGTCGACTGGCCTGGTGGTGGCCGAAGCGTGATTCGGGACGCACCGCCCGGCCGCGAATATGAGATCGTTGAGCCCGACTTTGCTTCTGCACCGGCGGTGGCCTCCGAAATCCCGTTAGGCGAGGACGAGGCTGAGCCGTACTTCATCGATGCCACGGACGAACTGGGTCACGTGCACACCGAGCTGCCGTTTCCCGACCACGAGCGGCAGCCACTTTTGCCCAACAGCTTCGCGCGCTTGGGGCCCGGCGTGACCTGGTACGACGTGGACGACGACGGAGACGAGGATCTTCTCATCACTTCCGGTCGCGGCGGCACGCTGGGCTTCTACAGAAACGAAGGGGGTCGCTTCAGCCGCGTCCCGCTTAGCATGCCGAACACGCTCTTGGACCAGACGACCGTGCTTCCACTTCCAGTTCCGGGCGGAGGCGTGTCCTTGCTCGTGGGGCAGGCGAACTACGAGGCCCAGAGCCCTGCCGCCGCGCTTGGCGCCGCGTCGGTGCTACGCGTCGACGCTACCCGCGACGCGTATCGAAGCTCGGTCGTCGACCCGCAGTCGGCGGGCGCCGTTGGCGGTATCTCCAGCACGGTTGGGGCCTTGGCACTAGCCGACTACGACGGGGACGGAGACCTCGACCTGTTCGTCGGCGGTCGCATCTTACCAGCGCTCTACCCCCGGCCTGCCACCTCCCGACTGTTTGTCAATGACGCTGGAGCTTTCACCCTCGACTCCGAAAACCTGGACGTGCTCGCCGAGCGCGGCATGGTGTCGGCGGCGGTGTTCTCCGACGTCGACGGGGACGGAGACCCAGACCTCGTTCTGGCCACGGAGTGGGGGCCGGTGCGCGTGCTCCGCAATGACCGAGGGCGCTTTGTCGACGTCACTGCCTCGTTGGGGCTTGATGGCCTCACCGGGAGATGGAACGGCGTCGCCACCGGGGACCTGAACGGCGACGGTCTAATGGACATCGTGGCCACCAACTGGGGCCAGAATGGCCCGCTGCTCGCCTCACCTACGCGTCCGCTCCGTCTTTACCATGGTGACTTCGATCGCAACGGGCGCTTGGACCTGGTGCTGGCGCAGGTCGATGAGCAGCTCGGTCGCCTGATGCCGCTGGTCGATTTTCGGCAGCTCGCCCAAGCGATGCCCTTCTTGAGGCTGCGATATCGCACTGCTGAGAATTTCGCAGGATCGAGCATTGCGGAGATCCTCGGTTCCACGGGTGCCCCACCGGCTGTTCTCGAGGTCACACACCTCGAGCACACGCTACTGCTGAATCGCGGCAGCTCTTTCGAGGCAGTGCCTCTGCCGACCACAGCGCAACTCGCGCCGTCCTTTTTCGTGGGAGTGGCCGATTTCGATGGGGACGGCAACGAAGACGTCTTCCTGACACAGAACTTTCTAGCGACCGTGTCCCCCGCTGACCAGTACAACGCCGGTCGCGGATTGTGGTTGCAGGGAGACGGCGCCGGCGGTTTGCGCGGGCTGCCCGCGGCGGCGAGCGGCATAGAGGTCTACGGGGACTCCCGGGGCGCGGGGCTCGCCGACTACGATGGCGACGGTCGCATCGACCTCGCGGTGTCCCAGAACGGGGCCGCGACCAGGCTCTTCAGGAACGTGGGCGCCGTTCGAGGGCTTCGTGTTCGGCTCGCGGGTCCATCCCTCAACCCCGACGCGATCGGGGCAACGATCCGCATGGTGTACGGGACTCGACGCGGACCCGCACGCGAGGTGCAAGCGGGCGCGGGTTATTGGTCACACAACAGTGTCGTGCAGGTGATGGGCTTGAGCGGCGAGCCAACCGGAGTTTGGGTGCGCTGGCTTGACGGGCACGAGACCGAGACCCCGGTGCAGCCTGGTACGCTCGAGATAACGATCGGTGGGAGTGGAGAGGTGCTGGATACGCGATAGAGGCCCGGGGAAGGGATCGTTGTGCGGGTCGTGGGGCCGACGCACCTTCGGCGCAAACGGGGCTACATGCGGAGTCCGGTCCGTGGCGGCCGTAGCAGCCACCTCCAAGCCGTCCGCTGGTCCGCCTCCGAGTCGGGCTCGTGGCACTGGATTGGGTGGACGTCTAAAATGGGCCCGGCAGGGCTCGAACCTGCGACCTACCGATTATGAGTCGGCTGCTCTAACCAACTGAGCTACGGGCCCGCGGCGAACAAGATACAGCGCAGGCGGCCCTTCGCGCAGTGCCCCATGACGCGACCGGCTGTACTGCTCAAACGACCTTGTTACTAACTTCATGCGCCAGCGCCGTCCGTCCTGGACGCCGCACTCGCACGCCCGCGAGAGAGCTCGCGCATGAAAGTGCTCGTTCTCGGCGCAGGCGAGGTGGGGTTCCACCTTGCCAAGCGCCTCTCCGAAGAAAATCAGGACGTCGTCGTCATCGAGTCCGATCCGGAGCGCGCAGACTTCGCTTCCCAACAACTAGACGTGCTCACCGTCGTGGGCAACGGCGCTTCGCTTCCTGTGCTGGAGAAGGCCGGGATCAGCAACGCGAGCATGCTGCTTTCCGTCACGAGCAAGGACGAAGTCAACCTCATCGCTTCCATGGCGGCGAAAAAATTCGGCGTGCAGCACGTCGTGGCGCGCATCTCGAATCCCGAGTACTACGGAGAGGGTTCGGTGCTCTCCCAAGAGCAGATGGGTATCGATCTGATGATCAACCCTGAGCGCGAGTGTGCACGGGAGACGTTCGACCTGCTACGGAGCGAGATCGCCACGGACGTCGTGCCCTTCGCGGATGGTCGCGTACATCTGGTCGGACTGAAGGTCAAAGAGGGGGCGCCGGTCGCCGGAAAGACGCTGGCCGAGCTCGCGAAAGACCTGCACGACCACCACTACGCGACGGTCGCCATCGTCCGTGACGGCAAGACGCACATTCCAAGGTCTGATTCCAAGATCCACGCGGGAGACCAACTTTACCTGCTCTCGCCCACCGCCGAGATCGAGGACATCGCCCCGCTCGCCGGTTACAAGCCGTCCCGCCTGCGCCGCGTGATGATCGCCGGGGGTAGCGCTGAGGGCGAGTACCTCGCGCAGATCCTCGATACGAAGGGCATCGAGTGCACGATCCTCGACCGAGATCGACGGCGGTGTCTCGAGCTCGCGGAACGGCTGCCGCACGCGCTCGTGCTGCACGCGGACGCGACCGACTTGGAGCTCCTGGAGATGGAGGGCGTGGCGGGCATCGACGGTTTCGTCGCCGCCACCGGTAGCGACGAGACCAACTTGCTATCGAGCTTGCTCGCCAAAACCGCGGGCGCCCAAAAGGTCGTGAGCCTCGTACACAAGTTCGAGTACCTGCGACTGATTCCGCGGGTGGGCGTGGACGCATCGGTGTCGCCGCGCATGTCCACCGTCAACGCGATCCTGCGCTACGTTCGACGCGGCCACGTGGTCACGGTTGCGGAACTGACCAGCACCGACGCGGAAACGATCGAGTACAGCGTCGATGAGGAGTCGGCGATCGCCGGCAAGATGCTGCGGGAGGTTCACTTTCCGAAGGATGCCGTCATCGGCACCATCCTTCGTGGTGACGAGATCATTCTCCCTCGCGGGGACGACAGAGTGTTGCCCGGCGACGACGTGATCGTGTTCGCACTCCCGGCCGCAGTCTCCGAGGTCGAGCAGCTCTTCAGCTGATGTCCCTTGCCCGGGTCGCCAACGTCGTAGGTCTGCTCCAGGTCTTCGTTTCCCTGTCGATGTTCGTGGCGGCTGGGGTCGCTTTCGTGTACGGCGACGGTGACGCTCTGGGCATTCTCCTGGCCGGCGCGGTGACTTTCTTCGTGGGCGGCTTCACGTACGCGCTCACGATGTTCGAAGGTGAACTGACGCCCAGAGAGGGCTTCGCGATCGTCACGATGGCCTGGACGGCCGCGGCCGCGTTCGGGGCACTCCCCTATCTGTTCACCGGGGCCCTCGGCTCACCCATCGCCGCATTCTTCGAAGCGATGTCGGGCTTCACGACCACCGGCGCGACGATAGTCGCCGAAATCGAAGTACTGCCTCATGGAGTGCTCTTCTGGAGGTCTCTCACGCAGTGGCTCGGCGGCATGGGCATCATCGTGCTCGTGATCGCCGTGCTACCGTACCTGGGCGTCGGCGGTATGCAGCTCTTCAAGGCCGAGGTGCCAGGACCGACCCCTGAACGTTTGCGCCCACGTATCACGCAGACCGCGAAGCTGCTCTGGCTGGTGTATGTCGGCCTCACGGCGGCAGAGACCGTGCTCTACCTGCTGGGAGGAATGAGCCTCTTCGACGCGGTCAACCACAGCTTCACCACGCTCGCCAGTGGCGGGTTCAGTACCCGAGACGCGTCGATCGCCTCGTTCGATTCGCCCTACATCCACTGGGTGACGATCGTCTTCATGTATCTGGCGGGCGTGAATTTCTCGCTTCATTTCCGCGCGGCGACCGGGCGACCAGTCTACTTCCGAGACCACGAGTGGCGCTTCTATACGTACATCGTGGTGCTCGCCGCGCTCGCCATCGCCGTGGTCAACCTGACCTCGGGCAGCTACAGCGCGGTGGAGCCCGCAGTACGCCACGCGCTCTTCCAGGCCACCAGCATTACCACCACCACGGGGTTCGTGATCGCAGACTACGAGCTGTGGGTGCCGGGCTCGCAAATGGTCCTCTTCGCGCTCTTCTTCGTGGGCGGTATGGCCGGCTCTACTGGCGGGGGCATCAAGACGATGCGTCTCCTGTTGCTCGTCAAGCAAACCGCGATCGAGCTCAGAAAACACCTGCATCCAAAGGCGGTGTTGTTGATAAGAGTCGGGGACAAGACCGTTAAGCAGGAGGTGCTCGCCAACGTCACCGGCTTCGTGATCCTCTACCTCCTGCTCTGCCTCGCAGGCGCGGTCGTGCTCGGCTTCCTGGGCATGGATCCGATGACGTCGATCGCCGCGAGCATCGCCACGGTCGGCAACGTGGGCCCTGCATTCGGTGACGTCGGTGCCACGGACAACTACGGATGGATGTCCGACCCCGCGCTCGTTGTGTTGTCCTTCTTCATGCTGGTCGGTCGACTCGAAATCTACACGGTGCTACTACTCTTCCACCCTGAGACGTGGAAGGCTCGACGCTCGTTTCACTAAAAGGCTATTTAGTGCCGAAGAGTCGATCGCCCGCGTCGCCGAGTCCTGGCAAGATGTAACCCACGTCGTTGAGTTGCCGGTCTAGGACTCCGGTGAAAACCGCCACGTCCGGATGGGCGTCGGCCAAAGCGCGCACGCCTTCGGGCGCCGCCACCAGGCACATGTACGTGATTCCGCGTACGCCGCGCTCCTTCAGTCGTGCGATCGCCGCGGAAGCGGACCCACCGGTGGCGAGCATGGGATCGACCACGAGGAAACGGCGCGATGCAGACTCGCTCGGCACCTTGAAGTAGTACTCGACGGGCTGAAGTGACTCTTCGTCACGCGCCAGGCCGACGTGCCCGACGCGCGCGCTCGGGATGAGGCGTAGCACGCCTTCAACCATGCCTAGACCGGCGCGCAACACTGGCACGACCACGAGCTTCTTACCCGCGATACGATACCCCGTGGTGGTCTCGAGCGGTGTGACGACCTCCACCACCTCCTCCTCCAGCGTGCGCGTCACCTCGTACGCCATGAGCATCGCCATCTCGTCCACGAGCTCACGGAAAAGCTTCGTCGGCGTATCGACCGAGCGTAGCAATGCGAGCTTGTGCCGGATGAGCGGATGGTCGACCACGGTGAGGTTGGGAAGCTCGGACATGATCACCCCCTGATGGATAGAGCGACTAGGCTCTTGCGTTCGTCGTGCTCGAGTTCGCGCCACGCACCTGCCTTCAAATCTCCGAGCGTGATAGTGCCGAAACGGAGTCGGACAAGCCGACTTACGCCATGCCCCACCTCGAGCATCATGCGCCGCACCTCTCTCTTCCTTCCCTCCGTAAGGACCAACCGAAGCGTGGTATCCAGCTTTCCACGCTCGACGATCCGCACCGAAGCCGCTTTGGCGAGCCCGTCCTCTAGATCGACACCCTGCGTCAGAGTCGCGAGGCTCGCCCGACTTACTTCGCCGTTTGCCACAACCAGATACTCGCGCTCCACGCCGCGACTGGGGTGCTGGAGTCCGTTCGCGACGTCCCCGTCGTTCGTGAGCAGCAGCAGCCCCTCCGTGGGTCGATCGAGGCGGCCCACGTAGCGCAGCGCGCCCAGCTCAGGCGGCAGGAGATCGTACACGGTTCTGCCACCATGCGGATCGCTCCGGGTCGTAAGCACGCCCGGCGGCTTGTGGAATGCGATCCAACGCACCTCGGTGCTCGTGATCACTTCGCCGTCCACCTCGACGATGTCGCGACCCTCGACCACGCGCAGACCGAGCTCTCGCACGACCTCCCCGTTCACGCTGACCCGTCCCGCGAGCATCAAGCGCTCGGCCTCCCGCCGCGACGCGCGTCCCGCACGAGACAAGTACTTCTGAACGCGGACCCCTTCCGACACCGCCTGCTAGTCGACCGAGTCGGTGCGGGGCTCGTCTTCGTCCGAGGCTACGTCGTCACCGCCTGCGCCGAGAGCTTCGCTGCCGGTGTCGTCGGCCCCGAGGGCGTCATCGTCCTCAATGGCGTCGGCGTCTGAAACGGGATCCGCGAGGTCGGCGCTGTCCGCAGGCTCAACACTGTCCGTCGGGCCGTCCGCGTCGGTGTGCGCAGGGTCGTCGCCGTCCGCCGGAGTGTCCGCGACCGCTTCGTTGTCCGCGTCGCTGCCCTCTTCGCCCTCCGACTCTTCCTCAACAGGCCCGAGCGGCAGCCGCTCGCGCAGGATGATGGGGAGCTCCTCGGGCCGAGGTAGGCCCTCGAGGGACTTGAAGCCGAAGTGTTCGAGGAAGTGCGTGGTGGTTCCGTACAAGAGAGGCCGGCCGAGCCCCTTCGCTCGTCCGACTACGTCGATCAAGCGACGCTCCTGCAAGGTCCGAATCACGCCGGACGCTCCAACACCGCGCACATACTCGATCTCCAAGCGGCCGATCGGCTGACGATAGGCGATGATCGCGAGTGTCTCAATGGACGGGCCCGAGAGGCGCGACGGGCGTGGCACATTGTCGAAACGCTCCAGATACGGTGCGTACTCGGGCCGCGTCAGGATCTGATAACCCCCGGCGACCTCCACGAGCTGGAACGCCCTCTGCGCGTCGTCGTATTCCGCCTGCAGCGCCTGCAGCGCCTCTTCGACCTGGTCTTCGTCGAGCTGCTCATCCGCTCGAGCGATCTCATCCGGGCTGAGCGGAGCGTCCGACGCAAAGAGGACCGCTTCCACTATTTGCGGGGCGTTCAAGCTTCCGCTCCTCCATCTGCTTGGGGTTCGGGGCGAGTCTCGTCAGAAGCCTCGGCTTCGGACCACCGCTCCTCCTCGACTTGCTCGTTCCTGCGATAGATCCACAACTCGGAGAACGGCCGCGTCTGCCGCAGGAGCAGCACTCGGCGACGAGTCAGCTCGAGGCCAGCCAGAAACGTCATTACACCGTGCATACGGTCCTTGAAGCCGACCAGCAGGCGCGTGAACTCGACGCGGGACTCCTGCTTGAGCGCGTCCAGGATCAGAACCACCTTGGCCTGCATGGATACCGTACGCGTCAAGACCCGGTGCTCCCGCTCCCGAGGAACGGGCATCTCGACCAAGAGAGCGGCGGCGTAGACCTCGTCCCAGGTGGTCTCGAGCGGGACTTCGGACTGCTCCATCTTCGGGCGCGGCGGAATGTATCCCTTTCCAAATCGACGGCCGCGATCCGCCTCCGCGGCTCGCAGTCGCAGCGATATTTCGCGAATCTGCTCGTACTCGAGCAACCGTCGCACGAGCTCCGCTCGGGGGTCTCCTTCCTCCTCTTCAGCGGAGCGCGGCAGCAGCATCTGCGCCTTGATGCGGATGAGCGTGGCCGCCATCTCCAGGAATTCCCCCGCTCCGTCGAGGTCGTGAGGCGCCAGACCCCGGATGGCCTCGAGGAACTGCTTGGTGATGGTCGAGATGGGGATCTCGAAGATGTCGATGTCCTGCGACCGAATGAGGTGCAGCAGCAGGTCGAGCGGCCCCTGAAAGCGGTCGAACTCGACGAGGAAAAAGCCCTCGCGCTCATTGGCTTTTTCTGCGACCGTCAGATCCACAGGCGAGCGAACTCAGTAGCGAGCCCAGCAAAGAAAGTCACAGGCCACAGCAGGTAGGTGAACACGCCCGGAAAGAAGTAGAACAGACCCATCAGGATGAGCAGCCCGTAGCGTCCCGCCTCCCTGTACCGCATCGCCAGCGGTTTCGGCAGCAAATGGAAGAGCACGTGCGAGCCGTCCAAGGGCGGGATCGGAACCAGATTGAAGAACGCGAGCACGAGATTGATGAGAACGCCATAGTACGCGGCCTGAGCCGCGACCGCCGTGGTGCCGCCCAAGGGGCCCAGGACGCTCTGGGCTTTAAATGCGATCGCCAAAGCAAACGTCGACAGCACCGCGAGACCCAAGTTGGACACGATCCCTGCCATGGAGACTCGGATGTCGCCCCACACCGGGCTCCGGTAGTTCGCCGGATTTACCGGGACCGGCCTCGCCCAGCCGAACAAGAAGCCACTCCCGCTGAAGTGCAGCACCAGCGGCACGATCACGGACCCGATGGGGTCGAGGTGCGGCAAGGGGTTCAGCGTAATCCGCCCGAGTCGGTCCGCGGTGTCGTCACCCTCCCGGCGAGCTTGCCAGGCGTGCGCGACTTCGTGCACTACGACCGAAAAAATGAGAACGGCGATGAGAAGGACGACTTCCATGGTGTCCTTAAGCTAACCCCTCCCTACCGGTTGATCCCATCATGGGTCGGTTCTAGCTTTGTAGGCTCGTAACCGAACGAAATGACCGCGCCCCGAGGGACGCATGCCGAATATCAAGAGCGCCAAGAAGCGGATGACTTTGAGTGCCACCGCCCGTGCCAAGAACCGGTCGGACCGCGCACGCATCCGCACAGCAATCAAGAAGGTCAAGCAGGCCGAGTCCGCCGAAGAGGGTCAGACTCTCCTTCGCGCAGTCGTGGCGATGTTGGACCGCGCGGCCACGCGGCGTCTCTATCACCCGCATCGGGCGGCCCGCCTCAAGGGTCAACTCGCAAGGCACGTCAACGCGCTCAGCTAGCGGTTCGCTCACGTCGCGTCCTCCCGGACATCCTCCCTGGCAGCTTCCCAGACCGTCTTCCCTCCGACGATCGTGTGCACCGGAGCCCCCTGCAGCACCCAACCGGCGAAGGGCGTGTTCCGACTCTTGGACAGGAATGCGGCCGCATCCACCGTCCACTGGGCGTCCAGGTCGAGCACGGAGACATCGCCGACGCTACCCTCCGCGAGCGTGCCACCGGGTAGGCCGAAGGCTCGCGCCGGCTGACAGCTCATGCGCTCGACCATGGTAGCGAGGTCGATCACGCCCTCGTTCACAACCCTCGTGAGCACGATGCCAACTGCGGTCTCCAAGCCCACGATCCCATTGGGAGCGTCCTCGAAGGCCGCCTCTTTCTCGTCGTAGTGGTGGGGCGCATGGTCGGTCGCGATAATGTCGAGCGTGCCGTCTGCCAGCCCCGCTCGCACGGCGTCCACATCCGTCTGCGCGCGTAGCGGCGGGTTCATCTTGGCCTCGGTTCGGTAACCGTCGACCGCATCCTCGGTGAGCACGAGGTGGTGGGGAGAAGCCTCCGCTGTGACGTGCACCCCCCTGCTCTTGGCCTGTCGGATCGACTCCACACCGAAACGCGTCGACACGTGCTGAAGGTGAAGGTGCCCCCCAGTCAGCTCGGCCAGCATGATATCACGGAGGATATGGATGTCCTCCATCGCGTTCGGCTTCCCCTTGAGACCGAGTCTGGTAGCCACGAGCCCTTCGTTCATCTGTCCGGACGGCGATAGCGAGAGGTCCTCCGGATGGTCGGCGACCGGAATACCAAAACTCTGCGCGTACTCGAGCGCGAGACGCATCAGAAGCGAATTGGTGACCGGGCTTCCGTCGTCGGTGATCGCGACCGCGCCCGCGTCCACCATCTCTCCGACCGGTGCGAGGCGCTCCCCCGAGCGGCCCACCGAGATGCAACCGACGGGATACACGCGCGCCGCCTGCGCCCTGCGCCCCTCGGCGGCGACGAAGCTGACCGACGCCGGGTCGTCCATCGCCGGATCGGTGTTCGGCATCGCGCACACCGCAGTGAATCCCCCAGCGGCCGCGGCACGAGCGCCGGACGTGATCGTTTCCTTGTGCTCCCCGCCCGGCTCGCGCAGGTGGACGTGCACGTCGATGAGCCCTGGGGTCACAAGGAGGCCGGCACAGTCAATGATGCGTGTGTCCTCAGGGGCGTCGATTTGCTCACCCAAGGCGGCCACCATCCCGTCAGCGAGCAAAATGTCTCGGACCCCGTCCAAATCCTGACTCGGGTCGAGAACCCGTCCACCTTTGAGCAGAAGCTTCTCGCTCACGCCTCACCTCCCTGCTTCGCGGCTTCGGCGCTCTCCTGCCGACCGCCGGCCAGCAGATACAGGACTGCCATGCGAATCGCAACCCCGTTGGTTACCTGATTCAGAATGACCGAGTGGGGACCATCCGCGACGTCGGAATCGATCTCCACGCCACGGTTCATGGGACCCGGGTGCAGGACGAGCACGTCCCGCGGGGCGGCGGCGAGGCGTTGCGAGCTCACTCCCCAGATGCGGTTGTACTCGCGCAGGCTCGGCACGAAACCACCGTGCATGCGCTCCAGCTGTAACCGTAGCACATTCAGCACACCCGCCCACTCGATCGCCTCTTCGATCCGGGTGAAGACCGTCACACCCAACTCCTGAATCGCCGGTGGCACGAGCGTCGGCGGGCCACAGACCGCGACCTCAGCACCCAGCTTCAGCAGGCCGTAGATGTTCGAGCGCGCGACCCGCGAGTGCAGAACATCACCGACGATGCACACCCTGAGCCCCTCGATTCGTCCCATATGATCCCTGATCGTCAGGAGGTCGAGCAGCGCCTGCGTAGGATGCTCGTGCTGGCCATCACCCGCGTTGATGACACTGGAGGGGATCCTCTCGGCCAAGAAGCGGGCCGCGCCCGACGAACCGTGTCGCATGACGACCATGTCGATGCGCATCGCCTCCAGGTTGCGGGCGGTGTCGACCAGGGTCTCGCCCTTCACCACCGAGGAGCCGCTCGCCGCGATGTTCACGGTATCGGCACTGAGTCGCTTCTCGGCGAACTCGAATGAGACCCGGGTGCGCGTCGATGCCTCGAAGAAGAGATTGACGATGGTCTTGCCGCGCAGGACCGGGACCTTTTTGATTCGCCGCTCCGAGATTTCCTTGAAGGGCTCCGCGGTGTCGAGAATGGAGATAATCTGATCGCCGGAGAGGTCCTCAAGGCCGACGAGGTCTTTTCCTAGGGAAGGGACCGACGGATTCACTGTGACTCGGCGTCGAGGAAAGCGATCTCCACTCCGAGACGCCCATCCAAGGCGGGCACGAGCACATCGACCCGCTGGTTCTCTATCACGGGGACTTCCCGACCCACGATATCCGGTTGGATGGGCAACTCCCGCCCCCCCCGGTCCACGAGCACGCAAAGGAAGATTCGTCGGGGACGACCCCAGTCGGTGAGCTCGTCGAGCGCGGCGCGAGCGGTGCGGCCCCTGTAGAGTACATCATCGACGATCACGATATTCCGGTCGTCGATGCCGCTTTGAGGGAGATCCGACGCTCCAACGACGGGTGCTGGGCCGATGGTCATCAGGTCGTCGCGATACAGCGTGATATCGATCGACCCGTACGCCACCCTATCGCCGGAGGCGCGCTCGATTTCATCGCGCAGCAGCAACGCAATGTCCGTGCCCCTGCGGTGGATGCCCAACAGAGTGAGCGCCTCAGTGCCCCCATTCCGCTCCACGATCTCTCGGGCCATACGGGCAATGGCCCGGTGGACGTCCGCCTCGTCCATCACGTGGATCCGGTTGTCTTCGGCCATGCGTGCCGGGCTGAGGGCCTACAGGGAGCCTACCGTGACCCTATTGGGTCGCGGGCGGCGCTAAGTTCGGCATTCCGAGCCCCTCGGTCAACGACCGGAAGCAAGTCGGAGCAAGCCTTGTCACCGGCACGTCGACCTCCCCATGATTGCGCCGGTTATTCCTCGACTCAACCGGAATCTCTTGTCCATGCGCTTCTTCCGACTAGCCGCTCTCGCATCCCTCGTCTCGCTGCCTCTGAGCCTGGAGGCACAGGAGGTCTCGGAGCCGCCGTCGGTCATCCTCAGCGGGGTTCCCTTTCAGGTCACGGTGCTCGGAGGGACAGGGGGAGCATCGCCATACGAGATCCGCACCGCGACCGGAAGAATTCTCGCCCTCGGAGCGGTCGACGCGCACGGCTCCGCGACCGCGATCGGCCTGGAGATCACATCAAGGGACGAGCTACCGCTCGAGATCGTGATCGGGGATACGACGCATGAGGTGGATGCCACGCTCACGCCGCCGTGGTTTTCGCTGTTACCTCCGATTCTCGCCATCGTGCTCGCGCTGATCTTCCGGGAAGTCATCACCGCGCTCTTCGCCGGCGTCTGGCTCGGCGCGCTCGCTGTCGCGGGCTTCAACCCCGTGGAGGGCACGTGGCGTCTCATTGATCAGTTCGTCGTGCCCGGGCTGGCAAATACCGACGACGGCCACACGCAGGTCGTGGTCTTCACACTGCTGCTCGGAGCCATGGTCGGCATGATCGCGCGCAACGGCGGCACGATGGGCATCGTCAAGGCGGTCACTCCGTTCGCGCACAACGCCCGGCGCGGGAAGCTCGCAACCGCGTTCGCGGGGCTCGGGATCTTCTTCGACGATTACGCGAACACGCTGATCGTCGGCAATACGATGCGACCCATCACCGATCGCCTGAAGATCTCGCGCGAGAAGCTCGCGTATCTGGTCGATTCAACGGCCGCGCCGGTAGCGGCGCTGGTCCCGATCTCGACATGGGTCGGTTACGAGATCAGCCTCATCGCCGATGGACTGCGCATCGCCGCCGAGCAGAACCCGGCCGGCGCGGAAGCGCTGCTCGCGCAAAGCCCGTTCTCGATCTTCATCCAGACGATCCCCTTTCTGTTCTACCCCTTGCTGGCAATCGTCTTCGTATTGCTGACCTCCGCGATGAACCGCGACTTCGGGCCGATGGCCGCCGCCGAGCGCAGGGCGGCGAGCGAAGGACACCTTTACCGGCCTGGTGCCACGCTGGCCGCCGATACCTCCTCGCACCTGATGGAGGCCAAAGAGGGCGTGCGTCAAGTGTGGTGGAACGCTGGGATTCCGGTGGCAACCGTCATCCTGGTCGTGGTGGTCGGCCTGTACACAAGCGGCAGCGCTGGCACAGCCCCAGGCGCCTCCTTGATGGACATCTTCGGGGCTGCGGATCCCTTCGCCACCCTGCTCTGGGGCTCTCTAGCGGGCTGTCTCGTCGCGATGCTGCTTTCCGTCGGCCAAAAAACACTCACCATCCAAGAGTGCATCGACGCCGCGCTCGCCGGCATGAAGTCGATGATGATCGCGTTGATCATCCTCGCGTTGGCTTGGTCGCTGGGCGCGGTGACTGAAGAGATCGGTACGGCCCAATACCTTTCGCAGCTGCTCTCCGATCGCGTCGCTCTTCAGTTGATCCCGGTTATCGTGTTCGTCACCTCCGCGGCGATGGCGTTCGCGACCGGCACGTCCTGGGGAACCATGGCGATCATGCTGCCCTTGGTGATCCCGCTTACCGTGGCACTCGGGGGAGCCGCGACTTACCCCGGCGGCGAGCAGGTCGGCATTCTGCTCGGCGCGACCGCGTCGGTGCTCGCGGGAGCGATCTTCGGTGACCACTGCTCTCCCATCTCGGACACGACTATTCTCTCGTCCACCGCTTCCGCGTGCGACCACATGGACCACGTCCGCACGCAGTTGCCCTACGCGCTGCTCGTTGCGGGCGTCGGCATGGTGCTCGGCAACATCGGGACGGCGTACGGCCTTCCCGCGTGGCTCGCGCTCGGCGGAGGTGCCGTGGTGCTCTTCCTCGTCCTGCGCTTCCGGGGGGAGGCCGTCTCGCCCTAGGGGCGCGCGCAGGGACATGCCGGATCTCGGAGCCCGCCTCGACGCAGCACTCGACCAGTACCGAATCGAGCGCAAAGTGGGTGAAGGCGGTATGGCGGTCGTGTTCCTGGCCGAGGATTTGAAGCATAGCCGCCGGGTCGCCTTGAAAGTGATGAAGCCCCACGTCGGCACGTCGCTCGGGTCGGAGAGGTTTCTGCGCGAGATCGACATCGCCGCCAAGCTGTCACATCCGCACGTCCTTCCGCTGTACGACTCCGGTGAAGTGGAGGGGCTTCACTACATCGTGATGCCCTACGTCGAAGGCGAGTCACTGCGGGACAGCCTCGTACGAAAGCGGCCTAAACGCTTCCGCGGTGATGTCGCGTATGCCCTAGAAGGGATCCCGCAAACCGAACTTCGCCCGCCCGATGCGCTCGAGAATCGTCAATCCCCCTGTGTGCGAGCCGTCCGTCACCGCCCAGTCATAGGAGAAGAGTATGATGCCTCCAGCACCTTCCGAACGTGCGAGGTCGATCTTCTCGAGGGTCCCGTTCTCGGTGTCCAGATAGGCGCCGATGCCCGCCCAAAGTCGTGCGCGCGGTCCAGCAGCCTCGCGACCGGCGCGTATGAAGCGCTGGAAGCGATCGTTGTCCACCGTGTACGCCATTGGGACGGCGACATCGAGAATGCCCTCTTCGAGCCAGCTCGGCCAATCCTGGTACCGATTGCGGAAGGCGTCGTCTTGATTGGCGAACACCGCCGCCGACACCACCATCCTGGGGCGCCTCGCTTTGACGCCCCGGTAGATCCGCCGCACCAAGTCGGTGATGTGCATACGCCGGAACTCGTCCCATTCGCCTGGTAGAGCGTCGACGAATCCGTACGGGTCCTCTATCGCGGCGACGTCGAGCGCGTGCCTTCGAGCCGCCGGTAGCCGAGGACTCACCCACGCCCGGAACCGGTACAGTGCACCCGAAGAATAGTCGAAGTCTCCGGACGGAAACCGCACGTAGTCGAAATGAATGCCGTCGAGGTCGTACCGGTCCGTGAGGTCCATCCACACGTTGTACACGTGCTGCTTCACCTCTGGATTCGACGGGCTCGAGTACAGGCCCTCGACCGTGCCGGAGTTGTCCCGAGCGTACTGGAGAAGGCGTTGCTCGTAGCCCGCCGCGTCAGCGTCAGCGGTGTACAACGCACGCCCTAGAGCCTCGGGCACCGCCAGCCACTCCGGGTGAGCATTCACGAGGTGTTGTGGACTGCGAGGCAGAGCACCGGAGCTCCACACGAGGTGGGTATTCACCCAAGCATGAACCGCGATGCCGCGAGCATGCGCCTCACGGATGGCATCGCCGAGCGGATCGAAGCCGAGCCCGTCGGTCACGGACTCGGCCCTCGGCTCCAGCCGAGAATCGTAAAACGCGTCCGCACGACCTCGAATCTGCACGAGGATGGTGTTGAATCCCGCCGCATCAGCGCTCTCGACCATCTCTCGGACCTCACGCGCGCTGGTCATGGTAGAGCGCACGACCCACAGTCCCCGCACCTCCTCGAAGGGCCTGACGGGCTGAACGAGGGCCGCGGCAATCGGGTCGTCCGGGCGGGGCTCCAACGGCGCGCGCGGACCACTAGCGAGCGACGGCTCGGTGCCGACGCGTGAGCAGCCGACGAGTCCAAGCAGTACCACGAGAACGCCTGCCCGCGAGTGGACGAAGGCATAACCACGCGGTCGCCTGGTGGCGATCGGGGAGCGTGGACCGCCCTTTCGGCTACCGAAGGCCATCAACCATCAGCTCCAGCCAGTTCATTCTGACGATCACGCGTCGATTGGGGTGGAGACGGACGCGAGCGACGTTGTGCAGGCCGAGTCCAGATCGAAACCGAATTCCGGCGTGCCGCCCGAGCCAGGCCACTCCGCGAGAATCGTATCCGCGCCTATCGTCAGCGTGGGCGAGCTCGGGCCTCAGAACCTTCAGCGCGACCTTACGCTCGTGCTTGATGTCGTCGGCCAGATAGACGGTTGCCATGCGGCCCTTGCCCAGCTCACGCTCCAGGGCATAGCGCTGGCTCAATGCCGCACGCAGCCGTTCCATCGTGTGGCTGCTCATCCTCGGCGCTCGGCTCCGTTCACGATCGACTCATCCCCGTCGCGCTCTAAAGAAGCCCTTCAGCAACTCGGACGCCTCTTCACCGAGCACACCACCCGTCACCTCACAGCGGTGGTTGAGTCGTTCGTCCTGAAGCAGGTTTTCGAGGGAGCCCGCCATGCCGGCCTTGGGATCGGGAGTCGCGAAGACTACGTGCGGGATCCGTGCCAGCACAATCGCTCCCGCGCACATCGCGCATGGCTCCAGGGTGACGTAGAGCACGGTGTCCAGAAGGCGCCAATCGCCCTGGACAGCCGACGCCGCACGAATCGCCAGTACTTCGGCGTGCGCGCACGGGTCTGAGTCGCCTACAGTCCGGTTGTGAGCCTCTGAGAGCGCCTCTCCGTCGCGAACGATTACCGCCCCGACCGGAACCTCTCCCAAGTCTTCCGCGGCCCGTGCCAGCTGCAGAGCACGACGCATCCAACTGATGTGTAGGGGGTCTAGCGCGGGCGACGGCTGCTCAGCCATCGGGTTTCGACAGCCTTCTAGTGCTGGGTCAGATTGACCGAAGCCGTGTCGCCCATGCGCCGGAAGAAGGCAGCGACACGCCCGAGAAGATTGAACTGCTCGAGGTCCTCGACGACGCACTCCTCCCCGCCGGGCTTCAACGACTCCAAGCACACTCCCTTCCCGTTCCTCGAGAACCGGTGGTACAGCGAGTCGGTACCCACGCGCGCGACGACGATGGCGCCGTCGTTTACCTCGTCGACCGTCGCGGGCGACACTAGAACGAAATCGCCCTCCTCGACGCCGAGCACAGCGAGGTCGCTCGCCGTGGCCTTCACGATGAAGCACCCCCGCTCCCCACCCATGCGTCGATCGACCGACAGGTGCATGTCGATGTCGGCGCGAGCACCAATTGAGTGCGGCACCTCGGTGTAGCAAGGCACCGACACCGTCTCGGCGCTGAGATCCACGTCGAGAATTTTTACGCCGCGCGAGCGCGAAGGATCGCGCTCCAAGAAGCCCTTATCGGCCAGCGCTTGCAGGTGTTCCGAGACCGTCTTGGTGCTCTTGATACCGAACCGTTCTCCGATTTCACGGATAGAGGGCTGGTACGTGTTGGCACGCAGATACTGGACCATGAAGTCGAGGATCTTGCGCTCGATCTCGCTGACCAGCTCGAGCCGGCGACCAGTGGTCGGAGCCTCGCGCGGTGTGATGGTGTTGGAACGGGCCAACTTTGAACCCCGGAATACTGTGAATCCGCCCGGATTCAGCGGCAAAGCTATCCTAATGCTCGCGTCTCGACAGTGTCAAGAAAGTCGTTTTTCTCGGAGGTCGCGGGTCCGTTCGATGCCAAGTGCGATCCGGCCCAGCGAGCGGTCTTTTCCAAGCAGCATGAGCACCTCGAAAATCCCGGGGCTGGACATACGGCCCGTGAGCGCCACGCGCAGCGGGTGAATGAGCTTTCCGGCACCGATACCAACGCTTTCCGCCATACCGCGCAGGCCTTCTTCCAGCTTCTCTTCTGTCCAGTCTACGTCCGCCCACAGCCTGGCGAGTCCTTCGA
>Ga0209445_1000041_pt1 | contig 65009 bp, 72 predicted proteins | sample MarorgKNORR_S2LV_4_FD_188223 | JGI IMG/M metagenome (GOLD analysis project Ga0209445, IMG submission 188223) | Marine microbial communities from the Southern Atlantic Ocean, analyzing organic carbon cycling - NADW_A/KNORR_S2/LV (SPAdes) (version 2) | ecosystem: Environmental > Aquatic > Marine >... | reverse complement strand
GCTGACTGCAGGCCACCCAGAGCGGTGGATGCGGCTTCTGGAACGGCTTGGGCACCACGTTGCGGACCGGCATCTGGAGGAACTCGCCGTCCCAGCCGGCGAAGGGCTCCTCGACCATCATCCTGGTGGCGGCCTCGATGTGGTCGAGCCACTGTGCCCGCTTGGTCTCGCGCTCGACGCCGAAGCCCTCCAGTTCGGCCCTCGACGACGACTCCCCGGTCCCGAAGTCGACACGGCCATCTGAGATCAGGTCGAGGGTGTTGATGCGCTCCACGACGCGGGCCGTGTGGTTGTAGGCGCCGGGCAGCAGGACGATCCCGTGGCCCAGGCGGATGTTGGTGGTGCGCTGGCTGGCAGCGGCGAGGAACACCTCGGGGGCCGAGCTGTGGCTGTACTCCTCGAGGAAGTGGTGTTCGACCTCCCAGACGTGGTCGAAGCCCAGTCGGTCGGCCAACTCGACCTGGTCGAGGGCGTCCTTGAGCAACTGGTGCTCGTCGCCCTCTTCCCATGGCCGGGGAATCTGGTGCTCGTAGAAGATGCCGAACTTCATCGATCGGACCCTAGGACAGCACCCTCGCCCGAGCCGGATCGGACGGTCCGACGCGCATACGATCGGTCGAGCCAGTCGGAACAGGGAGGCAGCGATGCGACGTAACGTGGTGGTTGTGGTGGCCGGCGCCGCCGTGGTCCTTGCGGCAGCCGTCTGGTTCTTCGTGCTGCGCGACACCGCCCCGCCGCCGCCGGACCTCGGCAAGGCCGCAGCGGTGGCCGCCGCCGCCCAGACGACGACGGAGGCGCCCACCACGACGACGGAGGCGCCCACCACGACGACGGAGGCGCCCACCACGACGACGGAGGCGCCCACCACGACGACGGAGGCGCCCACCACGATGACGGAGGCGCCCACCACGATGACGGAGGCGCCCACCACGACGACGGAGGCGCCCACCACGACGACGGAGGCGCCCACCACGACGACGGAGGCGCCCCAGGTTGGCCTCTCTGGCACCTGGACGGTGGACACGTCGATCGGCTCGTTCTCGGACTTCACCAGCACCTACGTCGGCTTTCGGGTCGACGAGGAACTCGCCCGAGGGATCGGCGCCGCAACGGCAGTGGGTCGTACCCCGACCGTGTCCGGCACCTTCGAACTCGACGGCAGCACGCTGGTGGCCGCCGAGATCACAGCCGACCTGGGCAAGATCCGCACCGACCGGGCCGGACGGGACGGCAAGGTCAAGCAGGCCCTCGACACCGGAAACCACCCCGAGGCGACCTTCACCCTGGCCGGCCCCGTCGACCTCGGAGACCCGCCCAGCGAGGGAGCCCAGATCGAAGTGACCGCAACGGGCACCCTCACGCTCAAGGGCGTCACCAACGACGTCGAGGTCGACCTGGCCGCCACGCTGATCGGCGAGATCGTGACCGTCGTCGGTACCTTCGACATCATGTTCGCCGACTACGGGATCGAGGCGCCCTCCGCACCGATCGTCGTGTCGGTCGAGGACCACGGGGTCGTCGAGATCCAGTTGTTCCTGACCCGCTAGACGGTGGAGCAGCCCTCAGACCCCGTCGATGGGGGCACGCAAGAGACGCCGCGCCGACGACCCTCCGGGGCTCTCGCCCCGCTGCGCCACGTCTCGTTCGCACGGTTCCTACTGGCCAATACGGTCTGCACCGTCGGCCAGTTCCTGCAGGGCCTGGCCGTGCCCTTCCTCATCAACCAGATGACCGACTCGAACACCTGGGTCGGAGCAGCAGCGTTCGCCTCGCTGATCCCCGCCGTCGTGACGACGCCGATCTCCGGCACGCTCGCCGACCGGGTCGACCGGAAGCGGATCCTCGTCGCTGCCTATGTCCTCCAGGGATTCATCACCGGCGGCCTGCTGGCGCTCCACCTGGCCGACCTGCTCAGCCCATGGCGGATCATCGGGCTGCTTCTGGCCTCCGGCGCCGTCGCCGGATTCCAGTGGGCACCCATCCAGAGCCTCAGCGCCGTACTCGTCCCCCGGGAACTGTTGCCGCAGGCGATCCGCCTTCTGTCGATCTCCTTCACGGTCGGACGTTCGGTCGGTCCGGCGACTGCGGCCCTGATGCTGGCCTTCGTCGGTCCCGGCCTCGCCTTCGCCGGGACCGTCGGCTGCTACCTGGTCGGACTCGTGTTGCTCACCACGGTGCACTACCAATGGGAACCCGGTGAGGCATCCGAGCCCTTCCTCGCCCAGTTCCGGGCGGGCATCGGGTACGTCGGTGCCAACCCCTCCATCCGGCTGGCGTTGCGCCTCTCATTCACGATGGCCTTCCTCGGTGGGGCCTTCGCCTACTCCCTGACCGCCAGCGTGGCGGACGACCTGTTCCGCGCCGGTGGTGGCGGCCTGGGCGCCCTGGCCCTGATGCTGGGCCTCGGGTCCGTGCTCGGTGGCATCTACATCTCGGGCCCCGGAGGACTGGTCCGGCGTTCACGCCTCGAGGCTGTCGTCGCCCTGATCTTCGCCTTCGGCATGCTCATCGTGACCGCCACGCCGTGGTTGTTCGTCGGCTTCCTCGGCTATTTCGTGATGGGGATGGCGCACATGCTCCACGGCGTCACGGTGAACACGGCACTCCAACTCCAATTGGACGAGGAGTACCGCGGCCGGGTCATGTCGGTGTGGCTCGTCGCCCTGCTCGGGGGCCTGCCCCTGGGCTCCTTCGCCGGTGGCGTGCTCGGTGACCTCCTCGGGATGCGTTGGGTGATGCTCGGCTACGCCGTGCTGCTGGCCGGGACGATCAGCACCATGGCGCGTGGCGCCGGCTTCGCCCTGCTCGACGACGATGGTCCCGGTGTCTGAAATCGGCGGAGAAGGCGCCCGGTGGCTTTCGCACTTGCCGAGTTGCCCGATCGCGAGGGACAATGGTGATGTCTGCGAAGGAGGCAGTCCGTGACCGATTCGATCGAGGCGTCCGAGCACCTGCTCGAGGCGATGACGGCATTCGAGGAACTGGCGCGGGTGAGTACGCCCGCACAGGCGGCCGAGGACCTGGATCCGGTCGTCCTGCAGGCGTTCTGGCGCGAGTGGCCGCACACGAGCGTCTGGGCGGGCACACTTTGGCGGGTACTGAATCGGGACCTCGAGCGCCCTGCGACCCAGCAGCGCGATCCCGAACTCGATGAAGTGGGGGGAACGGGCTGATGGTCGAAGTACGTGAGGTGATGTCTCCCGACGTCGCCACGGTCGCCTCGGATGCTTCCGTTTCCGATGCCGCGAAGTGCATGGTGAAGGGCGGCTTCGGTTCCGTGATCATCGTGCACGGGAAGATGCTCGTCGGCATCCTCACCGAGCGAGACGTCCTGCGGGCCGCCGCCAACGAGACGGACCTGTCCGCCGCCTCGGTCGAGGACTGGATGACTCCCGATCCCGAGACCGCCGAGCCCGATCTCGAGACCGAGGACGCTGCCGGGATGATGCTGTCCCGTGGTTTTCGCCACCTGCCGGTCACCCAGGACGGCAACCTCGTAGGCATCGTCAGCCTCCGCGATGTCCTGAGTGCCCGTATCGGGCGTCGCTAGCCCGACCGCTGTCACGGCTCCAGTTCAGGTCCCACCAGAGCGCACATGGCGACCGATGCCCGGGAACGGGCGCGTCGCACCGACGCTGCATGGACTGCCGGTCCCGTCTATGCGGTGGTCCGAACGACTGTCCGATTCGTCCTCTGGCCCTACTTTCGGGTCCGGACGACGGGGCGTGAGCACATCCCCGCTGATGGTCCGGTCATCCTCGCACCGGTGCACCGCTCGAACCTGGACTCGTTCCTGCTCTCACCGCTGACCCGTCGCCGCCTCCGGGCATTGGCGAAGATCAGCCTCTTCAACGTGCGCCTCCTGGCCTGGTTCCTCGCCTCGTTGGGGTCCTTTCCGGTACGACGCGAGGGGGCCGATCGTGAGTCGATGCGCGTGGCCCGCGACCTACTCGACGAGGACAACCTGTTGCTGGTGTTCCCTGAGGGGACCCGGCGTGATGGACCGCAGGTCGCCGAACTCTTCGATGGCACCGCCTGGCTGGCTGCCAAGGCTGGGGCGCGCGTGGTTCCGGTCGGCATCGCCGGCAGTGGAGAGGCGATGCCGTCGGGTGCGAGGTTCCCGAAGCCATGCCGGATCCGTCTTGTCGTCCATCCGGCGCTCGAGCCACCCGAGCCCAGGGCTCCCCGGAGTGCGCTCAGGGCCTGGACGGCCGACCTCGAGTCGGCCCTGCAGTCCGCCCTGGACGAGGCCAACGCCGGGATCTGACCCGGAACCTGCACAAGCTTGCGCGGATGCCGGTCGTCGATCGGTGCCGTGCGAGGGTGGCGCGGTGGATCGCCAGGTGGTCAGCGGTCGGGGAGCGGCGACGCTTGCCGTGTTCCTGATGGCGTTCGGCCCGGTCATCGTCAAGGTCTCCGACCTTGCCGAACTCCGCTTCATCTTCTGGCGCCTGATGGCGGCGTTGGTCGTCTACCTCGCCGTCCTCTTTGCCCGCGGTGGTCGTGTGACGCTGGCTGCGCTCCGCACGTCATTCTGGGGTGGACTCCTGTTCGGCCTGAACCTTGTGCTCTTCATCACCTTCATGCGTCGGACGAGCGCAACCCATGCCGTCATCATGGGCTCGCTGCAACCCGTCGTCCTTCTCGGGGTGGCAGGCCCGCTGTTCGGTGAGCGTCCCCGCAGGTCGCTCTACGGCTGGTCGGCCCTCGCTCTCGGGGGAGTGGCGATCTCGATGTGGGGCGGTGACCCCAGCGGCGTGGCGACTGTCGAGGGAGACCTGTTGGCGTTCGTCGGAATGCTGTTCTGGTGCTCCTACTACATCGTCAGCAAGCGCACCCGGGCCACGCTCGACGCGGCCAGCTACCAGACGGGACTCACCCTCGTGGCGGCGGCCGTGATCCTGCCGGCGGCGCTGATCTCGGGTCAGGGGGTGGCACCCCCGTCGGGCGCCGACTGGTGGCCGGTCGTCCTGATGGCGGCGTTGCCCGGCACCGGCCACCTGCTCACCAACTACGCCCACGCACACGTGACGTTGACGGTGATGGGCCTCATCAACCTGCTCTTCACGGTCATCGCCCCGCTCTACGCCTGGTGGCTCCTCGACGAGGCGATCGGCGGCGTGCAGGCGCTGGGCATCGCCGTCGTGATGACAACCCTCGCCATGGTGGTGACACGTCCCGCCGAGCGGCCCGTGGACATCGACCGTTAGCCGGACAGGACCCGCAGCATCCAGTCGGCGACGGCGAAGCGGTCGGTGCCATCGTCGAGCGTCGACAGTGCATCGGCGACGACCTCCTCGCCGATCCTGAGGAGGCGGCTGGTGTAGAGGTCGCGGGCGAAGTCGGTGTCGAACTCGGGATGGCCCTGGATGCCGATGATGTGGTCGCCGATGCCGAACGACGCCACCGGGCAGTGGGCCGTCGACGAGGTCAGCCTCGCCCTGGCCGGCAGGTCGACGATCTGGTCCTGGTGGCAGTAGGTGATTCCGAAGCCGCCATCGACCGGAGTCGTCACCGACGAGGGGGCGACCACCTCGGCGTGTCGGACGCCGATGTTCCAGCCACCGGTGTACCGGACCTCGCCGCCGAGAGCCTGGGCGACGGCCTGGTGGCCGAAACAGACGCCGATGACCGGCGCCCGCGCTGCATCGAGGTCCCTGACAACGTCGAACAGGTCGGCGATCCACGGGTCATCGTCCAGAGCCGACGAGCGGGCACCGGAGATCAACCAGCCGTCCTGCTCGTCGGCGGCACCGGGCAGCCTGCCGTCGATCACGTCGTAGTCGGTGACCACGACCTCCTCGTCGCCGTGGTTGAGGAGTTGGGTGAACAGTTCCCGGTAGCCGCCGTAGCGGTCGAGTCGGTCGCCACCGACCTCGTCACAGCGCAGGAGCCCGAGGCGCACGGTCAGACCTCCTCCGCCCGGAGGAACACCGGACCGGTCCAGCGGGCGACAAGGTCGGTGACCAACTCGGTGTCGGATCGGACGGGGATCACGACCTGTCCGTTGCGCTCGGGAACCGCCGACGAGAGGTCGTCGGTGGTGGCGTAGCCGAATCCCAGGACGATGGCGGTGGTCGCCCGGGCGTCGGCATCGCCGGCGGTGATGCGGCGATCGATGAGCATCGTGCCACCGACGACGTAGTCCTCCGGGGTGCTTGTCGGTCCGAAGACCAGGAGGTCGCCGCTCCATGCGTCGGCGTAGGCCTGCCAGCTTCCGCCTGCGAACACGGCGAGGGGCTCCGGCAGGTTGTCGCCGACGCGTTCGAGGGACGAGGGGAGGTCAACCTCCGTGCGGACGGCCACCACGTCGGGGGCGTGGATGGTGTCGACGTCGAGCGACGCCAGCGCCGTCTCGGAGCCGACGACGATCAGCGTGGCGTCGAAGGAGCGGGCCATGGCCGCCGAGGGGTGCAACACCGCCTGTGCCCGGTCACCGCCGTCGAGTGGCACGAGCAGGTGCGAGTACATCGGCGCGAGCGTACGCCTCCCGGTCGATTTGCGAGGAGCCGTGGGCGCTGTTTCGCTGTTCGGAGGTCGCACTTGCCGGTTGGGGCAGCGAGACTGCGCCGGTGCAGCGGGGATTCCTCTACGCGGTCGGCGCCTTTTCCCTCTGGGGCGTCTCGCCAGTCTTCTGGAAGTTCCTCGGTCACATCCCTGCGAGCGACATCTTTGGACACCGGGTGGTCTGGGCGTTCGCATGCGTCACCCTGATCCTGGTCTCCCGCCGCTCCTGGGGTCGGGTGGTCACAGCGGCAGGTGACCGTCGGACCCTCGGCCTCGAGGCCATAGCGGCGGCCCTGCTCGCTTCCAACTGGCTGCTCTGGGTCTGGGCCGTCACTTCCGACCACGTCATCGAGGGCAGCCTCGGCTATTTCATGAATCCGTTGGTGAGCGTCGTACTGGGGGTGCTGTTCCTCGGCGAGTCACTGCGTCGGGCACAGTGGTGTGCGGTCGGCTTGGCGGCTGCGGGCGTGGTCTGGCTGACGCTGCAGGTGGGCACATTGCCCTGGATTGGGCTCGTCCTGGCGTTCACCTTTGGCTTCTACGGCCTCATCAAGAAGAAGCTCGACCTGTCGCCCTTCGAGGGGCTCGGTATCGAGATGTCGGTCCTGTTGCTGCCGGCCGTGCTGTTCCTCGTCGTAAGGGCGGCGGCCGGGGACGCATCCATGGGCGTCGGCGTCCCCGCCGACAGCCTCCTGCTGATGGCTGGCGGGTTGTTCACGGTTGTACCGCTTCTGCTGTTCGGAGCCGCCGTGCGACGGGTGCCGTTGACGGTGATCGGCATCACCCAGTACCTGGCGCCGACCATCAACTTCGTGCTCGGTGTGGCGGTCTACGCAGAGCCGTTCGACGGGGAACGGCTCATCGGCTTCGTCGCCATCTGGATCGGACTGGTCGTGTTCTCGCTGGACTTCCTCGGGAGCGTCCGTCGGTTGCGACCGACGGCCTGAGGTCGGTCAGGACCGGGCGGCTGCCAGCACCTCGGCGGCGAACGCCGGGGCCTCGTCGTCCAGTCGACGACGGTTGAGCGACCGGGTGGCGATCACGTCAGCCCCGTGCCCCTCGAGCAGGGCGGCCAACTTGTCGGCGGCGTTGCCCGGGTTGACGGCGTGGGTCATGAAGGCGACCACCCGCTTGTTCCAGAGCTTGGGAATGCTGCGCACCATGCCGGCGTCGCCGGGGCGGTGGCCGAAGAGGATCAGGCCGTCGACCCAGGTGCCCACGAAGACCAGGTCGGCTTCGGCGAGTTCCTTGAAGTCGATGTTGGTGACCGGTCGGACGGCGACCGTGTCGCCGGCGGCCTCGGCGGCCCCGCCGATCAGCTCGGCGGCGCGACGCGTGTTGCCGGTGCGGCTCTGGTGGATCACGACGATGTTCACGGGGCTCATGGCTATCAGCGCAGCGTCCCGGTTGCACGCCTTCTGGCGGCTTGCGCTCGGCCGGAATCCGGGCCGTACACTTCGCTCCATGCCCCTCTACGACTACCGGTGTGGGACCTGCGACACCGTCTTCGAGGTCCGGCGGCCGATGTCCGAATCGGGCGAGTCGGCCGCCTGCCCCGCCGGTCACCAGGGTGCCCGGCGGCTGTTGTCGGTGTTCGCTGCGGTAGGCGGCGACGACCAGCGATCGCCGGCGCCGATGTCCGGTGGCCCGATGCCCGGAAGGTGTGGCGGGGCCTGTGCCTGCCACCCCGGCTGAGGAGCGGGGAGACCAGAACGTGACGGGGCGCCTCGAAGGGAAGATCGCCTGCATCACCGGAGCCGGGTCCGGACTCGGGCGGGCCATCGCCGAGCGGTTCGCCGCCGAGGGGGCGACGATCGTGGCGCAGGACCTCCGGGTCGGGTCCGCCGAGGAGACGGTCGGACTCCTGCCCGATGGCGACCACTTCGCACAGGGCGGCGACGTCGCAGACCCCGAAGCCGTTGCTGCAGTGTTCGCTGCCATCGACGAGCGCCTCGGTCGCCTCGACGTGCAGGTCAACAACGCCGGTGTCGACCGCCTGCCGGGCGACGGGTTCGACCGGATGCTGGCCGGCGAGGGGGCCCAGATCCGCCTCATGGAGCACGCCGCGTTCACCCGGATGCTCGAGATCCACGCCGGAGGCACCTTCGCATGCACGCAGGGCGCCGTGGGCCTCATGCGCGACGGGGGCTCGGTCATCACCATGTCGAGCATCGCCGGGATCGCCGGCTGGGGGCCCGTGCACTACAGCGCAGCGAAGGGTGCGATCCTCGGCTTCACCCGGGCGGCGGCCCGGGAGTTGGGCGCCATGGGCATCCGGATCAACGCCATCGCCCCCGGCGTGATCGATACGCCGATGACGGCGAAGGTCGATGACGCCCTGCTGGCGCCGATGATCATGATGACCCCACTGGGCCGCAAGGGCACTGCCGACGAGATCGCATCCACGGCACTGTTCCTGGCGACGGACGACAGTTCGTTCATCACCGGCCAGTGGATCTCCCCCAACGGGGGCATCGTCACGGTCTGAGTGGCGTGCTCCGACCGGAGGCCCGTCAGGAACGGTCCAGGTCGACGAGGTGGGCCTCGGCCTCTTCAGGGGTTAGCCCCATCTCCGCCATGCCCTCGGCCAGCACCTGCCGGTAGCTCAGGCTGGGCGGGCCCGGCGGTGGAGGCGCCGTCGAACCGAACGTCACCGCTGGGCGTCCGTCGATCGGGTCCATGCCGATCAACAGGTCGATCACGCCGTCGACCACGACGACGGCCTCCCCCGGGCCCGGGGGAGCATCGGGAAGCGACGCAGCGTCGGTCGGCATCCCGTTTTCCTGGGCGATGACGTCCTGGATCTGTCCGTAGGTCATCAGCCATGCCCGTCCGACGACGGGCATGGCGTCGGGGTGAGGCGCCTCGGCCGGGCAGATGCAGCAGCCGCCGTCCCAGCGGGTCGAGTGCCCACCGAAGTGCACGGGGTGCGGGACCACCACCCTCCGGTCGTCGAGGGCAGGGGCCGGGTCGCGGGCCCCCCGATGCGGGCCCCAGGGCCGGTCGTCGCCGCAGCCGACGAGGTAGGCGAGCATCCGGTCGGTCAACAGGTTTGAGCCGTAGGCGACGTACCAGACGAGGGGGGTGTCGCTCATGGCGTCCCGAGGAGGGCGTCGGCGGCCGCCCAGGCGCTGGCGGTGGCGGCCAGCCTGTTGGCGGCGACCAGGCCGGCCAGGCCGGCCCCGATCACTGCAGTGTCGAAGGTGCTCGGGTTCGGGTCTTTCATCGTCTACCCACGGACTCCGGGGTCGGGATTCACCCCAAGTCTGGCATTTCTGACCCTTCGGCCGGAGACCGGACGGTCAGGCGAACAGGTCGTCGAGTGCGGTGGCCACGAGGTTGTCGGACGGGGCATCGGACCCGCTGAGGTGGCCGAGCCAGGTGAGGCTCACCCAGCCGCGCATGACGGCGCCTCCGTCGGTGTCGGGGTCGAGGGGCAGCGCCTCTCCCCAGTCCATCCGGATCCGATAGGTGCCCTCGTGGCCCGGCTTTGGCTCGAGTCCGGCGGTGCTCAGGGTCCTCGGCGGATGGGCGCCGACGGGTGTCTCCTTCCAGCCCTGCATCTGGTCGACGGGGAGGTTGGGAACGTTCAGGTTGAGCACCGACGGACTGGGCGGCGGGTCGGCGATGACGGCTCCGACCGCGGTGGTGGCGACCTCGGCGGCACTGTCCCAGAACTGGTCGCCGAGCGTGTCCTCGCCTCCCTGGCCCTCGATGCCCCAGCCGGTGACCGCCTGGCTGACCGCTACTCCGGTGAGGCCACCGTTGCGTGCGGTCAGGGCTGCCCCGACAGTGCCCGAGTGGTAGACGGAGCGCCCGACGTTGCTGCCGGGGTTGATCCCCGCGACGACGAGGTCGAACGGGTCGCCGAAGATCCCGAGGCGGCTGTAGACGACGCACAGGCCTGGTGGCCCGCTGACCGACCAGACCCGGTCGATGCCGTCGATCCGGGCATCGTGGACCTCGGGCCGGATCAGGTGCAGGGCTCCGAGCGATGCACCGGCGCCGGAGTACTCCCGGTCGGGGGCCACGACGGTGACATCGCCGAGGGGCAGCATCGCCCGGGCAAGGACGTGTAGGCCGATCGAGTCGATGCCGTCGTCGTTGGTGACGAGGATCCGCATGTCGGCGAACGTACCTGCGGCGCGTGGAGGAGACCCCAGCGGCCGTCGGGTCGGGCTGGTCAGCCACCCAGGCGGGCGCTGAGCGTCTCCCACTCGGTCATGAGCCCGGCAGCGCGGTCCCGGGCGACGTCGTGTGCGGCGACCGCGGCGTTGACGGCCTCCTGGTCGGAGTAGAGGTCGGGGTCGGCGAGCACCGCCTGGGTGGCGAGCACCTCGGCCTCCGCCTCCTCCCAGGTCCTTTCCGCACGCTCGAGGCGTCGGCGCAGCGCCTGGTTCGGATCCTTGTTCTTCTGGCCCTTCTTCGTCGGCCTGGATGCAGGTTTCGGCTCGGGCACTGGCTTGGGCTTCGAGACCACCTGGGTCGGATAGAGCACCCTGTCCGGGACGCCCTCGTGGAGCACGGCACGGCCGTCCCGGACCTCGACGAGGGCGTCGGCCACCGATCGGATCAGGTGCCGGTCGTGGGTGATGAGCATGACGGTGCCGGGGTATGCAAGGAGCGCGTCTTCGAGTACGTCACAGCTGGGGAGGTCGAGGTGGTTGGTCGGCTCGTCCAGCAGCAGCAGGTTCACCGGAACGGCAAGTGCCTTGGCGAGGGCGAGGCGGGTCTGCTCGCCGCCCGAGAGGTCACCCACCAGGCGGTCGACGGCATCGCCGCGGAACCCGAACGACGCCAGGTAGGTGCGCAGGTTGCGGTTGCCCTGTTCGACGCCCGGAACGGTTCGTGCCTCCTCGAGCACCGTGCGACGGTCGTCGAGGACCTCGGCCTGGAGCTGGTCGAAGGTCGACAGGTCGACGTTCGTGCCGATGGTGACCCGGCCGGAGAGCGGTGCCAGCCGGTCGGTCATGAGCTTGACGAGCGTGGTCTTTCCGGCGCCGTTGGGTCCGACGAGGGCGATGGTGCGTCCCCGTTCGACGGTGAACGACACGTCCGAGAGCACGACCTTGCCGTCACCGTCGTCGTAGCCGGCGGTCACGCCGTCGAACTCGGCGACGATCCGGGACGAACGGCGGGGTGCCGGAAAGCCGAAGCGGGCCCTCGGGTCTCCGGGCTGGTCGATGACGATGCGGTCCAGCTTCTCGAGGGCCTTCACGCGGCTCTGCACCTGCCGGGCCTTGGTGGCCTTGTAGCGGAAGCGCTCGATGAAGCGTTCGGTGTGGGCGACGCGGCGGGACTGCTGGGCGGCGGCGGCCCGTTGTGCGGCGAGGCGCTCTTCGCGTGCCAGTACGAACTCGGCGAAGCCGCCGATGTATTCGGTGACCCGGTTGCCGGAGAGTTCGAGGATTCGGTTGGCGACGGCGTCGATGAAGTCGCGGTCGTGGCTGACGAACAGCAGGCCCCTCGGCCAGGTGGCCAACTGCTGCTCGAGCCAGGCCACGGAGTCGACGTCGAGGTGGTTGGTCGGCTCGTCCATGACCAGCAGGTCGGGGGCGGACAGCAGCAGGCGGGCCAGGGCCACCCGCATTCGCCAGCCGCCGGACATCTCGCCCATGGGGCGGTCGTGGTCGGCGGGGTCGAAGCCCAGTCCGGACAGGATGCGATGGGCCTCGGCCTCGACGGCATAGCCGCCGAGTTGCTCGAACCGGGACTGGGCCTCTCCGTAGTCGGCCAGCAGGCGTTCTGCCTGGGCGCCTGATGTCTCGGCCAGCCGGTGGCCCAGCGCCTCGATCTGGTGGGCGAGTCCGGTCACCGTCTCGGCGCCCAGCATCACCTGTTGGAAGACCGTGCGGCCGGTCTCGGTGGGCAACTCCTGGGGCAGGTACCCGATCCGGAGGTCCTTGGGGCGGTGGACGGCGCCGCTGTCCGGCTCCTGGCGGCCCACCAGCACCTCGATCAGCGTGGTCTTGCCGGTGCCGTTGCTACCGACGAGGGCGATCCGACGGCCCGCTCCGAGGCGGAGGGAGACGTCCTCGAAGAGGGTGCGGGCCCCGAACGAGCGGGAAAGGCCGGAGGTGGTCAGCATGGGGGAAGGTAGCCAGTACCCGGAGGGGAACTCGGTGGGTGGCGCTGGTCAGCGGGCGGGGGGGTCCCAGCGGATGACCGCTGCGGCCGACGACATGCCAGCTCCGAAGCCGACGAGCAGCAGCAGGTCGCCCTGCTGGATCCGGCCGGCGTCGATGGCGTCGACCATCGCCAGGGGGATCGAGGCGGCCGAGGTGTTGCCGGTGCGGTGCAGCACCATGGCGGCTCGGTCCATGGTCAGGCCGAGTCGCTTGAAGGAGGCCTCGATGATGCGGACGTTGGCCTGGTGGGGGACGACGAGGGCGATGTCGTCCGGGGTCACGGCGGCCTGCTCCATGGCCTTCCGGGCGGCGCTCTCCATGGCGAGGACGGCCCTGCGGAAGACCTCCTGGCCGTTCATGACGATCTTGCCGCCGTGGTCGCAGTAGAGGATGCCTGCAGCCGATCCGTCGGACATGAGGTCCCAGCCGAGGAGGGAGGGCTCCTTGGCGCTGCGCTCGATGATGACGGCGCCTGCACCGTCGCCGAACAGCACGCACGTGCCGCGGTCCTCCCAGTCGATGAGCGGCGAGAGGGCGTCGGAGCCGATCAGCAGCACGCGGTCGAGGCCGCCGTCGATGTACTGCATGGCGGTGACGAGGCCGTAGACGAATCCCGAGCAGGCGGCGTTCATGTCGATGGCGCCACAGGTCAGGCCCAGGTTGTGCTGGACGACCGAGGCGCTGGCGGGGAACTGCTGGTCGGAGGTGCAGGTGGCAAGGAGTAGCAGGTCGATGTCGTCGGCGGCGACGCCGGCCATCGCCATGGCGGACCTGCCGGCCTCGGTGGACATCTCGGTGACGGTTCCGTCGACATGGCGGGTGCTGATACCGGTGCGCTCGCGGATCCACTCGTCGGAGGTGTCGACGATCTTGGCAAGTTCGTCGTTGGTGAGCACCTTCTCGGGGAGGTGCGTGGCCCACCCGGTGATTCGGCCGTGCGGCATGTGGAGGTGCTCCGTGGTCAAGGATGTCGATCGAGGGATCGGCCCTGCAACACGGTACCGGGCGGCAGTGCCTGCCGGGGCCGGGGCTAGGGTCGGCTGGACATGGCTCCGGAACCGCTCGACGACCACGCGGTAGCGGGGCTGCTCGCACGGGAGGCCGGCGACCTGCTGCTCGACCTGCGGGGCCGGTCCCTGGCCGACGGGATGTCGGGCTGGCGGCTCCAGTCGCTGGGCGATCGGGCGGCCCACGAGCACCTGGTCGGCCGCCTCGCCGAGTTGCGGCCCGACGATGCCGTGCTCTCGGAGGAGGGAGCCGACGACCGCAGCCGCCTGACCGCCGAGCGAACCTGGATCATCGATCCGTTGGACGGCACGCAGGACTACCCGCGGGTCGGCAGCGCCGAGTGGGCAGTGCACGTGGCGCTGGTGATCGACGGCCGGCCGGTGGCGGGTGCGGTTTCGGTGCCGGCGAACGGTGGCCTCTACGGCACGCTCCAGAGCCCGTTGCCGACTCCGACCCGCCGCGAGCGGCCCATCGTGGTGACGAGCCGGTCGCAGTGGGGACATGCCGAGGATGTGGCGGCGGCCCTGGGCGGCGAGGTCCATGCCTTCGGTTCGGCTGGCGCCAAGGCCATGGCAGTGGTGTCTGGCGTCGCCGACGTCTACGTGCACCCCAGCGGGCTCTACGAGTGGGATGTCTGCGCACCGGCGGCAGTGGCGGCGGCAGCCGGCCTCGACGTGACGGGCGTGGACGGCTCGGACCTGGTCTTCAACAAGGCCCGCCCGGTGGTGCCCGGCCTGCTCATCAGCCGTCCCGAGTACACCGAACGGGCAAGGGCGGCCCTGCGCTGGTAGGGGGCGGGAGGCTCAGGCTCCACCGGTCAACGTCGCCCAGAGGGTGTCGACCTGGTGGTCCAGGGCGGCTTCGTCACCGTCGTTGGTGAGTATGTGGTCGGCGATGGTGCGGCGCTCGTCGTCGGTGGCCTGTGACGCCATGCGGGCACGGGCGTCGTCGGCGGACATTCCCCGTTCGAGGAGTCGGGTCAGGCGCACCTCTGGATCGGCCTCGACCACGACCACCTGGGTGTAGCCACGGCCGTTGGGCAGCCGGCCAAGGTCGCTCTCGACGAGCACGGCCATGTCGAGGACCACGACCGGCGGAGGGTTGCTGACCAGGGACTCCAGCTGGCGAGCCAGCTCAGCGTTGATGGCCGGGTGGCTGATGGCCTCGAGGTCGGGCAGGCGCCCGTCGCCGCCGAAGACGGTCGTAGCGAGCGCGGCGCGGTCGATCGAACCGTCGGCGGCCACCACACCGTCGCCGAATTCGGTCCGGACCTGATTGCGTACGTGGTCGTCGTTGAGGACCTCGCGGCCGATGGCGTCGACATCGATGACGTGGCCCCCCCGTTCGGCGAGCAGGGACGCGACTGTGGACTTTCCCGCCCCGATTCCGCCGCAGAGTCCGATGACCAGCACGGGGACAGCGTGGCGCACGTTCAGGTCCGCGGCAAGCAGGGAACGGATAGTCTGCGCCAGCCCTGCGGTTCGGCGAAGCTGGTGAGACTCCGGCGCTGTCCCGCAACTGTGTGCTCGGGTCCCTGTCAGGGGGTACGGGCGAGCCAGGTCGATCGGCCGCAGGGTTCGACAGCAGCTCTCGAGGAAGAGCGGTCGTCGGACAGGGCTTCCTGTCTGCGCCCGGGCCTCGACAGACAGGAGAACCCATGAGCATCCGATCCGCCCGTCATGGCCGTCTCACGGCCCTGCCCCTCGTTCTGATCATCGGGCTCTTCACCACCTCCTGTGGAGGCGTCGGGAGTTCACCTGGTGGTGCCGTGAGCGGCATCGCCTCGACCACTGCCGCGTCGGCTCCTTCCGGCATCGTGTCGTTGTCGGCGACGGCGACGGAGATCCTGTTCGCCATCGGTGCCGGAGACCAGGTGGTGGCGGTCGACGACCAGTCGACGTATCCGGAGGAGGCGCCGACGTCGGCGCTGTCGGGGTTCACGCCGAATGTGGAGGCGATTGCCAACTACGACCCGGACCTGGTGGTCATCTCGTACGACCCGGGTGACCTCGTGGTGGGCCTCGGGGCGTTGGGTATCGACGTGTTGATGCAGGGCGCCGCCTCCGCCATTGATGACACGTATTCGCAGATTGCCGAGTTGGGAGACCTGACGGGCCACTCCGACGAGGCGGCGGCTCTGAACGCCGAGATCGTGGCTGGGCTCGAGTCACTGGCCGAGGGCCATCCGGGCGCCGGCATGACGTACTTCCACGAGGTGGACTCGACGCTGTATTCGGCGACGTCGTCGACGTTCCTGGGTCAGCTCTACGCCCTGCTGGGGCTCGAGAACATCGCAGACCCGGCGGACGAGGACGGCTGGGGGTATCCGCAGTTGTCACCGGAGTACGTGATCGACGTCGGTCCGGACCTGATCTTCCTGGCGGATGCCGAGTGGGGCGAGTCGGCCGAGACGGTCGCCGCCCGTCCGGGTTGGGACACGATGTCGGCAGTGCAGGCGGGCAACGTGTTCCCGTTGGACGAGACCGCCGGCCGTTGGGGGCCACGCATCGTCGACTTCCTCACCACGGTCAGGGCAGCGGTCGAGGAAGCCTCGGGTTGATCCTTCGCCGATGACCACCACGGATCAGACCCCTGAGGCAGGCCGGCTCAAGCCGGCGGAGCTCCGACCGTGGTGGGTGGCGTCCGGCATCCTCGCCGTCGTCGTCGCGGGCATCGCCGGGCTGGCACTGGGCCCGGCACAGATCGGCACGTGGGACGTGCTCGTCGAGTTGGTCGACCGGTTGCCGTTCATCGACACGGAGTCGGGCCTGGGCGAGCGTCAGCAGGCGATCATCTGGGAGATCCGGCTGCCGCGGGTCGTACTGGGCCTGCTGGTCGGCGCCATGCTCGCCACGGCAGGTGGCGCCTACCAGGGGGTGTTCCGCAACCCCCTGGCCGACCCGTACCTGCTGGGCGTGGCCGCCGGCGCCGGCTTCGGCGCCACCGTGGCCATCGTGTCGGGGCTCGGCGACGGGATCGGCATGGTCGACCCGATCCCGATGATGGCCTTTGCCGGGGCCCTCGTGGCCGTTGTTCTGACCTACCTGGTCGGCGCCACCGGAGGCCGCCTCGACCCGGTGACCAGCCTTGTGCTGGCGGGCGTGGCGGTGGCCAGCTTCTTCACCGCCATCCAGACGTTCGTGCAGCAGCGCCACTCCGAGACGATCAGGCAGGTCTACTTCTTCGTCCTCGGGCAGCTTCGCACCGCAGGCTGGGACGAGGTGACGCTGCTGGCCCCGTATACGGGCGTGTGCCTGGCCGTGATCCTCGCCGTGCGGCGACACATGGACACCCTCGCCGTGGGCGACGAGGAGGCAGGCGCCCTCGGCCTCGACGTGCGGCGGGTACGCCTCGTCACGGTCGTGGCGGCGTCGCTCGGCACCGCCGCGGCGGTGTCGGTGTCGGGCCTGATCGGCTTTGTCGGGATCATCGTCCCGCACACCATCCGGTTGCTGTTCGGCTCCAGTTATCGGGTGATCCTGCCGCTGACGGTCCTGTTCGGCGGGGCGTTCCTCGTGGCCGCCGACCTGGTGGCCCGCCTGGCGCTCGAGCCGGCGGAGATGCCGATCGGCGTGGTGACGGCCTTCCTCGGCGCCCCGTTCTTCGTGCTGATCCTGCGCACCACCCGGAGGTCCCGGTGACCGCCATCGCCTGCCGGGACGTGGTCGTCGCCTTCGACGGGGTGGAGGTGCTCCGTGGCGTCGACCTGTGGGTGCCACCGGGCGGTTGGGTGACCGTCGTCGGCCCGAACGGCGCCGGCAAGAGCACCCTGTTGCGTGCCGTGGGCGGCATCGTCGACGCCACCGGCAGCATCGACCTCGGCGGTCGGCCGGCGGCCGGGATGACCCGCCGCGAAATGGCCCGACTGGTGGCGCTGGTGCCCCAGGAGCCGGTCATCCCACGGGGGATGCGGGTCGTCGACTACGTCCTGCTCGGTCGCACCGCACACCTGGGCTTCTTCGAGGCCGAGGGCGCCGCCGACCTGGACGTGGCCGTGAAGGCACTCGCCGACCTCGACGCCGGACCGCTCGCCGACCGCACCGTCGACACGCTCTCGGGTGGTGAGCGCCAACGGATCGTGATCGCCCGGGCCCTGGCCCAGGAGTCGCCGGTGCTGCTGCTCGATGAACCCACGACCGCCCTCGACGTGGGCCACCAGCAGGAGGTGCTCGACCTGGTCGACCGACTCCGTGCCGAACGCAACCTGACGGTGCTGGCCACGATGCACGACCTCACCCTTGCCGGCCAGTACGCGGACTGGCTGGTGATGCTCGATGCGGGCGAGGTCGTCGTCGCCGGATCTGCCGACGAGGTGCTCACCGAGGAGGCGGTCGCCCGTCACTACGGCGCCCGTGTGCGGGTGGTGCCCGACGAGGCCGGTCCGATCGTCGTGCCCGTGCGCCGGTCTGGTAGTGATGGGATATGAGCGAAACCGCCAAGCAGTTCAGCGAGGTTCGTGGCCGGCGCATGGCCCATGTCGAGGTGGGGGAAGGCGATCCGATCGTCTTCCTGCACGGCAACCCGACGTCGTCGTACCTGTGGCGCAACGTCATCCCCCACGTGGCCGATGCCGGGCGGTGCATCGCCCCCGACCTGATCGGCCAGGGCGATTCCGACAAGCTCGATGACTCCGGCCCCGGCTCATACCGCTACGTCGAGCACCGGGACTACCTGTTCGACCTCCTGGAGCAGTTGGGGGTCGACGAGAACGTGACACTCGTGGTCCACGACTGGGGCTCGGCGCTCGGATTCGACTGGGCCCGGCAGCATCCCGACGCCGTGAAGGGCATCTGCTACATGGAGGCCATCGTCCAACCCATCGCCTCGTGGGACGAGTGGCCCGAGAATGCCCGGGGCATCTTCCAGGGCTTCCGCTCCGAGGCCGGCGAGGAATTGGTGCTCGAGAAGAACTTCTTCGTCGAGGGCGTGCTGCCCGGCGCCATCGTCCGCAACCTCACCGCTGAGGAGCACGACGAGTACCGGCGCCCCTTCGTCGAGCCGGGCGAGTCCCGGCGTCCGACCCTGACGTGGCCCCGCGAGATCCCGATCGAAGGCGAGCCCGCCGACATGGTGGCGATCGTCGCCGACTACGCAGAGTTCCTGGCCGGATCACCGATCCCGAAGCTGTTCGTGAACGCAGACCCGGGAGCGATCCTCACCGGCGCCCAGAGGGAGTTCTGCCGCACGTGGCCGAACCAGGTCGAGGTCACCGTGGCAGGCGCCCACTTCATCCAGGAGGACAGCCCCGACGAGATCGGCGCCGCCCTGGCCGACTGGTACGCCGGGCTCTGAATCCGCCTACACAGCCGGGGTGATGAGGCCGTAGTGGCCGTCGAAGCGCCGGTAGAGAACGTTTCCCCGGTTGAGGTCGGAGCCCGGGTCGGCGAAGAACACGAAGGCATCGTCGGTCTCGTCGAGCAGTGCCGCGGCCTCCGCCAGCGGTAGGTGGTTGAGTACCACCGAGCCTGAATGGATCGGCGGTCGGGTGTCGCCCGGGAGGTCCTCGCCGGCGACTGCGGGCACCGCGTGGACGCTGCCGTCACCGTTCCGGTACACGACCCGGTCGAGGTCGTGGTCGGTGTCGAGGAACAGGTAGAAGCCGTGGTCCAGCTGGTCCATCTCGTCGGCGGCCTCCTCGAGGCTCATGGGGTGCATGGCGAGCGTCTTGTGGCGGACCACCTCGCGTTCGTCCGAGGGCACAGCGCTGTAGCCGGCGTGGTTCGGGGTCGGTTCGGGCTCGTGGTGCCGGTCCTCGTGGCGGTCGCGTCGTCGTCGGAGTCGCTTCGAGAGCCGGTCATGGAGCAGGTCGATGGCCTCGGCGATCGAGTGCCCGCTGGCGTGGGCGCGCACGGGCGTGCCGTTCAGGTCGATGGAGGCCTCGGCGATCGCAGGCAACTCGAGTGCAGCCTTCTCACGGACCTTCAACTTCACCACCGCCGCCAGAACCGGTTCGTGCCCCAACTCGCAGAGCGTCTGGACCTTTTCGATCGCCTGCTCGCGATCTCGTGGGGAGATGACCCCCCGGGTGAGCAGTTCGACCTCGCAGACGGCATGTGGCTTGACCACGTGTCCCCCTTCCGGTTGTCACTTGCGTGTCCCCATCATGGCGCGGATTTCGACCCTTGTCAGGCGAGGGATTCCCGAAGGGACGTGATGGTGTCGCGCCGGTGTGCTGCGAGACTGTGTGCCCATGGCCTACCGACTCTCGACCCTCGCCGACGGCCGGACCGTCCTCCTCGACGACGGCCTGCTGGAGGGTGAAAGCGCCCGCTGGTGGGACCTCGGCCGGCTCACCGACGGCCGTCTCGCCGACCCGCTCGACGCCCTCGCCGACCCTGCCGGCCTCGACGCCCTGGCCGACGCTAAAGGCGTGCCCCATGGCGACCCGGACGGCGAGGTGGCGCTCGGCGGCCTGGGGCCTTCGGTGCCCCGGCCCCGCAAGGTGTTCGGCATCGGCATGAACTTCGGTGCCCACATCGCAGAGATGGGCCGGTCGGCGCCCGCCATCCCCGTCATCTTCACCAAGTGGCCGAACTGCCTCACCGGACCCGGCAGCGACATCGTCCTCGTCGGTGACCGCACCGACTACGAGGTCGAGTTGGTGGCGGTCATCGGCCGGACCTGCCGGGGCCTCGACCCCTCCGAGGCGTGGGACGCCCTCGCCGGCGTGGCCGTCGGCCAGGACGTGTCCGACCGTGCACTACAGCTGGCGTCCAGTCCGCCACAGTTCAGCCTCGGCAAGAGCCACGACACCTTCGGCCCCCTCGGCCCGGTCACGTCGCTCGACCTGGTCGACGACCCCACCGACCTGACGCTCCACTGTTCGGTCGACGGCGAGATGCGCCAGGACAGCCACACCAGCCTGATGATCCTCGACGTGCCGGGCCTCGTCGCCTACCTGTCGGAGGTCTGCACGCTCGAGCCGGGCGACCTGGTGTTCACCGGGACGCCGGCCGGCGTCGGCGACCCGCAGGGACGCTGCCTCGAGGTGGGACAACTGGTCGAGTCGGAGATCCCCGGCGTGGGCCGGCTCGCCAACCGCTGCGTGTAGGGAATCCCCCCGGGCTAACGCAGGGCGACGGGGGTGGTGACCTCGTCGAAGAAGTCGTTGCCCTTGTCGTCGATGACGATGAACGCCGGGAAGTCGACGACCTCGATGCGCCACACCGCTTCCATGCCGAACTCGGGGTACTCGAGGACCTCGACCTTGCGGATGGAGTCGAGCGCCAGTCGGGCGGCCGGTCCGCCGATCGACCCGAGGTAGAAGCCTCCGTAACGCCTGCAGGCGTCGGTGACCTGCCGCGAACGGTTGCCCTTGGCCAGCATGACCAGGCTGCCGCCGGCGGCCTGGAAGCGTTCGACGTAGGCGTCCATGCGGCCGGCCGTGGTCGGGCCGAACGACCCGGAGACGTGGCCCTCGGGGGTCTTGGCGGGACCGGCGTAGTAGACGGGATGGTCACGCAGGTAGTCCGGCATGGGCCGGCCGTCGTCGAGCAGTTCGTCGACCTTGGCGTGGACGATGTCGCGGGCCACGACGAGGGTTCCGGTGAGCGACAGGCGAGTCTTGACCGGGTGCTTCGAGAGCTCGGCGCAGATGGCTTCCATGGGCTGGTCGAGGTCGATCGACACGACGCTGCCCGGGAGGTCGTCGTGGGCCACCTCGGGCAGGAAGCGGGCCGGGTCCTCCTCGAGTTGTTCGAGGAACACGCCGTCGGCGGTGATCTTGCCGAGTGCCTGACGGTCGGCCGAGCACGACACGGCGATGCCGACCGGGTTGGATGCCCCGTGGCGGGGGAGGCGCACGACCCGAACGTCGTGGCAGAAGTACTTGCCGCCGAACTGTGCGCCGATGCCGAACCCGCGGGTGAGTTCGAGCACGCGCTCCTCCCACTCGGGGTCGCGGAAGGCGTGGCCGGCCTCGCTGCCGGCGGTGGGCAGGTGGTCGAGGTAGTGGGCCGAGGCGTACTTGGCGACCTTGAGGTTGAACTCGGCCGACGTGCCGCCGATGACGACTGCCAGGTGGTACGGCGGGCAGGCGGAGGTGCCGAGCGTGCGGAGCTTCTCGTCGAGGAAGGCGGTGAGCCGCTCGGGGGTGAGCAGCGCCCGGGTCTCCTGGAACAGGTAGCTCTTGTTGGCCGAGCCCCCGCCCTTGGCCATGAACAGGAACCTGTAGGCGTCGCCCGGGACGGCCTCGACTTCGATCTGGGCCGGCAGGTTCGTGCCGGTGTTCTGTTCGGTGAACATGTCGAGCGGTGCCATCTGCGAGTAGCGCAGGTTCGACGTGAGGAAGGTGTCGAACACGCCCCGCGAGATGGCCTCCTTGTCGTCTCCGTTCGTGAGGACCTGCTGGCCCTTCTTGGCGGAGATGACGGCGGTGCCGGTGTCCTGGCACGACGGCAGCACGCCGCCGGCGGCGATGTTGGCGTTGTGGAGCAGTTCGGTGGCTACGAAGCGGTCGTTGGCCGAGGCCTCCGGATCATCGAGGATCGACGCCAACTGTGCCAGGTGGCCGGGCCGCAGCAGGTGGGAGATGTCGCGCATGGCGGTCGCCGTGAGGAGGCGGATGGCCTCGTCGTCGACCTCGAGGAACGTGCGCCCGCCCGGTCCCTCGACGGTGCGAACCCCCTCGGTGGTGAGTAACCGGAAGTTGGTGGTGGCATAGGGGTCGTCGAGCAGCGGCAGCAGGTCGGTGTAGGCGAACTCGGGGGTGTCGCTCATGGCTCCAACCTAACGGTTGCGGGGTGGCACCATTGGGGAGTTGTGTGCCGGGCGTCCTCGGCTCAGGCGGCCAGGTCCGCCACGATCGGCGTCCAGAAGTCGGCGCCGTGATCGCCGCCGAGGGCGTAGAAGGTCATGCGGTCGACGCAGTCGCCGTAGCGGGCCCGGATGCCGGCGGCCACCTTGTCGGGCTCTGCGACGACCGCGAACGTGTCGAGCATCTCGTCGTCGATGAGCTCGCCCATGGCCTGCCATTCGCCACGCTTGGACATGGCGTTGAGGTCGCCGTGGAGGCCCTCCCAGCCGTGGATCTCGAGCACGCCCAGGTAGGCAGGGGTCGAGGCGTAGAAGGCGATTTGCTGGCGGATGCCGGTGGCGGCCCTCGCCATGGACTCTTCGTCGGGGCCGGTGACCACGAAGCCGGGGCCCATGACCTCGAAGTCGTCGAGCGTGCGCCCGGACTTCGCCAGGCCGGCCTTGATCCTCGGCAGGGTGACCTCGCGCAGGTACGTCTCGGTCGAGAAGGCGTGGCAGATGATGCCGTCGCAGACCTCGCCGGCGACCTCCGACATGAGCGGGCCGACCGCCGAGATGAACACCTTGGGCGGGCCGCACTCGTTGGGGCCGGGGTTGAAGAACGGCGTCATCAGGGTGTGGGTGTAGAAGTCGCCGAGGAACGCCAACTTCGTACCGTTGTTCCAGCAGTCCCAGATGGCCTGCATGGCGCTCACGAACTCGCGCATCCTTGCGGCCGGGTGGGACCACTCCATGGAGAAGCGCTTGGTGATGTGCGGCCGGATTTGGGTGCCGAGCCCCATGATGAAGCGGCCGTCGCTGTAGCGCTGCAGGTCGTGGCCGATCTGGGCGAGGATCATGGGGTTGCGGGCGAAGGCCACGGCGATCGAGGTGCCCAACTCGAGGCGCTCGGTGTGCTCGGCGGCGACGACGTGCGGCAGGAAGGGGTCGTGGCTGGTCTCGGCGGTCCATGCGCCGGCATAGCCCTCGTCCTCGAGGCGCTTCGCCGACGCACCGATGGAGGCGAGTCCGCCGGACAGGGATGTGGGGTTCGCGGCGCCGAGGCCGCCGTCGATTTTCATGCGCCGAAGGTAGTCCCCTGTCCCCGACTCGCTAGCGTCCGCCGCTGATGGAACTCCTGCTGGTCCGCCATGCGCTCCCGGTACGCGTCGACAACAGGGACACGGGCGACGAGGCCGACCCGGTCCTGTCCGACCTGGGATGGCGCCAGTCCCGGGCCGTGGCCGACTGGCTCGTTGGTGCGCTGCCCGGTGGGCCGTCGGCCGAGCCGATCGATGCCGTGTATGCCAGCACGCGTGCCCGGGCCCGGCAGACCGCCGAGCCCCTTGCCGAGCGGCTGGGGCAGGAACTGCGGATCGAGCCGGGACTCGACGAGTACGACTACGGCGAGCCCGAGTACGTCCCGATCGAGGAACTCAAGGAGACCGGCGATCCCCGCTGGCACGAGTTGGTCTCCGAGGATGCCATCCCCGCCCCGGAGGCGTTCATGGCGCAGGTTGTCACCGGCGTCGATCGGATCATCGCCGCCCACCCCGGACAGCGGGTGGTGGCCTTCTGCCACGGTGGGACGATTTGCGCCTACATGGCCCACCTGCTCGGACTCGATCGGATCCTCTTCTTCGAGGCGGCCTACACGTCGGTGAACCGGGTGCTGGCCGCATCGACGGGCGAACGCAGCCTGGGGTCGCTCAACGAGACCGCCCACCTGCGGGTGGCGGGGGTGCCGACGTATCTGCCCGGGGGCTAGGCGAGTTCGGGGCGGCTGCGGAACGCCTCGAGTGCCTCGGGGTTGGCGAGGGCCTCAAGGTTGGTGACCGGTCGGCCCTCGACCACGTTGCGCACCGCCATCTCGACCAACTTGCCGGACCGCGTGCGCGGCAGGTCGGGGACGGCCAGCACGACGGCCGGCACGTGTCGGGGCGAGGCACCGGTCCGGATCGCCGAACGGATGCGCCCGACCAGGTCGTCGTCGAGTTCGACGCCGCCAGCGGGCACCACGAACAGCACGATCCGGGTGTCACCCTCCCAGGACTGGTCGATCACGAGGCTCTCCACGACCTCGTCGAGCCGGTCGACCTGGCGGTAGACCTCGGCGGTGCCGATGCGCACACCGCCCGGGTTGAGGGTGGCATCGGAGCGCCCGTGGATGATGAAGCCCCCCTCCGGGGTCCGCTCGGCGAAGTCGCCCTGGTGCCAGGCACCGTCGAAGCGCTCGAAGTAGGCGGAGCGGTAGCGGTCGTCGTCGGGGTCGTTCCAGAAGCCCAGCGGCATCGACGGGAACGGCGCGGTGCAGACGAGCTCGCCCTGTTGGCCGATCGGGGCGGGGGAGCCTTCCTCGTCGAAGACGTCCATGGCCTGGCCCAGGACCGGTCCCTGGATCTGTCCGGCGTGTACGGGCAGCGTCGGGTCGCCGCCGACGAGGCAGCCGCACAGGTCGGTGCCGCCCGAGATCGACGCCAGGTGCAGGTCGGCCTTCCAGTCGGCGTAGACGTGGGAGAAGCCCTCGGGACTGAGTGGGCTGCCGGTGGAGCAGACGGTGCGCAGCGTTGAAAGGTCGTGCGACTCGACCGGTCGTAGGCCCGACTTGGCCACGGCGTCGATGAACTTGGCCGAGACGCCCAGAAGGGTGGTGCCGGTGGCATCCACCAGGTCGAACAGCTGCTCGGCGCCGGGATGGAAGGGCGAGCCGTCGTAGAGCACGAGAGCGGCCTTGGCAGCGAGGCCGGCGGCCAGCCAGTTCCACATCATCCAGCCGGCGGTCGTGAAGTAGCAGACCCGGTCGTCGGGGCGCACGTCGCAGTGCAGCCGGTACTCGACGTGGTGCTTGAGCAGCAGGCCGCCGGCCCGGTGGACGATGCACTTCGGTGCGCCCGTCGTGCCCGATGAGTAGAGGATGTAGAGCGGGTGGTCGAAGGGCAGCGGCTCGAAGGCGACGGGCATGGCCGTGTGGGGGGCGAGGAAGTCGTCGAGCGTGACGGCGCCGTCGGGGATCGGGCCGCTCGGGCCGTTCGCCGAGTCGGGCACGACGACCACCTGGCGCACCGTCGGCAGGTCGGCGGCCACCTCGGCCAACTTGCCGGTCACGTCGTGGCGCTTCCCGCCGTATCGGTAGCCATCGGTGGCGAACAGCACCGTCGGCTGGATCTGCCCGAAGCGGTCGAGGACGCCGCTGGCGCCGAAGTCGGGGGAGGTCGACGAGAACACGGCGCCGATCGAGGCGGCGGCCAGCATCACGGCGTAGGCCTCGGGCAGGTTCGGGAGCAAGGCGGCCACCCGGTCGCCCTGTCCGACGCCTGCGCCCAGCAGGGCCTGTTGGAGCCGGGAGACGAGGGCGTGCAGGTCGGCCCAGGTCAGGTCCCGGGCGGTGCCGTCCTCGCCGCGGAACAGCAGCGCCGGCTGGTCGTCGTCGCGGCGGAGCAGGTTCTCGGCGTAGTTGAGGATGGCGTCGGGGAAGAAGCGGGCGTCGGAGAGGTGGTTGCCGGTCGTGAGAGCCGGGCCGCCACCGGGTTCGCCGACGACTTCGCACCAGTCCCAGGCAAGGCGCCAGAAGCGGTCTGGTTGTCGAATCGACCAGTCGTGCAGGTCCAGTGCGCCGACGCCGGCATGTGCGGCGAAGGCCGCCATTTGCGAGCCGGCGGAGCGTTCGGCCGAAGGGGTCCAGAGGGGGGCGACCATCGCCTGCGAGCGTAGCCATCGTCCGAGACGGCACAGGGAGGGCCACACAGAGGGGCAGGGTCCGGTGGGGAGGAGGCCTGACCGGGCAGCGACCTAGGCTCGTGACCGTGGGACACCTGCACCAGGACGGCGACGACCTCCATGCCTCCGTCGACCAGCGACTGCAGGTGGCCGGCCTGCGCAACAGTCGCTCCCGTCAGGTCGTGGTCGACGTGCTGGTCCGGGCTGGCCGGCCCCTGAGCCTTCCCGAGATCCTCGACGCCGATGTGGAGTTGGCCCAGAGTTCGGCCTACCGGAACCTCGGCGAACTGGTGCACGCCGGCGTTGCCCGCCGGGTCGAGTCGGCCGACGACCACGCCCGCTTCGAGCTCCACGAGTCGCTCACCGGGCACCACCACCACCTGGTGTGCACCTCGTGTGGCATGGTCGAGGACTTCGATGTCCCCGACGACTTCGAGGCCGGCATCGATGCGATGGTCCATGCCGCCGAGTCGCAGGGCTTCCGGATCGACGCCCACCGCTTCGACCTGTTGGGCCGCTGCGCCCGCTGTTCGTAGTCCCCTTCGGCCATGTGGCTCAAACGTGCGGCAGCGCGGGTCGTGCTCCTCGACCGGGAGGGGCGCATCTTCCTCGTCAACGCCGAGGATCCGATCGACCCGTTCAAGCCGGCCTGGTGGGAGATTCCCGGTGGTGGCATCGGCAGGGGCGAGGACTCGGGTTCGGCCGCCGCCCGGGAGCTCTACGAGGAGACCGGCATCGAGGACCTCGAGATGGGGCCGGTCATCTGGACCCAGCACGTTCAGTTCGACTTCGGCGGCTACCACTTCGACAGCGACGAGAAGATCCACGTGGCCTGGTGCGACGGCGGGGAGTACCGGCCGCAGCACCTCGAGGCGCTGGAGGCGGCGGCGTTCCTCGGGGCCCGCTGGTGGGCGCTCGACGAACTGCTGGCCAGCGACGAACCGGTGCTGCCGACGCTGCTGCGCGAGCACCTGCCACCGATCGTGGCGGGTGTCCTGCCGGATGTCCCGATCGACATTTCTCCCGTGCCGCTCGACTGAGCGGTCGACCGGGCTGCCGCCCGCTGCTCAGGACAGGTCTTCGAGGCCCCCCCAGGCGAGACGCGTGGTGAGGGTCGCCATCTCGTCCGCCGAGTGCTGGCGTCCCTCGTGCATCCAGTACCGCACCATGCCCTCGGCGATCCCGTTGATGCCGGCGGCCATCACCAGGGCATCGTCGCTGTCGACCCGGCTGATGAGGCGGGCGATCATGGTGATGAACGTGTCCTGCACCCGACGGGCTTCCCGCTTGAACTCCGGGACCGAGCCGAGGCTCGATCCGTAGAGCACGCTGAAGGCGTCGGGGTGTTCGTCGAAGAAGTGGAAGAAGGCGACGAAGCCGGCCTCGACGCGCTGGCGGGGAGAGTCGACGCCGGTCGATCGCTCGGCGATGGCGGTGTGCAGCAGGTCGCCGGTCCGCTCGAGCAGTTGGGCGAAGAGGTCGTGCTTGGAGGCGAAGTGCTGGTAGATGACCGGCTTGGTGATGCCGGCCTCGGCGGCCAGGGCGTTCATGGAAGTCTCGTGGTAGCCGTTGCGGGCGAAGAGGCCGAGTGCGATGTCGAACAACTGCTGTCGGCGCTCGGCGGCGGGCATGCGCACGGTGGCGGTCGTTGCGGCGTTCACAGGACGACGGTAGCCAATGGTTCGTCGGCGGGTGAAGGCGGGAGGATACGCCTCAGTGGCGGGAGGGGCGCCCGGCGTCCTCGTCGGCGGCAGCCTGCACCGCGTAGTGGAGCACGATGGCGGGGGCCAGCACGATCGAGCCGGCGACCAGGAGCACGACGAGGGCGGTGGCGATGCCGTCGCTGAAGTCGCCCACCATTCCGACGGTGAACAACGCGATGGCGGACAGGAACGCCAGGTAGCCGAGCCGTTTGCCGGTGACGGCCAGGCGGCCCATGCGGGCCCGGCGGACGAGGACGGGATCGTTCATGGGAGCCAGCCTGCCTCGTCGAGGAGCGTCCGCAACCGATCGGCCATCCGGTCCAGCGAGAGTTCCCGGGCGGCGACCTCCCAGTTGCGGTCGAGGAGGGCCGGGTCGGGCTCGGCCAGCCAGGCCCGGACCGGTCCGAGGTCGTCGGCGGGGAACCATTCGAGGCCGAGGGCCCGGAGCTCGTCGGCAACCGGGTAGTCACCGACCACGGCTGGCCTTCGGAAGAGGGCGGCCTCGACGGGCGGGTTGCCGAAGCCCTCCCAGGTCGAGGGGAACACGACCAGGTCGGCAGCGGCGTAGATGTCCGACCGGGTCGGGGCCGGCTCCCACAGGACGGGGCAGGCGGCATCGGCGAGCAGGTGGTCCAGTTCGGGGCCGAAACCGTCCTCGGCGGGGCCCAGCAGCCAGTAGGTGCCGCCCAGTTCGGCGGTGATCCCGATTGCCCGTCCCACGTCCTTGCGGGGGATGGCCCGGACGGGGTGTGCGACCAACAGGGTGTCGTCGTCGACGCCGAGGTCCGCCCGTGTCCGGGTGCGGTCGCCGGGTGGTGGGTCGGGATCGAAGCCGTTGTGGATGACAGCGGCAGCGATCCCGCGGTCGGCCATCTGGAGTCGGGTCAGGTCGTTGATCGTGACGTGGCGCCAGGCCGGGTCGTCGGGCGGCAGGTCGGTGACGTGGGCGAAGCGCTCCCGCTGCCAGGGCGGGTCGTGGTGGTGCAGCACCGCCGGGCGTCCCCGCAGCACCTCGGCCACGGCGTGGGCTGCGACCGGGTTGAGTGGGATCGTGCAGAGGTTCTCGACGACGACGAGGTCGGCACCAGCCAGCGCTGTGGCGAGTTCGGACGGGTCGGGTGGTCCGTCATCGTCGATTCCGAGTCCGGGCACGACCGTCGTGGCGCCATTCGCGTGCCAGCCCGGCTCGAAGCCTCCGGCCACCCAGTGCACGTCGAACCCCATCTGGTGCAGCGCGTCGGCCCAGTTCCGTGCTACGACCGAGACACCGTCGGTCGGTCCGAACCGGAAGGAGATGATGGAACAGCGGGACATGGCCCTCCCGGGCCCGGCTCTCGAGGACGTGGGTGCATTGCGCGACGCCGTCGAGCGGGTGCTCGACGACCACTGGGTGCCCGAAGGGTACGCAGCGCCCCATGCGGGGACCTACCCCTGGCAGTGGCTCTGGGACTCGTGCTTCCACGTGCTCGTCTGGCAGGCGCTGGGCCGCACCAACCGGGCGCAGGTCGAGTTGGCATCGCTGTTCGGCCCGCAGGCTCCGTCCGGGTTCGTGCCGCACATGAACTACGTGCGCCGGCCCGGCCACCACGCCGACCTGTGGGGGCGCGACGACGCCTCGTCGGTCACACAGCCGCCGATGTACGGGCACGCCGTGGCCGAACTGGTTCGGGCGGGAGCGCCGCCGCCCGACGAGGTGGTGGAGGCGGCCGTAGCCGGGCTGGGGTTCCTGTTGGAACAGCGGGAGCGGGACGACTCGGGGCTGGTCCTGTTGTGCCACCCGTGGGAGTCGGGGGCCGACGACAGCCCCCGCTGGGACGACCGCTGCCCGGGCGGCTTCGACGTGGAGCGCTGGCGGGCCGAGAAGAACCGACTGGTGACGACGATCGAGTCCGCTGACGACGGGTCGCCGGTCCGGAATCCGGCGTTCCCGGTGGCGTCGGCCGGCTTCAACGCCCTCGTGGCGTTCAACGCACGGGAACTGGCCTCGGTGGTCGGCGACGACGGACTCGCCGTCGCGGCCGACGAACTTGTCGCCGCCCTCGATGCCCGCTGGGACGACGACCTGGGCACCTGGGCCGATGCCGGCCCCACCGCCGGGGGTTCGGGCCGCTGTCGCACGGCCGACGGCCTGCTGCCACTGCTGGTCACCGAGGAGTCGGCGAGGGCCGCCCGGGTGGTGGCCGACCTGGTCGATCCCGCCGCTCACGGCGGCCCGGCCGGTCCGACCGGTGTGCACCGCGCCGAGCCGACCTTCGACCCCGCCGGCTACTGGCGGGGCCCGGTCTGGCCGCAGTTGGCCTATCTGCTGGTGCTCGGCGCCGTCCGCTTCGATCCGGGTGCAGCCGAGCAACTGGCGGCGACGACCGTGGCGGGGGCGTGGGCATCGGGCCTCGCCGAGTACTGGCACCCCGACACCGGCGAGGGCCTCGGCGCCACCCCCCAGTCCTGGACCGGCCTTGCCCTCCTGCTGGCGGAGCGGACCTAACGCAGCGAGCCGCGGGCGGTGTTGATGAGGTCGTCACCTTCGACGTGGACGACGTAACAGTGGACGCCTCGGAACTGGGCCACGTCGTGTTCGAAGTCGGTGCGATTCGGAACCAGCCAGGCGATCTCGAGTTCGGACAGTTCGTAGATGACGCCCACGAACTCGTCGAACGCCTCGTAGCACTGTGAGCGGGCGAAGCTCTCCATCTCGCTGTCGCCGGGCCACGGGGCCCCCTGGCGGGCCGGGTGCTGGACGTGCAGGTAGATCTCGGACTGGTGGGGGAGTTCACACGGCACGACCGTGTCGAACTCGATGTGCCGCTCCGCCTGGAACCACGAGTAGCGGTTGAAGCACTGGCTTGTCGTGAGGTCGTGGAGGTTGACCATCTCGCCGTACCAGGTGGGCGGCTCCTCCTCGGCCACTGTCGGCCGGGCTTCGGGCAGGGTTGTGGCGGTGCCTGCGGCGGTCGTGGTGGCCACGGCGCCGTCCCCGCCCTCCGGGGCTGCGCTGTCGCTCGCACAGGCCGACGCCATCAGGGAAACGGACACCAGTAGGAGCAGAAGGCGCACCGGGTCAGGGTACGCCCGGTGCCGGTACCGTTGGGGGGTGCCCGTGGTCGAACTCAATGCTGCGGTCGCCCTGCTCGGACGCTTCCCGGCGCTGACCGGCGTGGACCTGCGCATCGAGGCGGGCGAGACCGTCCTGTTGCAGGGCCCCAACGGGGCCGGCAAGACCACCCTGCTGCGCCTCTGCGCCGGCCTCCTGGCCCCCGAGTCCGGCACGGTGACGGTGCTCGGCCACGACCTCGCAGCCGGCCCCGAGCGTCGGGCGGTGCGCCGACGAGTGGCGCTGCTGGGCCATTCGACCGGCCTCTACGAGGACCTCACGGTCGCCGAGAACGTCCGCTTCTGGGCCCGGGCTGCAGGCCTCGGCGCCGAGCCGTCGGTTGAACGGGTGGTTGGCGCCCTCCAACGCCTCGGCCTCGACGACGGACTCCTCGACCTGCCCGTCCACCGGCTGTCGGCCGGCCAGCGGCGACGAACCTCGCTGGCGGCACTCGTCGTACGTCGCCCTGAGCTGTGGCTGCTCGATGAGCCCCACGCCGGTCTCGACCAGGCTGGACGCAACGTCGTCGACGAGCTCATCGGCGACGCCGTCGCCGCCGGGGGGACCGTGGTGGTGTCGTCGCACGAGCTCGAACGGGTCCGCTTGCTCTCGCCGCGGGTCGTGACGCTCGCCGGTGGCACCGTTCACCGGGACACGAGCTCATGAGCCGCTTCCTGGCCGACGCCCGCCTGGTCGCCGCCAAGGACCTCCGCATCGAGGCCCGCTCGCGGGTCGTACTCAACCAGGTTGCGCCCTTCGCCCTGCTGGTACTGGTGCTGTTCGGGTTCGCCCTCGACGCCGACCAGCGCACGCTGCGGGCCTTCGCCCCCGGCCTGTTCTGGGTGGCGGTCCTGCTCTGCGCCCTGCTGGCGATCCAACGGTCGGTGTCGGTCGAGCAGGCCGACGGGGCGCTCACCGGCCTGCGCCTCTCGGGCATGTCGCCGGCGGCGCTGTTCATCGGCAAGGCGTCCGCCGTGTTCGTGCAGTTGGTGGTGCTCGAGGTGCTGTTGACCGCCGGGATCATCGTGCTCTACGGAAGCGAGGTCGATCAGCCCCTGCTGGTGGTCGCCACCGGCCTGCTGGCGGCTGTCGCCGTGGCGTGCACCGGTACCCTCTACGGCGCGCTGGCCTCTGGACTCGGGGTGCGGGAGACCCTTCTCCCCATCCTGTTGCTCCCGGTGCTGGCACCGGTGCTGATCGGCGCCACGCGGGCCTTCGACGACGCCCTCGGGAGCGCCGCGGTGGACGGCTGGGCCTGGCTGGTCCTGCTGGCCGTGTTCGCCGTGGTTGCGACCGCAGGGGGCGCACTGGCCTACGGCGCATTGGTCGAGGAGTAGAGGATTCGATGACGGAGACCATGGTGACGACCGGTACCACGACGGGCTCCGGCGGCTCGCGCGTCCTCGGCGCCGTCACCCTGCTGGGACTCGCCACTCTGCTGCTGTTCGCCTTCGGCCTGACCGAGCCCGACGTGCGGCTCCACCCCACCACCGGTGAGGAGATCGGCCAGTTCGACGCCGTGCGCCTCCTGTACCTGCACGTGCCACTTGCGGTGTTCACCTACGTGGCGTTCGTGCTGTGTGCCGTGGCATCGGCCGGGTACCTGGTCAGGCGCACGCCATGGTTCGACACGATGGCCCACGCCTCCGCCGAGGTGGGCACGGTGTTCTGCGGCCTGGTGCTGGTCACCGGCTCGATCTGGGGACGGCCCGTCTGGAACACCTGGTGGGAGTGGGGCGATGTGCGTCTCATGACGACGCTCGTGCTGTTCCTCATGTTCACCGGCTACCTGGCGCTGCGCCGGGCCACCGTCGACCCGCGGGCAGCCGCCCTCCGGGGCGCCGTGGTGGCGCTGGTGGCGGTGCTCGACCTGCCGCTCGTGAACCGCTCCGTCGAGTGGTGGGAGAACCGCACCCTCCACCAGAAGTCCACGCTCGGCGAGCTCAAGATCCAGGACCTCACGCTGTTCACGTTGATGCTCGGGTTTCTCGTGTTCGGCCTGGTTCTGGCGTGGCTGCTGCTGCACCGCTTCCGGGTGGGCTGGCTCGAGCGCGAGGACGCCGAGCACGGCGTCGCCACCGCCATCGCCGAGAGGCGTGCCGCCATCGACGGGGGCGACGTGGACGCCGCCGTGGGGGAGGACGCATGACGCACCTCGGCTACTTGATCGCCGGCTGGGGCATCGCCCTCGGCACGCTCGGCCTGTATGTGGTCTCCATCATCCGCCGCGGCCGCGACCTGGCCCGGCGTGTCCCGGCCGAGCGCTCCCGCTGGTTGACGTCCAATGATGACGGGTCCCGTGGCTGACGAGTTCGACCTCACGCCATCGCCCAGCCGACCGGAAAGCTCTGGCCGGAGGGCCGTGCCGGTCCTCGTCGTGTTGCTCGTCGTGGCCGCGATCGTGGGCGTGCTCGTCAAGACCCTCGGCGACGCCACGCTGGTCTTCCACGGGGTCGATGCAGCCGTCGAACTGCGATCCGACCTCGGCGACGATCGCTTCCGGGTCGTCGGTACGCCGTTGCCCGGTCTTGTCGAGACCAGAGTCGACGGCGAGTCGGCCGTGGTGTTCACCCTCTGTTCGGCGGGGGCCTACGCCGACGTCGTCCACGTGGGCGACCCGGCCGAGCTCTTCCAGCCAGGCGTGCCGGTGGTGCTCCAGGGCGCCTGGAAGGCCGGCAGCGTCCCCGGCATCGCCGGCCTCGATGCACCGGCCGACGACGGCTGGCACCTGCGCACCGACCACATGGTCGTCAAGCACGACAACGACTATCGGGTCGAAGAAGGACGTCAGGCCGACATCGCCGTCTGTGGCGCCACAAGCTGACCACACCACGGTGACGGCGGCGCCATACTCCACCCCATGAACGCCACGCTGGGCTCCTGGTTCGTCGCCCTGGGCCTGACGGCCTCGCTGCTCGGTGTCCTCAACGTCGTACGGGGCCTCGCAACCCGCAGCGCCGTCCACCTGGCACGGACCCGCTGGTACGTCGTCGCCGTCGGGGTCGCAGCTGTCGGCCAGTTCGCGGTCATGGAGCGGGCCCTCATCACCCGTGACTTCACGGTGGCGTTCGTGGCCCAGCACGGCAGCCATCGCACGCCGGCGCTGTTCAACGTGGCGACACTCTGGTCGGCGCTGGAGGGGTCGATCCTGCTGTGGGTCCTGATCCTGGCCGGCTACCTCGTGCTGGTCGCCTACCGCTTCCGGGACAGGCTCACCGACCCGATGGTCGGCTGGCTGCTGCTCGTCATGCTGGCCGTCTGCGCCTTCTTCTTCCTGCTGCTGGCCGGCCCGGCCCACCCGTTCGGCCGGTTCGACCCGTGGCCCGGATTCGACGGCCCCGGCCCCAACCCGCTGCTCCAGAACCACGTGCTCATGGCGTTCCACCCACCGGTCCTGTACCTCGGGTACGTCGGGTTCACGGTGCCGTTCGCCTTCGCCATCGCCTCGCTTGCCACCGGGCGACTGGGCGAGGGCTGGCTGCTCGAGACCCGCCGCTGGACGCTGCTGGCCTGGGGCTGCCTCACGGTCGGGATCCTGCTGGGTGCCTGGTGGTCGTACGAGGTGCTCGGCTGGGGCGGCTACTGGGCGTGGGACCCGGTCGAGAACGCCTCGTTCCTGCCGTGGCTGACCGGCACCGCCTACCTCCACTCGGTGATGGTCCAGGAGCGGCGCGGGATGCTGCGGGTCTGGAACCTGTCGCTGCTGTGCGCCACGTTCGCCCTCACGATCCTCGGCACGTTCATCACCCGCTCGGGGGTGCTCGAATCGGTGCACTCGTTCACCGAGTCGACGATCGGGCCGATGCTGCTCGCCTTCTTCGCCGTGATCGTGGCGACCGCCGTGGGCCTGATCGCCTGGCGGGGCGACGACCTGCGGGCCGAGGGGTCGATCGACTCGCCGGTGTCGCGCACCGGGGCGTTCCTCGCCAACAACCTGCTCTTCGGGGCATTCGCCTTCGTGGTGCTGCTCGGCACGATGTTCCCGCTGCTGGTCGAGGCCGCCAACGGCGACCGAATCTCGGTCGGCAACCCCTACTTCGAGCGCATGACCATGCCGATCGGGTTCCTGCTGCTGTTCATGATGGCGGTGGCGCCGGCCCTGCCGTGGGGGCGGGCGGGCACCGAGGTGCTGGCGAAGCGGCTGCAGTGGCCGGCGTCGGCCGGCGTGGCTGCCATGGTGGTCGCCGTGGCGCTCGGCGGCCGCGGGTGGGTGACGGTGCTGGCCGTCGGCCTGGCCGGCTTCGCCTGTGGCGGGGCGGTGCGCCAACTGGCGCTGGCGGTGCGCTCCCAGGGCCTGCGCGGGTTCGTCGGACGTTCGAGTGGCGGCATGGTCGTGCACGTCGGCGTGGCGATCGTGGCCGTGGCGTTCGCCGTCTCGTCGTCGTATGTGCGTCAGGCCGAGGTGCGCTTCACCGAGCCGGGCGATCGGGCCGTGGTCTCGGGCCACGAACTGGTCTTCGACGGCCTCGAGCGCGTCGAGTTGTCCGAGAAGGACGAGGTGCGTGTGCGGGTCCTGGTCGACGGCGAGGTGTTCACGCCGGCGATCACGTTCTTCCCGTTCGCCGGGCAGACCATCGGCACACCGACCACGCGCTCGACCTGGTGGGATGACCTGCAACTCTCGGTGCTGGCCGTGCCCGATCAGGTGGGCGACGACACGATCGTGCGGGTCACGGTGCAGCCGCTGGTCTGGTGGATCTGGTACGGCGGCGGCGTCATGGCCTTCGGCACGCTGCTGGCCGCCGTGCCGGGCCGACGCCGGCGGCGCGACGAAGAGTCGCAGGAGGCGCTGGTCTCCGAAGAGGTCCCGGGGTGAGCCCGGTGCGCAGCGCGGCGATCGCCGTGGGCCTGGTGCTGGCGCTGCTGGTCGGGGTGATGGCCACCCGCGATTCGGGCCCGGACCGGATATCCGCCCATCTGGTCGGGCAGCCGGCCCCACCGCTGGTCGGCACCACCATCGACGGCGAGCCGTGGGACCTCGATGCGCAGCGGGGCCGCTGGGTGCTCGTCAACTTCTTCTCCACGACCTGCGTGCCGTGCATCGTCGAGCACCCCGAACTGGTCGCCTTCGCCGAGGCCCATGCCCCGGCCGACGACGCCCGCGTGGTGAGTGTGGCCTTCGACGACTCGGCGGCAGCCGTCGAGCAGTTCTTCCGGGAGCAGGGCGGCGGCTGGCCGGTGCTGGCCATGCGCACCGGGTACATCGCCGTCGACTGGGGGGTCATCGCCGTGCCCGAGTCGTACCTGGTCTCCCCGTCTGGACACGTGGCCGCCAAGGCGATCGGCGGGGTGAAGGCCGATGAACTCGAGGCGTTGCTCGCCGAGGCCCGGGGCGGCGCATGAGCGGCGTCCCGGGTTCCCGCCGGGCGGTCTGGGCACTGCTGCTGGTCGTCGCCGTCACCACGTTGGTCGTGGCCGAGGTAGCCGAACGCCCGGCACTCACCAACGCCGATCGGGCGCACCACCTGGCACAGGAGTTCGCCTGCCCGGTCTGCGCCGGCCAGTCGGTGGCCGAGAGCGACGTGCCGATCGCCCGCACCATCCGGGTGTCGATCGCCTCGATGGTCGACGGCGGTGCCGACGACGACGACATTCGCACGATGCTCGTTGCCCGCTTCGGCGAGGACATCGACTACACGCCCAGCGGCAGCGGCCTGACGGGCCTCGTCTGGGTGCTGCCGGTGCTCGTCGCCAGTGCTGCGTTGGCGGGTGTGGTGCTCGCAATGCGCCGTTGGAAGGGGAGCGGCGAGGGCGGCGGCGGATCGACCCCCGTCCGACCCCTCGTGCTGGCCGGTGTGGGCATCGTGGCCGTGCTGGCCGGCGTGCTGGTGGCGCAGCTCTCGGGGAGCCGGGGGCCGGGCGATACGTTGTCGGGCGACATCCGACTGTCGACCCGCACCCTGCTCATCGAGGCGGGCGTGGCGTCCACCGACGAGGCCATCGTCCTCTATACGCAGGTGCTCGAGCTCCAGCCCTCCAACGCCGAGGCTCTGGCCTACCGCGGCTGGGCGCACCGCCGCAGCGGCGACGCCGTGGCCGCCCGGGCCGACCTCGAGGCGGCGGTCGAGTCCGATCCGACCTATCCGGATGCCCGGGTGTTCCGTGCCTCGCAGCGTCTCGTCGACGGCGATGCCAACGGCGCCAGCCAAGACCTCATGGCCCTCGACGGCCTGGATGCCCCACCGATCGTCGGCGACCTGCTGGCCGCCACCCGGCTGCGCGAGCGCGTGGCGGAGTTGCTGGTCGAAGGGGGCGACCTGCTGGCGGCGCTGGACCTGCTCGACTCGGGCCTCGGCGTCGATCCGACGGCTTCCGGGCTGCTGGCCGAGCGGGGTTGGCTGCTGGCCCGCACCGGCGAGCCGGAACTGGTCGACATCGGCGTCGTGAGCCTGAACGAGGCGGTGGCTGCCGATCCACTGCACCCACATGCCCTGGCCTACCGGGCGGTCGTGCGCTCGGTGTTCCTGGGCGACTCCGCCGGCGCCACCGCCGACGCCACCGAGTTCGCCTCCCTGCCCGACCAACCGGAAGACCTCTCCGTCCTGCTCGCCTCGGAGGGACTGCTCGACTAGCGGTTGTCTCCCGGTCTCGCGAGGTAGCGGTCGTGGGTGACCCGGCCGTTATCTACGGTGAGTTTCCAGACCGAGCCCATGGCGCACTCCGGGGTCGCTCACGTGCATGCCGTCGAACATCAGGTCGCGCAGCACCTCGGGGATCATGTCGGCGTCGCAGCACAGGATGGAGAGGCCCGACTCCCTGTCGCCGATGGCTCAGGCCAACGGGGCGAGAAGTCCGGCGCTTATACCGTGACCTCGGTGATGCAGACGCTGTCGCCCATCGGAAGCGACGAGGACAGGTCGGTCTCGGCATCGCCGTAGAGGGCACCGAGCATCCCTCGCACGAGGCCCCGGTCGACGGCGCAGATCACCGGGTGCTCGATGGGGGCACCGCCGAACGGGCAGTGCTCGGACACGATGCGCAGTTGGTCGCCACCGGTGCGCTCGGCCCGGGCGGCAAAGCCGTGGGCGGTGAGGGCATCGGCCACGGCATGCATGGCCGACTTGAACGACCGGTGCACCTCGTCGGCGCCGATCGACTCGGCCATCGAGCGTCCCACCTCGGCACCCACCTCCTCGGCCATCGCCTCGGCCTGGTCGGAGGGCAGTAGGGCCAACGTCCGACCCAGCAGCCCGATCAGCACGGTGTCCTGGCGGACGGGCAGCTCGAGCGGCTGACCGGGATCGGACACCCTGTAGTGCTTGGACGGACGGCCGGCGGTGGCCCCCTCCGGTCGCTCGACGGCGACCTCCAGGTAGCCGCCCGATGCCAACTTGTCGAGGTGGTGGCGGGCCACGTTGGGATGCAGGTCGAAGCGCTCGGCGGCACCGGCGGCGGTCACCCCGTCGGCTTCCTCTCGGGCGTACAGGTAGATGTCGCGGCGGGTCGGATCACCGAAGGCGTTGGTGATCGCCGTGACCGCTGCGCCGAACTCGGCAGGTGTGAGGGGTGCTCCGTCCACCCGGTTAGCCTAACGAACCCGATGCCCGGCCTCTCGATAGAAGGTCCCGTGTCCACGAAAACCTGCAGAAGCAGCCCGTCGAGCCCCCCAGGAACGCTGTGACCGTTACTGAAGCCCAGGTCACCGAGGCGCTACGGCCCGTCCAGGACCCCGAGCTACGTCGCAGCATCGTCGACCTCGGCATGGTCGAGAAGATCGCCATCGACGGCGGCACGGTAGGCGTCACCGTCGCCCTCACCGTGCCCGGCTGCCCCCTCAAGGCCGAGATCCAGCGCTCCGTCAGCGAGGCCGTCGCCCCACTCGACGGCGTCGGCTCGGTGGCCGTCGAGTTCACCGTCATGACCGACGGGCAGCGCGAGGCCGTCCGCACGATGGTCCACGGCAACCCTGCCGCCACCGCCGGAACCAACCCCACCCACGGGCACTCCGAGGGCCGAGAGATTCCGTTCGGCAAGGCTGGCAGCCGCACCCGGGTGCTGCTCATCGCCTCCGGCAAGGGTGGCGTCGGAAAGTCGTCGATCACCACCAACCTGGCTGTGGCGTTGGCCCTACGGGGCCGCGATGTGGCGGTCGTCGACGCCGACGTCTGGGGCTTCTCGATCCCGCGCATGCTCGGTGTCGACCAGGCGCCCGTGGTCATCGACGAGATGCTCGTCCCGCCCGAGTCCCATGGTGTGCGCTGCATCTCGATGGGATTCTTCGCCGACGAGGATCAGCCCGTCATCTGGCGGGGCCCGATGCTCCACAAGGCGCTCGAGCAGTTCCTCACCGACGTCTACTGGGACGAGCCCGAGTACCTGCTGGTCGACCTTCCCCCCGGTACCGGCGACATCTCGATCTCGCTGGCCGGCTTCCTGCCGACCGCCGAGATGTACATCGTCACCACGCCGCAGCCGGTCGCGCAGAAGGTGGCGCAGCGGGCCGCCTACATGGCGGAGAAGGTGCGCATCACCGTCAAGGGCGTCATCGAGAACATGTCCTGGTTCACCGCTGACGACGGCACCCGCTACGAGTTGTTCGGCTCCGGCGGTGGCGCCGAACTTGCTGAGCAACTCGGCGTGCGCTTCATCGGCCAGGTGCCGCTCATCCCCGAACTGCGCGAGGGTTCCGACAACGGCAACCCCGTCGCCGCCCGGCCCGAGACCGAGGCGGGCGCCGTGTTCGCCGAGATGGCCCGGGTGCTCGACGAGGAGATGAAGTCTTCCAAGCGCGCCCACCCCGAGCTGAAACTGCTCTCTTAGCCCACTCGTAGAAGAGGAAGCACATGGACATCCGCATCGGCGTGGTCAACACCGCCAAGGAACTCGCCCTCGAACTGCCCGAGGACACGGATGGCGCAGCTCTGAAGGCCGACGTCGAGGCCGCAGTGGGCGAAGGTTCCGTGCTCTGGCTCACCGACGCCAAGGGCCGCACCGTCGGCGTCCCGGCCGACAAGGTCGCCTACATCGACATCGACCCCGGCGACGGCATCAAGCCCTTCGGCTTCAGTTGAGCCGGGCGGCGCATCGGCGAGGCTGGTCGCGACCTGCTCCTCGCCTGGTGGCCGCCACTCCTCAGGAGCGAGATCGGCGCTTGGCCCGCACAAGTAGGGTTCGCATGTGATGGTCCGCGTCGAGCGACCCAACGGTTGTCTGGAGCCGGTGCAGGTCAACGATGTGGTTGCCGACCCGGACCACATCCGCGACCTGGCCCGTGCCCACGGTCCCTACTTCATGCCGGCCCGGTATCTGGTGACCGGACAGCCTGCCGACACCGCCGCCGACGGCACCTTCCGCACCAGCGCCGACGTGCCACCCGGCCTGGTGGGTCCGACGTGGCGGGGCGACTGGGCGGTCGGAGGACACGCGTTGATCGACGATGCGTCGGCCCTACTCGACCATCAGCGTTTCATCGAGGCAGCGCACCGAATGTTCGACGCCGAGGTGGTGGTGCCCGAGCACGTGTACGTGAATCTCTCCACCCCCATGCCCGGACAGGGCTTCTCGCATGTCGACATCGCCGAGTTCGTGGGCGTCGACCGCACCAATGCTCCCGGGTGGCTGCTGCAGGCCATGGGGTCGTCGGGTCTGTTCGAGGATGCCCGCATCTCGGTCGCCACCGCGGTGGCCTGGTTCCACACCGGCGAAAGGGGGTTCTTCCGCTATTGGCCCAATGGCCGTGAGGCCGACAGCATTCGCCACGAGAACATGTGGAACACCGCCGTCGTGGGCGACAACGACTTCATGCACCACCAGGTGGAACGCATCGGACCCGCCGGAGCGCGGCCGCCGACCGGCCTGACCATCGACACCACCCTCGACCACGTGGAGGGTGCCTGGTTGGTCATCGAGGCCGGTGCGACCCTGGCGGAGTACACGGACGACGAGGTGCGCCTCTCGTTGTCGTGGAAGGCCAGGGTCTACGCCGACGACGCAACCCGGGTAGCCGCCGAGACCGGTGACGGGTTGACGGTGGCTGAAGCCGTTCGAGTCCTGGCCGCCGAGTTGGATGCACCGTCGCCGACGGGCGTCGCCGATGCCCTGGCCGACACGGGGTTTCGTAGTGCCCTGGCCGCCCGCTGGAGCGGCTACCGCTCCGACTGACGGCTTCCGATTCGCCGCCCGTACGTCTACAGGACCCACGGCGAATTCCATACGGGGAGCGGTGATGGTGGCTCGTGTCCTCCTGTCGGCACCCCTGGAGTTTCTCCAACTTCTCTTTGGCCAGTTCGATCCAGCGTCGGACGCGCTCCTGGGCTGATGAGTCCGGACTGGGCGTAAGCGCCTCGCCCCTAGGCTCCTCCCATGGCGACGCTGGCCGAGCTCTGCCGGACCCGGACCGGCCTCGGGGAGGACGACGTCGCCCACCTCCAGGACCTCACCGGCTCATGGGCCCTGCTCGCCGACCTCTCCTTCGCCGACCTGCTGCTCTACGCCCCGGAGACCGACGAGCTCGAGTCGCCGCTGGTTCTGCTCGGCCACGTCCGGCCGACCACCGGCACCACCCTCTACCGGGCCGACCTCGTCGGCCAGGTGTTCCGACGCAGCCGGAGGCCGCTGATCGCCGAGTGCCTCGAGGAGAAGCGCATCGTCGAGGGCAGCATCCACGTCGGCGTCGACCGCGACATCGCCCTCAAGGTGGTGCCTGTGCGACGTGGTGACGAGACCATCGCCGTGCTGGCCCGTGAACGCCATCGACCCGGCGACCGGCCGATGAGCGAACAGGAACGCACCTACCTGTCGGTGTTCGACCGCTTCGCCCTCATGCTCGACCGGGGCGAGTTCCCCTATCGGGACGAGGAGCGCTTCCGCCACCGCACCCCCCGGGTGGGCGACGGCCTGCTGCTCGTCGACCGCGAGGGACGCATCGAGTTCGCCTCGCCGAACGCCGTCTCCGTGATGCACCGAATGGGCATGCACCGGGCCGTCGTCGGCGCCCGCCTCGACGACTCGGGGCTCGGTCCCGAGATGCTCCGCTCGGCATTCGCCAAGCGCACCTCCGTCATCGAAGAGGTCGTCCGGGGCACCGAGACGACCGTGGTCAGCCATTGCCTGCCGTTACTCGACGAGGGGCGGGCCACGGGCGCCATCGTGCTGGTGCGCGACGTCACCGACCTGCGCCGCCGCGACCGCCTGCTGGTGTCGAAGGACGCCACCATCCGCGAGGTCCACCACCGGGTCAAGAACAACCTCCAGACCATCTCGTCGCTGTTGCGACTCCAGGCCCGCCGACTCACGTCCGACGAGGCTCGTGCGGCGGTCGGGGAGTCGGTCCGCCGAATCGGCGCCATCTCGGTCGTGCACGAGGCATTGGCCCAGAGTGCCGACCACGATGTGTCGTTCACCGAGATCGTCAAACCGCTCGTGCGTGTGGTCGAGGAGAGCGTCTCGATGCCCGAGCGGCCACTGCACTTCGAGGTGACGGGCGATGCCGGGATCCTCCCCGCCCAGGTCACCACCACGCTTGCCGTGGTCGTCACCGAACTGATCCAGAATGCCGTCGACCACGCTTTCGTCGGATCGTCCGCACCCGAGGACGGGTCGCCCGGCCGGGTCGAGGTCTCGCTCGACCGAAGGCCGGACATGCTCGTCATCGACGTCGTCGACGACGGAATCGGGCTTCCCGACGACTTCGACCTCTCCGACGCGACCGGCCTCGGCCTCACCCTTGTGCGGACCTTCGTCGAGGTGGAGTTGGGAGGAACCATCAGCCTCCGCCCGGGCGACGACGACGGAACGGTCGCCGAGGTGCGGATCCCCTCCAGCCGACTCGTCAGCCCGCTCGACGACGCCCGCGACCCGCGTGCGTGATCCGGGCCTGATTCTCATCGCGGCCGTCGGCAACTAGGTTCGCCGGAGATGATGAGCCCCGAATCCGCCCGCCCCCTCGTGATCGCCCATCGTGGCGACTCGGCGAACCATCCCGACAACACCGTCGCCTCCTACCGCTCGGCGCTCGAGCAGGGAGCCGACTGGGTCGAACTCGACGTGCGACGTACTGCCGATGACGTCCTGGTGGCCCACCACGACGCCCACCTCGCCGACGGGCGCCTCATCCGCGATTCGGCCGCAGGAGACCTGCCGGGCGAGGTCCCCACGCTGGCCGAGGCATTCGAGGCCTGCGAAGGCATGGGCGTCAACGTCGAGATCAAGCACCTCCCGGGCGACCCCGACCACGAGGACGTCCACCTGGTCTGCGACGCGGTCGTAGGACTCGCTTCGGCCTACCGGCCACCGGAGCAACTGCTCGTGTCGTCGTTCGACATCGCCGCCGTCGACCTGATCCGGGCCACGGACCCGGGCCTTCCGAGCGGTTGGATCGTGGCCGAGCGCTACACCGCCGACCTGGTCCTCGAGCGCACCATCGCCCACGGGCACGGCGCCATCTGCCCCTGGGACGGACTGGTCGACCTCCACCTGGTCGAGCACGCCCACGACCGGGGGCTCCGGGTCGTGGTGTGGACCGTTGACGAGCCGGACCGCATGGTCGAACTTGCCGGTTGGGGCGTCGACGGGATCATCAGCAACGACCCGGGACTGCTGCGTCGGACGCTCGACGCGTAGACGGGGTTCCGCCAGGGCTGGGCCGTGTACCTACGAGAACGCTGACGAGCCGAGGGGGACGACGAGGTCCAGGGCGTCGGGCACATGGCGGAACCTGAGCTCCTCGGCATCTCCGAGGTGGTCGCCGTCGACCTGCCATGGCACCGGCCGGAGGGGGACCAGCAGTGCCTCGGCCACGTCGGTGCGCACATCGACGACGGGGCTGCCGGCGACGGTCCCCCTCAGGCCAGCAGCCGCTGCCAGCACGGGCAACAACCGGCCCGGTGAGAGCGACGTGAGGGTCACCATGGCGAGGGGCGTGTCGAGTCGGGCTTCGGGAGCCAGCGAGAGGCCCCGGGTGCCGAGGTAGGTGTAGGGGTCGGTGTTGAGGCACACGGCCATCAGGCCCTCGACGGCCGACTCTTCGCCGAAGTCGTCGACATCGCCCGGGTCGTCGCCCGGCGCCTCGTGGATGGATCGGCTCGAGACCCGAAAGGCCGGGGAGCGCCTGTCGTAGTGGCGGACCCAGGTGTCGACGGCTGCGGCCACGAACAGCGGATGGCCGGCGAAGCGCTTGAGCAGCCCGCCCCTGCGTTCAACCTGCTCGACCACCGCAGCGTCGAACCCGACACCGGCGTGGAACAGGAAGTAGCGGTCGTTGACGCAGCCCAGGCCGACCCGGCGAACCGAGCCGGCCTCGATGGCGTCGAGCAGCGCTCCGGTGGCCTCGACGGGATCGTCGGGCAGGCCGAGAGTGCGGGCGAACACGTTGGTCGACCCGCCCGGCACGGCGGCGAGGGCGGTCTCGGTGCCCGCCAGCCCGTTGGCCGCCTCGTTGAGGGTGCCGTCGCCGCCGAGTACCACGACAGCGTCCATGCCGTCGTTGGCGGCGCTCTGGGCCAGGCGGGTGGCGTGGCCGCGCCGGCTGGTGGCCGCCACCTCGAGGCGGTGGTCGGCCGACAGGGCCTTCTGGATCACGATCCGGGTCCGGGCCGTGACCGACGAGGCCGACGGGTTGACCACGAGCAGGATCTTCATGCCGGCGAGGGTACCGGCGCCGCACTCACCGTGGATTCGTCGTCGGCAGCGAACGCCCCGACACGGAATGGCCGGCCATCGCGTGTGACGCATTTCGGTCCCGGCTGATGGCGGGAAAGCGCCGTGGAGCCGCCAGACTCCGACCTTATGAACGTCGTCGTATGCGTGAAGCAGATCCCCGACCCGGCAGATCCGGGCCGGATGGACCCCGAGACCAGAACCCTCAAGCGGGACGTCAAGCTCATCCTCGATGAGTCCGACTCGTACGGGGTCGAGATGGGCCTCCAACTGGTGGACGCCGCCGGCGAAGGGGAGGTCATCCTCGTCTCCATGGTGCCCAACAACGAGGTCAGCGGACTGCGGACCGCCCTCGCCATGGGTGCCGGGAGCGCCGTCCTCGTCAGCGACGAGGCGCTGGCCGGCTCCGACGCCCTTTCGACCGCCAAGGTCCTTGCCGCCGCCATCCGGCGCTGTGAGCCCGACCTGGTCATCACCGCCACCGAGTCGAGCGACGGCTACACCGGCACCGTCCCCGTTCAGGTCGCCGAACTGCTCGACCTGCCGTCGGTCACCTTCGCAAAGTCGATCGAGGTCTCCGACGACATCGCCAGGGTGCAGCGCCAGACTGAGGACGGCTACGACGAGATCGAGTGCACGCTGCCCTGCGTGGTCTCGGTCACCGCCGGCGTCGTCGAGCCCCGTTACCCCTCCTTCAAGGGGATCATGGCGGCCAAGAACAAGCCGGTCGACGAACTCGACCTGGCCGCACTCGGCATCGACCCCGCAACCGTCGGCTGGGCCGGCGCCCGCCAGGAGATCGTCGACATCACCGAGGCCCCTGCCAGCGAGGCCGGCGAGATCGTGCACGACGAGGGCGACGCCCACGAACGCATCCTGGCGTTCCTGGACGACCTGAAGATCATCTAGGAGGCCGTTGTGGGAATCTCGAAGATCTGGGTCTACGGCGAGTCGACCGACGGCGTCGTCACCACCTCGACCCTCGAACTGCTGGCCAAGGCACGCACCATCGCCGAGACCGTCGAGGTCGTCGTCCACGGTGACGCCTCGGCCGTGGCCGCCGAACTCGGCGAGCACGGTGCGTCCACCGTCCTGTCGATCGGCGAACTCGGCGACGGACTGCCCGGTCCCCGCGTCGCCTCGGCCCTGGCCGGAGCAATCGACGCCGGCAACGGCCCAGACGTCCTGCTCTGCGCCACCAGTTACGACGGCCGTGACGTGGCCGGTCGCCTGTCGGTCAAGGTCGACGCACCGGTCATCACCAACGTGGTCGACCTCACCGTCGATGGCGACCGCCTTCTGGGGGTCGAGCCCGTCTTCGGCGGCTCGCTGAACGTGTCGACCGGCTTCACCGGCGACGGCACCGCCATCTTCCTCGTGCGCCCCAAGTCTTTCGCCGCCGAGTCGGCAGGCGGCGCTGCCGCTGCGGTCGGCAGCCTCGAGGTCGGCGACCTCGGCAACACCGTCGGCTCCACGGTCAAGGACCGCTTCGCCGAGGAGAGCATCGGCCCCAAGCTGGACGAGGCCGCCATCGTCGTCTCGGGCGGCCGTGGACTCGGTGGCGCCGAGCACTATGCGCTGATCGAGACGCTGGCCGGCCTCCTCAAGGGTGCCGCCGGCGCCTCACGGGCCGTGGTCGACGCCGGCTGGGTGCCCTACTCGTACCAGGTGGGCCAGACCGGCAAGGTCGTGAAGCCGACGGTCTACCTGGCCTGTGGCATTTCGGGCGCAACGCAGCACCTCGTGGGGATGAAGGGCTCAGCCAACATCATCGCAATCAACAAGGACGAGGAGGCCCCCATCTTCGGCGTGGCCGACCTCGGCATCGTCGGCGACCTCCACAAGGTCGTGCCGAAGCTCATCGAGGCACTCCAGGCCCGAGCCTGAACTGCGGCGGGGCCTCACCCCGCCACCGCCTACGCCCGGTCGGCCGCCTCCAGGGCCCAGGCCAGGCCGTCGGCCGGGTCCTCGACCGCCAGTTGCAGGTGCCAGCCCCGGGGCACGTGGCCGTCGTCCCACAGCCACCACCGGAGCTCTGCCACGGCGTCCCCGAGTTCGTCGGCGTCGGGTGGCCACGGAGCATCGTCGCCGGAGGGGCCGTCGAAGGTGTCGCCCAGCAGCCCCGCCAGCGTGGCTGCACACCACCACGCCTCGAAGCGCCCACGGGCCGCACCGCGCCGTCGCCCGTGCGCCCCGCCCGAGGCGGCCGCCCAGGCCATCCGACCGAGCGCCTCGTCGGGCTCGAGCCGGCGCATCCGCAGTCCGGGTGGACCGAGTGCGGCCACGGCCTCGGGCGCCGTTCCCCGCACGCAGACAGCCGTCGACGTCCCGTCCGACTCGGTCGTCCAGGTGCGCACGAGGTTGCGCAGCGCCTCGGTGCCGGGGTCGGCCACCGGTGTACCGGCTTCCGGCAGGTCCGTGGCCTCGAGGGCACCGGGTGGTGGCACCGGGTCCTCGACCGCATAGGGCCCGATTGCCGGGCCGTCGCAGGACGGTTCCCAGGCGGCCAGCCGGAGCGGCAGTCCGAGCGGGTCGGTGCCGAGGGACACGCCCGACAGGTCCTCGCCCCTGGCCACCCGCTCGTGGGCGACGATTGCCCGCACCGGACCGGCTGGCAGGTGGTCGGCCAGGTCCGCCCACCGGTGCGCCGACGCGGCGACCTCGGCCAGCGGCGCGATGCCGAAGCGGGTGGCGTCGCGTCCGACGGCCCGTGCCGAATGGGCCGGCGGTGCCTGGAGGGCGAGACGGTGCTCGGCGTGGTCGGCGGCCGGCCAGAGTTGGTGGCCCCGTTCGACAGCCGGTCGCGAGCGCTCGGCCACCTGTTCCACGGTCGCCCAGTCGCCAGCAGCGCAGGCGTCGTCGATGAGGCGCAGCAGGCCGTCGAGGTCGCCCTTGGCCAGCAGTTCGTCGAGGGATGTGCTGCTCACGATTCGCTCACAACAGCGGCCAGGGGATGCGTCGACCGGTGGGGTCGAACGGGAGCACCCCGTCCTCACCCAGGGCGGCGGCCCGGGTCAGCACGGCGTCCCGTTCGAACGGGTCGAGCAGGGCGGCCAGTGACTCCGAGAGGCCGTCGTCGGCAAGGCGGCCCAGGTCGACCAGCAGTTCGTCGGCCAAGGGCTCGCCGCCCCAGTCCCAGATCACGGTCCGGACCTTGAACTGGTGGTGGAAGCACAGGGCGTTGTCGACCGCCCAGACTCCCCCGTCGTCGCCCAACAACACGTGGCCGCCCTTCCGGTCGGCGCTGTTGGCGACGAGGTCGAACGCCGCCAGCCGCTGCAGCGCCGCGACGTGATCCGGGTCGTCACGGAGCGTGAAGAAGTGTTGGTCGTAGTCGCACGGGATGTACAGCTGGAAGGAGCCCTCGCCGAGCGGGCCGTCGCGCACGACGGTCGGCGGGATCAGTCCCCAGCCGAGTTGTCGGGCCAGTTCCCAGGCGGCCGCCTCTCGGCGGAAGAGGCCGGGTGGGAAGTCGTGCAGGGGGCGCTCACCGCGGCCGGGCTTGTATACGCCCTGCAGGAGGAGGTCGCCGTACTGCACGTCGACGAGCAACGTGGCGTTCGACGACCACGGCATCCGGCCGAGGACGTCGATCTCGCCGCAACGGAGCACCTCCTCGGCGTCGGAATCGTCGATCGGCGGACGGGACCGGAACGGGCTTTCGGTGGCCTCGGTGCCGGCCCCCGACACACCCTCAGTTGGCACAGGGGCACCAGCCCTCGTTGGCCGTCTCGAGGGGGGCGCCGCACCACTGGCACGGTGGCCGGCCGGCGGCCACGAGTTCCCGGGCCCGCACGACGAAGGCCATGACCTGTTCGCGCCGCAGGGGGAACCGCGCCTCGGCTGGAACGTCGTCGTCCCGGAGCAGTTCCTGCACCGTCAGCACCAGCCGGTCGGTGGTCTGCTGGTAGGCGACGCCGAGGTTGCCAACCACCCAGGCTGGCTCGTCGGGCTCGAGGAACTCCGGGGCCTCGACCGGGTCGCCCGGTGGCTCGGGAGCCTCGGGAAGGTCCTCGAGGAGGCCGTCGAGGAACTCGGCCAGGCCCGATACCTGCTGCTTCTCGACCTTGAGCGACACGACCTCGTTGCCCCGTCGGGCCTGGAGGAAGAAGACGCGGCGACCCTCGGGTCCAACGGCGCCTGCCGTGAAGGCGTCGGTGTCGTCCCAGTCGATCTCGGGCCGTTCCATCGCAGGCGACGCTATCCCCGGTTCGGCGTCGGTTCGGCCCTCATCTGCAGGGCGCGGGCGGCGCCCATCTGGTCGAGGTAGACCAGCATCTCCTGGGTATTCGACGCCGGGTCGAGGATGCGTGCCCGGTAGGCGTCGATCACCACCTGCTGGACGGCCGGGTCGTGCGGGTCGGCCAGCCAGGCCCAGTCGGCGAGGTGGCAGGCCTGTGCCACGTCGGCCTCCAGGCGGGTCCTGGCCGCGGCTACGAGCGCCCCGGTGCCTCCGGCCAGGTCGGCGATCGTCTGCGCCTGGTCGGCGAGCGGGGCGGGCGACCAGTGCGAGGGGATTTCGTCCCACCAGCCGGTCCAGCGCTTGATGACCATCTTGGCGATGTCCTGAGGCGTCACGTACTGGACCTTGAGCGTGGCATGGGCGGCGAAGCGCTCGGGCCAGTCGAGCGTGTCCACGATGAGGTCCTTGCGGAGGCGCCGGTTCAGCCCGCTGACGACATGGTCGATGATGTGCTCGATGGCGTCGGCGTGGATGCCCAGTTCCGACCTGATGAGGTCGGGGTCCGTGATCTCGTCGCCGTGGCCGGGGAACAGGGCGAGCGGCCCGAGGTCGGCCATCTCACGCAGTGCCGCGACCCACTCATCCGTGCCGCGTTGCACCCGCTTGCCGTTGCCGAGGTTCGGGAGGAAGCCCTGGTAGTAGTCGGCGCTGTAGAGGGCCCGGCGGTCGGGGAGCCAGACGTACGCCTGGTCGTCGGTCTCTGCCGGGTGGTGGACGACGTGGACCGGTTCCCCTCCGACCTCGAGTTCGATGCGGTCCCTGAACTCGACCGTCGGCCACACGAAGTCGTCCCGACCGGCCGGGAGGTGGTGGGGCGGTTGGTTCATGTACCTCGCAACCATCCCGCGCAGGCGCGTGTAGTACTCGAACCTCCGGGCGACGCCTTCGTGGGCGACGATCCGGGGGCCTCCGGCGACGATGGTGGCTTCGTCCTCCATGAGGGCCCAGGTGCCGTATGCGTGGTCCACGTGGCCGTGGCTGTAGACGATGGTGTGGATCGGGGCATCGGACACCGATCGGATCGCCTCGAGCAGCGCCGGACCCCCGGGTGCCATGGCGGTGTCGCAGACCACGAGTCCCTCGTCGGTCTCGAAGACAGCGGAGTTGACGATCGGCAGGCGCACCAGCCAGGAGCGGGGGGCGACCTCGACGACCCGGGTCTTGGCCCTGAGGTCCTCGACGGCCGGCTGGTGGTCCCGCTTGAACATCGCCGTGGCGGCGGACCGGGAGTAGTCGCCGCCGAACGCCCCCCCCTCGGCGATGCGATCCAGGAGTTCGGGGTCGGCCAGGGCGAGGTCGATGCGTGCCGCCGTGCAGGCCTCGAGGTCGAGTTCGATGAGGTCGGCGGGATCGGTCATCGGTTGCCCCGGATCTCGATCAGGAGTGGACCAGGCCGGTGAGCGGCCCGTGGGCGTTGACCGTCAACACGATCGGATGGTCGTCGGTGTGGAGCACGGCGCTGATCGAGCAGGTGCCGACGGTGAGGCGCTGGAACAGGTCGAGCGGGGTGCCGAGCGACGACGCCAGGGCCGCCTTGATGGTGTCGGCGTGCGAGACGCAGACGATGGTGCCGCCGGGATGGGCGGCGACGAGGTCGGCGACCTGACCGGTCATGCGGGCCTGCATCTCGGCGAACGACTCGCCACCGGGGAACCGGAACTGCGACGGTTGGCGTTGCACGGTTCTCCAGGCCTTCAACCTGGAGAGGTCCCTGAGGCGGCGGCCGGTCCACCTGCCGAAGTCACATTCGTTGAGTCCGCGTGCGGTGCGCACCCGCAGGCCGAGTGCCCGGGCGATCGGCGCAGCGGTCTCGCGGGCCCGTTCCATCGGCGAGGCGTAGACGGCTGCAACGCCCTTGCCCGGGAGTCGGTGGGCGGCATCGGCCAGGTGTCCGGCGACGACCGTCGCCTGTTCGACGCCCTCGTCGGCGAGGTGCAGTCCGGGGGCCCGACCCGGCAGCAGGGTTCCCGTGGTCGGGGTCCGACCGTGGCGTACGTACAGCACGAGCGTCGATGGCATGGCTGTCCAACCTACATTGCAGCCGTGGAGCAACTCCGAGCCCTGGCCGACCTGCACGACGAGGTCGTCGCTTGCCGGGCCTGCCCGCGGCTGGTGGGGTGGCGGGAGCAGGTGGCCGCCGAGAAGCGGGCCGCCTACCGGGACCAGGACTACTGGGGGCGCCCCGTGCCGGGCTTCGGCGACCCCGGGGCTCGCATCCTGATCGTGGGGCTCGCCCCGGGCGCCCACGGCGCCAACCGGACCGGTCGGGTCTTCACCGGTGACCGCTCCGGCGACTTTCTCTTTGCGGCGCTGCACCGGGCCGGCTTCGCCAACCAACCCGGGTCCGACCACGTGGATGACGGCCTCGCCCTCACCGACGTGTTCATCACGGCGCCGGTGAAGTGCGTGCCGCCGGCCAACAAGCCGACGGGGGAGGAGCGGTCGGCCTGCCGGCCCTTCTTCGTCCGGGAAGTGGATGCGCTGGTCGACGTGAAGGTCATCGTGGTGCTCGGGCAGATCGGCTACGTGGCCGCCGCTGCAGAGTTCGGCCTGTCGCCCCGGCCGAAGTTCGGCCACGGCGTCGAGGCGGCACTGCCGGACGGACGGACCATCCTCTGCTCGTTCCACGTGTCGCAGCAGAACACGTTCACCGGGCGCCTCACCGAGGACATGTTCGACGCCGTACTCGATCGGGCCAGGGCGCTCGCCACCGCATGAGGCCCACCGAGGCGTGGGTCGTCGCCGGTAGCCTCCTGCCCGTGATACGCCGCACCCGAACCCCCTCCACGCCTTCCCGCCTGTCCGCCCTCGCCGTCGCCGGGATGTTGTTGGTCGGCTGTGCCAGTTCGGGCAACCCGGTGGGTTGGGACGATCAGGCCGACGAGAACGGCCGGGGACTGGCGGAGCGCAACTTCGTCGATGCCTGCATCGAGGCCAACGGCGACCTGAGCTGGTCCAGGGCCACTCCGATGTGCGAGTGCGTCCTCGCCGAGGTGCAGGGAAGCGCCACCTGGGATGACTACAAGCGGCTCAACGACCACTTCAAGGACAAAGGCGACGAGGTCACCGAGAGCGGCCTGGCTGACCTGTTCCCCTGGTTCACCAACGCCGTCGCCGCCTGCAACACCTGAGCCGACTGCCCGGGACGTGAACGGCTTCCCGGCGTTCCCCCGTGGGCTCACCGCACCGCTCCTCACCCCGTTCGAGGACGACGGCACGGTCTCGCACGGCCGCTACGTCGAGCACGCCCAACGACTGCTCGATGGGGGTTGTGTGGCCCTGGTGCCCTTTGGCACCACCGGAGAGGCCCTGTCCGTCGGCATTCACGAGCGCACTGCCGCCCTCGAGGCGCTGGTGGACGGCGGCATCGACGCTTCAGTCCTGCTGCCCGGTACCGGGCTCTCCAACGTCCCCGACACGGTCCACCTCACCTGCCACGCCGTCGGGACGGGCTGTGCCGCCGTGCTGGTGCTGCCGCCCTTCTACGTGAAGGACCCGTCCGACCAGGGGCTCGTCGACCACCTCGAGGCGCTGGTCGACGGCGTCGCCGACGACCGCCTCCGCATCGTGCTGTACCACATCCCCCAGGTGGCCGGCGTGGGCTGGCCGGTCGGCGTCGTCCGACGCCTCCACGACGCCCACCCCGACACGGTCGTCGGCATCAAGGACTCGTCCGGCGACTGGGGCACCACGGCCGCCTTCTTCGGCATCGACGGGTTGGCGGTGTGGCCGGGCTCCGAGGCCTGGCTGCTCGACGGCCTGGGCGAGGGGGGACCGGGGTGCATCTCAGCGACCGCCAACGTGAATGCGCCGGCCATCTCGGAGGTGGTCGCCCTGCACCTCGCCGGCCGCCACGACGAGGCCGCCGTTGCCCTGGGCGTGGCGCGGGAATGGCGGGCCGGCCTCGGTGAGCCGCTCGTGCCTGCCATGAAGCGCCTGCTTGCTCAGCGCCTCGACGACCCGACTTGGGCGAACGTGCGCCCGCCCTTCGAGGTGGCGCCCGCGTAGGTCGACTGGCGCTACGGGGCGGCCCTGACCGGCAGGCCCACCCGGGCCGACGGGTTGGCCCACTCGGGCCAGCGGGCCCGGCTCTTGGCAGCCAACTTGTGCATGAGGGCGATGGCACCGGGGTCGCTGTCGCCGGGTCGGGACTCGATCACGCCCTCGTCGACCATGGTCGAGATGATGTGGCGCCCCAGTTCGGTGCGGACGATCGTGAGCGTCCAGTCATTGTGCTCGCCGATGCCGCCCGTCGAGATGTCGGCGTGCTCGGCGGCGAAGTCGGGGCAGAGGTTGCAGCCCTCCCGGGTCCAGGCGTGGCATTCCTTGAGCGGCACCTCGTGGTAGTCGCCGTTCTGCATCCAGACCTGGAAGACGCCCTTGATGTTCATCTTCACGATCTCCTCCTTGCGGAGGCGGTATTTGGCCTCGAAGAGTTCCTCGAAGATCGAGTCGTCGAACGACTTCGAGCAGAGCAGCCCGATGTTGAGCTTGATGGGCCTGCCGGACTTGCCCACCTTGCGGTGCCACATGACGGGGCCGATCGACGTCTGGCAGCTCATGCCGACCAGCGCCAGGGACTTCAGCCCCTTCTCGCGGGCCTCCGTGATGGCCAGCGTGTTGGCCGAGTAGGTGTAGCGGCTGCCCGCTCCGGCGAGCACCGAGGCGCGGTCGGTGGCGAGGGCGGGGACCGCCTGCCAGCCCCCGCCGTCTCCCCCGAGGTGGGAGACGAGTGCACCGTCGATGACCCCGTTGTCGAGGCACCAGATGAGGATGGCCGAGACCAGTCCGCCGTCCTGTCCCTGTTCGTGGACGGCTTGTTCGCTGGCCCGGGTGAGGAGGATGTCGCGGTAGATGCCGGACACCTCGTCGGGCCGGCGCTCGCGGGCGAAGAGGTGCCGGTCGGCCTCGGACTCCCAGTCGCGGAAGCGGGGGCAGGCCCGGGTGCAGGAGGTGCAGCCCTTGACGCCGTGGACGCAGTCGTCGGCGCCGAGCTCGTCCTCGAGGTGGAACGGCTTGTAGGCGCCGGGCTCGTGCCGGTAGCCGATGACGTCGTGGGGGCAGGCGATCACGCAGCCGGCACAGCCCGTGCACAGGCCCGTGTCGATGACCTCTTCGTAGAGCTCCTTCCACTGGTGCGGCCACTTCTTCGTCGACTTGACCGTGGGGGGAGCGTTAGCCATCACACGAACCCTAGCCCTCTCTCCTCCGCCGACCCGGGCCGGATCCGGGCTCCAACGTGCGCCGTCGTTCGTCGACTGCAGGGGTTCGGACGCAGGGAGCATGGGCATGGCGAGGATCGTGGTCATGGGCGGTGACAGGATCGGCCCCGAGGCCGTCATCCTCCCGAATGGTGGGCCGTAGGGTTCAGGATCCGGCGGCGAGTTCCTTCTTCCGGCGGATCCAGGCCGCCACTTCCTGACCGAAGGAGGCCGGGTTGTAGACGTCCTCCTCGGACTTCCAGCGCCCGCCGCCGGCGTACTCGAGGATGGTGAGGTTGGAGGGCTGGTGGATGCTGCCGTCACCGGGGTCGGCGAACCGGTTCCGGATCTTCGCCACGACCCGTCCGGCTTCGACGTCGATCAGGTGCCAGTCCGTGGGGAAGGCCACCATCTCGCTGGCAGGCCACTCGGCCATGGTCGCGGTGATCCATTCGAGGATCGCAGCCCGGCCGTGGAACTCGCCGAGGTGGTGTTCGAGGTAGTGGGCGTCCTCGGTGAACATCTCGGACCACTCACTCCAGTCGCCGGAGTCGGCGGCCGCCTCGGCGCGTCGGGTGAACTCGGCGAGTGTCTCCTCGATTTCCCCTCGGGTGAAGTCGGCCATGACGGTGCTCCTTCGGCTCGGCGTTCGCCACAACCTAGGCCGCCGGATGATCCGGTTCCCGAGGCGGTGGGGACACCACGCAGCGGGGATGTCCACCGATTCGACGCCGGAGGTCCGGACCGCTCAACCCTGTGCCTGCTGGCGCCCCTGGCGGGACTCGAACCCACGCACACGGCTCCGGAAGCCGATGCTCTATCCGCTGAGCTACAGGGGCAGGACGTGCTCGAGGGCAGGCTACGTCCCCGGTCCGCCTCCGGCACGGTCCCGGCCTCTGCCGATGGGTCGGTGATTACCGGTTGGGAGTAGCGTCCGCACAGGAACGACGACGGAGGCGACTCATGCGACGAACGGACAGGGGCTGGCTTACCGGACGCCTCCTGGCCCTGGGGTTCCTCGTGTTGTTGCCGGCCTGTGGGGGCGAATCCGATGTCGTCCCGGCCACGACCACTACGACCACCACGGTGGCACCCACCACTACGACCACGACGGTGGCACCCACGACTACGACCACCACGGTGGCACCCACGACTACGACCACCACGGTGGCACCCACGACTACGACCACGACGGTGGCACCCACGACTACGACCACCACCACCACGACCACGACCACGACCACGACCACGCTTCCCCCGGAACCCGAGGTGTTCGCAGAGCCTGGGGCCCACGACGTCGGGGTCACGACGATCGACCTCGGCGACCGGTTCGTCGAGGTCTGGTACCCGATCGGGGCGGGAACCGCCGAAGGACCGACGGCGCTCGTCGAACCGGCCGAGGTGCTGCCCGAGTTCCTCCTCGAACTCCTCCCGGCGTCGCTGACCGAACCGTTCGACACGGGCGCCTATCGGGACGCAGCGGCCGCCGAAGGCCCGTTCCCGGTGGTCTTCTACAGCCACGGCTTCGGCGGCTACCGGCTGGTCGCCACGACCTACGCCACCCACCTGGCCTCCCACGGGTTCGTCGTGGCAGCCATCGACCACCTCGAGCGAGGCCTCGTCGCCCAGGTCAGCGGCCAACTCGTGGCCGCTCCGGGGCAGGAGGTCATCGACTTCAACCGGACGATCGACATCCTCGAGGCCCGAACCTCCGACGCAGACGACCTCCTTGCCGGAGTGGTCGACACCACGCTTGTCGCTGTAATCGGACATTCCGCCGGCGGCGGTGCCGCCAACCAGGCCGCTTCCGAACCGTGGATGGATGCCGCCGTGAGCATCGCATCGGGTGCCGGAGGCCTCGAGGCGACCGACACGCCATACCTGGTGTTGGCCGGCGAACGCGACGGCGTCGTCTCACCTGCCGGTAGCTACGGGCTCTACGAGGTGCTCACCGGGCCGCGGATCTACCTCGAGATCGCAGCGGCTGGCCACAACAGTTTCACCGACGTCTGTCCGCTCCTCTACGAATCCGGTGAGGCGGCGGAACTCGAGGCCCTGATAGGCGCCGAACAGACCACCCGGGCCGCCGACGGCTGCACCAAGGAGTTCGTCGACCCCTCGGCAGTGCAGGACCTGGTGGAGCACGCGACCGTCGCCTTCCTCGTGCACCACTTCGGCATCGCCGACGTCGCCGATTCGCTCGGTGAAGACGTGCTCTCCGCGATCGGAGCAGCAGTCCCGAGTCGGTTCGAGTCCGACGGCTCCTAGGGGCGTACCGGCCCTAGAACAGCGACAGGTAGGTGTCGAGTTCCGCTGAGGTCACCTGGTCGGTGATGGTGCGGAATTCGTCGCGCTTGGTCCGGGCGAAATAGTCGACGTAGTCGCCGTCCCGGCCGGTGCCGAGGGCGGCACGCAGCACGTCGTCGGACACCAACTTGTCGGCAGCGTGCAGCAGCGTCGGTGGCAGGGCTTCGATGCCCCGCGCGGCGAGCTCGTCGAGCGGCAGCGTGTAGAGGTTGTCCGTGTTGGGGTCACCCGGGTCGAGCCCACGTGACACGCCGTCGAGGCCGGCGCCCAGTAGGGCGGCGAACGACAGGTACGGGTTCGCCGCACCGTCGGGGACGCGCAACTCGAAGCGGCCACCCTCGGGCACCCGGACCATCTGGGTCCGGTTGTTGCCGCCGTAGGCGACGTAGGCGGGTGCCCAGGTGGCGCCGGAGTCCGGCGGACCGACGCCGATGCGCTTGTACGAGTTCACGGTCGGGCAGAGGATTGCCGTGAGCCCCTGAGCGTGGTCGAGCACGCCACCGAGGAACTGGTAGGCGAGCTCGCTCAGCCCGAGCCCGCGGGCGTCGTGGCCTGACTCGAACAGTGGCTCGTCGTCGTCGGCCGACCAGAGGCTGAGGTGCATGTGGAGCCCGTTGCCGGTCTTGTCGGCGAAGGGCTTCGGCATGAACGTGGCATACAGCCCCTGCCGGCGGGCCAGCGTGTGCATCATCAGGCGTAGCACGATGAGCCGGTCGGAGGTGGTGAGCGCATCGCTGTACTGGAAGTTCTGCTCGAACTGGCCGTTGGCGTCCTCGTGGTCGTTGGCGTAGTTGCCCCAGCCCATGGCGTCCATGTGGCGTGACACGGTCGTGAGGTGGTCGAGCATCGTCGTGAGTCCCCGGGCGTCGTAGCAGGGCAGCTTCGAGGTGTCGCGTTCGTCGGCCGGGCGGAAGGAGCCGTCGTCGTTGCGGTGCAGCATCGAATACTCGGCTTCGACGCCCGACTTGAGCACCAGGTTCTGCCCGGCCGCCCGGGCGACCGCCCGCTTGAGGATCACCCGGGGTGCGTAGGGCCACTCCTCGCCCTCGACCGTGGCGTCGCACTGCATTGCCGCCACGTTCGGCTGCCAGGGCAGCACCGTGTACGAGGCCGGGTCGGGGAGCGCCAGGATGTCCGGGTCGGCGGGCGTCTGGCTCATGGGTCCGGCGGCGAACCCGGCGAACCCTGCGCCGACTTCGAGCAGGTCGTCGATCGCTGAGACCGGCACCAACTTGGCGCACGGCTTGCCGTGCATCTCCACGAACATGGCGTAGATGAACTCGACGTTGTCGTCGGCGATGCGTGCCTTGAGCTCTTCGGTCACGATGCGCTTCTCCTTCGTCGGGCAGCGGTGCCCACCTGCGAATCGTGGCACACGCGGTGGGCGTTCGTCACCTGCGGGCTCAGGTGCGTTCAGCGGCCATCAACGCGACGCCGAGTGCGCCGGCGTCGTCTCCCAACTCGGCCAGTCGGACCTCGACGGCCGGCCGGTGTTCGGCACCCGGTAGCTGGTCACCTAGATGGTGGTCGACGCCGGAGCGCAATGGCTCGCCGATGTCGGTGAGGCCACCACCGATGACGATGCGCTCGAGGTCGAGGACGAGTACCAGGCTGGCGACGCCACGGGCGACCTCCCTGCAGAAGCCGTCGAAGATCGAGGCGGCATCCGAATCGCCCTCGTCGAGCGCCTCAGCCACATGCTGGCCGGTGATCTCGTCGGCAGCGCCCGCCAGCACGAGGCCCCGCCCGAAGCGGCCCTCCCCGGCGGCCATTCGGCCCATGCGGCCCAGCGCCGATCCGGAGGCGAAGTACTCCCATGGTCCCCGGTGGCCTGTTATGTGTGCGGGGCCGTTGGCGTCGACGACCATGTGACCCGCTTCGCCGGCGAAGCCGTGTGCGCCTTCCACCAGCCGACCGTCCAGCACGAAGCCGGTCCCGATTCCGGTCCCGAGCGTGACGAGTCCGAAGTGGTCGCTGCCTCGCCCGGCGCCCAGGCGTGCCTCGCCAAGTGTGGCGGTCGTGGCGTCGTTGCCGATTGTCACCGGGACGCCGATCGCATCCTCGAGTTCGGGGCCGATCGGGAACCCGAGCAGGTCGGGCAGGTTCGGGGAGTAGCACAGCGTCCCGGCTCGGTCGGCCAGCCCGGCGATGCCGAGCCCGACGGCCTCGACCGTTTCCTCGACCCGCAACTCTTCGACCATTCCTGCGATGCAGCGGACCAGCGCCGGTCCGTCGCCGGCGCTCGACGACCGACGCCTCCCGAGCACCCCGCCCGTGGCGGGGTCGACCAGCAGCGCCCGGGCGTTGGTTCCCCCGACGTCGATGCCGACGATCACCGTCGGAACCCGGTCAGGTTGGCCAGGGCCTCGGCGTTGCGGTCGGCGTCAAGGTCGGGTCCGCTGGTGCGGGCTGCGCCGGCGATGATCCTTCGACGCATGGCCGCCGACACCGTGTCGATTGTGAGCACCACCAGAACCGTGATCCCGAGCACGGCCCCGACGGCCGGGAAGTTGCGGAACATGAGCTGCGACACAAGCTCGGCGCCGACTCCTCCAGCGCCGATCATGCCGAGGACCGCCGAGGCGCGCACGTTGATCTCGAAGCGGAACAGCCAGAACGAGGCCACGGTCGGCATGATCTGGGGGAGGACGCCCCAGCGCATCCCCGACACCCAGCGACCCCCCGTCGCCTCGACGGCCTCGAGCGGGCCGGTGTCGACTCCCTCGATCGCCTCGGTGGCCCACTTGCCGAGGGTGCCCACTGAGTGCAGGCCGATCGCGAGGGTGCCGGCCCACGGGCCCAGGCCCGTGATCGGAATGAAGATCACGGCGACGATGAGCTCGGGCACGGCCCGGATGGCGTTGAACAACTGGCGAACCGGGATCCGGATCCAGCGGGGAGCCACATTGGTGGCAGCGAGGAACGCCAGTGGTAGCGAGAGGACCGCTCCGATGATCGTTCCGACCCAGGCGATGTAGACCGATTCGAACACCTTGCCGATGACGCCACGGTCGAGCGCCTCGTCCATGGCCGGTGGCCAGAGTCGCTTGAAGATGTCCCAGGCGTCAGCCGGCGCGTCCAGAACCCGTGCGAGCGTGATGTCGAGGCCGGTCAGCGACCACGCGCCGCCGACGAGGAGGGCCAGGGCGAGCAGTGCCCTCCGGCCCCGGACGCCTTTGGGTGGCGGGGGGCGGGAATCGGTCGAGGGGGTGTGCGTCACCGTCATGTCACACCAGTCGCTTCCGGAGCGCCACGCTGACCTGCTCGATGACGAACACCGCCACGAAGACGATCAGGAGTATGCCCAGGACACGGTCGAAGCGGAAGAACTGGCGCTGGGCCTCGAGGACCCGGCCGACGCCGCCGGCGCCGACGAGCCCGAGGACGATCGATGCCCGGATGTTGAGTTCGAACACGTACAGGGCGTACGCCACGTATTCGGGAAGCACCGTGGGAAGCACGCCGGTGCGGATTGCCGGCAGGTGCCGGGAGCCCGAGGCGCGGGCGGCCTCGAGTGGACGCGGATCGGCGTTGTCGATCGTCTCGCTGAACAGCTTCACCATCACGGCCAGCGAGAAGATGCTCAGGGCCCAGGTGCCTGCGAAGGCGCCGATCCCGACGGCGGTGACGAGCAACTTGGCCCAGAACAGGTCGGGGACGGCCCGCACCACGTTCATCACGGACCGGCTCACCAGGTAGGTGGGGCGGTTGGGTGCGGTGAGGCGCGACATTGCGAACGAGATCGGCAGGGCCAGACCACACCCGATGATTGTCGCCAGGATGGCGATCTGGAACGTCTCGACGAGGGGATCGAGCACGTTCGAGCGGTCGAGGACCCAGTCCCACGGGATCGGCCAGAACATCTCCCAGAGTGGGTTGGTCCACACCTCCCAGGAGGTCGATGCGTCGAAGCCGACCTCGTTGGCCGCGAAGACGGTGAAGGCGAGGAGCCCGGCGGTGATGCCGAGCGTGCGCAGGCGGGGCCGGGGGCGAACCGGCCGTGCCGTTCCGCCGTCGCTCACGTCAGGTCGTCCTCGGTGCCTACCAGGTCGTCGTCGCTGATCGCCCGGCCGTAGATCTCCATGAAGGTGTCGTCGTCGACGTCGGCGATGTCGCCGTCGAATACCAACTCGCCGTCGCGGAGTCCGACCAGGCGGTTGCCGAACTCTCGGGCCAGGTCGAGGTAGTGCAGGTTGACGATCGTCGTGATCCCGAGGTCCCGGTTGATGCGCCGGAGGTCGCCCATCACCTGCCGGCTGGTGACCGGATCAAGTGAGGCGACCGGCTCGTCTGCCAGCATCACCGACGGCTCCTGGACGAGGGCGCGAGCGATGCCGACCCGTTGCTGCTGGCCGCCCGAGAGGTTCGAGGCACGGACATAGGCCTTCTCGACGATGCCGACCCGCTCGAGGGCCTGCATGGCCCGCTCCCGGTCGTCGGCCGGCCAGAGGCCGAGCGTGGAACGCCAGGCGGGAACGGTGCCGAGCCGACCCATGAGGACGTTGTTCAGAACCGAGGTGCGGTTCACCAGGTTGAAGGTCTGGAAGATCATTCCGATCTGTGACCGGAGGGCGCGCAGTTCGGCGGCCGAGGCGCCGACGACCTCGGCGCCGTCGACGGTGATGGATCCACCGGTAGCGGGAACGAGGCCGTTGAGGGCACGCAGCAGGGTCGACTTGCCGGCGCCGGACAACCCGACGATGACGACGAACTCGCCGTCCTCGATGGTCAGGTCCAACCCGCGCAGGGCCTGTACGCCGCCCCGGTAGGTGACCGAGACGTCGTCGAACCGGATCACGTGGACAGGGTATATGTCAGGGGAGAAGGTGAGGTCGGGTAGACGCCACGAAGCCGGCGCCCCCGGAGGGACGCCGGCTTCGTAGAACTGGATCTGGTCAGCCCAGAGGCTCGGTGATGCCGAGCGCCTCGGCGGCGGCCCGAACGACGTCGAATTCCGAATCCTCAGCGCCGCGGATGCTCGTCCAGCCGTAGACGGAGTCGAGCACCGCCTCGCCTTCCTCGGTTGCGAGGTAGTTGGCGATCGCGTCGTAGATCGCGGTCCGGAGAGAACTCGGAAGCAGCGTGCTTGCGGCCACGATGTCGTTGGGGATCTCGTCGGTGAGGTTGAAGACGATCACCTTGTCGCCCACGTCCGGGTTCGTCTTGCGGATCGAGCGGCGGGCGTCGTCGTACGCGATGCCGATGTCGGCGTCACCGTTGTAGACGGCGATGATCGCTGCGTCGTGGCCACCCGTGTAGATGGCACTGATGTCACTGTCGGGGTCGATGCCGGCGTTGATGAGCTGGAGGCGCGGGAACAAGGAGCCCGACGTGGAACTCTCCGAGGTGAATGCGACGGTCTTGCCGGCCACCTTGCTCAGGTCGGCCTGACAGGACATGCCGGCAGAGACGTCGCCGGCGTCGACGGACTCGCCGAGGGCCTTGCCGCTGTCGCCGAAGTAGACGCCGACCTGGAGGGCGACGGCGTCGAGTGCGCTGACCTGGACGATGCCGTCGGCCGAGTTCTCGAGAGCGGTGCCCGACACGGGGGCCGAGTCGCAGATGCTGGCGTCGTTGGTGAACCACTGGCCGTGGTAGGTGGCGGCGCCGTACCGGACGGACATGATCAGTGGCTCGATGTTGCCGAACTTGTCCTGGGCCAGTGTGTAGCCGAACGGCCCGAAGGCGCCGAGATCGGCCTTGCCGGTACCCATGGCGGTGACGAGGCCGGTGTAGTCCGTGGTGACGAAGCCCTCGACCTCGATGCCGAGTGCGGCCTCGAGGACGTCCATGAACGGCTGGATGTCATCTTGGAGCTGCTCCTGTTCCTGGCTCGGAACGAAGCCGAACGTGATCTTTTCGGGCCACGTGCCGTCGCCGGCAGTGGAGCCGCCGCTGTCGCTGCTACAGGCGCTTGCAAGCAGTAGCAGGGCAAACAACGCGGCAATCGGTCGAATGAACTTCATGGGTTCGGCTCCTGAACCTCGTCCTGGCTGACAGCGGGAACCTAGTCCACGAGCGCCCCCCTTGGCTACTGGACATCGGGTGGATCCGCTGGAGGGCGAAGCCCCTAGGGTGCGCGGCCATGGCGGCCACTGAGGATCGAAGCGGGTTGGGACGCCTTTCGGCGTTGGCCGGTGTCACCTGCTGGTCGATGGGCAACATCATGGTTGCCCGCTTCGACATGCCGGGCCTGTGGATCGGGTTCTGGCGGCTCACGATCGGGGCGGTGATCTACGGCCTGGTCCTCCACCTGGGCGGCCGCCGCATCAGCCTCGCCACCCTGCGCCTGGTGGCGCCGGCGGCGATCGTCATCGCCTGCGAGATCGGCATCTTCTTCACCGCCCTGCGCACCACCACGGTCGCTAACGCCACGATCATCGGTGCCCTCCAACCGATCATCCTCCTGGCCGTGGCCTCCCGCCGCTACCGGGAGTCGGTCACCGCCTGGCTGCTGGGAGCCACCCTGGTGGCCATTGCCGGGATCGCGCTCGTGGTGCAGGGATCCTCGTCACAGTCGGACTGGAGCCTGCACGGCGACATCCTGGCCTTCGTCGCCATGTTCTTCTTCTCGGCCTACTTCGTGCTCGTGAAGGAGATCCGGCACAAGGTCGACACGTTCACCCTCCAGACGGCCTCCATGGCGATCGGAGGCGTGGCGCTGTACCCGATGGCTGCCATTCACGCAGGCACACTCGCGGTGCCGTTCCCGTCGTGGGGCCAGTGGGCCTGGCTGCTCGTCCTGCTGGCGGTTCCCGGCACCGGCCACTTCCTCATGAACTGGGCCCACCTGCACGTGTCGCTGAGCCTCACGGGCCTCCTCACGCTGGCCATTCCGGTGATCTCGGGTATCGGCGCCTGGTTCGTCCTCGACGAGCGGGTCACCCCGGTACAGGGGCTCGGCATGGTCGTCGTGCTGGCGGTCCTGGTGGTCGTGATCGTCCGGGATGCACGCCTCGCCCGGACGTGACGCCGGCCCTTCCGGCGTCTACGGTCGCGGCAAAACATTCAATCCCTACACGGAGGCACACGAACTATGAGCGTCGACGGAACTTGGAACGTCACGATGCAGACCCCGATGGGAGCCCAGGCGGGCACCCTCACCTTCGCCACCGACGGTGGCACCCTCACCGGTGAGATGGGCGGCGCCCAGGGCAACCTCGCCCTCGAAGAGGGGACCTGCGACGGCAACGACCTGTCGTGGGTGGTCAACATGACCTCGCCCATGCCCATCAAGGTGGAGGCAACCGCCACGGTCGATGGCGACTCGATCAGCGGCGAGGCCAAGTTGGGCGCCTTCGGCACCGCCACCTTCGAGGGCAGCAGGGGCTGATGGTCGTCACCACGACCGACTCGCTGCCCGGTCGCCGGATCACGGCGGTGAAGGGCGTGGCGGTCGGCTCGACGGTCCGGACGAAGAACATCGGCAAGGACATCGGTGCAGGCCTCAAGTCAATCGTCGGTGGTGAACTCAAGAGCTATTCGGCCATGCTCGTCGAGGCGCGGACCGAGGCACTCTCACGCATGGAGGCTCAAGCCGCCGAACTCGGCGCTGACTCGGCGGTCAACCTCCGGTTCATGACGTCGGCCGTTGCCTCAGGCGCCTCCGAGATCCTCGCCTACGCCACCGCTGTCACCACGGAGCCCGCCTGACCGACGGCGCGCAGCGTCGTGCTGGGCGACGGGTGAGCGGGGCTCAGCAGGTGATCGCGAGGGTCGCTGCCACGCCGGCGTGGTCGGCGGCCCACCAGAGGTCCTCGACCGGCTCGGACAATGGCCCGTCGGCCCAGTGCCGGGCGTCGCCCACAGCCACGCTGCAGCCGGAGCCGGGCCGGAACAGCACGAAGTCGATGCGCTCGTCCATGGCCTGCTCGGGGTCGTCGAGGCCGTCGAGGGGCGCCGGACCATCGACGCAGCAGGTGCAGCCGACCCCGGTCGCGGGATCACACTCCGGGAGGCCGGCGGCGAGGTAGGCATCGGTGAAGCCGGCATCGGTGAGCGTGGTGATCCGGGAATCGTCGATCCGGGCATTGAGGTCCCCGACCACGACCTGCAGGACGGCGTCGTCGGCAAGGGGTCCGAGGATCGCCAGCGTCTGGCGGGGGTGGCAGTCCCCGAAGTCGTCGGCCTCGGCGCAGGTGGTGGTGCATCCGAACATGCCCAACTCGCATTCGAGGTTGAAGCTGCTGCTGGCGTAGTGCGTGGCGAACACGTCGACCGGCCCGAGGTCGGTTGCCAGGCGGGCCCGGTGCGCCGACCAGATCGGGGTGCCGGCCAACTCGACGTAGGCGTCCTCCAGCACCGGGAGCGTCGTCAGGATCATCTCCTGGTCTGGGAGGTCGCGGTTGTCGACGAGCAGTTCGTAGCCGCCGTCGCAGAGGTCGTCCAGCATCGTCGGCACCAGTTCCTGCTGGCGGGGGCTGACCTCCTGGAACGCCACGACATCGGGGCAGTCGAGGTCGTCCTCGAGCAGACCCCAGAGCAGGGCCATGCGGGCCGGGGCACGGCACTGGTCGGTTTCGGCCGCACAGTCGCTGGCCACCTCGAGCCCGTGCAGCAGGTTGATCGTCGCCACCTCCAAGGCGGTGGTCGGCGGTTCGGTGGTCGTGGTCGTGGTCGTGGTGGGCGCGACCGTGGTGGTCGTGGTCGTGGTCGTCGTGGTCGTCGTCGTCGTGGTCGTCGTGGTCGTGGTGGGCGCGACCGTGGTGGTCGTGGTGGGCGCGACCGTCGTGGTCGTGGTGGGCGCGACCGTCGTGGTCGTGGTGGGCGCGACCG
>Ga0209445_1000040_pt1 | contig 65257 bp, 64 predicted proteins | sample MarorgKNORR_S2LV_4_FD_188223 | JGI IMG/M metagenome (GOLD analysis project Ga0209445, IMG submission 188223) | Marine microbial communities from the Southern Atlantic Ocean, analyzing organic carbon cycling - NADW_A/KNORR_S2/LV (SPAdes) (version 2) | ecosystem: Environmental > Aquatic > Marine >... | reverse complement strand
ACCGGTCTACGGTACACTCAAGCAGGCACAGACATGGAATCCGGTAATCATTAATTTCAAGCATATGTGGCAACTAATAAAAGATGCGTGGCGCACAGAACGAATTTTTGATAAACTGCGGATCTGGTTTATGCCTACTGGTTGGCGCCCGTTAGATGTTAAAGAAAAATATCCGATCCAGATGGTTACAGATCCAAAAAAGCGAATAAAATATAACACCAAAAATACATCGCTGTTGATTGCGTGGTCAGGTGCACAACTTTTGATAACGACCATATTAATGTTTCATATGTTCATGATCATTCCAAATTTCAGTGCAACGATGAATTATCTTTACGCTATTATGCTTATTATTAACATATTTTCATTTACATCTACATTAGATCATCGCAATTATGCATTGGTAGCAGAATCTATTAAGATGATTTTGGGCTTTAGCCTTCTATATTTTCAAAATTACAGCTGGTTTGGTCTTACTGGCTTTTATGTTTATGCCCTTATTTTCTTTTTCATCATGTCCTTTTTATCAACGATATATTTTAAATATGAACCAAAAATAAGTTCACTCCGCCCAGATTCGGTATAGGCTCAACTATTAATGATTTGATTCAAATCATATTTATTTAATTCTTCAACGGCATATTTATATCCCACTTCAGTAATTTTTTCCAAATTATCATAGTCTAGCATTTTAAAATTATCGGTGGGCGGACTTAAATAAATTTCGGAGATTTTTGCTACTTCATTAGTCTTTTTAGCACTGCCAACCATAATTGAGCGAATCATTATACTTGCCAAGTTTGGAACATCAATATGCCCATAATCTTTCTTGAATTTTTTTCTTAAAAATATTTTTTTCAGTAAATACTTAGTTTGATTTGGAAATTCACTAAAATTTGGTATAAGATCCTTTTCTGGGCTGACATTTACTGAAATAAGTTTAGAATTATATCGTTCTTTTAAGATGTCTCCAGGCATATTATTAATGAGTCCTCCATCGACAAAAAGAGATCCATTATCAACTGCAGGTACCAATAAACCAGGAAGGGAGGTAGTAGCTCTGAGCGCTTTCCACAGGCTTCCACGATCGAAAACGGTAAGTTCGGCCGATGATATATTTACGGCACAGCAAAACATAGGCAGCCACAAATCCTCAATTTTCTTTTCCCCGCAAAAAGATTTATACGCTTCTATCAGTTTAGGGTCTTTAACAATTGATGAATAGGGAAGTGTGTAGTCCGCCCATTTCACTTTAACATTTTTCCCAAAATTTTTAAATATTTCAGTTATTTCTTCAATTGAATACCGCGATGCAACAAGTCCAGACATCATGCCTCCAGCACTTGTACCACAAACAATATCAACAGGAATCCCATATTCAATAAGCGCTTTGTAGACTCCAATATGGGCAATTCCTCTAGCGCCACCACCGCCAAATGCAACGCCAATACTGCTACCTGTCAAAATTCTCGCTAATCTATTAAAATCATCTTCATTGTTAATATCAATGTGATAGTGATTACTTATTGGATGTAATTCTTCAAGAAGCTTGATCGTATTTGTTGGGAAAGTATTTTTGTTTTGATGAAAAATGATTAACTGGCGATCAACTAATAAGTGTTTAGGAGTATTCTTATGAATTTCATCCATTTCACGAATCATGGGAGAATTATTTATACCGTCTTCCGGATCAAGCATAAATAAAAATTTATCGCCGATCCGCGTACACCATTTTGTCCACATGTTATTATCAGGATCACATTCCAGAATAATATATTTATAATCTTTTCCTAGATTATTGATAAGATTATCCAGTGGATAATATTTTTCCTCCAGACTCAATTCTTTATTTATATCTTTAATTCCTAGTTTTTCATTTACCAGTGTTCTATCTAAAAAGTAAGATGAATCTATTTTACCCAAAGCGGTATCCAGAGTCTTACCAATTTTATTTTCTGATAATTGATTTTTTTGATCTTGCGAAGTGTAGATTAAAGTGAGAAAGGTTGTATTCTCATTACCAGTATCCACATTTTGGTTTTTCTTAAATCGTAAAATTATTTGTTTTGATAGTGCAAAAAGAACGCTGGGACTACTTCGCATTAAATCATCAAACTTTTCTTTATTGATCTTAAATAGTATTGATTCCCTGGTTGAATAAATAGACGCAGATCTCGGCTCATCAGACAGAAGTCCCATCTCTCCAATGACTTCTCCTTCTTTTATTTCGCCTACTTCTTTCAAATTGCCATCAGATTTGATAAATGCTTTTAGAAATCCTCTTACTAGGAAAAACATCGAATCGCTGGGTTCACCCTCATCAAATAACTTACTATTATGTTTAAGAGTTATCCATTCACCCGTAAGTATTATTTTTCGCAATATACTTTGATCCACTTCATCAGAGTAAAAGTTCAATAAAATCCGGCGTAGCTTATTGCGATTAAATTGCAGAGTAGTTTTATCATGTAATATTTTATTGAACTCTGGTTGAATATGGCATAGATCAAGTAGGGCTTGTTTTGGTATGAAAAGTAACCGACTATATGCACTTGCTGTAGCAGTTTCTCCCCGTTTTTTCTCATAAAATAGGGATAATGAATTGAAAGTTTCTCCTTCAACAATATCTTCCGCGCTATCTAATGTTGTATCTTCACCTTTTCGAAATAATTTGACTAGACCGGAAAGGAGTAAAAAAATACCTGCTGAATTATCTTCTCCGGCAGTGTAGATCACATCATCCTTTTCAGCTTTCATAATGATTGCAGAGGATGCGATTTCATCTAGATATGATTGAGAGACATTCTCAAAAAATGCTAAGTCCTTTAAATTTTCAGCTGCAACAATAGAATGATCTATGTTCTTTTCTTTCATCATTGGTTTGAATTATTGCCTTTGAAATATTAGGTTCGTGCGAAAGGCCTTAATTTCTGAAACAAAAAATAATTATTTATGTTTGAAAAAAGTATATACTTTTTGTTTAGAATATCTTTTTTATTTAATGGCCCGGTTAGCAGCGATGAATAGTTCAATTTTATCATGAGTATGAGTCTTAATTTTTTCGATACTATTATATTCAGATGATTTTGTATTAAAAAATATAAGGTTTAAATTAAGTTTGTAAAGCGTAAGGATATCCAAATGGAAAAAAAATTATTTATAATTTTTTATATTTTTGGGATAACAATTATAAATCCTGCTATGTCCCAATTGAAAAGTTTAAAAGCTTTGAAAGCTAAAGCGACAAAAGAAGTCAAGAAAGTAGTTGAAAAAGAAGTAAAGCCTCTCTCAATTGATTATACAGTTGAGAAAGTGCGTTATAACCCATTGAAGTCACTTAACAATATTGGTTTAGATATTCAATTTACGGGTAATAATCCGAACAGAGTTGGAGTCTCACTTAATCGTGTTGAGTTTGATTTGTTTATTGATGGTAAGCACGCATCTAAATTTTATAATGATAAAAAGATCGTAATTCCTAAAAATGGCGATTTCTTATTTAATGAGAAAGCAGAATTAAAATTAAGCGTAGTGGGTAAGGCCATATTTAATTCAATCATAAAAAGGAAAGCAAAATACCGTATGGATGGCACTTATTATTTAGAAACTTCTATTGGAACATTTCCTTTGAAAGCTAAACTTGCAGAAAAAGAAATGTGAGATTATTATTTTTTCGAGGAGACCTTTCATGAAAAAAACATTTTTATTGACACTTTCATTATTGATGTTTTCATGCACAACAATTGATCCTTCAATTCTGATGCCTGGAAACAATGAAATGTCCAATAAATTGCATCGTCTAAAAATTGGATTAGGTGGTAGTTCAATTGTTAGGTCAGAAGCGGAAAAATCGGTTACAAAACAAAGTGAATTGCTTACGATTTTGGAAAGAGAATTAGAAGCTAATATCTTTGATAACTCTAGAGAAAGTTGGGGCTAGTTAGAAAATAATTCACTATTTTATTAAACTGAGATAAAGCCTCCTTATGGAGGCTTTATTGTTTGGGTGAGTGATTAGAGATGGGTTTTTATATTCTTATTCTTCCCACGCCGGGCAAAGAAAATCTTTATAATCGCAGTACTGGCATTTGAATTCGTTCTTATCCGGTTCAAAATGTCCGGACCGGATTCCCTCAGCGACTTCTTTTATTTTCTTTCGGCTTTGGATTAAATCGTTTTCAGTAAATTCATAAGATGATAGCGGATCGTCTCCATGCCTTAAAAAATAGAGGCTCGCTTTTCCAGGTTTTCCCCTTACTCCTGGAACGGCATCTTGCATAATGGCTTCCGTGTACAGCGCCATTTGAAGGTTCTTTTCTGCTTTTTCCTTCTTTTTACTTGTTTTATAGTCCACAATATCCAGTTTGTCTCCGTCTTGATCTATACGGTCGATCTTGCCTGAGATCTTCACATTGATTTGATTCATGGTATAATTAAATGTTTTTTCCCTTTCCAGTACGTTAGGCGGATTTTTCGAAATAAACTGAAAATAGTCTGATAATATCTCTTCACCTTGCCGGTGAAATTCATCACTGCGCAAGCGGTATTCGAAAGCATCTTTACGCCAGTGCTTATCCAGCAGTTGAATCAATTTTTCTTCCGATTGTTCTTCTTTTTTCATGCCGTGAAATTCTTCCAGAATATTATGCATAATGGATCCGAATTCTGCTGTGGCTCGGGTTTTCCGCTCCGGCACTTTATCAATATGCTTTAGCCTGTATTTCAAAGAGCAGGTACTGTATGTATCAATTTTTGTTGCGGATAAATGCAGCATTTTATCCATAGCCGGTATAACTCCAGACCCATTTATAGTTTGATCTGTGTCAACCTTTCCTATTTCGTCTAGTATTTTTCGAGCATTATCGATTTGATTTGCGGCAACCTCCCGGTTGAGGCTGGCCAGTAACTGCTGTTTGCGTTTGTTAAGTGATTGTAGATTTTCTTTTTCTTCATTCATGGTTCTGATCTCCATGGGTTGAGGTTCGGCGGATTCCAATTCCGCCGTAAATATAGATTGCCTGCTTGTGGGGCCAAACAGGTATAATTTTTTTTCTGCGCGTGTAACGCCAACATAAAAAACACGTCTCTCTTCACGATTATGCAGATCTCGAAAGGTGGTATTAGAATCCTGTTCCCAGTTCATCCATGAAGACGGCAGCCTGTCAATGGTTGGATGCTTTTTCAGGCTAGATGGGAAACTACCACTTTGTAGAAATGGCAAGATCACAATGGGAAACTGTAGACCCTTGCTTTGATGTATTGTCATTACCTGGACGGCTAAGTGTTGGTCCTCAAGCTGAGGCTGGGCTGCATTCTGGTTGGAAGCAAAAGACATGATCTCCATAAACCCGAGCCAATTGCTTAGCTGTCCATCTGGATTCATATTTACAAATTCTTCGGCAAGATTCAGGATTTCACCGGCATTGGCAAGATTTAACCTTTCGCGATAGCGATAAGCATTACGCATATCTTTAAGCAAGGGCCAATCTTTGAGCATATGCAAAATCGCCCAAACCATTTCGTCTGCTTTTCGGTTTTGGCCTAGAGCCTGCTTCAAGTACTTAATGCTATCTATAAATTTTTTAAGATCAGCAGATTCATCGCATCTAGATTCTAATTTTTGGAATTTTTCTTCTGCAGAAGATTTTTCCATAGATCGAAAGAATGTACGTGTCCAATCTTCGCCCATCTGCTGTTTTAGGATGCGGTAAAGTGCAATCTCAGCCTGTCTATCATGGCTGATTAAGTGTCCCCAGGCCAGCACATCTTTGACAATTGGCACATCAAAAAATTTTTCAATATGAATATCCACTGGAATTGCCGCTTTTTGCATTGCGCTGGCGATGGCCCGGACATTCGCCCAGCCGCGGCAGATAACAGCAATGTCACCGTATAAAGCGCGGCCTTCATTAATAATCTCATGTATTACCATTGGCACTCCCAGAAGCGATTGTGTTCTATCGGCCTGAATCCAGACAGGTTTAGGTCCGCGCATTTTATCTTCTGGGAGGCACTTTAATTGTTTCGCTGTTCGATCCGGATTATTTCCAATGGAAGCATTTGCAAGATCCAGTATTGCTTGCGTGGAGCGACGGTTTTCCTCCAAGGGTATCTCAGCATACTTTGAATGTGATTGATATCGATTTCTGAAATCCGCAATATTATAATAATTGGCCCCGCGGAATGAATAAATACACTGGTCTTCATCCCCAACCACGGTAATACTCGGATTTTTTTCTGCGATCAGGTTTACAATCAGATTTAACGCATAATTGTTGTCTTGGTACTCATCAATAAAAATGTGGCAAAATTCACTACGGACTTTCTTTAGAACTGTTTCATCTTCTTTTAATATGGTATAACATCCTAAAATCATATCACCAAAGTCCATCGCATTATTCTTGGTTTTTGCCTTTTGAAAAAAATCATAAGCCTGAACCAGATCCTTTATTTGGAGAAGTGCATCATTCAGGTCAGCGTTTTTTTCATGGATTCCAGGAAATTCCTCCAAGATCCAATCTGTTGACTCTTTGATCTTTTCTGCTTTGATGAGCAATTCTTTAGGAGTGAGTAGTTCATCCCGTATCCTGCTGAAAAAAGGTATGAAAGATTCGGTAATCGCCTTGACTGGATCTGTAGAAAATACCCGGGATTGAATAAAATCCATTTCGTTGAAATGATTTATGAGGAAATAAATAATGTCCTTGTCTTCCCAGAGTACATCATCCATTCGATCTTCTGGGCCGTACCGGCGCATGATTGAATGGCAAAAACTGTGAAAGGTGCCTACAAATATAGACTCGGATTCTTCACCCATAATCTCATGAATGATTTGCTTTGCTTCGGCCGTTGCTTTTTCAGTAAAAGTGAGCAGCAAAGTATTTTCTGGTTTAATGAGATCCGATTTGCATAAATATCGTATTCGATGGATTAAAGTGGATGTTTTTCCGGTACCAGCACCGGCAAGAATCATCAGTGGTGCGGGAGGGTGGGTGATTGCGGTGTTCTGGCTGGGATTGGCTTTAAAGTTTCCGCTTGAATATGGCATGGGGAAAGTTAGGGAGATCAACATCTGATAAAAAATATTTCGTCGATTATCCGTTTATTTTTAATAAGTTTTTTAACTTTATTATTGATTAACGTATCTAATTGGCTAAATGAAACACTTCGAAACAGCACAAAAAGGAATTATATCATGAAACGACTCATATTGCCAATCTCAACATTTTTACTTTTCGCCGTAGGGTGTGATAACCCCATGCTGGATAATGCAGCAGAACTAGATAGCCCTGAGCTGCAAGACTTCGCTAAAGAATTATCTTCAGATCTTGGTCTGAGTGAATCATCTGCCAGTGCAGTAAATGATGTTTTGAATAGACACGGACGTAAAGGAAAACATCGTGAACCCGGCTTTTTATGGAAAGTAGCTGGTGAACTGGCAGTCGAATTATCCGATGAAGAAAAAGCGCGGCTTTTCGAAAAGATGGATGAAAAAGAAATTCCATTATTTGGTAGTTCAAAAGGTAAAAAAGGAAAAAAAGGTAAAAAAGGTAAAAGTTATTTTAGTGGAATTAATAAAGTATTGACGGATGACCAAAAAGTAACCTTTAAAGCTATCAAGGTTGCATATAAAGAAAGATTCAAAGCAATTCATGAGCAGGTGAAAGATGGTACACTTTCTAAAGAAGATGCCAAAGCTCAAAAGGATGCCTTAAGAGAGGCATTGAAAGCCGAGATCGATGCGCTCCTCACCGATGAACAAAAAGCTCAACTTGAGCAAAATAAAGCTGATCGTAAAGAAAAACGCAAGGCTTATAGAGATTCAACCAAAGCTGTAAAGGTAGCCGTGCTTGGAATGACGACTGATCAATTAACTGCATTTGATGCAGCTCATCAGGAAGCAAGAGATGCAGCTAAAGCTCTATTTGAAAAATCAAAAAATGGTGATATCGATAAAGATACACTAAGAGAAGGACTAAAAAATATTTTTGCCGCAAAAAATGAAAAAATGTTAGGCATTTTCGACGATAGTCAATTAGAGATTATTAAAATTCATAAAGCTCTTTCATTACGAATGAAAAAACACAAAGGTAAAAAAGGTAAAAAAGGCGGAAAGCGTGGTGGCAGTAAAAGTGGCTAAAACCCTTTACAAATTGTAATTGATTAAAAAGGGCCGTCCTATAATGAATTGGGACGGCCCTTTTTTATAATATAAGTTTATTTTTAACTTCTGGTGTATAGCAGGCGTCAAAATATTTAATGACCAAAGCTATATTAAATAAAGGTATACTAATGAAAAAATTAACGTCACTTCTCATTGTGGCTTTATTCGCAACGATTGGTTGCGAAAAATTGATGAAGGAAGATATCCTTTTAGATGATCCTGAACTACAGGCCTTTTCTGATGGTTTGGATACTGATATCGGTCTGAGCAAAAGTAGCCTCAATGCACTCAATGATGCGCTAAATCGTCATGGAAAAGATGGTAGGCATCGCCGTGATCCTGCCTTCCTATGGAAAGTTTCTGCAGAAATGCAGGGTAAACTTTCTAATGAAGAAAAAGAAAGACTTTTCGGATGGATGGATGACAACAACGTACCCTATTTATATGGCGGTGGCATGGATGCCAAAGCACGTGGAGGCCCAGGTGGTGATAAAGGTGGTATGGACCTTCGGGCGGTTTTCGCTCTCTTAGACGAAGCGCAGAGAGAGGCTCTTAAATCCATTATGGACTCTTATAAAGGACAGATGGAAGAAGTAATGAAAAAGGCGAAAGATGGCACTTTAGATAGAGATGCAGCGAGAGCTGAATTAGAGGCCTTGGAAGCAGCTATGCGAGCAGAAATCGAAGCTCTCCTAACGGATGAACAAAAACAAAGACTCGAAGAAATGCAGGCAAAGATGAAGCAGAAGATGGAAGAAATGAGAAAAGCTGCTCACGATGCCATGGTTAGTGCATTAGAAATGACACCAGATCAGGAATCCGGATTGGAAACCATCAATAATGAATCAGGTGAGGCGCAAAGAACATTGATGGAAAAAGCAAAAGCTGAGGAGATGAGTAGAGAAGATTTAAAAGATGCGCTAAAACAACTGATTGCCGATCGCAATAGTAAAATTGAAGCACTATTCAGCGATAAACAAATTGAGATCATAAAGATATATACAGCATTAAGCATGCAGTATTCCAAACATTGCGGCGACAAACGAGGTGACAAAGGCGGTAACACTGGCGGATCTCGATAATCTACCCTAATTATTAGGATTTTGAAGAGGCTATTTCATTTATTTGGGATAGCCTCTTTTTTTTGTAATAAAAGTTTAACTTTTTAAGTTAATCCTTGTCTAAATAGAAAATGCATGAAAACAGATCACGAACTGATCAGGGAATTTCAGGATGGAAACAATGATGCTTTTGATGAACTTGTTAAACGACATCTTTCTGAAACGTATGGATTTTTCATTAAATTCACATCTGATGAAGTGGAGGCAGAAGATCTGGCCCAGGATGTATTTATCAAAATGTATAAAGCACTTAAAAAATTTCGATTTGAATCAAAATTCAAAACTTATTTGTTCCGGGCGAATATCAATATGTCCAATACATATCTTCGACGCAACAAGTGGCGTAACCTGCTCCACCTGGATCAGGCCCCGGACCAGGGCTATATGGATACCAGTCTTGAGGATGAGTGGCGTAGAAAAGAATTATGGGATGCAATTAGCCTATTACCTCCCAGACAAAGGATGGTTGTAACGATGCGGATATCCCAGGAAATGCCTTACAGGGAAATATCCAATATTATGGGAATCAGTGAGAATTCAGCCAAGGTGAACTATCACCATGCAGTTAAGGCATTAAAAGAAAAATTTGAGAATTGAATAATGAATATTGAAAAACAATTTCAAGGTATTGCTAAGTCGCAGTTTTCTGCGCCTGATGGAGATGCCTTTTTAGAAAAATTGCACGGTGAACGCCAGAAACGTCAGCAACGGAAAATGGGTTTTATTCATGGTGTAACGTCTGCGGCTATTGTGGTTGTCCTTGGTATGATTACATCAAGCCAGTTAACCGATGACCCGATGGTGTATGCATCCACGGATTTGATTCCAGTAGAGACGATGGATGCAGAAACAGAAGAATTCGTTTATGATTTAGCCGTGTATTTGGTTGATAACAGTGACGATATCTGGGAAACACTGGCATTTTTAGATGAAATAGAATTTGAACCGGTTGTAACAATGCATGAGGAGGAAACCGAATGAAGAAAATAGTTATAGCAGCACTATCTTTTATGATCATGAGTTTTGCGTTTGCCCAGCCAGGCAGACCAAGAGGCCCGGGAGGGCAGTATAGTGATCGTATGAAAATGATGATGATCTGGGAATTGACGGACCATCTTGAACTGAGTGAAGAACAAGCTGAAAAATTCTTTCCCAGCATGCGGCTCCATCAAAAACAAGTACTGGAAATCCGTAAAGAAGAAAAAGAATTATTTAGCCCCACATTTGCTAAAGTGAAAAAAGGCGATCAAATTTCCAAATCTGAAGTCAACAAATTGTTAAATAAGGTAGAGTCCTTTGAACAGAAAAAGATTAAAACCCGCATCGATTTTATTAAAAAATCGGGCGATATCCTGGATCCAACACAGCAAGTCAAATTCATGATGTTTGAACCCTATATGAGAGATCAAGTACAAGCTCGCATGAAAGAACGGTATAAGCCGCCGATGCGTGGTGGTAACCCAAAAGGAAAACGAAGATTTTAATCTATAAGTAACCTCTCCAATAAAAACCCCCCGAAATCGGGGGTTTTTTATTTTAGTTGGATAGGGAAGTCGATATAATTTCTATCCTCCCATTTGAGTCATTACATGTCAAAAATATACAATTTCAGTGCAGGACCAGCCGTTTTGGATTCAACCGTATTGGAAGCCACATCCAAGGCTGTTATCGATTATCAAGGCCATGGCATAAGCCTAATGGAAATGAGTCACCGTTCAAAACCGGTAATGGATATGGTAGCAGAAACAGAAAACTTGGTTCGTGTATTATTACAGGTTCCCGATCAATATTATGTGCTTTTTCTGCAAGGAGGTGCATCTCTTCAATTTGCAATGATCCCCATGAACTTGTTAGGTGAGAATCAAACCGCTGACTATACGGATACGGGTGCGTGGTCAGCCAAAGCCATTAAAGAAGCTCAGTTGTATGGGAATGTAAATGTGGCCTGTTCATCCAAGGAATCAGTGCACAATCATATTCCAAAAGAACTAAACCAAAGTGAAGCTGCAGTTTATTTACATGTCACCAGCAATAATACGATCTATGGCACACAATGGTATTCATACCCGAAGCCAATTAATGCAGATGGCTATTTGGTAGCGGATATGTCATCTGATATTTTTAGTCGTCCCATTGATGTGTCCCAATTCGGATTGATTTATGCGGGTGCACAGAAGAATATGGGTCCAGCTGGAGTCACCCTGGTAATTATCCGGGGTGATATACTAGGAAAAGTCGACCGAACCATTCCAACGATGATGAATTATCAAACTCAAATGGATAAAAGCTCGATGTTTAATACTCCTCCAGTTATGTCTATTTACGCTGTGAACCGAACCTTGAGTTGGCTTAAAGAAAATGGTGGTGTAGAAGCCATGGCAGAAAAAAATGAACGAAAAGCCAAAAAGCTTTACGATGAAATAGAACGAAACCCTTTATTCATCAGCCCTGTTGCTCTGGAAGACCGTTCCCTTATGAATGTACCATTTGTGTTTGCAGATGGGGGAGATGAGGCAGACTTTTTATCTTTTTGCGATCATCGGGGATTAAAGACCCTAAAAGGCCATCGATCAGTAGGAGGTTTCCGTGCGTCGATTTATAATGCTATGCCTGAAGCCGGTGTGGATGCTTTGATCCACGCTATGCAAGAATATCAGACTAACTGAAATGTATAGCGTATAATTGGATTGGTTCACTATTCGGATCAATCTGGACCATCCCTTCATAAAATAATCCTAATTTTTCCAATAACCGTATTGAGGCGTCATTCTCCTTAGACGTGATACCTACTATTCGCTTATAATTGAATCGATCGAATCCATCTTTTATAGCTGCTTTTGCCGCCTCCAATGTATATCCATTTTTCCTGAATCCTGGTAGGGTGGCAAAACCAATATCCGGGTCATCCAAATTATCTCGCTGTAGTAAACCACATATTCCGATGGGAGTGCCATCTTTTAAACTCACTTTATAAAGACCATGGCCATGGTCAGCATAATTGGTACGTGGGCCGGTTTCAATATAATGGACAGCATCATCCAGGTTTTGAACCCCTTTATCGCCAATATGCGTTAGGAAGTCAGGATCATTTAAAAGCCCGAGAATGAATGGACCATCCTCGGGCTTTAATTCAGATAAAATTAACCGGTCTGTTTCTAAAACAGGCAAGGGTCAATTGTCCCAAATTGTACCTTCTTTTTTCAACTTATTGATTTTTGGGGCAATCACAAAGGTGCAGTAAGGTACATTTGGGTTATTGGCGAAATAATCCTGGTGATAAACTTCTGCTGTGTAGAAAACATCCAGGGGAGCCACTTCTGTTGTTATTGGATTCTTAAACATTTTTTTTGCATTATTTATTGCTGATATTACCGATGTTTTTTGACTTGCATTATGGTAGTAAATAGCAGACCGGTACTGGGTGCCGAAGTCATTGCCCTGTCTATTCAATGTGGTTGGATCGTGGGCCTGCCAAAAGATGTTCAATATTTCATCATAAGTGATCTCATCGGGATCAAAGTGGATTTGGCATACTTCTGTATGGCCTGTTTCCCCGGAAGTAACATCTTTGTAGGTGGGGTTTTTTGTATGTCCACCAGCATATCCCGATACAACGTCTGTGACGCCTTCAACCCGTTCGTAAACAGCTTCGACGCACCAGAAGCAACCGCCACCAAGCGTGGCTATTTCTAATTTATTATCTGGCATGTTTTGAGTCCCTTTTTGTTGACAACTGATTGCTGTAAAACTCAGCAAAATTAAAATAGGAAAATTGATGTATATTTTTTTCATTAGATTGTAAAGAACTTATTTATTCAAGCAAACGTGATGCACCCATTAATCGTTCCATGAGGAATAAATAATTATAATTCTTTCAAATCTTTATAGAGGGTGGTGAGCATTTCTTTCGCATCGCCAAATACCATCACCGTATTATCGAAACCAAACAACTCATTTTGAATGCCGGCGAACCCCGGATTCATTGTACGTTTATTCACAATTACGGTGCGTGATTTGTCGACATTAAGGATGGGCATTCCGTATATTGGACTGGAAGTGTCATGACGGGAGGCGGGATTAACCACATCGTTTGCACCAAGGACAAAGGCCACGTCACAATCATCGAATTCCGGGTTGATATCACCCAGATCTTTTAGCTGTTCATACGGTACATTTGCTTCTGCCAACAATACATTCATGTGTCCGGGCATGCGGCCTGCCACTGGATGAATAGCATATAATACCTTTTTCCCCATGGATTCCAGCAGGTCTGCGACCTCACGGATTGCGTGTTGTGCTTGGGCCACTGCCAGTCCGTATCCCGGCACAATAATCACTTTATCTGCTGCATCCAATATCATGGCCGCTTCTTCTGTTGTGGTAGACTTCACTTTCATCTGCTTGCCTGAACCTTCTAGAGATTCTTGCTCCAGTCCAACTGCGCCAAAGATTACATTTGCCAGAGATCGATTCATTCCTTTACACATGATATTGGTGAGGATCAAACCTGAAGCACCAACCAGGGCGCCAGATATGATCAGTCCATTATTCATCAGGACAAATCCAGTGGCTGCAGCAGCAACGCCTGAATAAGAGTTTAACAATGAGATTACTACAGGCATATCTGCACCACCAATGGGAATCGTCATGGTGATCCCTAGGATAGCAGCAACGATTAAGACACCATAGAACATATTCATATCCTGCCCACCACCTATGGAAACAGATACGCCCATAACCACCAATGCCAATGCCAGGAGGCCATTGATAGCTTGTTGCCCTGGAAATACCACTGGTTTCCCGCTGATGAATCCCTGCAGTTTACCAAAGGCAATAAAGCTTCCAGTAAATGTCAAGGTTCCTACAAATACAGAAAGAGTGATGGTTGCGGTAAGAAATGTGGTTTGATCGACTGTACCGAATTTATTGAAATATTCTGCTGATGCCACTAGGGCTGAAGCACCGCCACCAAACCCGTTAAAAATTGCTACCATTTGCGGCATCTGGGTCATCTCCACATGAATAGCAAAGGTGGCTCCAATTATCGATCCAATAATCATCCCAATTACAATTAGTTTGAAATCAAGTAATTCAAATGAAACAACCGTTGCAATAATGGCGATCAGCATACCGATAGATGCAATCGTATTACCCTTACGTGCAGTCTTGGGTGAACTGAGTTTCTTTATTCCCAGTATAAAGAGTATAGCGGCAAAGACGTAAGCGAGATTTGTATATCCCATACTTATTTTTGCTTAAACATTTTTAGCATTCTATCGGTTACCATAAAACCGCCAACACAATTGATGGTAGCAAAGATCACTGCGACCAGTCCGAGCCAGGTTCCGATTTCACCACCGACTTTGGTAGAAATAATCGCACCCACAATCGCGATCCCTGAAATAGCATTGGAGCCTGACATGAGTGGCGTATGCAGGGTAGGAGGAACTTTGGTGATAATTTCAAACCCAACAAATATGGCCAGGATAAATACGGTGAGGATGTTAATGATATCCATAATGAATCCTTATAAGTTGTTTATCGATTGGAGGGTAGGTTCGTGCGTGATTTTCCCTTGGTGCGTAAACATGGCACCCGATATAATTTCATCCTCCTCATCAATGTTCAATTGACCTTCTTTGAGCAAATATGTAACAAAAGAAAAAACATTTTTTGCGTACATTTGGGAAGCGTGCACCTGCATGGATGAAGGCAGATTTATAGTACCATCAATAATCACGCCATTGTAATTAATTATTTCCCCGCCTTTAGTCAATTCGCAGTTACCGCCATTTTCAGCTGCCAGGTCCATGATTACCGAACCTGGTTTCATTTCATTGACCATCTCTGTTGGGATCAGTAAGGGTGCCGGAAGTCCAGGGATCAATGCTGTGGTAATGACTAAATTTGATTTAGCGATATGTTTTTTAATCATTTTCCGTTGCCGAATTTTATAATCTTCTGAGGTTTCTTTTGCGTAACCACCTTCACCAACACCATCATTTCCATCAGACTCAACAACAACAAATTTTGCTCCGAGAGATTCCACTTCTTCTTTGACTTCGGGACGAACATCAAAAGATTCTACTTGTGCGCCAAGTCGTTTTGCGGTAGCAATTGCCTGTAATCCTGTCACACCTGCGCCGAGGATCAGTACTTTTGCAGGTGGGATTGTACCTGCTGCTGTCATTAACAGAGGCATATATACGGGCAAGTGAGCTGCACCTATCAATACGGATTTATATCCAGCAATATTTGCCTGGGAGCTTATTGCATCCATGCTTTGTGCCAGTGTTGTGCGAGGAATGAGGTGCATGGAAAAACCTGTAATGTTTTTTGTCAAAAGTTTTTTTACCTGCTCTGCCCGTTTGGTAGTTTGGAAAAGTGAAATATAAGTTACACCATCAGGGATGGCATCCATTTCTTCCAACGTGGCCGGCGCAACCTTTAAAACAATATCTACACCATTCAATAGATCGGTTATTTCAGTGACCACTTCGGCTCCAGCATTCTGATAATCTTGATCAGAGAAAAATGAATCTTCTCCTGCAGCAGATTGCACGCGCACCGTTATGCCACTATTGATCAGTTCTTTAACTGTTTTAGGTGTGGCGGCAACGCGTTTTTCGCCGGTAATGGTTTCTTTTAAAACTGCTGCGATCATGCTAAATCCCTGTAAATAATTTCTTAAACAGCCCGCAAATTTAGGAAACCTAACCCTTACAATTCTCATTTTGATTTCAGGATTTCTACTGTAGCCTTTCATAACTAATTTTATGTCTATGAGATTTCACATATTATTCATGATTGCCGGCATCTTATTATCCGCCTGCGCTCCTTCTCTCCGCATTGTAGAACGATATCCTAACAACAAAGAAAAGACTGTTGAATTGTTAAAAGGCAAAGGCAGTTCAGGGCGGATAATTAAGCGGATTGAATATCATTCGAATGGTAGAAAGAAATCAGAAGTGGATATTAATAATGGTCAAAAGGACGGAAAGTATCTAGCGTACAAAAAAAATGGAGCAATATCAATAAAGGGTCGATATGAGGATGGTAACCAAAGCGGCAAATGGAATTGGTATAATACTGCAAGTAAGCTGGATTCAATACACACATATCAAAATGGCCGATTACATGGGAAGTCAACCCTTTATTCAAATGGTATTGTAATTATTAAGCGAAAATATGCTGCAGGAAAACTAAATGGCAAATTCATGGAATTTTATACAAGTGGAGAAAAAAAGGTCAATGGCTATTATGTCAATAACCTTCCGGATAGAAAATGGCTTTGGTGGAATGAGGATCAAACCAAAGCAAGGCAGGTTTATTTTAAAAATGGTATAAAACACGGTGATATCCGTATTTGGGATGAGGGTATTTTAAAATTAACGGGTGCTTTTGATCAGGATCAAAAAACAGGTACCTGGAAATGGTACCATTCGAAAAAAGAACTAGATTCTTTGGCTACATATGAAAAAGGTCTATTGCATGGAACCTTGAATGTTTGGCACAAAAATGGGATAATGGCGGTAACCGGCGATTATGTCCATGGAAAAATGAATGGGGAATGGAAATGGAATTCAGAAGATGAAATACCTGATTCACTTAAAACCTACAGCAATGGCCAATTAAATGGTTTATCTGAATTTTACTATAATAATGGTCAGCTTAAACAATCAGCCCAATATCATTCCGATCAATTAAATGGAGAAGAACGATTCTATTTCGCTACTGGGCAGATCAAATCGAAAACTAGTTTTCAATCGGGTAAGAAAACAGGTCCTTATGAAATATGGTTAGCCAATGGAAGTCCGGAAGAATTTGGTAGTTACAAAGGAAATAAACTTCATGGAAAAGTTCAAAGATGGTATACGACTGGAGTAATTTCATCCACTGCCGATTATGACCAGGGTATTTTACATGGCGTGATGCAAATACAATCCCTTTCCGATGATTTAAATAAGGAGATGTTTTTTGATAAAGGGAATGAAATTGTCCGCTTTGAATACCATGGTAAAGGCCGCTTTAAACGGGTTATGATCATCGATAATGATCAAGTACTGTATGAAAGAAAATGGAATGTATTAGGTGTAGAAAACACAGAAGAAAAATATATTATTGGTACCCATCGTGAAACCGATTTCTATTTATCAGGATTTTTAAAATACGAATGTACCTTTAAAAAAGAGGAAAAGCATGGGGTAGAGTGGTGGTTTGATGAAGACCGTAACCCAACCAAAGTAAATATTTTTTACCAGGGAGATCGTATTCTTAGCTACGATTTAACATCAAATGATGAAAGCCGTGAATAAAAAAATCAATTAGTGTAATTTCATCGTCTATGAAAGATATAATAATAGATAACATCATGACTTGGGGTATACCTGTTGGTATCATTTTTATTGGTATCTTAGCCGGTTGGCTGTTTAAAAGATTTATTCATCAACGTCTAAAAAAGATAACCGAAAAAACTGAATGGAGAGGTGATGATGTGATATTTGATGCTATTGAATCTCACATCGTTCTATGGTTTTTTCTCGCCGCAATGAATATTGCTTCCAGTAGCCTATCACTTAGTGAAGATTATAGTAGTTATTTAAGCAAGATTATATTAGGGGTTCTGATTCTTTCGGTTACACTGGCCGTTTCCCGTATGGGTGTTGGATTGCTCAACTTCTGGGCAGAAAAGCAGGGAACTGATTTGCCTTCCACAACTATTTTTGTAAATCTGGCGCGCATCATCATTATTGCTATCGGTGTATTGGTTATTCTTCAAACTTTGGGGATTTCAATCACACCACTGCTGACTGCTTTAGGGGTTGGGGGTCTAGCTGTTTCTTTAGCCCTTAAAGACACCCTGTCGGACTTTTTTGCTGGACTACATATCCTGCTTTCTCAAAAGTTGAAACCAGGTGATTTTGTGGAAATGGATTCGGGTCATATGGGTTATGTTCAAAATATTACTTGGCGTCATACAACATTAATGGAACGCACAAACAATATTGTAACTATTCCTAATGCAAAAATTTCTGCAGCAATAATGAAAAATTATGATAAGGGGGATCCCAGTTTTTCTGTCCGCATTGCTCTTGGTGTTTCCTATGACAGCGATTTGGATAGGGTCGTGAAAGTGACAGAAGAAGTGGCTGAAGGTGTCATTAAAGATGTAGATGGAGCGAAAAAAAATGAACCAGCGATCGTGCGTTGTTTTGAATTCGCCGACTCCAGCGTTAACCTGAAGGTATATTTCCGCGGTTTGAAATACGGTGATCATCACCCTATCATTGATACGTTTATTCGCCGCATTCATAAACGATATAAACAGGAGGGGATTAATATTCCATTCCCAATCCGCACGCTGATCCATAAAAATGAGCGATCATGAAAAGTTGGATTATCTTTGGTGCCTTGCTGGCTGCACTAGCGGTGTTGTTGGGTGCCTTTGGGGCGCACGGATTAAAGGGCAAAGTTTCACCGGAAGACCTGACAATATTTGAGACAGGCGTGCGCTATCATATGTACCACGCACTTGGATTAATTTTAATTAGTGTTCTTGGATTGTATTATTACCCAGAAATGATACAATTGCCTGCCATATTTTTATCGGTGGGTATCCTGTTATTCTCGGGAAGTCTTTATATTTTAGTGCTAACTGGTTTGCGGTGGATGGGCGCGATTACGCCGCTCGGAGGCGTCGCCTTTATTGCTGGTTGGCTGCTGCTGGCTTACCGAATGATTAAAGTATAACCAGTTCCGTTTCATAATGACCGGCCCAAAACGTGTTTTAAGGACCTTCGATGCTACTTCGATGGTCACTGGAAATATGATTGGCTCGGGAATTTTTCTTTTAGCGGGTTATGCCGCTGCATCTGTTCCTGATAGTTCTACACTGATCTTGGCCTGGATTGGTGGCGGGGTAATGGCCCTACTTGGCGCTTTTGCCATTGCGGAATTATCGACACGCTTCCCAGAAACGGGGGGTGATTTTCTTTACCTTCATAGAGTTTATGGTCCATTCCCGGCATTTTTACACGGTTGGATGAGTCTGGTTATTTTTGAATCAGGATCGATTGCAGTTCTAGCCCTTTTTTCCGCCAAATATACCCAACAGTTTTTTCCTGCATCCCAAATCTTGTCAGTCCCATTATTGGCATCTTTGCTGGTTCTATTCTTTTCAGGTATACATTGTTTGAAGGTTGAAGTAGGATCGCGCTTCCAATCTATTCTTACCGTTGCCAAGATACTTGGCATATTTCTTATGGTTTCTTTGCTATTCAGCGGAGACCCTAATGAAATAAATCCAAACCCTAAAACGGATCAAAGCGGCAATCCGTTTATTGGGTTTACACGAGCATTAATCCCCATTTTTTTTGCATATACGGGTTGGAATGTTGCAGGCTATATCGGAGGTGAAATACAAAATCCGAGAAAAACATTACCCAGGGCCTTAATTGGTGGTACCCTAATAACGATGACAATCTATGTGATTGTAAATCTATCATTCATACAATCGGTAGGCTTAGCCGGTATTCAGGGGCAGGATATGGTCCCCTTAATTGCACTCAAAGCTGTAGGTGCTGAAAGTTGGACCACCTTTTTATCCATTCTTATTTTTATTAGTGTGGCCAGCTCACTTTCCATCACCATTCAGACAGCTGGTGCGCGAGTGATTCAAGCAATGGGGGAGCAAGGCGTTTTTTTTCAGTTCACAGCTCGCCTGCATAGAAAATTTCATACGCCGGTAAATGCCCTTTTAGTCCAGGCGATTTGGACTATCTTTCTGATGTTTACCCTGGATATAGAAAGTTTGGTGGATTCTGCTACAGTCGTCATGATCATGTTTTCCGCCCTTTCAATATCAACCCTATTCAAGGTTAATTACGGTAGAAATGGATTAAAAGGAAATGAGAATATCTATCGAACGCCATTATTCCCTTTAGTACCTGTAGCATATATACTTAGCGCCATATTCATCAGTTGGGGTGTGATACAATTTCATTTATCGCAAGGAAGTATATTGCCTATTTGGGGACTGTCATTCTTATTATTTGGCAGTATTGTTTATATGATTTGGAAAAAAAAGAGTTAAAGTGAGTAAAATAAAAAATCAAGCATTGGCACAAGATGGGAATAAACTTCTTGATTGGGCTGCAAGCCGGATGCCTGTACTGGCCAGTATTCGACAGCGATTCGAAGATGAAAAACCCCTATCCAGGTTAACGATTGGTATTGCACTCCATTTAGAAAAAAAGACCGGCATTTTATTGCGAACCTTAACAGCCGGCGGGGCAAAAATAGCCGCCGCATCCTGTAATCCTTTAACAACTGATGATTCTGTTGCTGCAGCCCTGGCAGAAGAAATGGACGTGTTCGCATGGACAGATCAAACGGATTCAGAATACTATGATTGTTTAGAATCTGTCATCATAGCGAAACCGCATATAACCATTGATGATGGGTGCGATTTAATTCAGTTGCTCCATTCCAAGCACTCCAATTTATTAGATCATGTGATCGGCGGGTGTGAAGAGACCACCACCGGAATTGTCCGTCTTGAAGCTATGCATAGGGATGGAGCACTTAAAGTACCGGTGATGGCAGTGAATAATGCCCATTCCAAATATTTATTCGATAACCGTTACGGAACTGGACAAAGTGTAATTGAGGGAATTCTTTCCGCAACTAATATATTAGTCGCTGGGAAAACGGTTGTTGTTGTGGGCTATGGCTGGTGCGGACGCGGTATTGCCAATCGGTTGAGAGGGTTAGGCGCCAAAGTCATTGTGGTTGAAACAGGTGCTACCAACAGGGATGGATCTTCCGGTTACCACCGTGCACTGGAAGCTTCATACGATGGTTGCTGGGTTATGTCCATGAGTGAAGCAGCGTCCCTTGGTGATATTTTTATTACTGCCACCGGCAATAAGCATGTGATTTCAGAAAACCATTTGGGCGCAATGAAACATGGGGCGATTTTGGCCAACTCGGGGCATTTTAATCATGAAATTGATTTAGACAGTATGGAATCTTTATCTGTTTCAAAAGAAACAATTCTTCCTAATGTGGAAAAATATCATCTGAAAAATGGTAAAGATTTAATTTTACTGGCAGAGGGCCGATTGGTTAACTTAGCCCAGCCGACTGGGCAGGGTCATCCTATCGAGATTATGGACGGTAGTTTCGCTGTCCAGGCTCTTTGCATAGAATATCTAGCGAAAAATAGAGGTGAGCTATTGCCGGGTATATATGATGTACCAAAGGTAATCGATGACGATGTAGCTAGGATCGCTTTAGAGGCCCAGGGAATTGTTTTAGAAAAACTAACGGAAGAACAAGAGAAATACAGACAGAGCTGGAAAGAGGGAACTTGATGGATTTAAAAATCAGACCATTTACTGCAGAAGTAAAACAAATGTATGAAAATCATGGCCATTTTCATGATGGAGATGCCGGCTTGGATCTATTTGTGATCAACGAGCAGACAATCGGTGCGGGGGAGACAACACTGATTCACCTGCAGATTGCCTGTGAGAATGCTGACAATAGACCATATTTAGTAATGTCACGCTCGAGTATCGGCAAAACTCCTCTTCGACTGGCTAATGCTGTCGGGTTGATCGATGCCGGCTACCGAGGGGAGATCATAGCGGTAGTGGACAATATTAAAACAGAGGACTATACCGTTGAACCGGGCCAGCGCCTGTTCCAGTTAGTGGCTATGGATGGTTCCCCGATCCATTTTGAACTGGTAGAAAAATTATCAGACACTACACGGGGGGGTGGGGGCTTCGGCAGTACGGGCAAATAATCCGTCGTCATTGCGAACCTGAAGGGCGCAGTAATTCTAATTGATTAACAGATTGTCCAATGGTTCTACATAAAAGTGAAATCCCTTTATTATTACTGATAAATGAGAAAATCCTTTATAATTTGGCACTCTCGTAACAAGAGTGCTAATAATAGTTGAAAATTCATTGTTTTAACCTATAAATTCCGCGCTGCATAATTGCAGAAAAAATAATAATTCAGAATTTTAACTAGTTAATTAATAAAACAGGAGAAAGCGAAATGGCACTAAAAGTTAAGCCTTTGGCTGATCGTGTTGTGGTTGAACCTGCACCAGCTGAAGATGTATCCTCTGGGGGCATCATTCTGCCTGATACAGCTCAGGAAAAACCACAGCAAGGCACTGTTGTTGCAACAGGCCCCGGTAAAGTTTCCGATGCCGGAAAAACCGTTGGAATGGAAGTGAAAAAAGGAGACAAGATTCTCTATGGTAAATATAGCGGAACTGAGTTCTCTTTCGATGAAACTGATTATCTTATCATGCGCGAGAGTGATATTCTCGCTGTCCTATAAGGAGTAAATAAATTATGGCTAAAGAAATCTCATATGGTCTAGATGCACGTAACGCCCTGAAGGCCGGTGTGGATAAACTCGCTAATGCGGTAAAAGTTACCCTTGGTCCAAAAGGACGGAATGTTGTTATTGAAAAGAAATTTGGCGCACCAACTATAACCAAAGATGGTGTAACTGTGGCCAAAGAAATAGAATTAAGTGATAAAGTGGAAGATGTTGGTGCTCAAATGTTGAAAGAAGTTGCTTCCAAAACTTCTGATGATGCGGGTGACGGTACCACCACCGCTACCGTTATAGCCCAGGCACTTATTGCTGAAGGACTGAAAAATGTTACAGCTGGTGCCAATCCAATGTCCATCAAACGCGGGATTGATGCTTCTGTTATCGCTGTAGTGGGCGCCCTGAAGGCTCAGAGCAAAGACCTGCCGGATTCCGAGCAGATTGCTAACGTGGGTACAATTTCAGCCAACAATGACCATGAAATCGGTGCAAAAATTGCTGAAGCTATGGAAAAAGTGGGTAAAGACGGCGTCATCACTGTGGAGGAAAGCAAAACAGCTGAAACTTTTCTGGAAACCGTCGAAGGGATGCAATTTGATCGTGGTTACCTCTCTCCATACTTTGTCACGAATTCTGACAACATGGAAGTTGAGATGGATGATCCTTATATCCTTATTTACGATAAAAAGATATCCAATATGAAAGACCTGCTTCCCCTATTGGAAAAAGTTGTCCAGACAGGTAAATCAGTTGTGATTATCGCTGAAGATATTGAAGGCGAAGCACTGGCCACACTGGTTGTGAACAAACTGCGTGGCACATTTAAAGTGCTAGCTGTAAAAGCGCCGGGATTTGGTGACCGTCGAAAAGCCATGTTGGAAGATATTGCCGTATTGACTGGCAGTACTGTCATCTCTGAGGATGCTGGATACAAACTGGAAAATGCGACACTGGAATACTTGGGTACCTGCAAACGTGCTGTTTCTGATAAAGATGACACTACGATTGTTGGCGGAAGCGGTTCCAGCGATTCCATCAAAGCTCGTATTAACGAAATCAAAGTTCAAATTGATAAAACAACCTCCGATTACGATCGTGAAAAACTGCAGGAACGCCTGGCAAAATTGTCTGGTGGTGTTGCGGTAATTAATGTTGGCGCTGCCACTGAAATAGAAATGAAAGAAAAGAAAGCCCGTGTTGAAGATGCATTACACGCAACCCGCGCTGCAGTCGAAGAAGGGATCATCCCTGGTGGTGGTGTTGCGCTGCTTCGTGCCGTTTCTGCTTTGGATAAAGTCAAAGTCGATGACGAAGAAAAGGTTGGCGTTGATATCATGCGTCGTGCCCTTGAAGAACCGATTCGACAAATAGTTGAAAACGCCGGTGCTGAACCATCTATCGTAACTCAAGCTGTTAAGGATGGAAAGGGCGACTATGGTTATGATGCCCGCACGGATGAATATGTTAACATGTTCAAAATCGGTATAATCGATCCAACCAAGGTTGCACGTGTGGCTGTAGAGAACGCTGGTTCAATTGCTGGTATGATACTAACGACTGAAGCAACGGTTACAGAGATTCCTGAAAAGGAATCACCAATGCCTCCAATGGATCCAGGCATGGGTGGTGGTATGGGCGGTATGATGTAATTTGAGGTTATCCTCAATATTCTTAAAAGGCCCTTTCCGACAAATCGGGGAGGGCTTTTTTTGTTTCCTTGTCATTGTAAGTATAGCAATGCAAACTCAATTAAAAAATGGGATTGCTTCATTTTTTTTCGGCTACTTTGCAATAACATGCATTATAAAAATTCCTCATTCCTCACCTTGACTAACGAAGACCCTGCCAATTAAATTCTTTTTCTTATGGGTGTCATTCGTTTAAAAAATATGCAGTTTTATGGTTTCCATGGTGTCAGCGAATCAGAGAAACACCTGGGAGGTCGGTTCGAAGTAGATGTAGAAATGCACCTTTCCTTGAAAGGGGCATGCGAATCAGATGATCTAAATGATACTATTAACTATGAGGCCATTTATAAGACGGTTGATTCCTGTATTAGAAAGGATAAATTTTATCTTATTGAAGCTTTGGCAAATTCCATTGCGAAGGATATTTTAAATGGGCATCCTGTGGATTCCCTTTTGGTTCGGGTACGAAAACCGCATGCACCGGTAAAAGGAGTCTTGGATACGATCGAAGTAGAGATCGAACGCAATAAGGCAGATTATGTCTGAACTGGTTTACCTCGGACTTGGATCAAATATCGGCGATCGGGAAACGAATATTTTCACGGCAATCGCTGCACTAGATGTTCGAGATGAAATCACGGTTAACCGAACTGCTTCTATCTATGAAACGGATCCCTTATACAATAAAGATCAACCTACATTTTTAAATACAGTAGTTGAGGTAAAAACAAACTTAGATCCGGAAGTGATGCTCCAAGTTTGCCAAGGTATCGAACTTATGTTGGGCAGGCCGATGGACCATGAAAAGAATGAACCTCGGGTAATCGATTTGGATATATTGGCTTATGAAACAAAATCAGTGGATTTAGGGCATTTAAAGATTCCCCATCCTGAATTATTTGCCCGTAAGTTTGTTCTTGCTCCCTGGGAGGAAATCGCGCCGGATTTTATGGTCCAGGACTTTGGCAGGACTGTATCAGAATTATTGACATTGTGTCCGGATACCTCAGCTGTCCGGAACCATCAATTGGAAAAATCAGCATGAGAAATTTGTATTATGTGGCCATCGAAGGTACCATCGGGGTGGGTAAGACCAGTTTGGCCAACCTTTTATCTGATAGACTAGGTGCAAAATTAGTTTTGGAGGCCTTTGAGGATAACCCTTTCCTGGCTGATTTTTATAATGACCCCGAACGCCATGCCTTTCAGACCCAATTGTGGTTCTTGCTCCAACGGTACCAGCAGCAGCAGGACCTGCGTCAGGTAGATATGTTTCAAAACCTGGTACTCACCGATTATATGTTTGTAAAGGACCGGTTATTTGCATCCCTGAACTTAAATGAAAAAGAAATGTCCCTTTACGACACGGTGGCGAATATGATGGAGCGGAATGTGATCCACCCAGACCTGGTCATTTTTCTCCAGGCGGATACGGAAACGCTCATGCGGAATATTGCAAGAAGAGGTAGGGACTTTGAAAAAAATATGTCCGAAGATTATATCGATGCACTCAACCAGGTGTATAATGAATACTTTTTCCGTTACCAGGATACGCCGTTGGTTATCATCAATACAAATAATATTGATTTTGTACATAATGATGGTGATTTGGAAGAGGTGATCAATTATATACGTCAGCCGGTGACTGGAACAAAATTTTTCAACCCTACCACTGGATTATAATTATGATCAAAATATTGATTTATGCTGCTTTGGCATACATTGCTTATGCGCTTGTGAAAAATACCCGTCTGGTATCAAAATCTAATCATGGGTCCATTAAAGAAAAAGGATCATACAAAAACCTAAATATAAAAGATGCAGAATTTGAAGATATCCAAAAAAAGGATAAATAATGAATAAGTTTATTGATTTATTAAAAAGTAAATGTGAATGCACGCAAATTGGTTTACTTATTTTAAGAATTCTACCCGGATATTTTTTAATTGTAAACCATGGATGGAAAAAAATCACTCATCCAGAAAAGTGGGGTGGCCTTGGTGAAGCTGTTACAAAATACCTGGGGGGAATTGATTTTCTCAATCCAATATTTGGTTTCTTGGCAGCCTTTTCGGAATCGGTTTGTGCTATACTGGTCTTGGTAGGATTATTTACGAAGCCAGCAGCTCTATTAATTTGTGGTACTATGTTTTTCGCTGCGTTATACCATATCACAGGAACCGGTAACCCTGAACTCGCTTTGATATATTTTTCGATTTTTGCGGCCATCTTTGCTGCTGGACCTGGGAAATACAGTTTAGATAGTAAATTTTTTTCAAATAATAAAGATTAATGCAAGCAGTTCGTATTCATGAACATGGTGATGTTGGGATTCTGCAATATGAATCTGTATCTGATCCAAAACCAAAAATAGGTGAAGTTGTTGTTCAGGTTAAAGCCTCTGCTATGAATCACCTGGACTTATGGGTACGGCGGGGTATCCCCGGTGTACCATTACCAATGATTTTAGGAAGTGACGGTGCTGGAGTGATTACTGAAATTGGAGATGACGTCACACAATTCCGAGTTGGCGATTATGTATGTATCCAACCACTTACCTATTGCGGCCATTGCCGTTTTTGTTCACGAGGGCAGGAAAATTACTGTGATGCAATAGGTATTCTGGGGGAAAGCCAGGATGGAACTAATTGTGAGTATACTGCGGTTCCGGAAAGGAATGTACGGTTAAAACCAGATCATTTATCATTTGAGGAAGCGGCAGCATTTCCTTTGACATCACAAACAGCTTACGGCATGCTAATTCATCGGTCAAAAATCGAGCCAGGAGAAACTGTTTTTGTATGGGGAGGTAGTTCAGGTGTAGGAACAATGGCGATCCAAATAGCCAAAACAAAAGGATGTCGCGTCATCGCAACCGGTGGAAGTGAAAAAAAACGTATCCATGCTGCGGCAATCGGAGCAGATCTGGTTCTAGATCATTATAATGATGAAATTGCAAATTCAGTGAAATCGTTTACAGAGGGGCGTGGTGTAGATGTGGTTTTCGAACATGTAGGTAAAGCTACTTGGAAAACCAGTATACGAATCCTTGGAAAAGGTGGCCGATTGGTAACTTGCGGTGCGACAACGGGCCCAAAGGTTGGGGTTGATATTCGGCATTTGTTTTCTAAACAGCAGACAATTTTAGGATCAACGATGGGAAATGTAGCTGCTTTTGATGAATGTTTGACGCTGGTATCGGCAGGAAAAATCCAACCTGTTATAGATCGAACATTTCGTTTCAACGAAATTAAAGAGGCCCATGAGCATTTGGAAAAGGGACAGCAAATTGGTAAAATCATTCTTTTACCGGAATGAAATACGATAAACATATTTTCATCTGCATCAATGAGCGTGCAGAACAAAGTGCCAAAGGAGATTGTACCAGAAATGGTGGTAAAGAAATCCGCATGCGGTTCGTACAGTTGATCGAAGAGTATGGGCTGAAAGGGAAAGTTCGTGCGAATAAAAGCGGTTGTTTAGATGCCTGTGAAATGGGAGCGGCTATTGTAATATATCCCGATGGAATATGGTATACAAAAGTTCAATTAGAGGATGTGGATGAAATATTTAAAACTTCAGTGTTAGGTAATGGCATTGTTGAACGAATTGCATCAACCCAAGAAACATGGGAAGAATTAAATCGAATCAGAAGTAGCAATAGGTTATCAATATGAAAAAAATTATTATAATGTTTTGCATTGGGATGTTAGTCACAATTGGAAATGCACAAATGAAAAAAGGTTTAGGGTTCATGTTTGGCACGAGGGGAGGGGGTTTTATTTTTTCTGGTCAATGGCAAGTAAAACCCGATCTTTTAACTGGATTTGAAGCACGATTATATGATATCAAAAATGATGAGGAGTTGCCCGTATACAATTATTATACTGGCCAATATTTAAATGTTGGCGATCGGGCCTTATTTATGGTACCCGTATTTGGGACAGTAAAATGGCTACCTTATGAAGGAAAAATTGCCAATAATTTTTCACCATTTGTTGAACTAAAACTTGGACCGGTATTAGCTGTGGATGGAAAAGAAGAATTTCAAAAATGGTCGAAGCGATGGGGGAAAGCATCAACCATAATCACATATGGAGGCCAAATAGTTTTTGGTATTTTATTTTTACAAAGGGGAGGCAGTGCTATTTCACCTTCAATTGGGTATGAATTTCTCCCAATGGGTATTGAAGTTGACGGACGAAAAAACTATAGCGGCGCAGCTATAAATATTACCTTTAGCATGAGTCCTAGCCGTCGCTGATGGAAGAACATTTCTTCCACCTTCAACTAAATAATTTAAAACAGGATACGTTCAAGCTTTCTGAAGAAGAGTCAAGGCATTTCGTAACATCTCTACGCGGGAATGCTGGTGATGACCTGTGGCTTCTGGACGGACTCGGAACAGCATACGAAGGAACTGTTTTAAAAATTAATGGCAAATCCGTTTCCGGAATCATTCATCGCTCACATACAAACTATGGTGAATCCCATTACGAGGTCCATTTAGCAATCGGACTGATCAAAGGCAATCGGATGGATATGATTTTTGAGAAAGCTACGGAGATGGGTGTAAAGTCAATTCATCCTCTAATGTTGGATCGTTGTGTGAAAAATAAATTGAAAATGGAAAGGGCAAATCGGATTGTAGTTTCCGCCTCAAAACAGGCAGGAAGGAGTTTTTTCCCAATCGTTTTTGAACCGGTCAATTTGACAACATGGTTGAATGATCATGTGGATAGCCATAAGATCTTATGCCATATAACTGGTTCTCAATCCATAGCAGGTTCCTTAGGAAATGAAAGAAAAGAGATCTTTTTGATTATTGGGCCCGAAGGTGATTTTTCTAAAAATGAATTATATCAGTTAAAGCAAGCTCAAATTGAATTTTCAAACTTAGGTCCTAGGCGTTTGCGAAGCGAATCGGCAGCAATGATGGCTATTGCGATGGTAAACCAACTGATGGAAAATTAAAAGTATGAATGAATGTTTATTTTGTAAGATGGTCAGTGGTGATATACCATGCGAAAAAGTATATGAAAATGAATTAATCCTCAGTTTCCGGGATATAGATCCGAAAGCACCAACGCACATATTGATCATTCCTAAAAAACATATAGAAACGCTAAATGAAATTAATGAAAATGATCAGGACCTGTTGGGTGAGTTATTACTGACGGCAAAAAAAATTGCTAAAGATGAAGGAATTGATGCATCAGGCTACCGAACGGTTTTTAATTGTAATGCTGATGGTGGCCAGACCGTTTTTCATATTCACATGCATTTACTTGGTGGACGCCTAATGGCTTGGCCACCAGGTTAAACTCAATAGATGATAACGGCACTATATTACCTTAAGATAATAATTTGAAGATTATCCCTATGGATTTCCCACCTTAAAATCCTTAGATTTCCTAACCTCTTTTACCTCGGAAAATGTATATATCTGAACTGAATATCCATGGTTTTAAATCCTTTGCCAAAAAGGAAAAACTTAAATTTGGTGAAGGAATTACTGTTATCGTTGGACCCAATGGCTGTGGTAAAACCAATATCGTAGATGCCATTCGGTGGGTACTCGGTGAGCAAAAATATTCTGTACTTCGTTCCGGAAAAATGGGTGATATTATTTTTAATGGGACAGACAGTTTAAAACCTCTTTCGGTTTGTGAAGCCACCTTGACCGTGCACAATAACCAAGGTAAACTTCCTTTAGAATACAATGATATTGAAATCGGCCGTCGCGTCTACCGTAATGGTGAATCAGAATATTTTCTAAATAGAACACCCTGTCGCTTGAAGGATATACATGATTTATTTATTGATACAGGTATGGGTTCAGATGCTTACTCCGTTATTGAACTGAAGATGATTGAACAAATCCTATCTGAAACTGCTGATGACAGGAAACGAATGTTTGAAGAAGCGGCAGGTATAAATAAGTATAAACGCCAGCGACGTTCGGCCTTAAAAAAATTTGATGCGGTGCAGCAAGATTTGGAACGAGTTAGTGATATTGTACTGGAAGTTGAACAAAAAGTCCATTCACTAAATCTTCAATTGAAACGCTTCAAGCGCCATGAGCAACTTTCGGAGGAATTGAAAGAAAAAGAGCTTGATCATGCATTTGTCCGCATCCACGAATATGACTCTGAAATCAATCCTTTACGCCAGCGTATTATAGAATATACCCATCTCAAAGATGAAAAGGCATCCAGCGCTTCTTTAAATGAAAAAGAATTACAAAAACTGAAAAATCTTTACAGCGAACAGCAAAAGGAACTGAATTTTCTTCAAACCGATCTAAGTGAAATGGAAGAAAAACGGGAATCAGCTAACAGCAACGCATTGGTATGGGCCGAACAGGCTAAAGCCGCTGAAGTAACGATCCAACGGCTAAAGCATGAAGATGAAAACAATAATGATAAGAAAATCGTGCTTTTAAACCAAATTAATGAATATGAAAATGAGATTTCTACCTTGGACCCACAGGTGGATCAAAAATTATCTGTTTATAAATTACAAAAATTAGAATTTGAAAAGGTCGAACTACGTTATAAACAAACACAGGAAGTATTAGAGATATCTCAAACAAATCGTTGGGATGCCCAGCGAAGAATAACTAATGACCAGTCTCTATTGGATCGCACATTATCTTTGATTGAAGAAAAGCGCAATACCAATGCAGAATTGGAAGATAAGATTCAAGAAATCCAATCAAACCAGAAAAGACACGCGGAAGAACAAAAAGATATAGAAACGAAAAAATTGCAACTGGAACAATCCTCAGCTAACATTCAATCCCAATTGGATAAAACACGAAAAACTCTAAATGTAACCCAGGAAAAACGTTTTGACCTATCCATGGCGATCCAAAGTGGAAATTCTAAACTAGAATCCCTTCAATCACGCGTGGAGTTTTATACCGAATTAGTGGAACAAAAAGAGGGCTACCCGGAAGGTGTACGGACTGTTTTAGATGCCCCGAATGTTTACCCAGGGATTATTGGCACAGTAGGTGATTTATTTCAGATTGATGAGCAATATGATATGGCTTTTCAGAGCGCTTTGGGTGATTGGGGTAAGTGTCTTGTAGCTGAAGATCGTAAAGCAGCTTTAGAGGTTGTATCATCCGCCCGGACTCAAAAAATTGGGAATCTTTCCATCCTCCCCCTGAAAGAATTGGGAAAGTTGTCATCAGGATTATCTAAAGCCCCAACAGGGGAAGGTATAATTGGCCGAGGAATAGACCTATGCGGTGCTGAGAAAAAATATAAATCCTTGGCGAGAGTTCTACTAGGGAATGTGATAATTGTAGATGACTTAATTAAAGCATTAAATAACCATAATTTGGACGATTGGGATGTAGTGGACTTAAATGGCGCATATTCCGGGATAAATTATGTAATGAAATACAGGGGCCAAGATGGAGAGGGCAGTATCTTGGGCCGTCAGAAAAAAATTGATTCCTTGCTTCAAGCCATTGAAAAACTAACCAGTATACTCACTGGTCAGGAAAATGAATTATCAAACCTGGATGAGACAATTAATAATCAGTCTTCTGAATCCAAATTATTGAGTGATAAACTGGATATAATATATCGTGAATTGAATGAGGTAGAAACAGCCTTGATTCGCAATCATTATAGCCAGTCTCAAGCATTAGAATCTTTAAAAGGATTTCAAGAGGAAGTAAAAGACAACCGTAATACTATAGACGATCTCCAAACATCAGCGAAAACACTAAAGCCAGCTTTGGTCAAAGTTGAGGCGGAAATTAAAAAATTAAAAGGGGCGGTAGCAGAAGCATCTGATACTCAAGTCAAGGTTCAGGTGGAACGGGATACATTCCAACAAGAAGTTCAGAAATTGCGAATCGAATTACTTAATCTTGAAAATAAAAGGGATAACCTGAATTTTCAAAAACGAGTAGCTCAAGACACCATCCAGGAGTTAGTGGATCGAAAAAAATCCATCGGTGGAGAAATATCAAAATTGGAATACCAACGGGGAATTTTGGCTCAACAGATTTCAGATGTTCAAAAAGAATTGCAGACAATTAGTGGTCAATTAGCTAAGGAAAAATCTATCATAAACTTGAAGCAGAGCGCTACGAACGACACTTATCTATCTATGGAGAAAATTCAGGACCAGATTCGTTCGGAACAACAAACCCGTGAAGCCTTGCTGGAAGAAATGAAGACCAATGAATTAAAAATTGCTGAAATGGAACAGCGAATCAATATCATTCGAGAACGGATTCGGGATCGTTATGAAATGGAGGTTCCAACTGATTTAATTGTGGATGAAGAATTGGATGATTTGGAATTACGAATTGGAAGGATCCAGCGCAGCATTGAAAAAATTGGACCAATCAATATGGCTGTTCAGCTCGAATATGAGGAGGAACAGGCTCGTTTACAGATGTTGATAGAGCAGCGCGAAGACCTGCTTACATCCGAGGATAATTTACGTGAAACAATTCAGGAAATTGATAAGGTTGCACGAAAAAAATTCCAGGAAACATTTGACCAGATTAAACTCAATTTTTCCAAATTATTCGAATTGATTTTTGAAGGTGGCTCAGCATCATTGTCGCTAATTGGTGATCCTGATCCTTTGGAATCAGATATTGCCATACATGCACAGCCGCCTGGCAAGAAAAATCAAGGTCTTCGTATGCTTTCAGCTGGAGAAAAATCACTGACGGCCATCGCACTGCTATTTGCTATTTATCAGTATAAACCAAGTCCGTATTGTATTTTGGATGAAGTGGATGCACCTTTGGATGATGTGAATATTCAGAAATTCAAGCGTGTATTGCATAAATTTGCTAAAGATACCCAGTTTATTGTGGTGACACACAATAAACTTACCATGGAAGCAGCTGACTATCTATACGGTGTCACCATGGAACAAAAAGGGGTGTCAAAGCTGGTGTCTGTCAAGTTTAATGGACAAATCTAACCAGTTATAAAATCATCAAATAAAAAACCCCTATGAGGACTTTTTACGTTGGGGGTTTATTCTTTTGTAAAAGTCATCTTTGAACAGGAAGCTTCAATCCATTCCCTGGACGATGACGACTCACATGCATCTTTTGTACTGTGACTCGTTTCATCACCGTAATCATCCTCGCAGTAAGCTTCTTCCAATTGAGTCATATCAAAAGAATCGCCACTTAATTTATAGGACGAACATTCACCATATATACAAATCTCTTTTTCATTCCAGGTAAGGGGTACGCTCTCAATATCAGTACCAAATTTAACTGAATAAGTGCCCTCTCCATCAGCTTCCATTGTCATTGTAACCGTCATACCAAAGGCTTGGATCAAGGCCCATCCAGTATTATCCACTTCACCGGTACAATCCTCATTGGCATATTCGCCCAAGTTTGACAATTCCCAGGTGCCGATAAGGCTAGAATCATCATCTTTATTATCTTCGCAAGAAAAAAAAGCTAAAAGTGACGTCAAAATTATAATTTTTTTCATAATATCACCTTTTGTCATAATAATTACCACCGCAACATTAGTTAATCATTCTTTCTTTTATATTTTGTTTTATGACACTCTTTTGGGAACCACTGGTTGCTGGTGGTAGCCAATTCGCATTCCCTTTTTGAATCGTGTCCTGTCACTTCGTAGTTTTCATCAATGCAATAGGGATCAACCACTCTATCAATGGAAAATGATTGTTGATTATTACCCATCGCATAAACATAACAATTATCACCAAAACAAAATGTAATACCTACGTCATACCATAAAAATGTGGTTACACTTGGTTCTGGGCCGGTTATTGTCTCAGTGCCGGTACCATCTTTATTAATTTCTAAAGTAATAGTGACGCCCTTGCCTTTCATTCCCCGCCATTCAATATCGTCGATTTCACCTGAACAATCTGCTACTTGGTAGATACCTTTTTCAGTAACAGTCCATGTCCCAACGAAAGGGCTCAAATCTTCGTCATCTTCTTTTTCGCAGGCCAGGAAACCTAATACAAGGAATAAAAATAATTTTTTCATAGCGTATTCAATTTATGATAACTAGACAATGTTCTTAAAATTACAAAAGATGATTTAAAATAACTTGATTTTTGAATCGTGGTTTGCACACAGAGTAGGGTAATTTTCATTCCGTGTCAACATCCTACATACGCAATTTTTGTATAATCGCCCACATCGATCACGGGAAATCCACCCTGGCAGACCGTCTTTTAGAAGAAACAAAAACATTATCTAAAAAGGACATGAAAGATCAAGTCCTAGATAGTATGGACTTAGAGAGGGAAAGAGGCATTACAATTAAAAGTCATCCGATACAAATGCACTACAGGCATAATGACAGTCAAAATTACGTTTTCAATTTAATTGATACCCCTGGGCACGTGGATTTTTCCTATGAAGTATCACGATCACTTGCGGCTTGTGAAGGGGTGCTGTTGCTCGTGGATGCTGCCCAAGGTGTGGAAGCTCAAACAGTTAGCAATACTTTTCTCGCGACTGAAAACAATTTGACCATTATACCGGTGATCAATAAAGTGGATTTGACATTCGCCCGGATAGAAGAAGTGAAAGGGCAAATGATTGAATTACTCGGATGTGATGAAGAGGAGATCATATTGGTTAGCGCCAAAACTGGAATAGGTATCCAAGAAGTATTTGATGCCATTATTAATCGTATTCCGCCGCCAAAAAATTTATCAGATGCTCCTCTGCGGGCTATGGTATTCGATTCTATGTATGATAATTATAAGGGGGCTATCCCTTATGTCCGTGTATTTGAAGGTGTACTCATGCCACGGACAACAGCTCGCTTTTTTTCCCATAACCAACACTACGATATAACCGAAGTGGGTCATTTTGTATTGAAAAAAGTACCAACGAAAGAACTTCGGGCCGGGGATGTAGGCTACCTTTTAGCCAGCATACGAGATGTGTCTCATATTTTACCAGGCGATACAATTACCACCAAGGAGCAGCCTGCAGCAGATGCATTACCTGGTTTCAAAGAAGTTAAACCAATGGTTTTTTCTGGGCTTTATCCTTCTGATACTGATGATTATGATCAATTACGCATGGCCCTAGAAAAATTGAAGTTGAACGATGCTTCGCTGCAATATGAACCAGAGACGAGTCAAGCTTTGGGATTTGGTTTCCGCTGTGGATTTTTAGGTCTTCTCCATATGGAAATTATCCAGGAAAGATTGGAGCGTGAATTTGATTTGGCTTTGGTCACGACACCACCTAACGTGCGTTATAAAGTCCAGCTTAAAAATGGAAATATCATTGAAGTGGATACGCCAGCGAAAATGCCAGCAACCGGTTCGATTCAGACAATTTTAGAACCTCACGTTTCAGCGGAAATTATTACGCCCAAAGAATTTATTGGAAGCATCATGACTCTTTGCCAAAATAAACGCGGGATTTATAAAAATACAAATTATTTAACTGCTGAAAAGGCCCAGTTGTATTATGATCTGCCTTTGGCGGAGATTATTTTTGACTTTTATGATAAATTGAAATCCACCTCCAAAGGTTATGCTTCTCTGGATTACCAATTAATCGATTTTGTAGCCGGGGATTTAAAAAAATTGGATATCCTGATCAATAATGAAATCGTGGATGCTTTATCTATTATTACTCACTCAGATGATGCTTATCATCTTGGTGTCACACTTTGTTCCAAATTGAAAGAACTTATTCCGCGGCAAATGTTTGATGTGCCTATTCAGGCCTCTCTAGGGAGTAAGATCATTTCTCGATGCACGGTAAAAGCGATTAAGAAAAATGTCACCGCAAAGTGTTATGGCGGAGATATCACAAGGAAGCGAAAACTTTGGGAAAAGCAAAAAGAGGGAAAAAAACGTATGAAATCTATTGGAAAGGTGGAAATTCCTCAGGAAGCACTACTCGCCGTGTTACAAATTGATTCGGATTAGATAGATAAATATATTTTTTAGTGCCCCAGTATTTTAAACGTCGAGTATCTTAACAACAGTTTTATTAATTATGAATGCACAGAATTACTGGAAGGAAACTCACACACCACTCTACAGTTTTATATTTACTCTGCCTTTGTTCCTCATTTATGAGATTGGTGTTTTTGCCATATCTACTAGTGATCTACCACTGCTAAGAAATGGAGCCGATGCTTTAATGCGGCAGATATTATATAATTTTGGCTTTTTTGGAGTTTACGGTTTCAGTGGCACTTTCTTGATAGGTTTTATGGTGGCTTTCTTGCGACAGAAGAAAAAATTAATGTCTACTGCAATACAAGGGGAGTATTTAATTACGATGTTGTTTGAAAGCATCGGTTGGGCCATTATTTTGACAATGACAATGATTTGGTTTCCAATCTTGTTAATGAACGGCAAAGACGGGAGATTGCTTCAGCAAATCGTATTAGGCATTGGCGCCGGTATTTATGAAGAATTTGTTTTTCGGGTCATTCTGATTTCTGGACTGGCTACGATACTTGGGTTTATTTTTCAATGGGGAGAGGTGGGGAAAAAAGTGGGTGCTATTTTACTGGCAGCGGTGGTGTTCTCCGGATTCCATTTTATGGGCGCTTATGGCGATTCCCCGACTATTAATTTATTTTTTATTCGTATAGTTGCTGGGATTGTTTTGGGTGGCATCTATGTACTGCGAGGTTTCGGTGTGGCAGCCTATACACATACCATTTATGATTTATTTGTATTGGTGAAATACACCACTTCGATATGATTAATAGTATAGAGAATATGTAATTTCATTTTCCGTTTTCGGGGGAATTTATTCAAAATGAAAAAAGTTTTATTCATTCTATTTCAACTGGGCGCACTTGTTGGACAAGCATCATCATTTGATCTATTTGACGTTATTGTTTATTCCGAATATTATTTTGATGGTATTATGGCTGAAGTAGATGGTGAAGTGAAAGTGGAAAGTTTACCACTTAATTTCGAAATGGGTGTTCCAGCGAATACTGATAGCGTTTTTTTTGTTAGCGGTAGTGCTGATTCAGAAGCAGAAGTGAAACACCTCTCTGTACTCAATACCAATAACCGTTCTTTTATCCAGGTTAATGTTTTGGAACCAAAATTTCGAATTTTCATTTTTTATCCTATTGAAAAAAACGGCGCAAATCGATCGGGCGAGTTTAATCTCGAAATCAATCATGATATTGAAGATGCACATATTATTCTACAGGAACCATTGGTAGCTGAAAATTTTACTTTTTCCGAAAAAGATGCTGAAACTTTTCAAGATCAGCATGGATTGAATTTTAAAAGAATTCATTTGAACAACTTTCGTGCAAATACAAATAAATCCGTGTCATTTAATTATGAAAATCCAAGCAATGATATTTCAATAAATACACTGCAAGGAATGTTGTCTGATAATGCACCACCATCGGCACTCCAGCCCAGTCAGTCAAAGACTCCCCCGGTTCGCCACAGATTACCTTTGTGGCAGCCCTTAGTGGTACTTGGGATTGTAGCAATTGTAGTGGGATGGATGTTTCACACCCAGCGAAAGTTAGAACATAAAGGCGAAATGTTAACTGTACACGAGAGTGGTAAAGGAAAATTTTGTACTCAGTGCGGTACACCGATTGAAGCCCATCAGAAGTTTTGTGCAAATTGTGGAGTACAACTATAAATGTGGCCCGTTATCTTTGATTTTGGCGAAATCAGCATTTTTGGTTTTGAATTTCATCCAGTGATCAATTCCTATGGGTTTATGCTTATGTTGGCATTCTATTTCTGTTATTTTTTTCTCAATAAAGATTTGAAACGCCTAGGCTATGATGCCAAACTGTCAGCTGATATTGTTTTCGCTGCGGCTATAGGTGGGATACTTGGTTCTAAAATTTATTATTTAATTGAAAACTTTGATCGGGTTAAATCCGATCCCGTAGGGATGATTTTCAGCGGTGCTGGATTAGTGTTCCTAGGTGGACTGATGGGGGGAACCTTAGCTGTAACATATGTAATTAAAAAAAATCACTTAAAATGGCTCAGGTTTGCTGATATTGTAGCACCGCTGTTGATTTTGGGGTACGCTATAGGCCGAATCGGATGTTTATTAGTTGGCGATGATTATGGTCAGCCTACACATTTGCCATGGGGAATATCATTCCCGGAAGGATTGCCACCATCCACATATAGTATTTTTCAATCCTATTATCCTTGGGTGAGCTTAGAAGGTTTTGAACCAGGGTTATTAACGGTTCATCCCACACAGATTTATGAAACTTTAATAGGTTTTGGAATTTTTGGCTATCTTTATCATAAGAGGACATCAATTACTGTAGTGGGGAGTCTCTTTTTTACTTATTTAATTCTGGCAGGATCCGAACGATTCCTGATTGAATTATTAAGATTGAATTCAAAATACTTGTTCGGCTTGACCGGTTCCCAAATTATCTCCTTAGCAATGATTGGTATTGGTACGTGGTTTTTGACCCATCCCATCAATACGGAGCAGGAAGTACCATCTGAATAATAGGCCAATTTCCCTTTTTCTTTTTCTATGTATTATTGGGTCTAGTCTGTCTCAAACAGCACGTGAAGTCGGCAGAATTGACCTCAGGCAAAATATAATTGGACCTGAATTTCAACCCGATCGATTCGTCAAAATCCCAAATGGATTAATCCTGTTAGATTTAAATCGGCGAAGGGTAGGACAATGGGTCAACGATACATTACTTGTTAATGGTGGTTTTGGTACCGGTAACACAGGATTGTTTGATCCAATCGATATAGTTTCCAGTCAATTGGATTTGCTTATTCTAGATCGTTCGAATAGCCGAATTAGCCGATATGATACTCAATTAAATCTTATTTATTCCATTTCACTTTTAATCAACCATGAGGCATTGTTTCCCACGCTAATGAGCTTGGATAGCCGCGGTCGGAATTATATTTATTCTCCAGATACTCATGAAATATATAGAACAGAATCTAATTCAGATAGATTAAGACGTTTTATTGATCTGAATACATATCCATTCGCAGAAAATTGTGTGGCATCTATGCGTTTTGGCCAAAATGATGGTATTGCCATTTTATTTGATTGTACGAATGAACTTCACCTGCTCTCACGTACAGGTCAATTAGAGAGACGGTTTAAGGTTGATATTGAGAAACCAAATATTATTTTACCTTTCATTCAAACTTGGTTAATCCTTAATAGAAATGGAGATATTCAGTTTTTGGAAGAAAATCCTTTTGTACTTCCAATGAAAGGATCTGTAATAAAGGATGCATTGATTGATGAAGATTTTCTTCATGTTCTTACAGAAGACGAACTGATTATTTTTGATATAAATGTCTATCAATAAGTCGCTTTTCTTTGTTGCTTTACCAGCAATCTTCTTTTCACAAGATTCAACTCAGATCGAATTATCCCAAAAAATTGGCCCCATTATAGATTTTTTACCTGTTTTGGATAGTTTAATTATCAATCAAAAGGATACGACTGACTTTTTATTAAAAGCAGAGATCGATCCACAAAAAACCATGAGGTCATATCCGATTAATGCATCGGGAACATTCTTTCGTGGGATTGAAATGAATACCCAAGGTGCCGGTGGGTTGAATGGTGGATTGCGCTTTCAGGTTGCTGGTAAACTCAGTGAAAATATTCAGGTCTCTGGAACAGTTACTGATGAATCTATCCCTATCCAACCGGAAGGTACGACAGCAGCTTTGGATGAACTGGATAAAGTTTATTTGAATGTTGCTTATCCCGCAGGCGAATTAACTGCTGGGGACTTAACGATAATTAATAAATCTGGTAAGTATAATAATAATAATAGAAATATTGTAGGTATAAAAAATAACATTAATTCTAATAACACCAATTTTAGGGCTGTGATTGGTCAACCAAAGGGAAAATATCACAGGTTGGAAATGAAAGGAAAGGATGGACATCAGGGACCGTATTTTTTAACATCAAAAGAAGGTATGAGGAATGTCATTATTTCCGCTGGTTCTGAAACCGTTTGGCTTAATGGTCAAAAACTTTCTCGCGGGGAAGACCGGGACTACACGATTAATTACGCGTCAGGTGAGATTACATTTACACCGAAATATCTAATATTTTTTGATTCTGATATTGATATCGAATACCAGTATTCCGAAAACAATTATAAATCAAATTATCTAGAGACAGGATTGGATGGAAATGTAGGGGATCGTTTTCAATATAACATTGTATATATCGATGACCGAGATAATAAAGCAGGATCATTTTTAACAAACCAACAAAAATTGGATTTTCAATCAAATGATGTTCTTTATGAATCGGGTGTTATTCCAGACTCATTAGGTGATTATGAAAAGATCAATGGAATTTTCATTTTCAGAAATTATAAAAATCCATCCGCTGAACGATTTAACATCACATTCAATTTGGACCCGGAAGGGTTTTATATCCGAAAAATATCTGAACAAAACCGCATTTATTATAAATATGTTGATGGTATCTCAAACGGTGTCAGTGAACGATATTCACCGGGATCAACAATCAAAGCGGCAGCAAGCCATCAGTTTTTTCAGGTTAATTCAACTATTAAAATCAAAGAAGATGCCACCCTAACAACTGAGGGCGCTTTTTCAATTCGAGATCAAAATTTATTTTCCTCTCAAAAAAGTAGTGAACTAAATGGAAATGCATTCCGTTTTGCACTTAGCCATAAACCGGTAACACTCGGTAAAATTGAAGCAGGATACCAGGTTGAACACTGGCAGAATTCAAACCAGTTTCAATCCATGAGCAGGGACCGCCATGTAAATTTCAACGAGGTTTGGGATTTGCAGGGGGCATCAATAGGCAGTGAAGCCCTTTCATCGATATCATCTCAAATTGTTGTAGGTGATGGCTTAATAAGTCAATTGGACTTTTCTCAATATTCTAGCGGCCTACAGGAAAAAAACAGAATCAACCTAGATTTCAGTTATCGTGGGCATAATTTAAAAAGAATAGATGTGGTGTTAAACCAGGTTCGATCCGATTCTGTATTCCAAGAGGCAGATATCAACATAAAATTACTTGATGGACGTATACAGCCATATATGAAGTACAGTCATGAATACCGGGAAAATAGTTATCGCTTCGATGATTCGGTTTTGGGCCTAGTTTATAAAGAAAAAACTAGAGAATTTTCAATTGGACTGGGTAATCGGGAAGACCAGCAGATGATGGCAATTAATTCACAAGGGATGAAAAGAGTTATGAGCGGTACGTTCACTCAAATTGATTTTAAAAACCAAAATTTATCCGGTTGGCGACAAGAATGGATGTTTCGTCAACGTATTCAAAAAAATGAAGATGGACAGATTCAAAATGATTTCAACGCTATTCGTGCTGCCGTGAATTACCGGCAGAACGAAAGTCCATTTCAGTTTGATTTTGTATTGAATTCACAAACATCCATGAGCGAAACACGGGCCGTTGTTTATGATTCTATTGGAGTTGGACTTGGTCATTATCGATATGATGCCTTGGTCAATGAATATGTGAGTGATGATAATGGGGCTTACATCGCTCACACAGTTTTGACCGGGGATCGTCGATCTGGTTCACAGCTTGATGGGTTAACGCGATTCTCTGCGGACTTTTCTAAATGGAAATTTGATCGTTTTAAACATTGGAAATACCACCTGTTAAACCGAACTGATTATCATGGGCCTAAATTTTCGTTAGGAGAATCTGTGATTGGAAAAAAAGTGCAGTGGGCTCGCTACAATAATCGACATGAGTTAATTTATAAGAAAAAAGGATTCAAAAATCGCCATCGTTTTTGGTGGCAGAATAGAATCAATTATAATGGATTAGACCCTCGCGGGTGGGAAAGAAAAGATCAAACTGAGTATGCTTTAGAATCTCTCTTACCTCTGAAAAATAATCTTCAATTGATGATTGAAGGTGATCTTCATCGTTCCAAAGTCTCATCTGAATTCAACCGGATTACAAATCGAACACTGAATGGATTTAATTCTGGTTTAGGTATCAAAGGTCAAAACGCCAAAAATCTTCAATGGGACTCCCGTTTTATTTACTACCGTGATCGTACTAAAATCAATCAGAATACACAAGAATTCGTTGATGCCTACGGCCTCAAAATAAACTGGATTCATTTTATTGGGAAAGATGGCCGCTTGGAAGGCAATATGGAATATTATATCGCTAATGGATTCCCAGAAATGCCACCAGAAGCATTGAATGGGATTGCGGATAAACGTACTTTACGTGCGAATATTATGGTTTCTATCTTTTTGGGCCGTACACTTTCGGTAAATGCCACACTATTGTATCTGGATGACATACGTTATAATAATTTTATCAAATTAAGGGGTGAAGTACGTGCCCATTTTTAAAATCATTTATTATATATCATTATTTAGTTTAGGGTTTGCCCAGCAGATCGATTCGATATTATATGCTGATCTCGAAAAAAAAGGAGCATGGAAAAACTATTATATTCTTAATGATAAAGCGGATTATGATTTCGTAACAGCATCGGCAAAAATTGATTCAATACATGTTAGAGGGGATAAGTCTGTACAACAAAAGGTACTAAGGAGCTTATTTCGCCCTTTATTGGGACTTTCTAATCAAAACCTGGTTATTACCCAATTTCGAAATATTAAAGGCGCCTATAGCTTTTTAAATAATCAATCTTTTGTATCATTTGCACAGTATGGCAAAAAACAGGTCGCTGCTGTGATTAATTTTCATCCTCAATTTAAAAGCCAGATTGGTGGTATTTTAGGCGCCAGTAAAGGAACAGATGGAGAATGGTTGACCACAGGTGAGGTTGATTTACACTTGGAGAATCCGCGTGGAAAAGGGACCATCTCTGATTTGGAATGGCGTCAACCGAATGACCAATCTCGCTTTTTAAATATTGCTCATGAAATACCTTTTCCCTTTGGATTGCCCTTTGGCGCAAGGGCCGAATTCCTGCAGGATTTTAGGGAAGATGCTTATATTCTTGAAAGTTCCTCAGGAATGGCCACGAGCATGGGTCCTTTTGGCCGTTGGATGATTGGTGGGAAAAAAGAATCTATCCATGAATTGGTTGATCAAATTGATTATAATTCGGAATCCCTAATTTTAGGTGTGTTGGGCGACCAAAGGAACAATCGCTGGCTTCCCTACCAGGGAAGTTATTGGGGATTTGAAATTAACCTAGGTCGGTGGGAAGACCACCAAGGTCAATCAAAAGTGTTGGAAGCTGAAGGGAATTTTGGTTACTACAATTCGCTAAAAAGTTCGGTGCTATATTTTTCATTTTGGGCCCAAGGTAAGCGAGTCGATAAAAGGGAATTACCATTAGCTAAAAAAGTAAGATTTGGCGGTGCTGGAACCCTGCGAGGTTACTACGAGAACCAATTCAACGCTGATTGGGTAATGATTCAAACAACGGAATGGATATTCGGGGACCTGAGTCGCTCGCAAATATTTCTATATACTGATATTCCATTTGCAGATGGCTTAAGCATTAAACCCGGCTATGGGCTTGGAGTTCGGCATTATAATGGAAACTTATCGTTGGATATTGCAGCCGGATTCTCCAGCGAATCAACGGGTCCAAAAATTCATCTAAAATTCAGTTCTAATTTATAATGCGAAAAAAAATACTAAACATATTCAAAAAACATCCGCGTAAACTATTTAGCCAAAAGGAAATTATCCGCCGCATGAATTTTACACAGCAAGATATGGTGGCTATGAAAAACACCCTTAAGGAAATGGTGAATGCGGGGGAGATCAATTATGTAAAAGGTAAGCGCTATGCACTGTCCCGTCAGTCCAATACATTTGATGGAGTATTAACTGTCACCCAAAAAGGATTTGGTTTTGTCATTACTGAAAATGATTCAGAAGACATTTTTATTGGCAGGAGATCCATGGCTGATGCCATACACGGGGATAGAGTTCGGGTTAGTTTAAAGGGGCGTCAAAGACCTCAGGGTCCCAGAGGTAGAGTGGATCAAGTGATTGAACGGGGTTCCGAATATTTTATCGGTGTAACCTATCGGCATACTGGCAAAATGTTTATGGCTATTTCGCCTGTAAATCCAAGCCGTGGAATCAGGCTCATCAAATACAAACAAGATCTTGGTGAAGGGCAAATAGTTAAAGCCAGAGTCAAAGATTGGGGTCGCACCTTCGATCCGATTATAGCTGAATTAGAAGCGGTTGTGGGCAGGGCAGATGACCCAGCGAACGATGTAAAAATGATTATGCATAAGTTTGATTATCATCAGGAATTTTCCAAAAAAGTCATGAACGAAGTGGCAGGATTCAACCAGGAATGGATTAATAAAGAAATACCGAACCGGCGGGATTTGCGAGATTGGGTTTGTTTCACCATTGATCCCTTGGATGCAAAAGATTTTGACGATGCTATTTCAATTCAATCTAATCAAAATGGTCATATATTGGGAGTTCATATTGCTGATGTAAGTTATTTTGTAGCATCCAATTCTTCTGTCGATCGGGAAGCCATGAACCGGAGCACATCAGTTTACTTTACCGAAGGTGTGGTTCACATGCTTCCTGAGGAACTTTCCGCGGACCTGTGCTCCCTAAGGCCCAATGTGGATCGATTGGCTGTATCCGCAATAATACAATTAGATAAGGATTATAACGTAGTTGGTTCAGAGATTTTACCAACAGTGATCAAAAGTAAAGCGCGATTCACATATCAGGATGTGCAAGATATTATTTCTCGAAAGTCCGATAACAAATTCAAAAAAGAATTGAATCAATTGAAGCGGCTCGCCGCTTTGTTGTTCAAGCGTCGATCAGAGGGGGGGAGTATTGATTTTGATATTCCAGAGCCGATCTTTGAAATGGGTGATAAGGGAATTCCACATGAAATAAGACCCAGTGAAAGAATGGAATCCCACCGTATTGTTGAGGAATGCATGCTTTTAGCCAATCGAGTAGTAGCAGCGGAAATTCCAAAGAAAGTACCAAAGAAATTTCCATTTGTATATCGTGTCCATGCCAAACCGGATAAACTGAATGTGGACCGTTTCGGTAGTCTATTGAAATTGTTACGTTTAGGTGTACAGGTCCCTGAAGGTGATTTATCTCCCAATGATTTTAAAAATGTCCTCAAGTATGTTGAAGATTCACCCTATCGCCATTTGATTGAGAATGTTACTTTACGAACCATGTCGAAAGCGGTGTATTCCATGAAAAATCAGGGACATTTTGGTTTAGCGTTCCAACATTACACCCATTTCACGTCACCCATCCGGCGCTATCCCGACCTCATGGTACATCGGGTAATCAAAATGGTATGTGATCAATCCTTCGAGCCAAAAGAAGAATGGCGGGATATTATGGAAAAAGTGGTGAAACTTTCCAATGCAGGGGAAATTCAAGCACTAACCGCTGAACGGGAATATATCAAAATGAAACAGCTACGTTGGCTGGGAGAAAGAATTGAAGAATCATTTGATGGTATCATCTCAGGTGTGGTGAACTTTGGCTTATTCGTAGAGTTAAAATCTTCATTGGCAGAGGGTCTTGTTCATTTGGATACACTTGAGGATGATGTATATACTTATGACGAAGATCTTTATTGCCTCAGAGGGAAAAAATATAATCGGGAATATCGTCTAGGTGATAGTGTACGGGTAAAGGTTCTTTCTGTTCTTTTTGAAAAGCAACGAGCTAATTTTGTACTGAACAATGAATAAATACATGATGATTACACGACTTGGGATTTTTATCATAACAATTATTTTTTGGGAAGGATGCGACCTTGTCAAACCTCGTGCACAAGGTGCGGATAATGAATTAGTTGTGGTGGCGTCTTTTGAAAATAGAAATGCAATACAGAAAGTCCTCACGACAATTTTCAATGATACTCTATACACACCGCAACCTGAACCCTACTACCGAACGGTCTGGACAGACCCTGAAAATTTCAACGATGTGAAAAACCACGTGAATGTCATTGTTGCCGCCTTTGGAGACGATAAACGAAATATGGGTGTGAAATTGGTGAAAAACCTCCTATCATCAGCCCAATATAAATCCACCATGGACGGCGAGAACCAGCTTATCTTTGCAAAGGATGTCTTTGCGAGAAACCAGAACTATCTCATTATGAATGGTTTAACAATAGATAAACTATTGGAACGTGCAGAAGACCAAGGTCCTTGGCTCAAAAAAAAATATGATGATCTTTTTTTTAAACGGCAGAGTGTTCATTTATTTGGAAAATCTTCCCGTCAGAAAAAACTTGAAAAGGAACTGGAGGAAAAATATGCCTGGACTATGAAGATTCCTTGGGGTTTTACTGTGATCGCTAATAGTGCTGAGCAACAATTCTTTTGGATGGGACGTGATATTCCTTACCGATGGTTGGCGGTCCAATGGGAAGATGGTTTATCATACACCGATAGTGCTTCTGTAGATGATCATGTAAAAAGACTCATTCCTGAATATTTTGAAATCGTCCGGTATGTGGATTATTTATTTAAAATTGAACCGGTAGAATTCAACAATTGGGGCGCATGGAAAATTACAGGACTTTGGGAAAGCATTGAGGAGGCACAGGGAGGTCCCTTTATTTCTTACCTGTTTTATGATGAAGCTACCGACCGAACTTTCTTTATTCATTTAATGATCTTTCATCCGGGAAAGGATAAATATTTACTTCTACGGCAAGTAGATATTGTGGCCCATTCCTTTCGTTTAACATATTAAATAATTAACAAATATTTATTATGGAATCTATATTAATCACCGGTTCATATGGTCAACTTGGAATAGCTTGTATAAAATACTTAAAGTCAAACTTTAAGTTATTTATCAGTGGTAGGATCGTCCCCAATAATGGTATGCAACTTGATATTACTAATGAGAAAACTGTTGACCAGGTTTTAGCCGAGACCAAGCCTGATATAATCTTGAATCTTGCTGCAATGACCGATGTGGATGAATGTGAAAATGATCCATCCATGGCGCGAGCAATTAATGTTGATGGGGTAAAAAATCTATGCAATGGGTTTAAAGGTCATTTCATACAAATATCCACCGATTATGTGTTTGATGGCAGAGCAGGTCCATACAGCGAATCAGATAAAACCAACCCTATTTCTGTATATGGAAGAACGAAACTGGACGCCGATGATTGGTTAAGAGCAAATCACCTTGGGACAACCATTCTTAGAACCAATGTGCTCTATAGTTATACAAAACTGACCCAGGCCAGTTTTGTGAAATGGGTGGTAGATGCCTTATCTGAAAGGAAGCACATTCATGTTGTTGATGACCAATGGAATAATCCAACATGGACTGAATCTTTAGCTCCGCTGATTGAAAATCTGATTAAAGTAAAGGCTTTTGATTTATTTCATTATGGTGATGCAGACCGCATGAATCGATATGACTTTGCCTTGATTATCGCAAAGGTATTTGATCTGGATACAACCTTGGTATCACCCATTTCGACTGCTGATTTAAATCAAATCGCACCGCGTCCATTAAGAAGTGGGTTAAAAACAGAAAAAATTGAATCAGCACTGGAAATCGTCCCCAATTCAGTTGAAACTTGTTTGGAGAAAATTCGTAAGCAATTGTTTAAATGAAAACGTTGATTATATCACCTACTTACAATGAGCATAAAAATGTTGCTATGCTTATTGAAAAAATATTCAAGATAGATTCAAATTATCATTTGTTAATTGTGGATGACAGTTCTCCCGATGGTACGGCAAAAATTGTCCAAGATCTTCAATTGACCTATCCTAACCTTCATTTAGAGATCAGAAATAAAAAGGATGGTCTTGGCAAGGCATATATATTTGGTTTTAAATGGGCTTTAGCTCGTAATTATGAAGCGATTGCCCAAATGGATGCCGATATGTCCCATCATCCTAAAGAAATTGCCAAAATGATAAAATTATTGGACAATCATGATGTTGTGATTGGAAGTCGGTACATTAATGGGGTCAGTGTAGTGAATTGGCCCATTAGGCGGCTGGTGATCAGTTATGGGGCAAATTTGTATTCCCGTTTAGCTACAGGTATGCCATTGAAAGATGCCACTGGCGGTTACAAAGTCTGGTCCAAAAAGGTTTTAGAATCGATTGATTTAGATAAAGTTCGTTCTTCGGGATATTCTTTTCAGATTGAAATGAACTTTCGAGCTTGGATCAAAGGTTATAAATTAGTGGAACACCCCATTATTTTTATCGATCGTACGATTGGAGAATCCAAGATGAGTCGCTCTATTATGTTTGAGGCTGTATGGGTGGTGTGGCGCCTACGAATATGGCGTATATTTGGATGGAATAAATAAATTTTACACGATTGTAATTGTTTAAATTTTCGCCCAATTTTTAAATCATTATGGCAGATTATTACTTAGAATTTGAAAAACCTATCCAGGAGATTGATCTTAAGATCCTGGAATTAGAAGCAGATACCAGTTCGGCAGATCATTCGACCGAATTGTCCAAACTGAAAACCCAACGAAATTCATCTTTGAAAGAGATCTTTTCAGGATTATCTCGTTGGCAGCGTGTTCAATTAGCAAGGCATCCCCAGAGACCATTTTCACTAGATTATATTCAATTTTTTTCATCTGATTTCATCGAACTTCACGGTGATAGGTATTTTAGCGATGATTCAGCGGTTATTTGTGGAATAGGTTCCATTGAAGGGGTAAAGGTTGCATTGATTGGCCAGCAAAAAGGACGCAATACGAAGGAAAATCTGTTCCGAAATTTTGGGATGATGCGGCCGGAAGGTTATCGTAAAGCACTGCGTATTATGAAGCTGGCAGAAAAATTTAATTTACCAATTGTTTCTTTAATTGATACACCTGGCGCCTATCCAGGCATAGGAGCAGAAGAGCGTGGACAAGGGGCGGCTATTGCCAAAAATTTATGGGAAATGTCTAAGCTCAAAGTACCAGTCATAGCCATAATCATTGGAGAAGGGGCAAGCGGTGGCGCTTTAGGTATTGGCGTATGTGATAGGATGCTAATGTTAGAGAATACCTGGTATTCGGTCATCAGCCCTGAAGGCTGTGCGTCTATTCTCTGGCGGGATTCTGCCAAAGCACCTGATGCGGCTGATGCCATGAAAGTTACTCCGGATGATATCATGAACATGGGTATTTGTGATCGGATTATCGAGGAACCGTTAGGTGGGGCACATCGTAATTTTGATGAAATGGCTGAAACTCTGAAAAAAGTATTACTGGAAGAAATAAAAAATTTAAAGGATATAGCACCTGATGCCTTTCTAGAACTACGGATAGCACGTTATGAAAAAATGGGTGTTTATACTGAATCATAGTGATCACCTACGATTACATTACCAAAATTTATTATAAAGATATTGATCAAATGGGTGTGGTCTATTATTCACGCTATTTTGAGTTTTTTGAACAGGCTCGCACTGAAATGCTGAAAGGTATTGATTTAATTGTTACTGATATTGAAAAAGAGGGTTATTATTTACCAGTTGTTTCTGCAACAGCTGATTATAAAGAGGGAGCCCGTTTTGAAGATAAAATCATTATTAGAACCATGATTAAGAAACTACCACAGGCACGCATGAAAATAGACTACGAAGTTTATCGTAAAACAGATAACCGGCTATTAGTCACAGGCCATACAGTTCATGGGTTTATAGACAAAGATGGAAAACCGAAACGACCACCTAAATTTTTATTGGATCGATTATCTTCGGAGTTCCACCAATAGTAAGAAAACTACATCCGGAATACAGGGAATTGATGGTCTGGAATGGGTGTATTTCTAACAGATCTTAACGCTTTACCCACCACTAGACGCGTATCTAAAGGATTAATCACTCCGTCATCCCATAATCGGGCGCTAGCATAATAGGGATGTCCTTCCTTTTCATATTTTTCAAGGATTGGCTTACGGATTTTTTCCCATTCTTCTGCGCTCATTTTTTTCCCATCTGCCTCCATTTGATCTTTTTTTACGGTGGCTAGTACATCAGCGGCCTGGTTGCCGCCCATAACTGAAATTCGAGCATTAGGCCACATCCATAAAAACCTTGGTTGGTAGGCACGCCCGGACATGGCATAATTCCCGGCACCGAAACTACCCCCAATTATAATTGTCATTTTAGGCACATTTGCCGATGCTACTGCCTGAACAAGCTTAGCGCCATCTTTGGCAATGCCACCTTTTTCTGCTTTGGTACCAACCATGAATCCTGTGATATTTTGTAAGAAGAGAAGGGGAAGTTTTCTTTGGCAGCACAATTCAACAAAATGGGCTCCCTTAATCGATGGTTCACTAAATAAAACACCGTTGTTGGCCACGATTCCTAATGGGTACCCCTCAATTTTTGCAAAACCGGTCACGAGGGTTTTTCCATAATCGGCTTTGAATTCGTGGAATTCAGAGCCATCAACAATACGAGCAATAATTTCTTTCACATCAAATGTAGTGGTGTGGTCTTTCGATACGATACCAAAAATTTCTTCAGTATTATATTTTGGTACTTCAAATTTCTTTGATTTCATAATGGTACTGGGGAAATGATCAAAAATATTCCGAATTATTCCTAATGCTTCATCATCATTATTTGCAAAATGATCAGCCACACCGCTGATTTGAGTGTGCATTCGGGCTCCGCCTAATTCTTCTGGTGTAGCCACTTCTCCAATCGCTGCTTGAACGAGTGGTGGTCCACCCAAAAAAATAGTCCCTGTTTTATCCACAATCACGACTTCGTCGCTCATAGCCGGTACGTAAGCACCACCGGCTGTGCAGGATCCCATAACTGCTGCGATCTGGGGTATCCCTTTGGCGCTCATTTGGGCTTGGTTGTAAAAAATTCGACCAAAGTGGTCTCTATCTGGAAATACCTCATCTTGCTTTGGTAAAAAGGCACCGCCACTATCTACGAGGTATATACATGGAAGACGATTTTCCATGGCTATTTCTTGGGCTCTTAGATGTTTTTTAACTGTTAGAGGATAGTATGTGCCCCCTTTTACAGTGGCGTCATTTGCAACAACAACAGATTGTCGTCCGTGTACTCTGATTATCCCGGTAATAATTCCTGCTGCCGGCAAATTGTCTTCATAAACTTCGTAACCAGCAAAAGCAGAAAATTCTAGAAAATATGAATTTGGGTCCATAAGACCTTCAATTCGTTCACGGGCTGTCAATTTTCCACGCGAGCGTTGTTTATCCACTCTTTTGGATGGACCCATTTTTTTTATCTCGGTTAATTTGGAATCAAGATCCAAGGCCAAAGATGTATGGTATTCAAAGTTTGATTTATACTTGCCAGATTTGGGTTTAATGTGGGTTTTAATAATTGACATAATTTATGATTGAGTGATGGATTGAATATAATTTCCCGCTAATTTTAATTTTTCAACATCAATACCTGTTTCAAAACCCTGTTCCATACAAATTCTTGCCACTGTTTCTGTGGATACATTCCCAGCGGCACCCGGAGCATAAGGACATCCGCCGACACCTCCAGCACTTGAGTCAATAATACGTAAACCCATCCCTAGCCCAACCACAATATTTTCCGCCGCCATATTGTAAGTATCATGCATGTGAAGTGCGAATAATTCTGGTGGCCAACTATCTAGAATAATTTCTAGAAGGTATTCTACGCCTTCCGGGGTGGCCTTCCCGATTGTATCTCCCAGCGATATCTCATCTACTCCTAGATCAATTAAATCCTGGATAGCTTTAATGACAGCTTCAATACCAATGTTACCCTCATAAGGGCATACCCAACAGGTAGAAATATATCCCCTGATGCGGATTTTATTTTCTTTGCAATAAGGAATCATTTCTTCAATACGTTTTATGCTTTCTTCAATGGAAGAATTGGTGTTTTTTAGAGAAAATGATTCACTAGCCGCAGTTAAAACGGCCACGGAATGATATCCACATTTGATTGCATTCTCAAGGCCTTTTACATTTGGTACGAGCGCAGAATAAATAATCTGATCCTTTCGTGTAATTAAGGATGAAACCTCCTTTGCATCGGCCATTTGTGGGACCCATTTAGGAGAGACGAAACTGGCCACTTCAATTTCAGGGCATATTGCGTTTGTCAACATATCAATATATTTGACTTTATTAACAGTTGAGACTTCTTCAGATATGCTTTGTAGCCCGTCACGGGGGCCAACTTCAACAATATGGACTTTTTGGATCATCTAATCAAGTGTTTCAACCCAATTAGGTTTTCGTTTTTCCAGAAAAGCTGCTAATCCTTCCTGTCCTTCATCAGAGGCACGGAGTTCGGCAATCATTTTGGCACTTTTATCTGGATTTAAATTTTTACAGAATGCTTTGAAAACCGAAATGGCCTTTGGTCCTGCTAGCAATAATTGGTTCACTTTTTTCTTGATCTGGTCTTCAATTTTATCAGCTGTTGAGATCTCATGTATGAGTCCAATACGTAGTGCCTGTTCAACATTAATTAATTCGCCTGTAAGACCCAATGATTTAAAATGAGATAGGCCAATCTTCTTTATGCAAAAAGAACCAATGACTGCTGGGATGATACCTAATTTTATTTCACTCAAAGAAAATTGAGTATTCTCTTCAGCAATGGCAATATCCGCCAAGGTCAAAAACCCGAAACCGCCACCAATGGCATATCCATGCGCTTTAACAATTACTGGTTTAGTACAATTGTTAATAGCCTGATACATTTTCTTCAAATTATTTCCCTGCTGTTCATTCTGCGCTAAATCAGATTCTCCAGCCATTTTCATATAGGCTAAATCAGCGCCAGAGGAAAATGCTTTTCCATTTCCTTCCAACACAACCGCTCTTACTGAAATATCTTTACTTAATGATTGGAAAATATCAGTTGTTTCAGCAATCATTTCCTCATTTAATGCATTAAGTACTTCGGGGCGATTAAAAGCGACGCGAACCAAAGATTTGGATTGTGTGATTTGTAATGATTTATATGACATTTCTGCTAATCCCTTCATTGGGAATCAGACTTGCACTGTCGTAATTTTGTGTTTTAATTATTAGTATCACATAGGAAATTATGTCCGGACATAGCAAATGGGCGACTATCAAACGTAAAAAAGCAGCTACGGATTCAAAGCGTGGTAAAATATTTACAAAACTAATAAAGGAATTGATAATCGCTGCACGTGATGGCGGGGGTGACTCTGATGCGAATCCACGCCTCCGACAAGCCATATCTACTGCTAAAACTGCTAATATGCCAAATGATAATATCAACCGTGCCATTCAAAAGGGGACTGGAGAATTGGAGGGTATTAATTACGAAGAATTTACTTATGAAGGATACGGCCCCGGGGGTGTGGCTCTTTTTATGGAAGTGCTTACTGATAATAAAAAAAGGACTGTATCTGAAATTCGCCATCTGATGCACAAATATGGAGGGAAACTTGGTGAAAATGGGTCGGTCTCCTGGATGTTTGAAAAAATGGGCCAAATTACCGTATCGACAAATGGCCATGACGAAGATTTGGTTTTTGAAGAAGCTCTTGAAGCAGGAGCCGACAATTTTAGCAATTCCAATGGTGAATACCTTATTACAACCTTCCCATCTGAGACGGTAAACGTATCGGATTCCCTTACTGCAAAAGGCTATGCTGTGACCTCTACCGCCGTAGAAATGGTACCAAAAAATGTCATGAAAGTAGAAGGGAATGATGTTAATCGTTTAATGATATTGATGGAAGCCTTAGAGGAAAATGAAGATATTCAAAACCTATATTCCAATCTTGATGTGGATGAAGAAGATCTATAACCTGTAAATGCAATTTATCCTCGGTGGAAACAATACAAAGAGTGATCGGCGTAGACCCCGGATTGAGCGTAACCGGTTTTGGAATCTTGGATTACAAGGGTACCAATATTCAGGTGGTGGCTTATGGCACCATTAAACCGCCGGCCGATGAGGCGTTGCCTAACCGATTGGAATATTTAAATAGTCATATGACCGAATTGTTAGAAAAATTTGAACCCCAGGCTATGGCTATCGAAGATACCTTTTTTAGTAAAAATGTAAAATCTGCATTGCTTTTAGGGCAAGCTCGCGGTGTGCTCCTATTGGCAGCTGCCTCTAAAGGGATTCCGTCTGTAGATTATGCTCCTAGAAAGGTCAAACAATCGGTCGTGGGTAATGGGGCAGCGGATAAAAAACAGGTTCAATATATGGTGCAGCAAATTTTAAAAATGGATGAACCACCAAAGCCGTTGGACACATCCGATGCTCTGGCAATTGGATTATGCCATATTAACCAAAATAAATACTTATGAGTTTAATGGATTCTATCACGGGCAAATTGTTTGCCAAAAATCCTACTGAAGCCATTGTGGATATTAATGGAATTCGCTTTCGTATCCATATTTCTATTTCGACCTATGAAAACCTTCCCTCAGTTGGTAAACCGGTCGAATTGTTAACACACCTGCACGTTAAGGAAGATATTCTCGACCTATTTGGATTTAAGGATTCATCCGAGCGAAACTTGTTTATTAATCTGAATACGATCACTGGAATCGGTCCAAGGTCCGCGATGAATATTTTATCCGGAACAAACCCTGATGAGTTCAAAAATCGGATTGTATCTGGTGATGTACAATCCTTAACTGTAATCCCAGGGATCGGGCCAAAAACAGCTAAACGGATCATTGTAGAATTGAAGGAAAAATTTGCTTCAGATTTCGATGGTAAAAATGAATTGGGATTTATGGAAAGTGATGAATCATCATCAGTAAAAGATGCAGTGAACGCATTATTATCCCTAGGGTATAAACCGTTCCAAATAAACAAGACTTTGAAAGATTTAGAAAAAGCGGGAGATCTGTCCGGTGGATTAGAAGAAATTATTCGTAAAGCATTAGCGAAGATGATTTGAAAAGAATATGCAATACGCAAATCAATTAAACCAATTAGGAACTGAAACAGCATTTGCTGTATCGGCACAGGCACAGGCTTGGGCTAAGAAGGGCCATAAAGTATATCCGTTTCACTTGGGAGATATCAACCTGGCCACACCCGAAAATATAGTAGAAGCTACTTTAAAAGGTATTCGGGATGGTAAAACGGGATACTGCCCATCGGAAGGTATTTTGCCTTTAAGAGAAGCTTTGGCTCACGATGTAGGGACAAAACGGGGTGTGACATATGGTTCGAACAATGTATCAGTTCAGCCCGGTGGAAAACCAACTATTGGGAAATTCATCGCTGCTGTAATGAATCCCGGCGATGAAGTGCTTTTCCCTAATCCCGGTTATCCCATTTATGAATCACAAATTGAATACCAGGGCGGCCGATCAATGCCGTATGGTTATGTTCAAACTGATAAAGGATTTGATATTGATCTAGACAGATTGAAAGCATCTATTACGGATAAAACGGTTGCAATCATTTATAACAATTACCAGAATCCCCTTTCTGCCGAATCTTCCAAGGAAGAAATGGAAGCGATCGCCCAATTGGCCATCGATCATGATCTTTGGGTTTTGGCTGATGATGCTTATTATGAAATGATCTATGAGGGTAATTCACTTTCTATCGTATCCATTCCAGGGATGCAGGAACGAACAGTCATTTTATATACCTTTTCAAAAAAATATGCCATGACTGGATGGCGTGTAGGTGGATCAATAGGGCCAAAAAAAATCATTAATATCATTTCAAAACTGAATGTAAATGCAGAATCCTGTACAACTCATTTCATCCAGGCTGCCATGGTAGAGGCATTAACAGGTGATCAAAGCGGTGCGCAAAATATTCTTAATACTCTGAGAGAACGGCGAGACGCTACAGTGGCAGGTTTGAATGCTATTGATGGGATCGATATTCCCACAGCGCGGAGTACTTTTTATCTTTTTCCTAATGTGACTGAAATTATGAAACGAAAAGGATTTGATAAAATTGAGCAACTCCAGGTGAATGCTCTTGAAAATGCAAATGTATCATTTTGTACACGGGAGCATTTTGGTCGACCTTTATCTGATGAAACGGAATTTTTTATACGGTTTGCTTATTCCGGTATTACAGTAGATGATATCAATGAAGGAATGGCAAAGTTGAAAACCTGTTTTGAAACCTCATGAAGCGAACACCATTATACACGAAACATGTAGAACTTGGTGCAAAACTGGTTGATTTTGCAGGTTATCAAATGCCGATTCAATATACTGGTATCATCCAAGAACACAATGCGGTGCGACATTCTGCTGGATTATTTGACGTGAGCCATATGGGTGAATTCATCATTACTGGAGACGGGGCGGAAGTATTTTTGGATTATATTACTATAAATGATGTGGTTTCGGTCCAGCCTTGGCAAGCTCAATATTCCGCCATGTGCTATGAGGACGGGGGAATCATCGATGATTTGCTCATATATCGCTATCCGGATCATTTTATGTTAGTGGTAAATGCTTCTAATAGAGAAAAGGATCTGGATTGGTTCATGGCCCATAAGCCGGAGAACGTGGATATATTGGATATAAGTGATCAAACAGGATTGATTGCTTTCCAGGGGCCGAAATCACGATCTATCCTTCAAAATGTTTTTGATATTAATTTAAATAAAATTGATTTCTATTGGTTCGACGTAGCCAAAATCAACGAGAATTCAGCCACTATAGCCCGAACAGGCTATACGGGAGAGTTGGGCTTTGAGATCTATGCGGACCATGACAATATAGTAAAGATATGGGATGCAATTATGAAAGCGGGTGGCGATGCTGTAGAACCAACCGGTCTTGGTTGCCGGGATACCCTGAGAATGGAAATGAAATATTGCCTTTATGGTAATGATATTGATGCTTCCACCAATCCCATTGAAGCTGGTCTGGGTTGGATTACCAAACTCGATAAAGATAATTTTATTGGTAAAGAAGCTTTGGTTGATGCGAAGGCAAACACAACCAGAAAGTTAATCTGCATTGAAATGATTGATCGCGGCATTCCAAGAAAAGGATATACAATTGTTAACAATGGAGAAGTAGTCGGAGGAGTAACAAGTGGGACCCAATCGCCCTCCTTAAATCAAGGGATTGGTTTGGCTTATGTAGCCAAAGGTTTTGCAAAAACTGGAACTAAACTTAAAATGAAAGTCCGCGATAAATTATTAAATTGCAAGGTGGTTAAATCTCCTTTTTATAAGGAAATTACTGTAAATAGTTAAAGTAATGCTTTATGATAAAACCATTTTGGTTATTGGCGATGCCGGATTCATTGGCTCCCATTTACTTGACCAGTTTTTGGTTGGTATAATACACATGATAAAATCGTCCGAATAATTATATTCATGAAAGAAAGACGTTTAGAAATTTTAGGAATCTTGTCCGTTGCGATTTCACTTTTAGTGTTTGTTAGTTTATTGGGCTATAATCCAAACGAGGATCCAGGGATTTCCCCAAATGTTCGTTTGGAAAACCCCATGGGAATTCTGGGCGTCTGGATCGCTTATTTTTTAATTAAACTGACGTTCGGATACAGTTCATTTATCTTGCCATTATTAGCTATCTCTTGGGGGATTTGGTTTTTCACCCATAAAGAATTTGAAGCCATCAGTCGTCTATCTGGATATCTTGTTGGTGTCGTTATACTTTCATCAATCACGTTGGGTGCAGCGCAAATCTTTCGGTATGGAATTGAGGATATAACCTATCGATTCAGTGGAATGATCGGTGGTCTCATTTCAGGTATGATTTATGATTTTGTAGGTGCTACTGGAATTGTTATTGTACTGCTGGCATTTTGGTTGGTACTCATCCGCGGGTATTTTGGCTTTAGTTATTATAAACCAATCCGATCCTTATTAGATCAGTATAAGAAAAAACAAGAAGAAAGATCCCTGGTTACCGAACAGAAATCCGTAGAAGATGAAAAGCATCGACATACACAAAATCTGATTAAAAAAATTGATTGGCGGCGTAAAAAAGAAGAAGATTTTATCGAGCAGAAAGACGAATTATCAGATGTCTCTTTAGAAGCAATAGAAGAAGAAAATGAGCAGGAATCTGACCCTAAGGAGGAAGAATTGGCAGAACAATCTTTTGAAGCGATTACCATCGATAACGATGATTCTTCTAAAAAAGAAATACCAAAAGAGCCTGAAGCACAGTCTGTTAATCTCAATTCAGATGAATCGGTTGAAGGTGATATGGAGGTAGGGGAAATTGTAGAAGAAACCGAAGTTGATCTTGATAAAGTTCAAGAACGCCAAGCGCCAAAGAAAGCTTATCAGCTTCCTTCGGCAGATATATTAGCAAATCCTGTCAATATTCAGGGTGGTATGAGCCGTGATGAATTGGTGGATCGCGCCAATTTTCTCCAACAATCACTGGAAACATTTGGTGTGATGGGTAAGGTGGTAAATGTAAGCCCCGGGCCTGTAATTACTCTATTTGAAGTCGAACCAGCGGAAGGTGTTCGTGTAAACAAATTTGTGGCATTATCTGATGACCTTGCCCGCGTCATGGAGGCGAGCCGTGTTCGTGTTATTGCGCCTATTCCTGGTAAATCATCCGTGGGAATTGAAATACCCAATCGGAACCCAGATATGGTCTATTTCAAATCTGTTATTAATTCCGAAAAATTTGCTTCTTCAAAATCAAAGTTGACCCTTGCACTGGGGAAAACGACCAGTGGTGAAATCGCCACATTGGATTTAACCCAAATGCCACACTTGTTAATCGCCGGTACTACAGGTTCAGGGAAGTCAGTATGTATTAATACAATCCTTGCTAGCATGCTGTATCAAGCTACGCCAGATGAAGTAAAATTTGTTATTATCGATCCGAAAAAGGTTGAAATGGCTGTTTATCGTGAATTAGCTGACTATCATCTCCTTAAAATTGAAGATATCAATGAACCAATTGTAACCACACCTGAGAATGCCGTATTAGCTCTCCGTGCGGTGGAAAAAGAAATGGGTCGCCGATATGATATATTGGCGGATGCGGTTGTGCGTAATATAAGTGAGTATAACAGTAAAATGATAGAAAAGAGTGAAAATGTGATGCCCTTTATTGTTGTCCTAATAGATGAATTGGCCGACCTTATGATGCTTAATGCGAAAGAAGTTGAGGCACCCATCGCCCGTTTGGCTCAATTGGCCCGTGCTGTGGGTATTCACCTTGTGGTTGCAACGCAGCGCCCTTCGGTAGACGTAATTACGGGTGTAATTAAAGCAAACTTCCCCTCTCGAATTGCGTTTCAGGTGGCAACAAAAATAGATTCAAGGGTGATTATTGATACTTCAGGTGCAGAGAAACTTATTGGCCGTGGCGATCTGCTTTATCTTGGTCATGGTTCCTCTGAACTCTCTCGTCTTCACAATGCATTTTTAAGTTTAGAAGAAATTGAGGCGCTCATGGGCCATATTGCTACTCAACCTAAAGCAGAAGATTTGGTTATAGCTAGTCCTAGGGAAACGATGGGTGCGGGCGGGCTTGTAACAGGCGATGACATCGGTTATGATGAATTATTCAATGAAGCCGTGAAATTGGTCGTGATCCATCAGCAGGGGTCCATTTCACTAATTCAGCGTCGTTTAAAGGTAGGATATTCCCGGGCTGCTCGGCTAATCGATGAAATGGAACAAGCAGGCATTGTAGGTGCCTTTACAGGCAGTAAAGCCCGCGAAGTTCTTGTAGATGAAGCCTTCCTTGAAACCTTAGAATAATCTTTTATGAAAAACGTTCTATGGCTTTTATCAATGCTGTCAGCAGGGATTATGACTCAAACAAATCCTTGGAAAGAAAAATTTATAGCAGCCATGAATGATCCCAAAGGTGTGTCAATTTCGGTCGAAATCCAACAGAAACAATTTGAAACTAACTCTATCCAGAGCGGTACAATTGAAATATTTACGGACAACCATTATCTGTTAGATACAGCTACAGAAACTGTCCATATAGCAGGAGATACAATTCAAACTTGGAATAAAGTTACAAATCAACTCATTATTGATCAGGCGATAGAAGGGGATATCAGTATATTTAATCTCATCACAGGTGACTTTAAAAATGTTGTTTTTGGTCCACCCATAGTTGGAGAAACCCTAGTTGCAATGGATTATGATATTCCGATAATGGGATACTCCGGAAAAATGACAATACTGAAAAATGGTCAGCCTAAAAATATAAAAATTAAGTATGGGCCTAACCAGAGTGTTGATTTGAAAATTAACAGCTATACAAAAGGGAAATTAGTGTTATATCATACATTCAGCCCAAGAGCGGTGGAGGTAATTGATCTTCGTGAATAAGTGGCTCAAATTGATTCTCAGTATTGGCATAAGCGGAGTAGGATTGTATTATGCTTTTGGGCAGGTGGATTATGATGAATTATGGTTTCATTTAAAATCTGTGGATTTGTTGTGGATGGCAATTGCAACGGTTTTGTTAATTTTTTCTGTAGCGATTCGCGCTGAAAGATGGCAGTTACTTTTAGAACCAATTGATAATATTCGATTTCATCCACTTTTTGCGGCAACAATGATCGGATATTTTGGCAATGTTGTTTTACCCTTTCGATTGGGTGAGCTATTACGTGCATATACAATTTCATCCCGTAAAAGTGTAAAAACATCAGCTGCGTTTGGAACTGTTTTATTAGATAGAACTGTGGATATGCTGGGCATGGTAGGAACGATTTTGGTATTTGGTTGGTTTTTTCCATTTGATTCTGGCGGCCGAAAAATAATGTTGTTTATCGTATTAACTACAATTTTGGGATTTGGATTTATCCTTGCTTTGGGGAGGGCTCAATCTCATTTAATGGAGCGCATTGAAAATTGGTCTATTTTCGAAAAAGCATTCGCCCATCGTATCTTAACCATTATAAACAGTTTAGTAGATGGATTAACATCGATTAGAAGTACGAAGCATGTGGGACAAATCGTTATGCACACAATTTTTATGTGGGTGGTTTATTTTAGCTCTACCTATGCTGTAATTATTGCAACAGGAATAAACCTTTCATGGATTGAAGTTGGTGTTGTTCTAATCGCAACTTCATTGGCTATAGCTGTACCAGCTGCACCCAGTGCGGTGGGTACTTATCATGCCGCTGCTGTTTATGCTTTGACCGTATATTTTTCCGTAGAGAGGGTAGAAGCCCAGGCTTTTGCGGTACTTTTGCATGCAGTTGGGTCTATACCTCTTGCTATTATTGGATTTATTTATTTTTTACGGAGTTCTGTGCATATTAAAGACATTTCCGGTCAACATATTATCGAATGAAAAAGTATGACACTATATTTCTTGATAGGGACGGAACCTTGAACCCTGATCCAGGATATATTAATGCTTTAGATCAGTTTGCATTTTACGATTTTACACTGCAGGCGTTAAAAAATCTAAGCGAAGATGGAAATCGCTTTTGTATTGTTACCAATCAATCCGGTATTGGTCGTGGCAAAATCAAAATAGATCATTTGAGTGAGATCCATAATTATATATTGAATCAATTTTATGAAAACGGAATAGAATTACTAGGTATTTATTATTGCCCTGATCATCCGGACCAAGCTACCCAATTTAGAAAACCGGGTACGAAAATGTTTAATCAAGCATCGGAAGATCACCAGATTGATTTACAGCGGAGTATTATGATTGGTGATGCTTTATCCGATTTAGAAGCAGGCGTAAATTTAAGAATGGATACCATGTTGGTATTAACCGGAAGGGGAAAAGATACCCAACAAAATTTAGGATCAATTTCACCAACCTATATTATGCAGGACTTGATGGATGGTGCAAACAAACTAATAGGTATTAGATGAAAATTGGTGTTTTACTCGGGGGAAATTCTGCTGAAAGGGAAGTGTCGCTTGCTTCTGGGAAAGCCATATCGGCCGCCTGTAAAGAGCTGGGCCATAACGTTTTAGATCTTGATCCAGAATTCGATGTGAGATTACTGGTTTCTGATCTATTAACAGTGGACTTGGTATTTAATGGCCTCCATGGCGGTGATGGCGAGAATGGAGTTATCCCGGGTTTTCTCCAAAGTTTAGGTGTGAAATACACTGGTTCAAAGACTGAAGCTTCTGCCATTTGCATGGATAAGCGTATAAGTAAAGCTTTAGTTCATCGGAAAGATTTGTTAACGCCCAACTGGGTTTCCTTAGCTAATAATGATCCATTACCCTCAGTTGGTGATATGGTATTTCCTGTTGTAATAAAACCGAATGACCAGGGTAGTACAATTGGATTGACTGTAGTAAAAGATGAATCTGAATTAGATGACGCTATTGAGTTAGCACGCAAATTTGCAAATGTAGTGCTCATCGAAGAATTTATTGTTGGTAAAGAGATTACAGTTACGGTGATTGGGGATAAGGCTTATCCAATTGTTGAGATCGTTCCCTCTCACGGCCTGTATGATTATGAATGTAAATATAATCAGGGAATGACAGAGTATTTTTGTCCCGCAAATATAGATAAAGATTTGACAAAAGCCATTCAGGAATCCGCACTTAAGATTCATAAATTGCTTGGGTGTCGTCACTATTCAAGAGCGGATTTCCGTTTGGATGAAAATGGAAAGGCTTGGTTTTTGGAACTGAATACATTGCCTGGGATGACGGAAACCAGTTTAGTACCCAAGGCTGCAAAAGCAAGTGGGTTAAGCTTCCCTGAATTAATTCAAACCATAATCAATGAAGCGTTAAAAAATTAATGAATAAACAGTGGATAGCCGTCCGGTCTAAACCTAGGGCTGAAAAAGTAGCATTTGAACAATTGGTAAAAAAAAGTATTGAAACCTATTTACCTTTGGTAAAAAAACGTCGGAAATGGTCTGACCGGAAAAAATGGGTGGAACTGCCTCTTTTTTCTAGTTATTTGTTTGCTAAAATAGAATTAAAAGAATCAATATATGTCCTCCAGACTCACGGTGTGAGTACTATAGTACGCTTTAATGGAAATATAGCTGTTATTGGTAATGAAGTTATCGATGCAATCCGCATGGCTTTAGAGGGTGGATATGAGTTAGAGCCAACGGAATATTTTACGGTAGGTGATGATGTGGAAGTAATCGAAGGTCCAATGAAAGGTGCACAAGGAATTGTTTCTCGGTTAAAAGGCAAAGATCGCCTTATCATTAAAATTGATGCTTTGCAGCAGGCTATTGCTATTCATATTGACACTAAATTTCTCCAATCAGTGGGAAGGAAACGTGCTCCGCTTTTATAATTCTTTAACGCAAAAAAAAGAAAAATTTGTACCCAACGAAGAAGGGAAGGTCAAACTTTATACATGCGGACCCACTGTATATGACACGGCCCATATTGGAAATTTCCGCACCTTTCTTTTTGAAGATTTTCTAAAACGAGTTTTAATAGCACTTGGTTTTGAGGTTTTCCATATCATGAATATTACTGATGTGGATGATAAAACAATTCAAAAGGCTCGAGATAAACAAAAGTCTCTTTCAAAAATTACAGATCATTATACAAAGATATTCAAGCGTGATTCAGCTGAATTGAAAATTATTCCTGCAGATGTTTATCCTGCTGCTACAAAGCATATTCGGGGTATGATTAACATGATCCAGAAGTTGATGGATAAGGGGCATGCGTATAAGACTGACGATGGATCAGTATTTTTCTCTATTGAATCATTTAAGGGTTATGGGTCACTTACCAATATTAATGTGTCTAAAATGCGTCAATCTAAAAGGGTTGAGTCGGATGAATATAGTCTTGATAATCCTCGAGATTTTGCCCTTTGGAAAGCTCATAAAGAAGAAGATATTGATGTATTTTGGGATTCTCCATGGGGAAGAGGACGGCCAGGGTGGCATATAGAATGTTCAGCAATGTCAATTGAATATTTGGGAAATCATTTTGACATTCATTGTGGCGGTGTTGATAATAAATTTCCCCACCATGAAAATGAAATTGCCCAATCCGTTTGCGCTTTAGGTACACCTTTTGTCAATTATTGGCTACATGCAGAATATTTATTGGTGAATGGGGGGAAAATGAGTAAATCACTTGGGAATTATTATTGTTTATCAGATTTGTATGAGAAAGGTTTTACAACTGAAGAAATCCGATATATCCTATTAAGTACACATTATCGAACAAAAGTAGATTTTAGATTAGACAAACAACACGAAGCTAAAAAGGTTATCCAAAGGATTCAGGAATTGAAATCCCGTTTGGAAAGTATCAGTTCAAGTGTCAGCACAGGATTTCCAGATGAAACCAATTCTTTTAATTTAGCTCTGGAAAATGATCTTGATTCACCTAAAGCGATGTCTGTGTTCTTTGATTGGATACGGAAAACTAATATCAAGGTGGATAAGAATAAATTGATTGCTAAAAAGGCCGCAGAAGGATTGAATTTTATTGCTTATTTTGATTCAATTTATGGATTATTACCTAAAAAAGAATCTATTCCCCAGGATATTCTTGATTTAGTTGCAGAAAGGGAGGAAGCTCGCCGAAATGGCGAGTGGGAAAAATCTGATCGTTTACGGAATTTAATTGCTTCCGAAGGATGGTTAGTGAAAGATACGCCTTCTGGTTCAAAATTATCTGTAAAATAGGAGTTATTTTCCTCGCATTTTTGTCTATAAAACTAATTGTCATTAAAAAAAATATAAACTAATTTTCAAGGCTTTTTTCCGCTGTCGCAGGGTTCAGTGCGTGCAATAAGTGTGCCATGTGTGTTGATAATCGATAATAAAACGATCCGAATAAAGGGTCGAATCCGGTTGCCTTAACTAAGATTGAATTACGACTTGCCGGTGTAGCTCAGTTGGTAGAGCAGCTGATTTGTAATCAGCAGGTCGGGGGTTCGAATCCCTTCGCCGGCTCATTTTTGTATTTTGTGGTGAGTAAGTAAAATAAATCAATAAAAATTGAGCTAAAAGGGGAGATGGCCGAGTGGTT
>Ga0209445_1000038_pt1 | contig 65683 bp, 60 predicted proteins | sample MarorgKNORR_S2LV_4_FD_188223 | JGI IMG/M metagenome (GOLD analysis project Ga0209445, IMG submission 188223) | Marine microbial communities from the Southern Atlantic Ocean, analyzing organic carbon cycling - NADW_A/KNORR_S2/LV (SPAdes) (version 2) | ecosystem: Environmental > Aquatic > Marine >... | reverse complement strand
TCCGACCACACAGCGCCTGGGGCGCGGTCTACCCCCCCGCCCCGCGGAGGCGGTCAAACCATCGTCTTGGTTCCTTAGAATGCCCCAGCTCCAGGGACCGCCGATGGCTCAACGGCTAACCTAGGGAGTGGGGTACCACACTTGGGAGCACGTCAGCGCTCCTAAGCCACTACCTGTTCTTGTACAGCAGTAGGAAGAGCAAAATGGCGATGAGCCCGGCAAGCCCGTTGTCGCCGAATTGGCCGACGAGCCTACCGATATTTTCGCTGATCTCGCTCGATGCCGGAAAGAGGACATCGACGACCAGCAGTGCGACGATGAGTTTAAGCCCAAGGTCGGTGATGGTGCCCACAAGGCCGCCAATCGTATCGAACGTTCCTTTTATACTAGCCACAGACAGTTCCCCCTTTGTTTACCGGTGCTCCATAGGAGATGGAGGTGACGCTAGTCGGTAATAATGGCGACAACGACGATGAAGGCGACGAGTCCGGCGATTCCTTCGTCAACGAAGCTGTTGACCACCCCAGCTACGTTGGCAACGATGTCGGTTGTCCCCGGAGCCAAAACGTCGACGACCAGGGCAAGAAGCACTAGCGAAATTCCGAGCTTGACGAGTGCGCCCACAACGTTGCTGAGGGTCGCGGAGATGGAGTCGAGGTTCATAGATGAACTCCTTGTTGGTTCTTGGGGTGGCGGTGGTCCTGATTCGTATGACGGTGACGGTGGTCCTGATCCGTATGACGGTGGAGGCGGATCTGATCCAAATGGCGATTCGTTCATCGTGCTTTCCTCCAAGCTGCCCCTGAGGAAGGTGATTCGTTCACCATGCCTGCCCCCAAGGTGCGCTGAACTTCACAGAATCGCAACTCAGCTGGTGGCGAACCAGAGGCGGGCTCCCTTCCGCTCCGGAGGCGTTGAGATCATCGCCCTGGTTCCTTAGAATGCCTCAGCCCCAGGGACCCCCGAGGGGTGCAGGTCTAACATAGGAAGTGGTACCGCACCTGGGGGCACGTCACTCCACTTCAGGAAGTCTCGGCGCGCGGGGTCGACACTGGCGTGTCGATCGGTGGAATCTGTCGCCATAGGCGTTGACTGGCTCCCAAAGGCCCGCGCCGCGCTTATGAAGCTCGCGCAGCGCTGGTAGCTCTACAAACGCACAGCATCATACTTCGATTCGCCCACATGGGCGTCAAGCGGGGTCTAGAGGCAGTGTCGCGGTGGTCGGCCGTCGGCCACATGAAGATAGTCTCGAGGGGCACCGGGCTTTCGCAGAGATGTTGCGCGGGGTGGCTCCCGGCTGGGCGTCCGTATACCATCGCGTTCAGGTCGGCCTCGAATGAGGGCCTGTTCAGGGGGCCACATGAATCCGCTGGAGAATCGGAGGGCGCTGTGTCAAAGAGCCAGGATCGTGATCTCGGGATGCACCGCGGTATCACCCGACGCGACTTCGTCAATGGCATGGGGGTCGCCGTCACGGGCGCACTCATCACACCTGACTGGCTGTCTGCGTTCGGGAGCCCCGATGGGTACAGGCCGCAGGAGTACTATCCACCGGCCCAAACTGGAATGCGCGGAAGTCACGCCGGTTCGTTCGAGGTCGCGCACGCGCTCCGTGATGGGGGCGCCTGGGCCGATGTCGCCGACACCCGTGAGCACTACGACTGCGTGGTGGTCGGAGGGGGGCTGAGTGGGCTCTCAGCGGCCTACTTCTTCCTGACGTCGGCTGGCCGGGGCGCACGTGTGCTCGTGCTCGACAACCACGACGATTTCGGCGGCCACGCCAAGCGCAACGAGATGACCTACCGAGGCCGCACGCTGATGCTGAACGGCGGCACGTCGTACATCGAGTCCGTGGGGCAATACAGTACCGTCTCCAGGACGATGCTCGCCGCAATCGGTATCGACATAGCAAGTGCGACGGCCACCAGCAACGCAGGCATGGGATTCTACCGCTCGCTGGGCCTTGGCAACGCCACGTTCTTCGCGAAAGAGGTGTTCGGCGAGGATCGGCTCGTAATGGGACGAGGGGGATCGGGGAGCCGCGGATGGGCCGATTGGCTCGCGCAGACCCCGCTCTCTGAAGACGTACGCGGGGACATCGCGCGGCTCTACGATGACGCTGCGAACCCAGACTACATGTCCGGACTGTCCGATGTGGACAAGAAGGAGCGGCTAGCGCGGATCAGCTATCGGGACTTCCTGCTCGATCTGGCCAAGGTGCACCCCGATGTGATCGCGTTCTTCGATGACCGCCCGAAGGGCAGCTTCTGCGTAGGTATCGACGGCTATCCGGCACTCTATGGATGGGCCCAGGGCTACCCCGGCTTTCAGGGGATGAACCTCGAGCCCCTGCCGCGCGTGAGCCCGCTCACCCACATCGGGGGCGGACAACACGGTCGCGAAAGCGAGTGGAACCACGGAGACGACCTCTACTTTCCGGACGGGAACGCGACGGTGGCGCGACTCCTGGTTCGCGCCATGATTCCCGACGCGCTTCCCGGGCATTCGCTGGACGACTCTATAACCTCGCGGCTCGCGTACGACCGGATCGACCGCGATGGCTCCGACGCTCGAGTTCGGCTCAACAGCACGGTCGTATCAGTCCGGCACCTGGGCGACCCAGAGGCGGCCCGGGAGGTCGAGATCACCTACGTGCGCGATGGCAGGGCCGAGAAAGTGCGGGCGGATCATTGTGTGATGGCCTGTTACAACGGGGTCATCCCGCACCTCGTCCCCGAGATGTCCGATGAGCAGAGCGCGGCGCTCATGTATGGCGTCAAGATGCCGATCGTCTACACGAACGTGCTGCTCCGCAATTGGACGGCCTTCACCAACTTGGGCATCTCGAGGGCGACCTCCCCGGGCATGTACCACACCGGAGTCAATCTGGGCCGGTCCGTGCAATTCGGTGACTACCAGCCCTCCACGTCGCCTGACGACCCGATGATTCTGCACATGACCAGGGTGCCTTGCGCTCCGGGACACCCGAAGAAGGAGCAGCATCGCATGGGGCGGCAGGATCTGCTGGACGCGAGCTTCGAGACCTTCGAGCGCAACATCCGGGACCAGCTCGGTCGAACCTTGGAGGGTGGAGGCTTCGACCCGGCCCGGGACATCGAAGCGATCACGGTCAATCGCTGGCCGCACGGCTACGCGTATAGCTACGACACCTTGAACGATCCGATCGAGTGGGCGCTGTTCGCCCCCGATGATCGGCCCTGCGTAGTCGGGAGCCGGCGATTCGGTCGGATTTCCATCGCCAACTCCGACGCCGCAGCCTCGACGCACACGGACTCCGCCATCGACGAGGCACACCGAGCGGTCCGCGAGCAACTCGTTGTTCGAAGCCGCGCCCGCCACACGAACTCCGGTAGCGACCTGATACCATCGAGATAAGGCCGTGAGCGCGACGGTTCCAAGCGAAGCGCGCGTTGTCATCATCGGGGGGGGAGTGGCGGGCTGCAGCCTGCTCTATCACCTGACGCGCATGGGTTGGAACGATGTCGTCCTGGTGGAGAAGGACGAGCTCACGAGCGGCTCGACCTGGCACGCTGCCGGACTCTGCACGCAGTTCATCCCCAGCTACAACTTGATGAAGCTGCTCCAGTACAGCCTCGACCTGTACGGGTCCCTGGAGGCCGAGACCGGCCGGACGGTCGACTTCCACCGCTGCGGGAGTGTGCGCCTCGCGGAATCTCAGGATCGCCTCGATGACTTTCACTACCGGAAGAGCATCGCCGACTTGCTGGGGGTTCCCTTCGAGATCGTATCTCCGGAGCGAGCTCTAGAGCTATTTCCGCTGCTCGATCTGGATGGGGTCGTCGGCGCAGCCTACCTCCCGACAGATGGGCACGTCGATCCTAGCGACGTGACTCAAGCGCTTGCGAAGGGAGCTCGCGCCAGGGGGGCGAAGATCCTCGTGCACACGACCGTGACCGCGATCGAGCGATCCAGCAGCGGTTGGGTGGTCACCACCTCGAAGGGGGAGATCCGCGCCGAAATCGTCGTCAACGCCGCTGGTCAGTGGGCGAGGCAAATCGGCCGCATGGTCGGGGTCGAGCTCCCGATCGTGCCGCTCGAGCACCAGTTCTTGGTCACGGAGGAAGTCGAAGAACTCAGCTCACTCGAGCTGGAGCTGCCGGTCCTTCGGGACGCATCGGCCTCCTTCTACGTTCGCGAGGAGGGAGGCGGGCTGCTCGTCGGCCCTTTCGAACGCAATCCGAAACCGTGGGCGCTGGAGGGGATCCCCGAGGACTTCCACAGTAGTCTGCTCCCGCCCGACCTCGATCGGCTCGAATCAGTGCTCGCGGCTGCCGCTCGCCGCGTACCCGCCTTCGCGAACGTGGGCATCAAGAGCATCATCAACGGGCCCGACGGCTATACGCCTGATGGCAAATGTCTGATGGGGCCGGTACCCGGTCTCCAGGACTTCCACGTCCTGGCCGGCTTCAGCATTTTCGGCATCGTCTTCGGTGGCGGCGCGGGGAAGTACGCCGCGGAATGGATTGTGCATGGGCAGCCCAGTGACAACATGTGGGAGCTGGATGCGCGTCGCTTCGGCGACTACGCCAGCTCGGTCGAGTACGTGGCGGAACGCGCCTGCGAAGTGTATGAACGCGAGTACGCCATCCATTATCCCGAAGAGGAGCTCCCCGCCGGGCGGCCGCTGAAGACGAGCCCGCTCCATGATCGACTGCTCGCCACGGGAGCCGTGTTCGGCGCCCGATTCGCGTGGGAGCGCCCGCTGTGGTTCTGCCACGAAGGCCCGGCACGAGACGAGTACTCCTTCCATCGCGGAAACTGGCACGCTGCTGTCGGGAAGGAGTGCTCCGCGGTTCGCTCGTCTGTCGGCGTGCTCGATCAAACGAGTTTTGCCAAGTATGAAGTCGCGGGGCCGGGCGCAGAGGGGTTTCTCGACCGTCTCTGCGCAAACGCACTTCCGCGCTCGGTCGGCCGAATGTCGCTAACGCAGATGTGCACGCCGAAGGGCGGCATCGAGTGCGACGTGACCGTGACCAGACTCGCGGACGAGCACTTTTATGTGGTGTCCGCCGCCGCGACAGAGTGCCACGACTTCGAATGGCTCGCGCGCCACCTGCCGCAGGACGACAGCGTCGAACTCGCCAACGTCACGGACCGGGATGGGGTACTCACACTCGCAGGTCCGCGCTCGCGCGACGTGCTCCAGGCGATTACCGACACCGACTGCTCGCGAAGCGCCTTCCCTTTCTTCCGCTGCCGCGAGCTGCGTGCAGGTACGGCGCCCGTGCGGGTGCTCCGAGTCTCCTACGTCGGCGAGCTCGGCTACGAGCTTCACCATGCCAGCGAGCATCAGACGTATCTATACGATCTCTTGATGGAAGCCGGCCGGCAGTACGGGATCATCGACTTCGGCTACCGAGCACTCGACTCCATGCGGCTGGAGAAGGCCTACCGTCTCTGGGGCTCCGACATGTCGGCCGACTACACCCCTCTCGAGGCTGGGATGGGCCGCTTCGTCAATTTCGACAAGGGCGACTTCATCGGCCGCGACGCACTACTCCGTCAACGCGAGCGCGGGCTAGAGCGTGGGCTCGCCTGCATCGTCGTCGACGCGGACGACGCCGATCCTCATGGCTATGAGCCGATTTCCGCCGGCCGCGAGAGGATCGGCTACGTCGCCTCCGGCGGATACGGGCATACCGTGGAGAAGACGATCGTTCTGGCCTACCTGCCGGTCCGGTATCTCGAGCCCGGCACGGACCTCGTGGTGGAGATCCTGGGCGAGCGCCGGGCGGCGCGGGTCGTGCAGCAGCCGCTCTACGATCCCGACAACCAGCGCCTGCTCAGCTGACGGAGAGCCAGTCCCTTGCCGTGGCGGCATTCTCCAGGCCGGCCCTGTATGCCTCGGTGAATGAGCCGTGATTCGCTCGCGTGATTACGACGCGCCCGACATCGTTTGCGATCACAGGCAGAATTTCGGTCACGTATCCGGGTGATCTGACAACCCACGAGTGGGCTCGCAAAGGCAGCCTGATTTCCACGAGATGATCGATGCTGCCCGGGAAGATCTCTTCGAGTCGCCGCGCCGACCGCTGGCACTGCTCGACAACCCAGTCATCGTCCAGTAGCGACGCCCGGTCCTCCGGTCGGTTCGTCCAATCGCACGTGAGCACCTGCGGAGAATCGGGATCGACGCTCCCGCCGTTGAGAACCCAGTCCGCGGACAAGATGTTGTTAATCGGTCCTTCATTCATCCAGGTGATGAACGCCCCGTCATAGATCCTGCGGTCGTAACACATGTTCATGACCGAGATATCGTTGTAACTCATGTTGCCGATGGCTGCTTTCTGCTCTTCCGGCATATCTGTAACGACGTACGCTGCTATGTGTTTTTGGCCGCCCCAGATACATGTCTTGCATCGTATCGTATGCAGCTTGTTCGCCTGCAAATACGTGACGTCGACGTTCCTGCCGTCGACGGTGTTGGCCACTGCCACCACGAACGCCCCCGTTCTAATTCGGTTCGCACCGTGAGCTCGGACACCAGCGGCCAGTGCCTCCGCCATCGGCGCCAGTCCGCCTGGAAACGCCCCATAGCCTTCGTAGTCGCCCAGGCCTGCCATCGAAAGTCCTGCGAGCGCAGACATGTTTCTGGGATAACCGCCGGTCTCGGTGGGGCAATATGAGTCACACCACTGGATCACTTCCTCGGCAAACCGGTTGTCGTTGAGCCACTGCTCGAAGCTCAGCTTCTCGAGTGCCAGGACTTCCTCACGCACCGACCGATGGGAAATCGGGTCACCGCGGAAAAGAGAGGACCGCCCCTCACCCAATCGGCTCTCCGCTTCTTCGCACGCATCCCGGAACCGGTAGAATTCGGCCCGCGTGGCTTCGTCAAAGGGAAGTTCGTCGAATCCAGTTTGATAAAAGTCTGGAATGACCTTGTTGCCAACGATGTAGCCGACATTGCTGCTGGGAAGCGGTGTTGGTGCAATGCCGAATTCTGCATCGATGAAGTCCGCCAGTCGGGAACCTGTGCCCGTATACGCCGCACCTTCCGTGAAGTCGATGCCCCGCCACTTCGAGCGCTGGGCGTTGCCACCGCTTCTCGGCTCCTTCTCCAAACACACCAGTTCTGCATCTGGAAGGTGGTATGCGGCCACCAGAGCATTCGGCCCGGCGCCGACAATGACGACGTCTTTGTACTCTGTCGGAGATGGAAGCTGGAATTCGTGACCGTCCCGGAGCAGGTGCGCCGGTCCCCTGACGATGTGTCGACGATTGGTGCGAACAGCCGCCTGCCGCGTCGGTGCTTGCGAATAGGCTCTTTCAAACGGCAGGCCTACCGCGGCAGCGCCGGCACCGCCCATGATCACAGTTCGAACAAACTTTCTTCGCTTCATTAATATCTCGCTTTTGCGGCTCTCTAGCGCTGCGTTCAGGGAGGTGACCGGGTCGCCCAGGCGCTCAAGGTGCGCCGCATACCAGTGGAGCGCGAGCGCCGTCGCGGAGCACCTTCCATTTGACGGTCACATCTTGATAATCAAGTGGTGTGTGCCGAACGTCGATCTCGTCCTCTTCGAGAAAAGGCTATGGACCAAGGCAATACCGACGTCATCCAGGGCACCCTCGACCTGCTGATCCTGAAGACCCTCAGCCTGTCGCCGTTACATGGGTACGGGATCGCTAAAAGAATCGAGCAAGTCTCTCAGGGTGTGTTCAAGGTGAACCCCGGCTCGTTACTCACCTGCCTAAAGCGATTGGAACGAGGGGGGTGGCTGGATTCTGAGTGGAGACAGACCGAGAATTCTCGCCGCGCGAAGTACTACATGCTGACTCGAGCGGGCCTCCGACACTTGGAGGCCGAGACCGGGCAGTGGCAGTGGCGATCCGTTGCCATGGGGCGCTTGCTCGGGGCGGAGGGATAGCAAGATCCTAACATTCGCGCTGGTCTCGTTTCAGGGGGTCACGTCACCATTCTCGGCCTGGGTGATCGCGGTCCCGATCCTCGGCCTGGGTGCTCCGTGAGCTCCGGTGGTGGCCGTGATGGCGGGAATGCCGAGCGGCGCGATGGTCTATCTGTTCGGTGCCCGCTACGAGACGGCATCTGATGTGGCGGTCGGGACCGTGGTGGTCGCCTCGGCCGCATCTGTGGTGACGCTGTCGATCCTCCTCGTACTCATGGGTGCGTGAGCCACGATCTCTGGCGCCTCACGCTCTGGGATGTCAGGATGCCCTCTCAGCGATGACTCAAGCTTAGATGTCCTTCGATGACCGACACCCTGCTGGCGACCCTGGAGATCATCGATGCGCGTCCACGGGGGCCGTGGACGATGGCCTTCCTGGCCGGGGTCGCCGTCTTCTTCACCCTGACCTCGGGTGTCTTCCAGCTCACCGGTGTCTGCTACATCTGGCGGAGCACCTTGGGGCGCTTGGCCGCGAGCGGGGACCGGGCCGAGCGACAGCAGATGACGCCCTTTCAGGCGGCGGCTACGTCACTGGCTGGGACCGTGGGCATGGGCAACATGGCGGGCGTCGCGGTGAGTGAGGCCATCAAGCAGGGTATGGCTCTCCGTCGGTCGACGCCCTCATCGTGTCGGGGGCCATCGCCACGTCTTGTTTGTCGACGCAGATCGGCTCCTACGTGTAGTTCGAGACGAGCTTTGTCTCACTTGTGAGTGAGCGTCCCTTCAGGATTCTACGGTGGGTCTATTTCCTGCCCGGCATCGCTATGGCGGGGGTCGCTGATGTGGACCGCATGTGGTTGGTCGCTAACATTGCCGTGGCGGCTAAGAAATCCAGGGAGGACTGCATATGACAACGAAGGACGACCGTCCGTCGAAGGACCCAACGCCCAACAAGAAGGCCCTGAACAGGCGAGACTTCGTCAAGACGGGCGTCGTTGCCGGGTTGGGTTCCGGGGTCCTGTTGGATTCAGCCGAAGCGCAAGCGCAGGTCCCGGCGAGTGGCACGCAACAAACGGTCTGGCACTATGAGGCAGATGTCGTCATCGCGGGAGGCGGGTGCGCGGGCCTGACCGCAGCCATTCGCGCGGTGGACCTCGGGGCCAGCGTGCTTGTGGTGGATCAGAACTTCGACCTCGGCGGCCGTATGCTGCACAGTGCGGGCCGGATGTCGCTCGGCGGAGGCGACCCGGTTCAGCAGAGAGACATGAGCGGCGAGAGCGACCGAGAGGGGTTCGTCACGGTCGCTCCCATCGAGGAGCCGGAGGAGCTGGATGACGACGTCGAGCTCCTGTTCACGGACCTCACCGACTGGTCGGTCGTCGACCCCAAGGGTCAGGCCCCCTACCGGTACAACGAGCGGGAGTTGGCGCGTGCCTGGGCCGAGAATTGTCCGGCGACTCGGCAGTTCCTGATCGACAACTACGTCCGCTTCTCGAGGGTCGCGGGCACGCACGGCGGCGGAGGGCTGTCGCGCGCGCGCTTGGCGACCTGCTTCCTCATGCTGGGCGACGTGACGGACATCAAAGCCGGAACGATCACCGCGGAGGACGCGGGCGTAGCCGATCGCGAGCGTTCGAGTGCGTTCGCGCCGTTGCGCATGAACAACGCGAGCCGCTCCGTCGGACCCAACGCCGTGGCCAACGGCGCCGCGCTCTCCCGGTGTCTGGAGTTCTCGGCCCGCGAGAAGGGCGTCCAGTTCATCCTGCACCGCCGTTTCGACGAGATCGTTCGCGAGCAGCCTGTTGCGGGCAGGGTTCTGGGGATAAAGGCTCACTATTCCCCACGGCAGCACCCTGAGAGCGGCGAGGTCCTCCAGAGCCTTTGGCAGAACGGCAACATCGACGAGCGGCGGGACACCGTGAACATCAGGGCCCGCAAGGCCGTCATCCTCGCCAGTGGCGGTCACGCGGGAAACCCCGAGGTCCGCAGCATGTTCTACCCGGCCCTGCGCGAGCCCGCTTTCCCGACGAGCGGTCGGGCCCTGCTGGGGTCCGGAGGTCAGGACGGATCAGCGCTCATCGCCGGCCTGAGGATCGGCGCGAACCTGGCGGGCATGCAGCAAAATCTCTCGTATTTCACGACGTTCCACATCTCGACGCGTCTCGGTACCCGCGACGCGTATACCGGCATGATGCCCGGACACCCGACGTTCGGCTTCCGCGGGTCTGCCGGGTTCAGTGTCGGAAGCTCGGGCTTCGAAGAGTTCATCGCCGTGAACCAAGTCGGGAAGCGCTTCTTCAACGAAGTCCGTCTGCCCGCACGGCCCGGTCCGAGCGCGTACCCTGGCGACCGCGGCGCCCCGGGGCGAGGGCTCGATCACACCCCGCTCGATTGGCGCAATTGCCGCAAGGAGTGGGTGAGGGAGATGTACAACTACGACCATGGCGTGCATGCCGCCCTAGCGCTGAACGAGGGGTCGGAGGCCCCCGACTACTACTCGGGCCCGCTCTGGGCCGTTTTCGACCAGGACGCGGTCGATCGCAACGGGTGGGAGCTGCGCTACCCCTACGTGTCGGACAACGGCTACTTCTTCCAGGCCGATACCATCGAGGACTTGGCGGAGCAGATATACGCGGGCCATGAGTTTCAGCGCGTGCCGCTGAAGTACCTGGCCGACACGGTGGGCACCTGGAACGGTTATGTGGAATCGGGTGCCGACCCCGAATTCGAGCGGGAGATGGATGCCCCCATGAATCGCATCGCGACCGGCCCCTTCTATGCGCTCTCGATCATGGTGATCTGGCACGATTCCTACGGCGGTTTGCGGGTCAATGGCCGCCAGCAGGTCGTGGACATGCAGGGCCAAGTGATTCCCGGTCTCTATGCGGGAGGTGAGGCCGTGGGGGGATTCAACAAGCACGGCCTGGGCAAGGGTCACGTGCATGGCTACATCGCGGGGACGCACGCCGTCGAAGAGCCGTCGCTTTGATGTTGAGGCTTGTGGTCGGCGTCCTGGGGCTCGCGTGCCTCATCGCCCCGGCCGCCGTCGCACAACAACAACCCGACACGGTCCTTTTGGAGCGGGGCCAGCGACTCTATCAGGAGAACTGCGCGCTTTGCCATAGGGACTTGGGCGCCGGCGATCCGCCGACGTTTCCGGCCCTGCGTGGCAGTGACCAGCTTCGGGACCCCGTGCGGGTCGTGCGCACGATCCGACAGGGCAGGGACCGCATGCCTCCATTTCCCGGCCTGACCGCCGAGGAACTGTCCGCTTTGGTGAATTACGTTCGCAACGTCTGGGCGGACGGCTCTAGCAATGTGACCACCGAGGAAGTAGCGGCGGTGCTAGGGGGACTCGAGGAAACGCTGCCAATGGGATCGGTCTGGGACGGCGTATTCACCGAGGCACAGGCGAACCGCGGCCAGGCTGCGTACGAGGGTGCTTGTGGCACGTGTCATGGCCACAGATTGAATGGCGCTCCAGACGATCCGGATATGCGCTCGACGCCACCTTTGGCGCGTGCGAGGTTTCTCCGCGTCTGGCAGGGAAGGTCGCTCGCGACCTTATTCGAATTCACGCGGGCGACGATGCCGGAAGACAACCCGGACTCGATGACCGAGCAGGAGTATGTCGATGTCATTGCCTACATGCTCCTCCTCGGCGGGATGCCGGCGGGAGATGCCGAACTTCAGCCCGACGCGCAGAGTCTCGCCCGGGTGGTCATACGAGCGGGGCGATAGCATGAGGGTCGGAAGACGAACATTGCTGATCCTCGCCGCACTGATGCTCTCGCTCGCAACAGCCACGGCGGCCCAGGCGCAGACGGTCCGTGAGTGGCGATATGTGTCGGATCCCGATGGGGAACGCTGCACGGTCGCTGTCCGAGAGGTGCCACTGCGAACGCCTGTGCTGGGGGAGATCCGGGTCAGGATGCGGGCGTCCTCGTTCAACGGCCGGGACCGCTACCGCATCGCCGGCCAGTGCGACGACGTTCAGGTCCCACTCTCCGACGGCGCGGGTGAGGTCACCGCGGTCGGAGAGGGCGTCACGCGCTTCGTGATCGGCGACCGCGTGGTCACGACCTTCTTTGCCGAGGCATGGATCGACGGGGACCAGCCTCCGGGAGCCAATCCGTACCGTCGCGGTGGACCCGGGCCTGGCGTTCTCACGGAGAGCTTTGTCGCCGATGCGGACGGCTTCGTGGCCATCCCCGACTACCTGTCGTACGAGGAGGCCGCCACACTCACGACGGCCGGGCTCACCGCCTTTAACGCGCTGTTCAAGCACGGGGATCTTCAACCCAACGACTACGTGCTTTTGCAGGGCACCGGAGGGGTCTCGAGCTTCGGGCTTCTGTTCGCGGCTGCGGCCGGGGCGCGACCCATCATCACCTCATCCAGCGACGAGAAGCTCGCCCGGGCGGTGGAGCTCGGTGCGGTCGGAACGGTGAACTACCGGCGCAACCCCGAGTGGCACGAAGGGGTGTTGGAGCTCACCGCAGGCCGCGGCGTCAAGCACGTTCTGGAGATCGGAGGCAGGGAAACGCTGCCGCGAGCGATGCAGGCGTTGGACTTTGGCGCCCATGTATCCCTCATCGGGGGCCTCACGGGCTTCAACGGGCAGGTATCGTTCTTCCAGCTCTTCAACAAGAACGCCTCCGTCACCGGATTTCAGGTGGGGTCGCGCGCGGACTTCGAGGCGATGAACCGATTCCTCTCGGGCCACCAGATCCGCCCGATCGTGGACCGTGTGTTCGACTTCGAGGAGGCGGTCGAGGCGTTCGACTTCTTCATGAACGGCGACTTCATGGGCAAGGTGGTCGTTCGGCACTGATTGGCCACCGCCCAAGTGTCGCTTACAACTCGAAGCGCATCCCTTCGCGTGCGAGCGTGAAGCCTCGCCGCGCGATCTCCGCTTGTTGCGGACCGCCGTCGTCCAGGGCAGGGTTCGAATTGTTGATATGCGTGAGCACCACCTCCGCGAGCCTGTCGTCCACGACCGACTGAAACGTGTCCATCGTCTGCAGGATCAGGGGATGCGGCAGATCATCCATGGAGCGTCCCGGCATCTCGTCCATGGACCAGAACGATGCGTCGAGGAGTGCTACATCCACACTGGCCACGGCTTCTGCGGCGTCCTTGTCCCAGAGGTGCCAGCCGTTGATATCCGGTAAGAAGAGCAGCGTGCGGCTCGGGCCGCGAAAAACGAAACCAACCGTGTCGGCGAATTCGTCCCGGTGCGGCACCTTCCAGAGCTGGACTTCGAGGTTGTCGTCGAGTCTGTGCCAGGTGTCGAAGGGGATCGGTGTGGGCACGAGTCGCCCCTGATCCACCAGGAAGCGCCATGGCTGATTGGAACTGATGAACTCCGCCATGCGGGGCGTGCAGAACAGCGGTGTCTCCGCCATCCCGATCCCCTCGTTCCCCAGGACGTCGAGTCCTGAGTAGTGCCCTATGTGCGCATGGGTGAGGAAGATCCCATCAAAGGGGCGTCGCTCCGCGGCGCGCCGACGGAAGCCGTCGTCGTCGATGAGGTCGATCTGGTGGGTGATGTCTGGCGTCGCGTCCACGAGATAGAACCTCTGGGCATCCGGCTCTATCAGCGCGATCGACGAGACGAAGCGGGGCCGGCCCTCGGCCCACAACTCGCGACCGTAGTTGCACCGGTCTGTATAACATCCGATCTGAGGGAAGCCCGCGTCCTGTGCGGTACCGAGCACGAGTGCATGGACCTCGCCGGCCGCAGGAAACGTACGTGCCAGGGCGCTCAGGCTGGAAGCGGGAAACGCCGCGACCGTGGCAAGCCCGGAGACGAACGTTCGACGGTCCATGAGTTGGGTGCTGAAGGGTGATTCCTGCTGACCCGGGAGCCTAGGGGGCGAGCCCGTCATCAGCAAGAAAACCGCGCGGTCGGCGCATCAAGCGACGAGGACGTCGCTGGGCGACCCGGATCGCGATCCGGCGGGCGTGGCGAAACCGGTAGCGTCAGGGGGATGAACCAAAACGGGCCGCACCCTCTCGCAGAGGATGCGGCCCGTCCCAGGTCCTGCCCACGTAGGCTTGATAGCCTACCGGCTGGCGATGTCCGCTGCTTTGGCGCAGCTCTGGCTCCCGTCCTCCCACTCACGCGCGAAGCGACGCGCTCTCTCGTCGGCCGCATGGGCCCGCTCGACCAGCTCCACGGGGATCGGTCCGCCCGCGACGAGCCCGAGCGGTTCGGTCCTCGCGAAGTAAATGCGCGAGTTCATCATTTCGTCGGTGGTCGCCGGACCGTATACCACCTCGGCCGTAGGATCCGGATTGTAAGGATTGGCGGCGGAGTTGTCGTACCACCAGGTCGTGATCATGGATGAGCCGGCCGGGATGAACAGTGGCTCATTCAGCTCATACTGGAACTGCCAGTTGAAGTCGTAGTTCGGTATCGAAAGCAGAGTCTCACGGAACTGCCTGTCGGGACGCTGGAGCTCGATCCTCACGGCCTTGCCTCGGTAGTGCGCGTGAGGACCCATCGACAGGAGGTAGATGTCCTCGTCGAAGTGAGTCGTATTCTGCACCTCGTAGTTCGGGTGCCCGGCCGGGATGACGAAGTCCCTGAACGGCTGGAGTCTGGTCTCGACGACATGATCGAGCCGGTCGCCGTCCTCGTAGAACTGAATCCCCCCCCGGGTGTCGTCGATGATCTCGGTACCCGGGCCGACCTCTTTGTGGTAGTGCATGCTGATACTCATGTACTGATCCGGCACCATCAGGATGCCCCAGCCCTCGGGGAAGACGAAGGGCCCGCGCCCCGGTGTGCCGACGCCGAGAAGGCTCGACACCGTATGGTGCACCTTGGGGCCGGCGTTGATCTCGGTACCGCGAATCCACCTGGGCTCCGTCAGCTCTCCCGAAATCACCCGCTGCGGCACCTGCGGCTGCCAGTCTTGGACCTGCTCGCAAACGAGGAGCGGCTCATCGAATCCGACGACCATGTCGGGCAGGCCCATCAACCACACCCTTCCGTCGGGTGCGACGGTCGGCTCCTGGGTGGCGAGGTCTGCCGGGCTCTCGGCTGTCGTCGCTGGGGAGGGGTCACCCATCTGCGCACCCGTTTCGGCCCAATCGATCAGGATCTGCTTGTCCTCCGGGGGAAGGTAGCGTTCGTCCTTGAACGTACCCTGGTGCTGGATGGCGGCGCCCCAGGGCGGCATGTAGCCGGTGCTCACGACACCGGCGATGGCGGACGACCGCCGTCGCGCATCCTGAAACGTCGTGAGGGCAAAGGGGGCGATCATGCCACCGACGCTGACCGGGTTCTCGGTATGGCAGGTGACGCAGTTCCTTTGCAGCACGCCCTGAACGGCGTCGTAGTACGTCACCGCATCTGGGGCTGCGGAGGTCGCCACGTCCCCGGCGGCTAGTCGATTGCCGCCCTGCGCGGCGGCATCACTCGCAAACAGGCTCGCGAGGACCGCGGCTGCGCCTACCAAGAGAGTCCGAGGGATTCGTCTGAAGTCCATGCCGAGCCTCCAGGAGCTGATCGAGCAACGACGAGATACATACAGAATGGCGGGTCTGCGCCCCGGGGACAATGCGGGCCGAGGCTCGTGAAGAGATGCGGCGGCGCCCAGGGCCGGCCAACGGAGTGGACACGGATCGCCAGGCCATCTACCGTCGATCAATGCAATACAGAGTACTCGGCCGAACGGGCGTGCAGATATCCGCGTTGGCCTTGGGCACGGCGAACTTCGCCGACCCGACCCCCGAGGACGAAGCGAAGCAGATCCTGGAGCGTGCGGTCGACGCCGGAATCAACGTGATCGACACCGGTGACAGCTACGGAAAGGGGGAGGCCGAACGGATCATCGGTCGGGTTCTGAAGGGCAGTGGGCTCCGCAAGCAAGTGCTGCTTACCACCAAGGTCTTTCCACCGACTGGACCCGGACCCAACGACCGTGGCAATTCGAGGCTGCACATCATCCAGGCCTGCGAGGACTCCTTGCAACGGCTGCAGACGGACTACATCGACCTCTACTTCATCCACCGATTCGATCCCGATACCCATCAGGAGGAGACGCTGGCCGCTCTCGACGAGCTGGTCCGCTCCGGCAGGGTGCGCTACGTGGCCTGCTCCACGCACCCCGCTTGGAGGGTGATGGAGGCTCTGGCCATCAGCGATCGCCGAGGGTACGCGCGTTATTGTTGCGAACAGCCTCCTTATAACCTGCTCGATAGGCGCATCGAGAATGAGCTGGTACCGCTCTGCGTCGAGCACGGTCTGGGGCTCATGCCATGGTCGCCAATCGCCCAGGGTGTGCTGACCGGCCGCTACGCGAACGCCACTGTGTTCCCCGAAGGCTCGAGGGCGGCCTACAGAGGTGGCATTTATGCGGAGCGGATCAACCAGCCCGGGATCGATGTGGGCAACCGGTTCGTGGCCCTGGCGAGGGAAGCGGGGATCCCGCCGGCCCAGCTCGCTGTTCTCTGGGTGAAAGACCAGCCAGGCATCACGGCGCCTATCATCGGTCCGCGTACGACAAGCCACCTCGAGGACCTCCTACCCGTGGGCGACATGCGGTTGAGCGACGACGTGCGAGAGGCATGCGACGAGCTGGTCCCGCCGGGCGGCATGGTGGCGAATTTCCATAATTCAGCGGGGTGGGGGGCGAGCAGTCGAAGGCTCGGGGTGGCGGACAGGGGGTAGCTCGCGGATCGAGGATGCTGGTCGAGGCTGCTTTTCCGCGCCCCCGCTGGGCGTATCTTGTGGGCCTACCGGTGGCTCAACCGAGAGTCCGCACTCTCCTCATGGACGACTCCCGATGTTTACCCAGGACCGACTCGAATACCAACCGATCCCGCTCCCTCACCGGCACCACATGTCCGACGAGGAGATGGTCACGGCGGCCCACGACTTCTATTCGTTCATGCAGCGCAGGCACACCGTTCGTGATTACTCCTCACGGGAAGTGCCCCGCGAGATCATCGAACGGTGTATTCTCGCTGCCGGGACTGCACCGAGCGGAGCGAACCATCAGCCCTGGCATTTCGTTGCCATCTCGAACCCGGAGCACAAGCACCGGATTCGGCTCGCGGCTGAGGAGGAGGAAAAGGGCTTCTACGAAGGTGGCGCGAGCGAGGAGTGGCTCCGTGCGCTCGAGCCCGTGGGCACCAACCAGGAGAAACCGCACCTCGACATCGCGCCCTGGCTCATCGTGATCTTCGCGCAACGATACGGACAGTTCGCCGACGGACAGAAATTCAAGAACTACTATGTGCCCGAGAGCGTCGGCATCGCCACGGGTTTCCTGATCGCGGCGCTCCATCACGCTGGCCTGGCATCGCTGACCCATACACCCAACCCGATGAAGTTCCTGAATGGGCTGTGTGATCGCCCCGACTCCGAAAAGCCGGTGATGATCCTGGCCGTGGGTCATCCTTCGGAAGATGCGACTGTACCCAGCGTGGCGAAGATCAAGAAGCCGCTGGACGAGATCCTGTCAGTGCGTGAGTAGAGGAGCCGCGCCCTCGTTCGACCTCTCCCACGAAGAGTTTCAGCGCATGGGCCAGCGAGTCCTGGACTCGATGTGGGAGGCCGTCCGGAGGGGGCAGGAGGATCCGATCCTACCCTCGGCTCGAGGCCACGAGATCCGGGAGCTTTTGGACGCACCTCTCCCACGCGAGGGCATCGCCGTCGACGAGGTGATCAAGTCCTGGGTCGACACCCTCCTCCCCCTTTGTCGGCACAACGGGCACCCACGCTTCTTCGGGTACGTGGTGACCTCGCCCGACCCGGTGGGGATCTTCGCCGACGCCATGGCGTCCGCCATGAACCAGGGCCTCACCGCCTGGCGTTCCGCTCCGGGGGCAACGGAAGTCGAGCGTGTCGTGCTCAGGTGGCTCGATGAGCTGGTGGGCTTCTCCGGTGAGGGCAGCGGGATCCTCACGAGTGGGGGGTCCTCCGCCAACTTCCACGCGCTCGCTTTGGCGGTCCGCAAAGCGGACGTCTCGGCCCCGAGGCACCGTCAGGCGATCTACATGAGCACCGAGGCGCACGTTTCGATGAAGAAGGCGGGTCGCGTACTCGGCGTGCCGGACGAGCAGATCCGCCTGGTCCCGGTCGATGCGAGTCGTCGAATGCGCACCGAACTTCTTTTGGCCCGGTTGCATCAGGACCGGGAGGCGGGGTTGGTCCCCGTCGCGGTATGCGCCTCCGCCGGTGGTGCGAACACCGGCGCGATCGATCCGCTTGAGCAGATCGCCGACGTCTGTGAAGCGCAGGACGTATGGCTTCACATCGATGGTGCCTACGGAGCCCCGGCCGCGGCGACCACGAAGTATGCGTGGATGCGGGACTCGTTCGCTCGCGCCGATTCGTTGTCGCTCGATCCCCACAAGTGGCTCTTCGCGCCGGTGGACGTCGGCTGTCTTCTCCTCCGAGACGAAACATTGAGCCGGGCGCTGTTCGGCTGGGAGAGCGAGTACACGGCTATCACCCAGACCGACCCGATCGAACGCTTCGCGTTCTTCGATCACGGTCTCGAAATGACACGCCGCTTCCGAGGCCTGAAGGTGTGGTCGATCCTCAAGGCTCGGGGTGCCGACGCCATCGTGGAGACGATTCGCAGAGACATCGAGCTGCGTGAAGCGCTCGACGATCGCATCGCTCGCGAGCCCTCCCTCGAGCACCTCGGTTCGGAGCTGAGCATCAGTTGCTTCCGATTCCGGCCCTCCTCCGATGAGACGGAGGGCGAAGTCGACGAGCTGAATCGACACATACTCGAGACCATCGTCCAGGAGGGCTCCGCGTACATGTCGCCCACCTACCTCGAGGGCCGATACGCGTTGCGGGCCTGCATCGTGAACTTCCGCACGACGATCGAGGACATCGACTTTCTGCTCGACGAGGTCCTGCGCATTGGCGGAGCAGGGTAGGTCGCGCACGAAATAGCACGTGCCGTTGACTTCCCGACACGCTCATGCTCGGCCACCTCCATCAATCGGGACCGGGGAGGGTCGAGAACTCACGGCGTGCTCAGCTCGGTAGTGTAGAACGGCTCCAAGCCGTCGATCGCTTCGAGCGGCTGGCTGTTCACATCCCAACGGAATAGGCTGACCACCATCCGGTCGGGCAGGAAGTCCACTAGAGTGAACCCGTGTTGCTCGATGGGTGGCACGGTCTCGACCAGATCGAGGTGCTCGGATGGTGAGGAGCCCACGCCGCGAACCGCCGACGGGAAGCCTCCTTCTGACGTGCCGACCGGACCGCTCAGGACAGTCGTCACCGGGTTTGAGGCGAGGTTCAGCGTGCCGGAACGCTGCATCGTGCCGGCGCCAATCGCGTGGAGGTCACCGCTCACGACGAGCGGCGTGCGGGCCCGCATGCCCGACATCGCGTCCACCAGCCGATCATGCTGACTGAGCCATCCGTCCTGCCAGTAGGGCTTCGGAACGGCCGTTGTGAGCGCGCCGACGGCGCGGTCAAGGACGTCGGGATACCACTCGCCCCATTTCCCGGCGCTCCAGCCCATGGGGTTCGAAGGCGCGTGGACCACGTGGCGGACCCCGGGAGACGTGGTGCGTGCGAGCAGCCACTCCTCGACGGTCGGGTCCACGAAGACGGCCTGGGGTCCGAGTGTCATGGTGCGGCGAACGTCGTAGAGCAGGACCTCGGCCAGGCTTCCGTAGCGGATCGTGCCGAAGCTCTCGGAGAGGTAGCCTCGGTCGCTCGATGCCGACCATGGCAGCCCCAATGGTCGATTTGCTTCGGGCAGAAACTCCGGGTAGTAGAGTTGCTGCGTCGCACGGGCGAGTTGAAGCTGAAACCATGCGATCGGGAACGCACCCGCTGCGTCGTTCTCCCAGTGGTCGTGATCGTCCTGTAGGAAAAAGACCGGCGTCGATCGGAAGTTCGTACCGTAAACGGGCACGATCTGAGGTTCCGCCGCCAGCATGAGCGCCGCCTCGTTGCTCGTGCCGAAGACGGACCCTGAGAAGTCGAAGTTCGAGGTCTCCGCTCTGGGGCTGAGTGCCCCCGTGCGCTGGCCACTCCACCGGTGGAGGTCCCAGTAGATGTGGTCTCCATTGGCGACGGCCGCGTCCGGGTTGAACGACAGCGCCCGACGCAGTAGACGGTTGCGGATCGCGGTGGGGAGGTTCCCCCTACGCTGCCCTATCCCCGTGTAGGTGCCCTCTGGCCCGCCCGCACACGTGAAGAAGAGGAGGCGGAACCGCTCTGGGCGGGCATCCGCCGGAGGGAAGGTGGACAGCGTCCATGGCTCGCAGAGGGACGAGCCGTTCGCCGCCACGAGCGAGAGGGAGTGGGTGGCACCCGCGTCCAGGTCCGTGGCATAGAACTGCCAGAACCTGCCACTCGTATCGTTCATCCGGCCCGGGAAACTGCGCGCCCCGACTCGGAGTGTGGGAGCCGCCAAGAGGGCCTCTTCGAACGAGACCTTGAGCAGGATCCTCGACTCGCTGACAGTCGGGAGGAGGTGTCGCACCTGACCGGCATCCCAGACTTGTGACTGCCGTGGCGCGATCCGGCTCGTCAGGGCATCGAGCGGCCCGCCTCCAAAGAACGCCGCGCTCATCGCGCCGGCGCTGCCTGCGAGGAACTTCCGCCGGTCGACGAGCGGTCCCCTGGCCATGAAATACCTTCCCGTGAAAGGTGTACCACCCATCGTGCCTGTCCGTGGGGAGCTGGTCAAGTCGACGGTGTGGATGAGCCGCGCCATGGCATGGAGGTTGGTGGAGTCCAGTTCGAAATCCTCCATATGCCGGGCGAGACTTACGATCACCTCACCGTCTGGCTGCCCCAGATTCGGGCGGCTTTCGTGGGTGACAACCTCTACGGGTCGTTCCCGAACATGTACACGCTGCGGGGGTGGATAGTGAGGTCCCTGAGGTTCGTGAGCCCGGCCAGCGGGCTCATGTCGGTCGGCGTCGGCGCAGTTCTTGGCACAGTTTGAGTCCGGAGGCTCCGTGCTCTAAGTTGCCGACCTAGCAGCTGTGTAAGCAGGTATCCTGCTGTAGCGGACGACTCCGGGCCGGCCTGACTAGCGGAGCCAACGACTGCGGCCAAACATGGCTTTCGGTCGCTTGCGCACGGGTCTTGCATGCGAGCGATAGATGCTTTGCCGTAACCTACTCCGACGCGGAGACATCACCATGATCCAGCATCGTCGCCTCTTCCTTCTTCTCGGTGTTGCGGTCGCCCCGGCCTGCTCGACGTCCGCGGTCATCTCGAGGGACTCCTGCGATGAGCCGGCCAACGAGATCGTTGCAGAGAACTGCCAGCCCGGAGACCCTCCCACCGAGTGGGACATCAACGGCTACGGGGACCCGAGCATCCAGGGCTTCGGCGACGACATCAGCGTGGGGCAGGGGGAGACGATCAACTTCAAGATCCGGACGGGCTCGGATGACTATCGCATCGATATCTACCGAATGGGCTACTACAGCGGGGCGGGAGCTCGGCGCGTCGACACGATCGAACCCTCGGCCGCGCTACCGCAGGACCAGCCCGACTGTCTGACCGGAGAGGTGCCCGTATTGGATCAGGCAGGGGCGTTGGTGCCTGCCGGCGCGCCCCTCTTCGACTGTGGCAACTGGGCCGTCTCGGCCTCGTGGCGGGCGCCGCTCGACGCCACGTCGGGCATCTACTTCGCTCGATTGGTCCGCCAGGATCCTGTCGAAGGCGACTACTGGCGGAACGACCAGTTCCGTCCCTCGCAGCTGCCGCCCGGTGCGGAGGACGACCCGCTGTGGGAGGCGTACGCGGCGGTGATGGCGAATCCACTACGTGAGCCCAGGGCGAGTCACATCTATTTCGTTGTTCGCGATGACGATGGAGACTCGGAGATGCTGTTCCAGACCTCGGACGTGACGTGGCAGGCGTACAACCGGTACGGGGGCCACAGCGTTTATGGACGGCTCAACCCCCAGAGGGTGCGCCTTCACGGCGGCCCGCCACGCGCCCACAAGGTGAGCTACAATCGCCCGTTCGAGACACGTCACTATCGAGCGGTCAACATGCCGCTCAACTCCGAGTACCCAATGGTCCGGTGGCTTGAGCGTAACGGCTACGACGTCAGCTACACGTCGGGCATAGACACCGACCGGCGAGGCGATGAGATCCTCGAGCACAAGATCTTCATGTCGGTGGGTCACGACGAGTACTGGTCGGGTGAGCAGCGCCGCAACGTCGAGGCCGCCCGAGAAGCGGGCGTACACGTGGCCTTCTTCAGCAGCAACGAGGTGTACTGGAAGGTCCGCTGGGAAGAGAGCATCGACGGCAGCGGGCAGCCCTACCGCACGCTGGTCACCTACAAGGAGGTGTCCCGCAAGATGGACCCCGCCGACGACGTTTGGACGGGACAGTTCCGGGACCACAGGCCGTACAACCCGGAAGGGGCGTGGCCGGAGAACGCTCTGACGGGCACCATCTTCACGGTCAACGCCTGGCGTAACGACCCTCTCATCGTGGACGCCGAGTTCGCCAGCCTACGCATCTGGCGCAACACGGAGATCGCGGCACTGCAGCCCGGCGAGCGCTACGTGTCCATCAAGGGCATCCTCGGCCACGAGTGGGACTCGGACATCGACAATGGCGCCCGCCCACCCGGTCTGTTCCGGATCTCGGCAACCACGGTCGACAACGTACTCTTCTGCCTGCACCCGGGGAGAGGGTGCGAATCGGGCACGGCGACGCACAACGCGGTGCTGTATCGCCACTCGAGCGGAGCGTTGGTCTTCGGTTCCGGGACGCTTCAGTGGGCCTGGGGGCTGGATGCGCATCATGACTCCGAGACCGGCGTTCCGCCCGAGCGAGCCAACGGATCGAACACTCGGGTCGGTGTCGACCCAAACGGGCCTGACAAGAATATCCAGCAGGCCACGCTCAACCTGTTCGCCGACATGGGCGTTCAGCCGGCGACGATGCAGCCGGATCTGGTCTCATCAACCGCCTCGACGGATGACATACCTCCCACCTCGTCCATCGATATGACTTCCGTTGCCGGCTCTGTGGGGAGTGTCATGACGATCCGTGGGTCGGCGTCGGACAGAGGTGGTGGGGTCGTCGCCGCGGTGGAACTGTCCCTCGACGGTGGAACGAACTGGCACCCCGCGATCGGTCGAACGAGCTGGAGCTATGAGTGGACGCCAGACCGGGCGGGCACGGTCTCGATCCACAGCCGAGCGGTTGACGATAGCGGTAACCTGGGGGACCCGGGTGAAGCTGTGACGGTCAGGGTCGCTGCGGGCGACTAGAGAAAACGTGTCTCGAACGCGACGCCCAGCTCCTAGCTCGCCGGAGCCACGGTCTGTGCACCCGTGCGATTCAGGCTGAACCCCACGCGCTCGATGGCGGCTGTGAGTTCAGCGCGGGTGTAGTCACAAATCTGCATTCCGGGCGGACGGATGAATGTCGTGTCGATGATGCCCCGCTCGTGATACACGTGCTTTCGGTACGCCAAGCCGATCTTAGGCTGGAACTCGTACCGGATCAGCGGCACGTACCGGTCGAAGATGGCGGCCGCGCCCGCCACGTCGCCTGATCGGAACGCGTTGTACACGCTGACGAGAACCTCGGGCCAGGAGAAGCCGGTCATGATGCCGTGCGAGCCGCGCTGGAGTTCCTCGAGGAAATACATCCCGCCGAGCCCGCCGAAGATCCCGATGGCATCTGGGGCATGCTCCTGGATCCGGCTCATCTTCTCGAGCGCGGGATAGTCCTCGAGTTTGATGTAGCGTACGCCCTCGATCTCGTTGCCCATACGCGCGATGAGTTCCGCGCTGAGGATGGTCTTGAACGACTCGGGGAAGTCGTGGATGGCGATGGGGATCTCGACCGCCTCCGCCACAGACGCGTAGTAGTCGAAGATCGCCTGATCGCTCTGGATCGGGGGCGGTGCCACGAACGCACCCGAGGCTCCCAACGCTTGCGCTTCACGGGCCTGCTCAATGGCTCCGGCGGCGCCGAAAGCGAGCACGCCCACCCAGACGGGGAAGGCGCCCGAGGCCTGCTCCACCGACGCGGCGACAACTTGTTTCCGCTCGAAGCCCGCCAGGCGATGGGCCTCGCCCATGAAACCGAGAACGCTCACACCGTGGGCACCGACTTCGAGCTCGAAGTCGATCAGGCGACGCATGCTGCCTTCGTCCACCGCGCCATCTGATGTGAACGGTGTGGGGAGAATCGGGAGTACACCTTGAAGCGACATCGATGCTCTTGGAATGAGGGTTATTCCCCGGTGTCGGAAACCGTCTTCGCGGGAGCACGCTCCTCCGTCGGGTGGACGAAGCGGCCGGCGCCCGGCTGCGCGGTTACGTGACCGTCCTGGTAGATACAGCAGCCTCCGAGCCAGGTCGACACCACACGGCCGCGGACGGGACGGCCGTGGAAAGGAGTCCACCCCACCGCGTAGTGCGTCGCGTCATCGTCCACCGTCCATTCGGCGTCCGGGTCGAAGACCACGAAGTCGGCGTCGGCCCCTGGCTCGAGCCGACCCTTCCGGCTCAGGCCGAAGACGTCTGCCGGTCCGGACGCGATCAGCTCGAGGAAACGAGCCAAGTCGATGCGCCCGCTGGCCACGCCCTCGCTGTAGAGCAGCGGCCCCAGCGTTTCCGCGCCGGGCATGCCGGCGAAGGCATCGAAGATGTCGGGCGTTTCCTTCCGGTGCAGGGGATATGGAGAGTGGTCCGACGTGACGATGTCGATGCTTCCGTCCTGGAGTTGGGCCCAGAGTCCTTCCACCGCCTCCTGGCTCCGGAGCGGCGGGTTGCACTTGGCACGGCCGCCCAACTCCCGGAGCGCGTCCATGGTGAGCAGCAGGTACTGGAGGCACGTCTCGCCGGTGGCGGAAACGCCCTGGCTCCGATTCCACTGGATGAGATCGAACGTCCGCGGAAGCGTCCCGTGCACCATGTGCAGCCGCGCACCCGTCCAATACGCCAGCTCCAGTAGCCTGCCGGCGGCCTCCGCCTCCGCTACCGGTGGTCTGCTCAGCGCGTGATCGATGGCTGCCGTGTCGCCACGGGCCCGGAAAGCCTCCGCCTGGGAGAAGACGATCTCCTGGTTCTCCTGGTGGGCAGCCACGGGGCGTCCCGTCTTTGCGATCTCCTGAAATGCCTCGTAGAAACGGCCGTCCGGAATTCGCGGGAAGCGCACCGGGTCGACTTCGATGGTCGACACCTTGAACCCGGCGGCTCCGGCGTCCGCGAGGTCGGCGATGATCCCCAGATCCCCTTCAGGTGGGAAGGTCGCGTACAGGGCCACGTCCACCACGGCCTCGGCGTTCACATCAGCCACCTTCGCCTCGAAGCGCTCGCGGGTGTTCACGGGCCGAGCGGGCTTGTCGAAGGGCATGTCGATGATCGTGGTGGTGCCACCGGCTGATGCCGCCCGAGTCGTTGCCGTGATGCCCTCGTCGATGTAGGAGCGGGTGTGCACATGGGCATCCACGAAACCGGGCAGGACCACGTTGCCCGACACGTGCAGCGTATCGCGCCCCACCAGTGGGGTCTCGGACGTCTGCTCGATGCGACCGCCGGTGATTCCCATCCATCCGCCCCGAAGGAAGTGTCCCCCCGGAAGGGCGATGTCTCCGTGGACGACGAGGTCGAGAGGGGCAGTGTCGTTCATCGAGGGGAACTCATGGGTCGCTGAGGATCTTTTCCAGCTCGTCCAAGGCGAGGTGACCTAGATCGAACACGGGAATCTCGATCCTGACGGCGACCTCCCCCAATGTGGCGGAAGGGAAGCCAACGTAGTCGAAGACCAACACTTCTGCATCACCCTCTCCGACCAGGCCCGACACCCAGGCGGGAAAGGTCAGTTCGAGCGGCCGTTCGGCGAGCACATGGACGCGACACGTGAAGCCCTCCTCGGCCCACTTCTCCATGGCAGGAGCGGCCTGAGCGGCGAACGGCACCATGAGGTCGAGCCGGTGGTGCCCTCGTTTGCGGAACTCGGCTACACCCACGTGGAACGGGCGGATGAGGGGCGTGCGGTGTCCGGATGGCGTTGCGGGTACAGCGAGCTCGGGGAAGGGGCCTGCGCAGAGAATGAGATGCGCCGAGGCGTCGGCGTCGTGCGCCTCGATCGCATCCTGCAGGAGGGGGGCTACGAAACCGGCGTCGAGAATCACGCGATTCCCGTCACGGAGGAGGGTCTCCAACGGGTGACCGCCGATCGCCAAAGGGGCGATCCCCTCCGGTTGGACGCCATCCATTGCTCCCACGATTCGGAACCGGGTCGATGGAAACCGACGTTGTAGGTCGGTCGCGAGGTCGGGCCGTGGTGTTTGGCCGATCACATGGGCTATGACGGCGGGATCGGTCCCGGCTGTGTGTCGTTCCGGCATTCTTCCAGGGGAGGCTACGTTGCTTCCGCGGACGGCGACCCCGAAACTCGCGGGTCGGTCATCCGTGCAAAAGACATCACGTTCCCCTCGAGTGCGGAACCCTGTCCTCCCCTCACCTGATCCGTCCCAGTGACCCTCCTCGCAGGCACGATCGGAGTCATGGCGGTGGGCTTCCTGGCGGTACGCCTAGGGGCCATCGGCCAGATCGGCGCGAAGCGGCTCGTGCCTCGTTGGCCGGCTATCCGCTCACGGGCCAGATCGGGCCGGCGTCTGTCTTGGCGGTCCTGAAGCTGATTCTGCACCCGATCCTCGCCTGGGTGATCGCCGTACCGATCCTCGGTCTCGGCGCTCCGTGGGCCCCCGTGGTGGTCGTTATAGCGGGAATGCCGAGCGGCGCGATGGTCTACCTGTTCGGTGCCCGCTATCAGACGGCATCGGATGTGGCGGCGGGGACCGTGGTGGTCGCCTCGGCCGCATCTGTGGTGACGTTGTCGATCCTGCTCGTTCTCCTGGGCGCGTGACCCAGGATCGCTGGCGTCCCCAGGTCTAGGATGCGAGGATGCCCATCGCCGCGATGACTCAACCTCGGACGTCCCCCGATGACTGACACCCTGCTGGCGACCCTAGCGATCATCGATGCGTATCTGTGGGGGCCGTGGACGATGGCCTTCCTGGCCGGGGTTGCCGTCTTCTTCACCGTGACCTCGGGCGTATTCCAGCTCACTGGCTTCCGCTACATCCTTCGGAGCACGGTGGGGTGTTTCGCTGCAAGCGCGGACCGGTCCGAGCGGCAGCAATTGACGCCCTTTCAGGCGGCGGCTACGTCACTGGCTGGGACCGTGGGGATGGGCAACATGGCTGGCGTCGCGACCGCGCTCTCCGTGGGCGGGGCGGGGGCCATCTTCTGGATGTGGGTGCTGGCGTTCTTTGGAATGATGTCCAAGACGGTGGAAATCACCCTGGGCGTCTACTACCGGGAGCGTGGCGCCGACGGCGAGTTCCGGGGCGGCCCTCAGTCGACGATCCGCAAGGGGCTTGGGTGGACGCCTCTGGCCGTGCTGTTCAGCGCTGGGATGCTCATCAACTCCGTGTTCGCGGCGTCCATGCTCCAGTCACACACCGTGGGGCGCGCGCTTCTCGCCAGCTATGACATCAACCCGTACGTCGTGACTGGGGCGATGGCCGTGCTCACCGCTCTGGTGGTGCTCGGGGGCCTTCGACGGATTGGCCGTTTCTCGGAACGCTTGGTACCACTCATGACCGTGGCGTACATCATCGGCGCCTTGGTCGTCGTCATCGTGAACGCCGGGGCGCTGCCTGATGTGTTCGGTTCGATCTTCTCACATGCGTTCTCACCCGTCGCCGGGGTGGGGGGCGTGGCAGGTGTCGCGGTGAGTGAGGCCATCAAGCAGGGTATGGCGCGGGGAATGCTCTCCAACGAAGCGGGCATGGGCACCGCGCCCATGGTGCACGTGACCGCCGACACGGAGCATCCGTTCCAACAAGGCGTGTGGGGCGCCTTCGAGGTCTTCTTCGATACGATCGTCATCTGCTCCATCACGGCGCTCGCGATTCTGTCCACCGGTGCGATGGCCAGCGGTGAGTCCGGCATCGAGCTACTACTGGTGGCGTTCTCGGAGGTGTTCTCCCCGTCGGTCGCTGCCCTCATCGTGTCGGGGGCCATCGCCACATTCTGTCTGTCGACGCAGATCGGCTTCTACGTGTACTTCGAGACGAGCTTCGTCTCACTTGTGGGTGAGGGTCCCTTCAGGGTCCTGCGCTGGGTCTATTTCCTGCCCGGCATCGCCGTAGCGGGGGTCGCCGACGTGGACCGCATGTGGTTGGTCGCCAACATCGCCGTGGCCGTCACCGCCATCCCAAACCTCCTGGCGATGCTCTCGCTGAGCGGCGTCTTCAGGACGCTGATGCGCGACGAACTGAGTGGGGAGCGAGCGTATGCCACGGCTGTAATGGACCGGACGGGACCTATGATGCGTGGGTACGGGGCGACGGGTGGCTAGTGAAATGCTACGGTCGGCTACTCAGCATGATTGCGGATAAGGAGGAAGTTCGCCGACCGGGAGATGAACCCGGCCGGTGACGACCTGTTCAACGCGGGCCAGCGCTACCAGTTCACTCGGGATGACCGAGGGCGGGTCGACGGGCTCGAACTGACGACGGGGAGGATGCGGAATCGGAGGTTTGAGAGGGTGGAGTAAGGGGGCACCCACGAGCCTGAGGCACACTCGGGACCTCCGGCATCTTGAGCCCGCCCGTCTCGTTGCCGTCGGAATCGACCTGCGGGACCATGATGGGAACGCTTATGCTGCCTCTGGAGGCTCCATCGAGACAGTGCCCCTCGTGGCGAACTCGGGACCGTAGTCCACCCTGTAGGCCTTGTGCGGATCGGCCGGGTGGCCCATAGCCGGCAACCGTGGGAAGGCCAGCTGCTGGGGGAGCACGAGATCGCCGTCGCTGATCCGCGGATAGTTGCTCTCAGGCGGCGCCGAGTCGTCCGTACCCCATCGGTTCATGGCCAGCAGCAGACTACGCATGAACCAAGAATAATCGTTGGAGCTGCTCAGCTGCTGCCCACTTCGTTGAACGGCTGGGAAGGCGCCCGGGCCGTGTTGCCCCCCGGCGAAGGAATAGATGCGCACATAGGGTATCGGCTCCGTCTACCGATGTCTCGCCCATGGGGTTGGGCCGACTCATGCTCCCCGGCCGACGCCTCCTCAACACGGCAAGGCCGATCCTGTTGGAGACGCGACGCGTGCCATACGATTCTCGGTCGAGATCCCCGCTCTGGAGCTGAGTGATGCGCTATTACGTTGCCCTAGCAGTCTTCGCTGCCGCCATCTCGACCGCCTCTTGCGCGCCGGGGCGGGAAGACGCCGCGGAGGACCGTGCTCTCGACGTCCTGATCGCCGATGCCCGCATTGTGGATGGTGCGGGCAACCCGTGGTTCCGCGGTGACGTGGGCATTCGTGGTGACCGGATCGCGGCAGTCGGTCACCTGGACGACTGGCCGGCTACGCGCACGATCGACGCGGCTGGTCGTGTCGTGAGCCCTGGTTTCATCGACATGATGGGCCAGTCGAGCCTGGTGCTCGTCACCGATCCACCGAGTGCGGAGAGCAAGCTCAGGCAAGGCATCACCACCTACCTGTCGGGGGAGGGAGGCTCGCCTGCGCCGCAGAGTGACGAGACCTTCGGCGACGGTGCGGTCGCAGACGGCGACACCCTCACGTGGCGTACCTACTCCGAGTACTTCGCATTGATGGAGCGATACGGAATCCCGCTGAACGTCGTGCACAACGTGGGTCTCACACAGGTCCGCCGGGTGGTATTGGGAGAGCGCGACGTACGGCCCACGCCCGAGCAGCTCGAGCAGATGAAGGAGCTGGTACGCCAAGGGATGGAGGACGGCGCGGTCGGCGTCTCGACCTCGCTGATCTATCCGCCCGCAGTCTACGCGAGCACGGAGGAGCTCATCGAGTTGACGCGGGTCGCGGGAGAGTACGGTGGCACGTACTTCACGCACATGCGCAACGAGAGCCATGCGGTGTTGGACGCGATCCATGAGGCGATCACGATCGGTGAGGGGGCTGGTGTCCCGGTGCACATCTACCACCTGAAGGCGGCGGGCGAGGAGAACTGGCCGCTGATGGTCGAGGCGCTCGCGCTGATCGACTCGGCCAGAACTGCGGGCATGGACGTGACCGCGGATATCTACCCTTACATCCGTAACGGTATCGGGCTGGGCTCGTTCCTGCATCCGCGGCATTACGCGGAGGGAACGTCGGCGTTTCTGGCGACGCTCGCGGATCCGGCGGTGCGTGCCGAGCTCCGACGGGAAGTCGAGACGACCGCCGACTGGGAGAACTGGTACCGCCACGTGGGCATGGACTGGGAGAACGTGCTGATCGTGTCAGCGTCACGCGCGGTCGACGAGCGCGTGATCAACCGCTCCATCGCGGGGGCGGCCGAGGTCCTTGGAACGGACCCGTGGAACGCCTTCTTCGACCTGGTGCAGGCGCGCGGCGTGAGCGTGAACCCGCGCAGCATGAACGAGGAGCAGAAGTGGCAGGCGCTGGCAGCTGAGTACGTGATGATCGATACCGACGCTTCGCCCGTGAACCCGGCGACGTCGGCGAGCGCACACCCGCGCGCGTTCGGAGCGTTCCCGAGGGTCATCCGCAAGTACGTGCGGCAAGACGGTGCGCTCAGTCTGGAAGATGCAGTTCGGCGCATGAGCTCGATGGCTGCTCAGCGACTGGGCCTCCACGACCGCGGTCTCGTCGCACCCGGCTTGGTTGCGGATCTCCTGCTCTTCGATCCCGATGCGATCCGGGATGTCGCGGACTTCGGAGATGCGATGCGTTACGCGGAGGGCATCGACTACGTCTTCGTGAACGGCGTGGCTGTCATCGACGATGGCGTGCTCGTCGACGTACGTCCCGGTCGGCTGCTGAGACGCTAGATCCTCAGCGACTAGTTTACGCGGGTGCATCACCTCGAACCGAGCCAGCAAGATGATGAAGCTCATACGACGTAGGGAAGCCTACTTTCTCGCCGCAGTCTTCGTCACATTGCTGGTCTCCGCCACGGACGGACTCACGGCCCAGGCGTCGGTGGGGCAGCTCACCCTGGAGCGTATCTTCAGCTCCCAGGAGTTCAGCTCGGAGCGCTTCGGCCCCGCCCGCTGGCTGGCAGACGGGTCTGGCTACACGACCGTGGAGCGCTCGGCAACAGCGCCCGGGCTGGATATCGTCCGGTACGATCCGGCTTCAGGTGAGCGGGAGATCCTGGTGGCGGCGGAGCGGCTCGTCCCCTCGAGCGGTTCCCGTCCCCTCATTCTGGACGACTACGAATGGTCGGATGATGGCTCCAAGCTCCTAGTCTATACGAACACCCGTCGCGTTTGGAGGACCAACTCCCGGGGCGACTACTGGGTGTTGGACCTGGAAAACGGACGTCTCCTGCAAGTCGGGGGTGACGCTGATGAATCGACCCTCATGTTCGCGAAATTCTCGCCGCAGGCGGATCGAGTGGCGTACGTGCGTGACCATGACGTTTACGTCGAACGCCTGAGCGATGGCAGCATCACGAAGCTCACCGAAGGGGGATCTGAAACGCTCATCAACGGGACCTTCGATTGGGCCTACGAAGAGGAATTCGGCATCCAGGACGGCTTCCGATGGAGCCCTGACGGACAGCATATCGCGTACTGGCAGATCGACGCGTCGGGGGTGAAGGAGTTCCTGCTCATCAACAACACCGACTCTCTCTACCCCAGGATCACCTCCATCCCGTATCCCAAGGTAGGGGAGGTTCTGTCGTCCGCCCGTGTCGGCGTGGTGCCCGCGGACGGAGGAGAAACGGTCTGGGCGCGCATCCCTGGCGACGCTCGGAACAACTACATCGCTCGCATGGAATGGGCCGCCAACTCGCACGAGATCGTGGTTCAGCACCTCAACAGGGCACAGAACACCAACGAAGTGATGCTCGTGGAGGCATCATCCGGCAACGCCGCTACCGTGTACACGGATCGCGATGCCGCGTGGGTAGACGTAGTGGACGACATGCTGTGGCTGGAGGATGGGGAGCGATTCACTTGGGTGAGTGAGAAGGATGGTTGGCGGCATGTCTATATCGTATCGCGGGACGGCGGTGGGGAAACACTGGTCACACCTTGGGCAATGGACGTGGAGAGCGTCGAACTCATCGACCGCGAGGGAGGTTGGCTCTATTTCATCGCGTCGCCCGATGACGCGACGCAGCGGTATCTGTACCGTTCCCGGCTGGACGGCTCCGGCGACCCCGAGCGCCTCACACCGCCGAACGACGCGGGTTGGAACTCGTACCAGCTTTCGCAGGACGGCCGATGGGGCTTCCGCACCCACTCGGCGTTCGGCGTGCCGTCCACTGTAGACCTAGTCTCACTGCCTGACCATCGGGGCGTTCGCTCAATGGCGGCGAACGCGGAATTGATCCGCAGAATAGACACCCTCGATAGAGACGAGGTGGAGTTCTTCAAGGTGAACGTTGGCGATGTGGAGCTCGACGGCTGGCTCATGAAGCCCCCCGACTTCGACGCGACGAAAAAGTATCCACTGCTTTTCTACGTGTACGGCGAGCCGGCGGGCCAGACGGTGACGGATCGTTGGGGCAATGCGCGCTACCTGTGGCACCTCATGCTCACCCAGCAGGGGTACCTGGTGGCTAGCGTGGACAACCGGGGCACGCCGGCGCCGCGAGGTAGGGAGTGGCGCAAGGCGGTGCACGGCGACGTCGGGACGCTGGCTTCCGCCGACCAGGCTGCCGCCAACCGAGTGATCCGCGGTTGGGATTTCGTAGACCCCGACCGTATCGGCGTGTGGGGGTGGAGCGGCGGGGGCTCCATGACGTTGAACATGATGTTCCGCTATCCCGACCTCTACGCGACCGGCATGTCCGTCGCGCCGGTTCCGGATCAGCGGTACTACGATGCCATCTATCAGGAGCGGTACTCGGGCACGCTCGACGAGCACGCTGACGGCTACCTACGCGGATCGCCGATCCATCACGTGGACGGACTAAGCGGCGATCTCCTGCTGATCCATGGCACGGGGGACGACAATGTGCACTACCAGGGCTCGGAAGCGCTCATCAACGCGATGATCGAGCGCAACAAGCATTTTACGATGATGGCATACCCCAACCGCACCCATGGCATTTTCGAGGGGCCGGGCACTACCCGACATCTCTACGAACTCTTGACGCGCTACCTGAAGGAGAACATGCCGCCGGATCCCAAGACCATCTCGTGACCGTAGTTCCGCGGATGGAACGGCCAGGCGGCTTATGCTCCGCCCCGAAGTAGCGCATACCTTCGTTCCATGGACGGGCAAATCGTTGGTGGAACAACAACGTCGACGTGCGAAAAGCCCTGCGGTTTCTTCAAGGAGCGCCGAGCGGGCGTCCATTTCGTTGGAGATGTCTCCTTCCCCCACCGGGAACTGCAAATCCGTCCACGAGGAGCACGGACATGAGTACTCACTTCATAAAGCACTCGTTCATGTCACTTACGGCCGCGGCCGTCGTGGCCCTGGCGATGGGAGCGCCGGCCCGGGCGCAGCAGCAGATGGAGCAGGCCCCCGACCGAAACCGGGGAGAAGGCCCATTCGGCCGGCTCATCATCCGGGGGGTGACGCTCATCGACGGTGCCGGGAGCCCGCCTCAGGGACCCGTGGACATCGTCATCGAGGAGGATCGCATTGTCCAGATCCGGGGCGTCGGCACCCCGTTCGTGGACATCGACGAGAGCCGCCGGCCAGGAGGTGCGACCCGGGAGATCGACGCCACAGGTATGTACGCCATGCCTGGGTTCGTGGACATCCACGTCCACACCGGAGGGGTGCCGAAGGCGCCCGACGCCGAGTACATGTACAAGCTCTGGATGGGCCACGGTATCACAACCACCCGGGGCGTCGGATACGGCTCGTTCGAATTCTCACTACGCGAGAAGGCGCGCAGCACGCGGAACGAGATCACCGCGCCCCGTATGTACGTATTCGTGCGACCCGGCCAGGGTGAGGGCTGGACCGGCGGCCCAATCAACGCCCCGGAGACAGCACGTGCGTGGGTACGATGGGCCGCCGAACAGGAGATCGACGGCGCGAGAATCGACGGACTGAAGCTCGTCGCCTACGACCCGGACATCATGGAGGCGCTCATCGACGAGGCGCACAGGTTCGGCCTCGGCACGGTCGCCCACCTGGCACAGGATGGCGTTGCCCGCATGAACGCCCGCGACGCAGCGAGGATCGGCCTGGACAACGTGACCCACTTCTACGGGCTCTTCGAGGCTCTGTACGACGATCATGACGTCCAGCCCTGGCCCCGGGATCAGATCAACAACGACGAACAAATGCGCTTCAGCCAGGTGGCCAGCCAGTGGAACTTGATCCACCCGCAGGGCTCGGAGGAGTGGAACGCACTCATCGAGGAGTTCCTGGAACTGGAGCTGATTCTCGACCCCACGATGACGGCATACCTGGCGACGCGGGACGTGATGCGGGCCCGCAACGCCGACTGGCACGCCGAATACACGCTCCCGTCGCTCTGGGACTTCTACCAGCCGAGTCGGGTGAACCACGGATCCTACTATTACGACTGGACCACATGGACCGAGCTGACGTGGAAGAACTTCTACCGGGTGTGGATGGCCTTCCTCGACGACTACAAGGACGCCGGCGGCCGCGTGACCGTGAGTTCGGACGCGGGCTTCACCTACAACCTCTTCGGCTTCTCGACCATCGAGGAGATGGAACTCCTTCAGGAAGCCGGCTTCCACCCTCTGGAGGTGATCCGGGGTGCCACGTTGCACGGAGCCGAGGCCATCTTCGATCCGAAGGGTGAGCGTATCCAGTTCGGGGTCCTCCGGCCGGGTATGAAGGCCGACCTCGCCATTGTGGGGGAGAATCCCATCCAGAACCTGAAGGTGCTCTACGGGACCGGTGCGGTCCGGCTCAACGACGAGACGGGCAGGGCCGAGCGCGTCGGTGGCGTTCTCTGGACCATCAAGGACGGTATCGCCTACGACGCGAAGGCACTCCTGGCTGACGTGCGCCGGATGGTAGAGGAGCAGAAGAGCGAGCTGGGAATCACTACGCTTCCCGAGGTGCCGTGGGGGGGACGAAGATGAGCACAACGGCACCGCGGCTTTGCATTCTGATGACTCTGGCCATGTGCGCCTCTTCAGCGCAGGCGCAGCGAACCGCACCCCGTGGCACGGCCAGGTTGGCGGCCCCGTAGCCTCTGCGGGTAGCCTCTACAGGATCCCGAAAATGTCGTAAGCGACCTTGCCTGGTACCTGCTTGTTTTTGCCGACGCACACCACGTGGTTGAGCCAGTCGTATTTTTCGGACGCGGTCTGGAAAATGGGCCGTACTCTCCAGTACAGCCCGGTGTCTCCTCGACTGACGACGCCGGTGTAGGACATGAAGATGATCGCCCCATCATCTGTCTCCAGGGTGATGCGCACGTCGAGGCTTGTGTGTCCTGATACCTGGGTAATCCAGTCGGCGCCCCCGGCATGTACGGTTCCTTTGATGTTCGGTCCGCTAAACGTGCCGCCGGTGACGGGCGCGATACTCGTGTGGCCGGCATCGAGTTGGGCATCGACGTCTAGTACCACCTCGAAGAGAAACTCCGACTCGAGCGGGCTAGCGGGTGTCTGGGCAGATGCCATTTCGCCAACTCCCATCAATGCAGCCAGAGCCATCGCGCTGATCTTTGTCAATTTCATTGTCGAACTCCTTAGGACGAGGCTGCGCCGGCGACCCACCCCAACACCCGTCCGGAGAGGTACTCCGAAAGGCCGGGGATGAACAGCACGCAAAGTACGGTGCAGAGCGCTACACAACCGTATATCAACAGTAGGCGCTTCATGGGGCGGCTCCGGTCATGCCTGCGCCGCGCGGGGCCAGCTCGAACAGCCACATCGACCCTGCTTCGATCGCAGCCCGCGTTGCGCCCCCTCCATACTTCCGGCCGAGCTCTGCCATCACGCCGTCCACGACCGCACCGGTCTGGATGCGCACCAGAGTACGCTCATACCTCTTGCCGTCGATGCGCACGACCGCCCGGCCGTCTTCCTCCGCTTTGAGCGGCCACTTTTTCCAAATGCGCCCGATGCGGTTGCTCATGTACCCGGACACGATGTAGGCCTTGCCTTCGTAGTCGAGCACGAAAATCAATCGGGACCGGTCAGGGTCGAGCAGCTGTAGTTCGATGGTTCCGATATTGTGCACGAAACTCCAATCGGGCTCCGAGCCGGTCACCAATTCACCCTCGACGAGCGCCCCACCAACGAACACCCCGGCCGGTCCGTCGGAAGCACGCGCTGAAATCGTCAGAGTGGCAAACGCGACAATCGGGATCAGGATCAGGCCTCCAAGTACCGCTAGTAGTGTCTTGACGATCTTCATAGCTCACGCGCTCCCTGTGACCTCTCGCTTTGCCAGGTCGATTCGTCCCGAGCGTACCCGCTGCTCCCGAGCATGTCAATTCATCTTCGCGGCCGCCTTGCGTGTCACCTCAACCGGTGCAGAATACCGATCCGAGTCCCTAGCACGCCCGAAGGCCCTTCTCGAGAGATACGCCATGAGGTCCATAAGCCGCCTGAAGCTTACCGGCACGCTCGCACTGATTTCCGTTTCCGCACTGCAGGCACAGTCGCCGGATCTGGCCACGACGCTCTCGCACCTCGAGTACCGCGAGATCGGCCCGGCGCTCATGGGCGGGAGGATCGCCGACTTGGCCGTCGTCGAGTCGAGGCCCCAGATCTTTTATCTCGGGACCGCCACCGGCGGGGTCTGGAAGACGGAGAACCACGGCACGTCGTGGACCCCGCTCTTCGACGAGCAATCGACGAGCTCGATCGGCGATGTCACGGTCCATCAGGCCAACCCGAACTTGATTTGGGTCGGAACGGGTGAGCCGCAGAATCGGCAGTCCTCCCCGTGGGGCAACGGCGTGTACAAGTCCACGGATGCCGGCAACACCTGGACCCACATGGGCCTCGAGCGCACGAGGCACATTGGGCGCATCGTCATCCACCCCCGCGATCCCGACATCGTTTACGTTGCGGCCGTCGGCGATCTCTGGGGGCCGAACCCCGAACGCGGTGTCTACAAGACGAGCGACGGTGGACAGTCGTGGAATTTGGTCCTGTACATCGACGACCGTACGGGCGCCATCGACCTCGCGCTCGACCCAGGTGATGCCAACACGCTGTTCGCTGCGATGTATCAGCGGCAGCGCACGGGATGGGGATTCAACGGGGGAGGTCCCGGCAGTGGTCTGTATCGTACGGTCGATGGCGGGGAGAGTTGGACCGAGCTGACCGATGGACTCCCGGAGGGCGACAAGGGCCGCATCGGCATCGACGTCTTCCGCCAAAATGGGTCAGTGGTCTATGCGCTCGTCGAAGCCGACGCACGGCGTCCGGGGCGTGGCGGCGGCGGTGGTCGTGGCGGCGGCGGCGAGAGCCGCGGAGGCATCTTCCGTTCCGTAGATCGCGGAACGTCGTGGGAAAAGATGTCGGATACCAACCCGCGACCGATGTACTACTCCCAGGTGCGCATCGACCCGAGCAACGCGGACCGCATCTACGTTCTGGGAGGCAGCCTCATGATATCGGACGATGGGGGCCGGACCTTCCGCAGCGACGGAGCCGAGCAGATCCACGTCGACCACCACGCGCTGTGGATCGACCCCAACGACCCCGACCACCTCATCATCGGAAGCGATGGAGGGGTCTCCGCGTCTTGGGACGGAGCCGCGTATTGGCGCATGTTCGACAACATCGCGCTGGGGCAGTTCTACACCGTCAGCTTCGACATGCGCGATCCGTACTACGTGTGCGGTGGACTCCAGGACAACAATCCGTGGTGCGGCCCCTCGAACACGCGGGAATTCCACGGCATCCGCCATCAGGACTGGTACGAAACTGCGTATGGCGATGGTTTCTGGACGGTGGTGGACCCGACGGACTCCACCATTGTCTTCTCCGAGTCCCAGGGCGGAAACATGAACCGCTACGACCTGGTCACCGGAGAGAAGACGCCTATGCGCCCGATCACCGGGCCCCGCGAGAACGGAGACACCGCCAAGGTCTATCGATTCAACTGGAACGCTCCGTTGCTCATCTCGCGGCACGACCCCGCCACCATCTACCTCGCGTCGAACTACCTCATGCGATCCCGCGACCGTGGTATGAGCTGGCAAGAGGTGGGAGGCAAAGACCTCACCAAGAACATCGACCGGGACGAGCTCGCGATCATGGACGTGCCGGGCGATCAGCGCATGATGTCCATCCACGACGGCACGTCCACCTACGGCAACATCACCACGGTGGCGGAGTCGCGATTCACTCCTGATGTGATCTGGGTCGGCACGGACGACGGAAATGTGCAGGTCACAATGGACGGGGGTCACAGCTGGGAAAACGTCGTCGACAAGATTCCAGGGCTACCCGATCGCACTTACGTGAGTCGACTGACGCCCTCGGCGCACGCCCCCGGTCGCGTGTATGCGACGTTCGATGGGCACCGCAACAGTGACTTCGCTGCCTATGCCTATGTGAGTGAGGACTACGGCAAGCATTGGGAGTCCATCGCAGGCGGCCTGCCTGACGGCTGGTCCGTCAACGTCATCACCGAGCATCACCGCGCCGAGAACCTACTCTTCATCGGCAACGAGGTAGGCGTCCAGGTTTCGATCGATCGTGGCGAGAGCTGGACTGCGCTCAAGAACAACCTCCCCGTCGTGCCGGTCGACGACATCGCCATCCATCCGCGCGAGAACGATCTCATTGTCGGAACGCACGGACGCAGCGTGTGGATCATGGCCGACCTTACGCCGCTCGAGCAGCTCTCCACGACCATGATGGCTGAGGCCGGTCATGTTTTTCCCGCCCGCAAGACCGTGATGTGGGCGCAGCGCGGGGATTGGCCCTTTTATGGGGCGACGTACTCTGCGGCGAATCCGCCGCGCGCCACGCGGATCCGGTATTACCTCGCTGAGGCAGCCGAGGCAGACAGCATCGACCTGACGATCAGCGACGCCACCGGGAGCCACGTGCGCACGCTCGCAGCTCCCGCGCGATCCGGGATCAACGAGGTGTTGTGGAACTGGCGATACGATCGTCCGTACGAGCCGGAGCCAGGGGGCGGCGGAGGTCGTGGAGGCGGTGGTGGCGGCGGCCGGGGTGGGGGAGTGCCGCAGGGCCCGATCGCCCTTCCGGGCACGTATACGATCAGCATGCAGATCGGGCACGAGACCTTTACGTCCAGCGTCGAGATCGAGGCCGACCCGAGACGCCCGATGTCGCGTGCCGATCGCATGGCTCGCCAGAACGCGTTGATGAGCCTTCGGGATTTGGCCAAGCCCCTGTACGACGCAAGTCAGGCCGTCGACCGGCTGGGCGAACAACTCTTAGAGGCTGAGCATCTGCTTGAAGACCACGAGGGGGCGCCCGAGTCCATCACGGAGGAGCTTTCCGCGCTTCAGGAGGAGCTGAGCGAGATCTCGACGACGTTGACGGAGGTCCGCCGAAACGCCGGCATCGGCGGCGCCATACAGCAGTCGTCCACACTGCCCACGGAGGATCAACTCTGGCAGGTCGACGCCGCTTGGGACTCCGCTCCCGAGCTCATCGAGAGACTCAACGCGATGATTACGGACCGGATGCCCGATTTCAACGCTTCACTGGACGCTGAAGGAATTCGTCCCGACCCGGGTGCCGTGCTCGAGGTGCCGCGCAGACGCGGGCGACAATGACCAAGGTCCTCAAACTCGATGAGATCAAGCGACTGATCGACTCCCGCCGGCTCATCCGAGAGATCGAAACCGGCTTCGTTCTCTATAGCGAAGGCCGGGTCGTCGTTCCGCCCGTGGGTTTCTTGCACTTCGAGCAGCCTCCAGGTGATGTGCACATCAAGTACGGCTTCGTGACCGATGACCACTTCTACGTTCTGAAGATGGCGTCCGGGTTCTACGAAAATCCCGCTCTGGACCTACCGGTCAGCGACGGGCTGCTGCTGGTGTTCAGTCAAAAGACCGGACATCTCGAGCTGATTCTCCTGGACGAGTGTTGGCTCACCGATATGCGCACCGCGGCAGCCGGGGCAGTGGCCGCCAAGCATCTGGCTGCGAGCGCCGTCCACCGCATCGGGATCGTGGGCACCGGCGTACAGGCAAGGATGCAGCTCGAGATGCTGAGGGATGTGGTCGACTGTCAGAGGTGCCTCATATGGGGCAGAGACGCCGATAAGGCTCGGCGCATGGTTGCCGACCTCCGAGAGAGAGAAGTCATCCAGTCCTGGGGATTGGACCTCGAAGTCGCCACGGACCTCGATGAACTGGTTGGCCAGTGCAACGTCATCGTGACCACCACCTCAGCCCGCGAGCCCTTGATTCGTGCCGATCAGGTCCAGCCGGGCACGCACATCACCGCCATGGGCTCCGATGACCACGGCAAACAGGAGCTCGAGGCCGGAGTCCTGGCCAAGGCCGATCGGGTCATCGCGGACAGCGTTTCACAGTGTGTCGATCACGGTGAGTGCTTCCATGCGGTTCAGGGAAACCACATCGAAGAGGGCTTCATTCTCGAATTGGGCAATGTCATCAAGGACCCGGGGGTCGGCCGAACCAGCGACGACCAGATCACCGTGGCGGACCTGACCGGAGTGGCGATTCAGGACATTCAGATCGCGAAGATGGTCGAGCACGCGGCGCGCTTGGCGGAGCAAGCGTGACAGGGCGCGGTGGCAAAAGCACGTACTCGCGGATTGCTGACCTGCACCGCATCTTGAGCGCATGAGCGAAGCCATCACCCGCCTGAACTCAGCCCTAGAGGGGCGCTACCGCATCGAGTCCGAGTTCGGCGAGGGCGGGATGGCGACGGTCTACCTGGCCCACGACATCAAGCACGACGCAAGGTCGCGCTCAAGGTCCTCAAGCCGGAGCTGGCAGCCGTGGTTGGTGCCGAGCGCTTCCTGGCCGAGATCAAGACGACTGCCAACCTCCAGCATCCGCACATCCTGCCGCTCTTCGATTCCGGCGAGGCAGACTCCTTCGTCTTCTATGTGATGCCCTTCGTGGAGGGGGAGAGCCTCAGAGAAAGGCTCGATCGGGAGCATCAACTCCCGGTGGACGAGGCGGTGAAAATCACGACTGATCTGGCCGAAGCGCTGGATTACGCCCATCGCCACGACGTCATCCACAGGGATATCAAGCCCGCCAACATCTTGATGCATGAGGGGCGGCCGCTGATTGCAGACTTTGGGATCGCACTGGCTGTCGGTGCGGCTGGTGGAGGCCGCATGACGGAGACCGGTCTGAGCCTCGGGACTCCCTTCTACATGAGTCCGGAGCAAGCGACAGGCGAGCAATTCGTGGGACCGGCCACCGACACATACGCCCTCGGCGCAGTGCTCTACGAGATGCTGACTGGGGACCCGCCCTACATGGGCAGCACAGCCCAGGCGGTGCTCGCCAGATCCTCGAAGCCGGCAGCCGTAGCCAAGGGAACTGCCCCGTCGCGGTACGCGGCCATCGCGGCCGGATCGGATGCCAGGGCTCTCGACACCCCGACCATGTACGCAGGCGGGGCAGCCTGAGGTGCTACCTCAGCGCGGGCAGACGACGTGAACACGGACCCGAACACGGCGCCTGCTGAGAACGCCACGAGCAGGACCATGAGAGACACGAACAGTCGTGGAGCACGCATCAGGGACCTCTTGTGGTTCGGGCTAAGGACTCCCGCCAAGGAGCTTGGCGATCACCGAACTGATCGAAAACGAAATCACCGCTCCTTCCGGAAGGTCGTCCCCGTCGAACGGCGTGTCTCCGTCCTTGGAACCGCTGATGTCCAACATCAGCGAGACCGCTACCACCGTCCCGACGATGGTCGCAGCCGCCGCGATGCTCTTGGGCATCGAGAGCTCCTTCCTCTCGATGATCGACAGTGTCAGCCGGGGAATGCGCACCGTGTCGAGGCGAATCGAGCCGACGTCTGGGCCCCACTCCCGTGTCGACCGCATCCCCAAGACAATCGTGTCCCCGGCGCTCAGGATCTGACCCTCCACGGACGCGGTCGCGCCGTTCGTACCGGGCAGGCCTTCGATGGCCGAGCGCGCGGGCATCGTGACACGCGCTATGCTCCCGCGGGCGGGAGTCTGAACGGGCGTATAGGAATAGCAGCCGCCTAGCACGAGCAGAGTTGCGGCGAGGGCCGCCGGCCGCGTGGCGCGCGCTGAAAAAAGGAGCAACCGTCGGGCGCTTCGTTTCATGAAGACAGCTTCTTGGTCGATGAAATCAGGTGAGGCAAGGTACTCCTTCGCTACGCTCGCGGCCTCCTGCGACTTACTCGGCTCCTGGACGTCGCGCCAGGCGGTGCATCAGGACCGCGGCCCGCTTGCTCTGCATGGCGAGCGTCGGCAGGTCAATCCATTCGTCCACGGTGTGATCGTTGCCGCCCCCGGGACCGAGTCCGTCGATCGCGATCTCGACGAAGCCGGCAGTGAAGGAAACGTCCGCTGCGCCTGCGTTGCGTGGGTCCACCGCCGTGACCTCGCCGTAGCCCAGGTCCTCGCTCACCTGACTGAACATCGCGAGCAGGCGCAGGTTGCCGTCGCTGGGCGCGAGCGGGGGGTATCCGTCATCGAAGGTGATGGTAGCCGACGTTCGCGGCAGGCTCTCCAGAACCACGAAGCGCATGGTGGCCCGCGCCCGCTCGAGCTGCTCCAGCGTAATCGTCCTGAGGTCCCCGGTGACGACCGCGGTCTGCGCCACGACATTGCTCTTTCCGAACGCGGACCCGCCCGCAGCGGATGGGTCGTAGTCCACGTCGGTGCCCGCGAGCATGACGCCGGGGTTAAAGGTCAGCAGCGGCTCACCTGCCAGGCGATCATAGAATTCGCTCAGAATTCGAGACGCCTCGTAGGCCGCACCCGCGCCGACCTCCTCTTGGAACAGCTGCGAGGAGTGTGCCGGCGCGCCGGTGACGTCGAGTCGCCATCCGCTCGAGCCGCGGCGCGCGACCACCGCCGTCATCGGGTTGCTGTCTCCGTTCTCGAACGCGAGCACGATGTCCGCTTCTTCGGCCGCCTCGATGAGAGCGGCACGAGCCAGGTCGAGAGGCCGACCGCTGCGCTCCTCATCGCCGGTCATGATGATGGTGATGCTGATGTCGTCGAGCTCGCCCGAGGCGGCCAGGGCCTTCAGCGCATGCACGATGACGACGTCACCGCCCTTCATGTCCACGACCCCGGGCCCCTGCGCCCGGTCGCCCTCCCGATCGAAACTCTGAAACGGACTGCTAGGCTCGAACACCGTGTCGAGGTGACCGATGAGCAGCAGCCGAGGCCCACTTCCGTCTCGGCGAGCGATGAGGTGACCCGCGCGATCCCACGACGTACCGTCGATCCACTGCGTCTCGAACCCCAGAGCGTCGAACTCCTGGCGGAAGAGCACGCCCACCTCGCGCACTCCGTCGAAGTTCATGGAGCCGCTGTTGATGTTCACCGCCCGCTCGAGCAGGTCGATGGCTTCGGCGGCGCGCGCGTCGACTTCGCTCGTGATCCGCCGTTCGACTTCCGACAACGACTGACCCCCCAAGGGAAGGGGGGTCAGCGTTGCCGACAACAGAAGCGCGACAGCGATCGGTTTCATGCGATCTCGATTCAGCGCGGGCCCTACCTGGAGGACGGCGGCACGATGCCGTTCAGACGCATGTAGGTGACCAGATTGCCGTAGTGCTCGTAATTGTGTGCCGAGTTGAACGCGAGCACTGCGGACGCAGCCATTGGGGTGCCGAAGAAGCTGACGGACCCCGCGCCCTTGGCGTCGGTCATGCCGGCATATACGCCAGTGCAGTACTCAAAGCCGCCGTTCAGCGCAGCGATGAGCTGTGCCTTCGTAGTGGCGGTCATCTCGAAATTGTCGCTGTTCGGGTTGGCTTCACCGGCCGCAACCGAGCAGAACGTGTACTGAGCGCCGGCGATGTGGCCCAGGATCTGCCCCATTGAGCGCACTTCCTCCGTTGGGCGGAACGAGAACAAGGCCTCGTCGAGTGTCTCGGCCGTGGCCCTGATGTTGGTCGTCGTGATGTCGTTCAGGCCTTTGAGCGACGCGACGACGGGATCCGTTTGAGCGGACGCTGCGAGCGGACAGGACAGTAAGAGGGCGATCGCAGTGGCGAGAAGGCGCTTCGTCATGTTCCTACCTTGGGATGAGGCTCGGGTGGAATGCCGGGGCACCAACGTTGGGCAATCGGGCACTTCTTTCAAGCCGGCAAGCGCGGACGTAGGCTAAAAGGCCACGTTCGTCATGAGGTAACTCCAACTGTGGCGCCCCGAATCGCGCCCGATCAGCGTGAGCGCCGAGCGAGATCTCCTTACGGTTGACCCTAAGCGAGAACGCCTCGTTGGGCGCGTAGTCGAAGTAGCCCTGATACAAGTCGAGATTGTCTGCCCGGAAATCGCCGAGCGTACTGGTCTCCTCGCCCCACAGGCGCACGTCTTGCAGCTCGAGCACAACGCGTACCGACCCCTCCAACTCTCCCTCGATGCGCATGCGCACCCGCATCGACGTGAAGTCCGTAGTTGCGCCGCTCATGGGCGTCTTACGCTCGAACCTCGGTCGGGCCTGTCCACCCAGGACCAACTCCTGCGCCGCGCCGGGCGTCGTCAGTGCCGCTACCAGCGCCGCGACTGCAGTAACTCTGCCGGTCGTCTTCATGGTGGACGCCTTGGGGGGGTCGCCATTCTACCTCGAGACCTAATGAAGTGAGTCTCGGCAGCCCCTTGGCGCGCCATTAGTCGTCAGGTCGGGTCGCCCAGTACGCCCACGCGATGAATAGGACTTGGAAGGGGAGCCGCGCATAGAGCGCTGCGGACGAAAGGTCCGAGAACAGCTCCGGATTGAGCGCCATGTGGAGATTGGCCGGGAACACCGCCACGAGCAGAAGCACCAGTCCCCAACCCGCGCGCGCGCGCGCAGTCGGGACCAGGACACCCATCCCGCCGAGCATCTCGAAGACACCGCTCACCCAGACCAGCGCGACGTGCGCGGGCAGGTACGGTGGCATCATCGCCACGTAGAAGTCCGGATTCAGGAAGTGATTGACGCCCCCCAGCACGAAGAATGCGCTCAGTGCGAGCAGTGCGAGTTTCCTGGCCAGCCCTCTCGGAAGCTGGAGCATGCTATAGGGTGTCGACATCGATTCCGTTAGCCTTGTCACGTTCGAGCGATTAGGGTTTTCTGTGTCTCGGGGCCGAGGTAGCGAATGGCAAAGCAGGAAGCAATCGAAGTAGAGGGCGTGGTCACCGAGGTGCTGCCGGACCAGAAGTTCCGTGTGCAGCTGCAAAATGACCATGTCGTCCTCGCTTATGCCGCGGGCAAGATGTCGAAGTTCCGCATCCGCGTTCTGGTCGGCGACAGAGTCACGCTCGAGTTGTCCCCCTACGATCTGTCGCGCGGACGGATCACATACCGTCACAAGTCGCCGAGCGCGGGCCCGCCGCCTCCGCGTCCTGGCCAACGCAGGAGACGCTGACCGGTGCTTCCCAACAACATGGCTCGGGTACCGCTCGAGCAAATCCGGATCGAGTCTCTCGAGTTGCCCGGCTGGCACGCGGGATCGGAACGCGTCCCCAGCGTGGGCGAAAGCGTCCACTGCATCGAGGGTGAGGCAGAGGTCGTTCGTGTACTCGGACGCACCAGTGACGGAGGTCGTTTGCTGGAGCTCCGGCTGCCCGACCGGCCCAAGCAGCCCTTCTTCGCTGCGTCGTCGAACGTGCTCGTGCAGGTGGACGCGGGCTAGAACACGCCAGCTTCGCGCATCACGGCTTCGCACTTTCCACGGATGTTGGTGGCTACCTCGAACGGGTCGCCGCGCACGAACTCAGCCCGGAACAACTCGACCGAGAGTGCGCCGTCGTACTGCTTCTCAGCCAGCTTCCGTAGGATGCGCACCACGGGCGCGATGCCGTCGCCGGGGATCAGCCTCGAGTCGTTGTCGATCAACTCTCGCGGTCCAGCCAGCAGATCCTGAAAGTGCGCGTGCGCGAGCTCGCCCGGCTCCAGCAAGTCCAGGTCTTCGAACTTGCTCAGCCCCGACCAGAAGTGGAAGAAGTCGAGCATGGGCCGAACGTTGGGGTGCGCCGCCTCGCGAATCACTTGCAACGCTGAGCTCAGCGTGGCCAGGTGGGTCGAGGTACGCAGGAACTCGATCATCGCTGTGAGCTGGTACTGCCCGGCGATCTCCCCGACTTCGCGGATGCAGTCCGGAGTGGCCGCGAAGTCTTGCGCGCTGACCTCTCGATTGGTGATCGACGGGCAATAGATCTTCTGCAGTCCGAGACCAGCGAATTGATCGCAGCGCTGCCGCCACCTCTCGAGCGATGTCGCACGGGCCGGGCCCGGGATCCAGAGATCCTGCATGACCGCGGCGCCCGACACCGGTGTCAGGCCCAGGTCGGTCATCACGCTCTTCGCGGCAGCCAACGTGTCGTTTTCGAGGAATCCGTCGAGCACCCTGTCGTTAAGCTCGACGTACTGGATGCCGGCCCTGGCCCAGCCCTCCAGCGAAGCGCGGTATCCGGCCGCCCGCGACGTGTTCTGGTGGATACTGAGCAGCATTTTGCCCGGCGGGGCGGACTGGGCATCGACCAGTCGCGTCAGAGGCGCCGCCACGGAAGCTGCGAGGAAGGTTCGTCGAGTGAGCATGAACGCACTCTACGCCCTGCAGGGGGCGGCCGCCACGGTCACGGAACTTGCTTCGCGGGCATCGCGCGCCTTTTTTCAGCGCACTTCAATGTTCGATCCCCGAGAAGGACCCGAAATGAGATTCCTGCTGACAGTCGCCGTAGCGCTCCTGTTCGCGTCGCCAGCCGATGCCCAGTTGGTTGCGCCCAACTCCGCGGGCGTGACGTTCGCTCACGTCCACCTCAACGTCGCCGATCTGGAGCTCAATAAGCGGCTGTGGGTGGAACAGTTCGGAGGTGAGATCGTTCAAAAAGGACCACTCGTCACCATCAAGTACCCGAACTTCCTGCTCGTATTCACCGAGCGGGAGCCCACCGGAGACTCCCGGGGCAGCGTGATGGATCACTTCGGCTTCAAGGTCCGGAACATCGCGGCGGCGCTGGACAGGGCTCGCGCGGCCGATCTTCCCGTGGCAGACGTCTTCACGGGGGCGGAGGGCTTCTCCAACTCCTACGTGACCATGCCGGGCGGTGTCAGGGTCGAGCTCCAGGAGGACCCCGAGCTCGAGAACGAGGTCGAGGGCTACCACGTGCACTTCTTCACGAACGGACACGAGGATCTTCTCGATTGGTATGTCGACACGTTCGGCCTGCGCAAGGGCCCGCGCGGGACGATAGAAACCACCGCGTGGGCGCCGGGCCAGAACCTGAGCTTCGCGGGCTCGAACACGGAACGCGCCCCGACCAGAGGCCGGGCCATCGACCACATCGGTTTCGAGGTGGAGGACCTGAAGGCCTTCTGCGACATGCTCGAAGCGCGTGGTATCGAGTTCTTCGTCCCGTATCGGGACATCCCGATCATCGAGCTCAAGATCGCGTTCTTCACAGACCCGTCGGGCGTCGTGATCGAGCTAACCGAAGGCTTCGACTTGTACTAGGATTTTCACCAACCCAGACCAACCCAGACCAGAAAAGCACAGGAGACACCCATGAGGCTCAAGAGCATCCGGATCGGAGGCGCGCTGATCGCGGCGACCGCATTGCTGTTCGCAGGCGCACAGCAGGCCAGCGCCCAAGTCATGATGACCGGCGACTGGACCTTGGAAGTTTCGACGGACAATGGCGTGACCATGCCCGAGCTCACGCTGGAACAAGACGGCATGAAGCTCACCGGCCACTATGTGTCGGAGGCTCTTGGCGCGAACGAGGTGACGGGGACCGTGGACGGCAACAAGGTCACGGTCTCGTTCATGGCGTCCCTAGAGGGCGTTGGAGAGGCTTCGGTCCTCTACATCGGGACGGTCGACGACGAGGGTGTGTGGTCAGGCACCATCGACATCCTAGATGGACAGCTGACCGGCACGTTCACGGCCAAGAAGAACTAGCGACCCAATCAGGGTGGCGCCGCGAGGGGCCCCGGCCGGATCGGTCGGGGCCCCCTGTTCGTGCCGTCAGTTCCCGTGTCCACGACGGCGCGGAAGCTCGAGCGTCGAGCGATCGTTGATGTTGAACTCGAAGTCCACAGTGTGCGCGGCTTCGGTCTCACCCTTCTTGAATGTCAGGACCGTCTGGTACGCCCCGGGCTCGGTGAAGATGTGGCGCGTCTGATAGCTTCCGGGTGTACCACGGACTCGACGCACGGGGAAGGAGCCTAGCTCTTCGCCGTCGAAGCTGATCGCCACTTCGCCCGAGAGGTCCGTGTAGGGCTCCTGGCTGTCCAGTGAGCTCACGCGCCAGCGCAGGAACTGCATCTCCTCTGTGAGCGCGGGCTCGGGCTCGGCACCGAAGACGATCGACAGGCCGGCGACTTCTTTGCGCTCGTGGAAGGGAGCCGTTTCCGGCGTGACCGCTGCCAGCAGGACTGAGGCGACGCCCGCGAGTACGAAGACCGCAGCGAGCGTATTGCGAGTTTTCATGGTTACTTCTCCCTGGTTGCTGGACTCGGTTCAGTATGGGCTTGCTGGCGGCTGATTCCAAGCCCCGCGTACATTGCCCGTCCAATCTTCAGGAGTCCCCCATGGACAGTATTTCCTACATGGCGCTTACCGTCCGCGCCGCGAACCACCCCGTCGACCTAATGGACCGAGGAGAACTGTGATGCTCAGTCGAAGAGATGCGTTGAAGCGGATGGGTGCGATCGCCGCCGGGGCGGCTGCGGGCACAGCGGCTGCTTGTTCTGGAGAGTCGGAAGCCGGAGCGGCTGAAGCGGGGGCGGCTGCGGGAACGGCCGCCGCGGCATCGATGGCTTCTCCGATCGGTCCGATCGGCGTGCAGCTTTATACGGTGCGGGCCGAGATGACCAACGGCGTCGAGAGCACGCTTGAGCGCGTCGCCGCGATCGGCTACGAGGAGGTCGAGTTCGCTGGATATTTCGGACACTCTCCGACCGAGATTCGGGAGATGCTGGCGCGCACCGGGTTGCGGTCGCCCGCGACCCATATTCCGCCCAACTTCGAGGTTGATGCCTGGTCGAAGATCCTGGACGACTCCAATGAAATCGGACACGAGTACGTGGTCGTGGCTTCGATTCCCCAGAGCATGCGCTCCAGCCTGGATGCTTGGCGCGAGACGGGCGCGGCGATGAGCCGCGCTGGAGATCGTGCGCGTTCCGCGGGGCTTCAGTATGCCTACCACAACCACGACTTCGAATTCGAGGAGATGGAAGGCCGCGTCGCCTTCGACGTGTTCTGTGAAGAGTCGGACCTGGAGTTCGTGAAGATCGAGCTGGACCTCTTCTGGATCATCCACGGTGGCCAGGACCCGATCGAGTTCATGGATCGCTGGCCCGGTCGCATCCCGCTGGTGCACGTGAAAGACCGCACAGCGGGAGGCGACATGGTCGACGTCGGCGCGGGCGTCATCGATTGGGCCGGCATCTTCGAGCACGCGGAAAACGGCGGTGTCGAGCACTTCTTCGTCGAGCACGACACGCCCGACGGGCCGTTTCGCTCGATCGAGGCGAGCTACGAGTATATGCGTGGGCTACGGGACGGGGCGGCGTAGATCCCCTACAGCGGCCGGTCCGGGTTCATGATGGTCCGCCACATGTGCGACGACGGGCTGTTGTCGAAACCCAGCCCCTCTTTAGGCTGCTTGAACTGGCGGCCGATGATGTCCACGAACGGATCGAGCGAGACGACTTTGTCTTCGTCGAATGCGTAGGTGTCGTTCAGCGTGATCAGCCGCGCTTCCATGTACCACGGGTGCTCCTGGGCCTCCTTGGCCGCCCGCGCGATATACGGCTCCGGCACGTAGTCCTCACCGAAGATGCGGTTGTACATCTCCGGGTACTCGTACCCTACGGTGTCATCCGGATAGAAGCGTAGCGGCGCGTGGTATCGGATACCCCAGCTGATGCGCTCATCGACGTAGGGCTCGATCAGCTGCGCGCCCCACCACCCGTGGTCGACCTTGATCATGTTGAGCACGACGTCGTGCATGAGGCAGGCGAAGATCGTGCGTTCCGTCTGGCCCGTCTCGAGGGCGTAGGTGGCGCTCTGCAAGACATGGTTGGCCGGCGCGAAGCGCTTCTCGAAGTACTCGACCAGCGTAGGGTTCGTGGACATCGGCGCGTACTCGTGCGAGCGAGGCATGAACAGCCTGCCCGTGCCCCGTGGAGACCGCGGCTCTTGCTGGAGTTCGGCGAGCGCGAGCGCCTCGCCGTCGGGCATGTAGCGCACGGCTTCGGTACCGTCGCGCGCGGCGATGGCATCGTCGAGCATGTGCTCCATATAGTGCTCGAGCTCCTCGGCTTTGTCCTCGGGGGACATGAACTCGAGGGCACCTACGCCCACGGTTGCCAGAAAAGCTCTGCGGTCGACTTCCATGAGGCCCTCCACGGCTCGGGGACGGCCCATCACCGTCCATGAGCTACAGATTGCCGCCGTTGGCGTGCTGAGTCAAACGAGTCCGGCCAACCCGGGAGCAAGCCTTCACGGGTTTGGAGCACTCCTTTCGGGACTATCGACCGGCAGGTACTGTGGCTTACGTTGGCGCCGCGCATATTGGTGCCTCAAACCGGCCGAAGCCGGCCTCCTTCGCTCTCCCCTACCACCTCTCTCCGCCCATGCCCCAGCGGGTTCTAGTGACTGCGGGTGGATCCGGCATCGGGCTGGTCATCGCACAGGCCTTTGCGGCGGCCGGGGAGCGCGTCCATGTGTGTGACATCGATCGATCACGTCTGGAGGCGGTCTCCGCATCGAGCGAAATCGGGACCACCGCGGTCGACGTTTCCGACCCGGACCAGGTGGCCGCACTCTTCGACGAGGTGCAAAGCGAGCTCGGCGGTCTGGACGTGCTGGTCAACAACGCGGGAACGGCGGGCCCCACCGGACCTTTCGAGTCCCTGAGCTTCGACGACTGGCATTCGACATTGGCCGTCAATCTGGACAGCCAGTTTCTTTGCACGCGCCTCGCGGTGCTAATGCTCAAGACCGCGTGCGGAGGCTCGATCGTGAACATCTCTTCGACCGCGGGCCTTCACGGCTATCCCCTGAGAGCTCCCTATGCCGTGGCCAAGTGGGGCGTGATCGGCCTCACCAAGACTCTGGCAATGGAGCTCGGCCCCTACGGCATTCGGGTCAACGCGATTTGCCCCGGCAGCGTGGGCGGCGACCGCATGGACCGAGTAGTGGCGGCCGAGGCGACTACGCGCGGTGTCTCCGAGAAGCAGGTACGTGAGGGCTTTCTTCGACAGACGTCGATGAGGATGTTCGTGCGCGCGGAGGACGTGGCGGCGATGGTGCTGTTCTTGTGTTCGGACGCGGGGGCGGCCATATCCGGCCAGGCTATTGCCGTCGACGGCCACACGGAAGGTCTCGGAACGCTACGAGTGGAGATTCCCCGATGAAAGCAGTCTGGTACTCGGACTTCGGGTCCGCAGAGGAAGTACTCGAGGTCGGCGAGATGGCTACGCTTCATGCCGGTTCCGGCGAGGTGCGGGTCCGGTTGTACGCTTCCGGCGTCAACCCGGTCGACGTGAAGCGAAGAGCGGGAGGCCGAGGCGCGATCGCCTCGGCCCAGGTCGTTCCGCACTCCGACGGATCCGGGGTCATCGACGAGGTGGGGGAGGGCGTGGACCCCGGACGAATGGGGCAACGCGTCTGGGTGTATGAGGCGCAGGTGCAACGCGATCTAGGCACGGCCGCTGAATTCGTGGCGATCGACCATCGCAGGGCGGTCCCGCTTCCCGACGCCGCATCGTTCAATGACGGGGCGTGCCTCGGGATTCCTGCACTCACGGCGCATCGTTGCGTGTTCGCAGACGGTTCGGTCGCTGGCCAGACGATCCTCGTTACCGGTGGCGCGGGGGCCGTGGCCAACTATGCGATCCAGCTTGCCACGCTCGGCGGAGCCAGGGTGATCAGCACGGTGAGCGGGCCGGAGAAGGCGCGGATCGCGACCGCGGCCGGTGCCGGCGACGTCATCAACTACCGCGAGGAGCCGGTCGTGGAGCGGGTGCTCGAGCTCACGGACGGACGGGGCGTCGACCGTGTGGTGGAGGTCGAATTCGGCGGCAATCTGACCGACGCCCTGGGCGCGACAAAAATCGACGGCGTGATAGCCACCTATGCCTCTCAGGCCGAGCCTGAGCCTCAGATCCCCTTCTACCAGCTTCTCTACCGGAACCTGACGGTGCGCTTCGAGTTGGTCTTCATGATGCCGGAGGAGTCGAAGGCGGCTGCGGTTTCGGACATTACCAAGTGGCTGGCCGGGGGGCGTTTGCAGCACAACGTCGCAGAGGTGTTCCCGCTCGAGCAGGCGGTCGGGGCTCATCAGGCGGTGGAAGCGGGACCGGTCGGCAAAGTGATCCTGAACGTCGGCCCACGAGCCTAGCGGGGCAGGGCGTGCAACGCTCCGAAGTCGACCGCTTCATCTTCGTAGCGACGGTAATTCTGCTGCTGGCGGTTTCGGTCCCGCTCATCCTCGCCCCGGACGCCGGGGGTGCGGCGGTCCAGAGCGTCTTCGACTTCATCACCGGAAACTTCGGTGTGTTGTACATCTGGGCCGCGGTGATCAACCTCGTATTTCTGGCCTGGCTCGCGTTCGGTCGCTACGGGCGTGTGCGGCTGTCCAACGACGATTCGCCACCGGAGTTCTCGACCTTCAGCTGGGTATCGATGCTCTTCTGTGCCGGAATCGGGACCGGCATTCTCTACTGGGGCACCATCGAATGGGCGTACTACTATGACGCTCCACCGTACGGGGTCGTGCCTCGTTCCCCCGAGGCGATCGAGTGGGCCACCAGCTACCCGATCTTCCACTGGGGGGTGACCGGCTGGGCATTCTACTGCCTACCTGCGCTCGCGATCAGCTATGCGTACTTCTGCCGGGGCACCAAGTCGATGCGCCTCAGTGACAACTGCCGCGCCGTGATCGGCGATCACGCCGACGGCGCGCTGGGCAAGGTGATCGACCTTCTCTTCATGCTGGGGCTGCTTGGCGCGGCTGGCACTGGCATCGGCCTGGCGGTGCCGCTGATCTCGAATGGACTCAGTCAGCTGCTCGGCGTGGCTGACTCGTTCCAACTCGACCTCGCGGTCGTGCTCGCCGTAACCGCGGTTTTTGCGGCGAGCGTATACGCCGGTCTCGAGCGCGGCATCCGGCGCTTAAGCAACCTGAACGTCATGCTCACGCTAGGGTTGTTGCTCTTCGTAATCATCGTCGGCCCAACGCTGTTCATCCTGAAGGCGGGCACCAGCAGCTTGGGTCACGTGCTGCAGAATTTCGTGCGCATGAACAGCTGGACGGAACCGATCGGCGACTCGGGTTTCGTGGAGACCTGGACCATCTTCTACTGGGCGTGGTGGATCGCTCTGGGGCCCTACATGGGCATGTTCGTGGCTCGCATATCGAGGGGCAGGACCATTCGCGAGGTCACGTTCGGCATGCTGGGGTTCGGAACCGCCGGCTGCGCTCTCTTCTTCATGGTCTTCGGGAACTACGCGCTGCATCTGGAGCTCAGCGAAGCGCTCTCGGTTACTACGATGCTACAGGAAGAGGGGGCTCCCCAGGCGATCATCGCCGTGGTACAGTCGTTGCCGTTCAGCTCGATCGTCTTGCCCCTCTTTTGCCTCGTATGCCTCGTGTTCATGGCCACTACCTACGATTCGGCCGCCTATACGTTGGCGCTCGGGGCCACTCGTCGCTTGCAGGTGGGTCAAGACCCGCCGAGGTGGCACCGGCTGTTCTGGGCTTTCGGGATTGGGGTGCTTCCCGTGACCCTGATGTTCTTGGACGGTCTCACGCCGCTGCAGACCGCTTCGGTGGTGGTATCACTCCCACTCATCGCGGTCGGAGTGCTCATGGCGGCCTCCCTGGTGCGATCGCTGCGCGAGGACCAAGCTGAGGGCAGTTGAATCCGACCAGAGTGGATTGGAACCGATGAAGGTATTCGTCACCGTCGCGCTGTTACTCGCGGGAGCGGGCGACGCCGCGGGAGCGGTCGCGCGCCAGGACAGCGCACGCGACCTGCCCGACGGGATCCGCAAAGAGCAAAACGTGATGGTACCGATGAGGGACGGGGTGCGCCTCGCGACCGACCTCTACTTCCCGGCGGACGCCGCCGCACCGTTTTCGACCATCATGATCCGCACGCCCTACGGGAAAACGCGCGAGTATCCCTACGGTGGCATCGTGCCCATGCTGGTGGAAGCGGGCTTCGCGGTGGCGTATCAGGACACGCGCGGACGCGCTGAGTCCGAGGGCGAGTATACCGTACGCTTCTCCGATCGCGAGGACGGCTACGACGCGGTTTCCTGGCTCATCGAGCAGCCTTGGTCGAACCAGAAAGTGGCGACCTTCGGTTGCTCGTACCGGGGCGAAACGCAGATCGTGCTCGCGGCGGAGCGACACCCCAATCACATCGCAGCAATCCCGGGAGCGCCCTCCGCGGCGTACGACCTCGGGGGGCGGCCTTGGACCTCCTTCGATGGTGGAGCCTTCGAGCTAGCGCAGACCGCAGGGTGGTTCATGCCGGGCGGCACGCGTAATCGCCTGGAGCTGTATCGCACGCTGCCGACGCTTGACATCGTGCAGAAGTCGGGCGCCTCCGGGACCGACTACGAGGACTACGTCTCGAACACACCAGACTCCGAGTACTTCCGCTCCCTGGACTTCGTGCGCGGCTCGGACCGCTTCGACATTCCCGCGATCTATATCGACTCCTGGTACGACTTCGGCGTCGCCGAGACGCTCAAGCTCTTCAACCAGATGCGAGAGAACGCGGTCAGCCAGGAAGCGCGCGACAACCAGTACGTGATCATCACTCCGAGCACGCATTGTGCCTGGAGCCGAGCCAGGGTCCCCATGCGCGCGGGCGCCCGCGACGTCGGGGATTGGCAGCTCGACTTCAACGACATGTACCTGCGTTGGTACCGGCACTGGCTGGACAAGGCAGACAATGGCATCACCGACATGCCGCGTGTGCAGTACTACTTGATGGGCGCCAACGAGTGGCGCAGCAGCGAGACCTGGCCTGTCGAAGGAACTACGCTTGAGAAGTTCTATCTGCACAGCGGCGGCGGGGCCAACAGCCTATCGGGCGACGGCTCGCTCACGATGGCGGCGCCGGGGGAGGAGCCGGCAGATCAGCTCGTCTACGACCCGGACGATCCGGTTCCTTCGCTAGGCGGTCAGGCTTGCTGCACCGGCATGAATACGGGAGCCGGTGCCTACGACCAGCGCGAGATCGAAGCGCGTGAGGACGTGCTGGTCTACACCTCGGAGGTGCTCGCGGAGGGCCTCGAAGTGACGGGACCACTCGAGGCGGTGTTGTACGTGTCCTCGGATGCGCCCGACACGGACTTCACGGTGAAGCTCGTGGATGTCTTTCCCGACGGTACCGCCTACAACATCCAAGAGGCAGCCTTCAGAATGCGATACCGCGAAGGGCTGACGAGCGCGGTGCTGATGCAGCCGGGCGAGGTCTACGAGATTCGCCTCGATCTTCACGCCACCAGCAACTACTTCGGACCGCAACATCGGATCCGGATCGAGGTCTCCAGCTCGAACTTCCCGCGCTGGAGTCGGAATCTGAACACCGGAGGCAACAACTTCGACGAAACCGAGTGGAGAGTTGCGCGCAACACGGTTCTTCACTCGCGGCGCTATCCTTCCCATGTGGTGCTGCCGGTGCTCCGCCAGCGGGTGCGCTAGTCGTCCACCAGCGTGCCGTCGCTCAGGTCGAACACCTCGGCGAGCCGCAGCATTCGCTCCTCCAGCACCGTGGAGGCGTTGCCGAGCTGCTGTTTGGTGATGTCCTGAAACTGTAGCACCGTCACGAGCGTGTGCAGCTCTTCTCTGAGATCGTCACGCGGGTCTGCGTCGTCGTCCGAGCTCAAGGGCTCCACTTCGAGTTGGTCGGCGAGCAGAAGAGCACGGTCCAGACCGTCGAGCAGTTCTGACGTGGCCATTTCGGTCGCTGAGGAGACCTCGGTGAGCTTCTGCTCGAACTCGCTGAACACACTCTCGACCTGACTCAGCGTAGGCGTGGAGTCGCTCAGCTCACTCGGCTGAACCTCCGCCTTCATTTCTCGATCCGGAACATCGGAACCGGTCCTTGGATGGAAGCTAGGCACTCTTCTCTACCATGAAGGATCGGCCGATCGGGCGAAAAAATTACCGGAAGGGACCGAAATCGCCTCGCGACCACGTCTGCGAGACCCTCGGACGGGGAGGGCCCCAGGCGATTCGCCAGCTCATCCGAAACCGCCGGGAAAGACGAACACCAGCACCACATACTTCACCGCCAGCCCACTCGCGCTGATCAGCAGGGCCTTGAGCCGATTGTAGCGCATGATCCCCGACACTAACAGCATGTTCGGCGACGAAAGCGGCAAGAGGTTGAACGTGAAGATTGCCCACCCTCCCCATTTCTGGAACGTGGCCTTGAACTTCTCAAACTTTTCTCGGCTGATCAGCGTATCCACGACCCGTTCGCTGAGCGCCCACCCGATTGCGTAGTCGATGGTCTGGGCCAACAAGCCAGTGCCCACACTCAGGCCGATCAACACGAGCCCTGGATGTCCCTCCGCCAAGTAGAGCGGGACCAGGATTTCGACGGGCATGAGTAGGAAAAACAGGTAGCCCGCGAAGTGGATCAAAGCGAACGAAACCAGTCCGACGGGCTCGCCCGCTATGAGCTCTCGACCAATCGTGGACCCGACGATAGCGATGATCGCGACGAGCATGATCAAGACTCCGATCACGCTTTTCTTCGTCAACTTCATCGCTGCCTTGGTTGGGAGATGACGTTCATGGAGCCGCCTCCCAGCACAACGAAGCCGCGCCTCTCCAGATTTCGAGCGGCCGACTGACTCGGTGTCAGTTCCCGCCCGTAGTGAAGCGAATCCGGTTGAGCCGCACGTTCCACTCCACCTCGTCCCCGGGGTTCAAGGGGAAGGTGTCGGAGAACAGGAGAGGCGCCTGGTTTTGGTTGCTCGCGGGGTCGATGGTATCGGACGAGCCACCTTCGACGACAACGCGGTAATTGCCGACGAGTGCGCTTCGCCGGATGCACTGCCGCATCGTGCGGCCCATGCTGACTTGGCCGAGGCGAATGCGCTCGCCGCGGAACTGATTGATCTCGGTGATCTCGCCCGGTGCCAGACCCTCGCGTCCGTCCTTGATGAGGGATATGCGACCCACGGCCCCGCCGCCTTGGGTGTTGTCGATCGTTATGCACGCCTGCGGCGCATTGGGGTCCTCCGGCGTCGAAGCACAACCCGCGAGTGCGAACGTGCCAGCCACGGCGAGGGCCAACCGGTATCTGCTCATCGTACGCTCCTTGGAAGGGAGACAACGTACCTGTCGAGGGGATGAGAGCAAGCCATCTAGCGATCCATGAAAGCCATCTCACGCGCCTTGCGGCTGCGGTCCTCTCCTCTTAGATGAAGCTATTCATGCACCGCTCTCAGCAGGGAGTTCCAATGACGCGATGGCTCAGATCGTCCCTCAACTGCACGGCAACCGCGATGGTACTGGCTTACGGGACGTCGGTAAGTGCCCAGTCCGCACCGACGTCCGCCACCGACATCACGCGTGAGCAAATCCAGACGGTTCTGGCGAGCATGGGCGAGTCGATCGACCGTCAACTCAAGATTGCCGATATCGGCGGTGGAGAGAACGTGGGCGTCGGCATCCTTCATAGGGACGGGGACAACGACACCGACGGCGCGCACCGGGGCATCATCCACGCCCAGGTGACAGAGGTCTACATCATCCTGTCGGGCGGGGGCACACTGCTCACGGGCGGCGACATCATTGACCCGACCGAGCCGTCCGCCGGCAGCATCCTCATCGGGCCTACGTTCTCGGGGCAATCCAGGAACGGCCAGATTCGTGAAATCTCAGAGGGGGACGTCGTGGTCATCCCCGCCGGAGTGCTGCATGCGTGGACGCTCATTCCCGATGAGGTCACCTACCTGAGCGTGCGCATAGATCCGCACCTGGCTCTTCCCGCGGGCTACGTGAACCCGGAGATCCGCTGAGCGGGGGCGACGGGCGCGTTGGGTGACGTGTGAGCCGGCCGAAGCGGCGTCGTGCACACACCGAATCGTTGGCGGTCTACACCTCTCAATGGGGTGGGGGACTGTAGGCCGTGCGGGCCTGGAAGTCTGCTGGCTGTGGGTCCAAGCTGGGGCGCAAGGCGAGTGCTGCGGACCCACTCACCTCTTTCCGCGAATACAGCAATCGTCTGTTAGAGTGCGGCGCCCGGAAAGGCATACGTTCACTCCTTGCACGCCTCGTTGCTTACTGCTAAAGACGGTCGAGAACCGCCCCGACGCCGTTGGTGATGAGGGCGATGAGCGCTCCAAGCAAGGAGCCGAACGCACCGAAGACGAGGGGCATACCTAGGAGCGCGCCGAACGCCATTAACGTGCCCCAGTTCAGACCGATCGTGAGCAGATCGACCACGACGCCGCCAAAGGAGTAGAGCACGCCGCAAATCAGGCCGAGGTAAGCGCCCCACCGAGCGAACCTCGTCGCCGTGGGCCGAATCTTCATGTGAAAACCTGGGCCACCATATGCCTCCGCTCGCGCGTCACGACTCCGGTGGAGTCGACGGAGTTGGGCAGCAGCCATCCGAACCGCCGTCTCGGGGCCAAAGTGGTACGGCACCGGGTCGTGTTCCCATGAGCGTCGCTCCCAACACCGCAGCGTCCCGACCCCACTCTAACGTCTCGCGATTCTACTGCGCGGCCAGCATGCTGACCCGAAGCGCGAGCCGCCAGGCGAGTGCTTCGGACCCGCTAACTCCTTCCGCAACTGCAGCAATCGCTTGTTAGGTCGCGGAAATCAGGGCCACCCAGCCTACATCCAACCCAACTGTGTCAGGCTAATCCCGTCGTTCCAGATCTTCGTCATGTGGCGAATCCGGTCTCCGTCGAAGTCCATCACATAGACGTAGTCTGCCTCAACCCTGTTCCCAGTCGGCGGTACCGGACCGCCCTCTGCTGTATGGGTGCCGCTGAACACAGCGAATGCGGACACGTTGTTGCGATCCTCGTCCACGGCGAATGACCGAAGCTCGTAGCTTCCGTCCGGGACCGGGGTGAGAAGACCCTTCATCCACTCGGTGTAGGACTCCAAGGTCTCGACACCCTCGAGCGCGCCCGCCTGCGCGGAGAACGTGGCCTCGGCATGGCAGAACTGTTTGCAGGATTCCCAGCCACCCCCGGTCTCGCACGCGTCGAAGAAACGCTCGGCGGCCTCCTTGATCGAACTCATGTTGTTCTCCTGTCCATAATGAGGTTCTTGGCCGATGCTCAGGAAGAGCGGATTCCACCCTATCGCGAACAATGGCTGTCCGTTCTGGGACCTACCGTCACGCGATTCTGCTGCGCGGCCAGCATGCCGACCCGAAGCGCGAGCCGCAAGGCGAGTGCTTCGGACCCACCAAGTCCTTCCGCGACTGCAGCAATCGCTTGTTAGGCGGATCTCACCCTCGGCACTGAGTCAACCGGAGATCGGACTGGGCTCCGCAGCGTCACTCGTAAAGCTCAACGCTGCAACCATCCACTCACCATCGATCTTCTTCCATATCGCCAGGTACTTGCCCACATCCAGAAGGTCTCCGCCCTCTCCGGCCAAAACCATGCGATTGACGCCGTACTCGTAGGCGAGGTCGCCTCCCGCCGACATCTCCATATGCGAAGACGAGCCGGAAAACTCCCGCACCAATCCACTCTCGAAATACTGGCTGAGTAGTTCGCGAATCGCGTCCTTGCCCTCGATCTGCGGTGAACCGGCCGGTTGCACGATCCCGTCCTCAGCCCAGTAGGTCAGAGCTTCCGGTACGTTGAACGCCGCTTCCGCTGCGACCACCCCTTCACTGCGCGCATGAAGGGCTGCCCTTTCGGCGGCGAGATCTGGCGATGTTTGATCATTCATTCTCGTGCTCCCGGTCTAGGGATCGTGAACCGTGATCCGCCTAACGATTCTGTATTTCTGCTCCGGGCTATGATGCTAGCAGCACACGCAGTGTGCGACCCAGATGTTGATCCCGCCAGCAGCGAATGCTTGTTAGACCTCTTGGATTCATAAAGTAAGTGCAACACGGATTCGATCTCGGCCGCCTAGACAAGTTGAGGCGAGCTGGCGACCTCAGAACCTTCCTGAACCGGCAAGAACAGGGAGGGACTCATGAGGCCGTATCGCCAACTCACCTCTGGGGAGAGGTATGCACTGTCCGCGCTGCGCAAACAAGGATGTTCGCAGGCCGAGATCGCCCGATCACTCGGGCGACACCCTAGCACCATCAGCCGTGAGGTCCGTCGCAACTCGAAGGACAGAACCGGGCGAGTCTATCGGCCGGCGCTCGCGGATGACGTTGCACACTGGCGGCGCTCGAGATCCCGACGTAACCAGCGATTCACCGACGAGGACTGGGATGTCGTGATCGAGCACCTCAGGATGGAATGGAGTCCTGAGCAGATCTCAGGTCGGCTCAGCAAGGATGGCATCCTCCGCATCAGCCACGAGACCATCTACCGCTACATCTGGCGTGACAAGCGCCGTGGGGGCTTGCGCTACAAGCTCCTTCGACAGGCCGGCAAGAAGCGCCGGAAACGCTACGGCGCCTATGACTCCCGTGGTCACCTCGCCGGTAAGCGTCACATCTCCGAGCGACCCGCTGCTGCCGAGAACCGAACCCTCCTCGGTCACTGGGAGATCGATACCGTGCTCGGCTCCACTAAGCACTGCATCGTCACCCTCGTCGAGAGAAAGATCGGATATCTCATCATCGGCAAGCTCCGCAACCGAACTGTCGCTGAGTTCAACCGCGTCGCGAGCCAACTCATCAACTCAGCTCCAGTCCCCATCCACACCATCACTGCCGACAACGGTACCGAGTTCCAGGGCTACAAGCTCATCGAGGCCACCACCACCGCCCGCTTCTTCTTCGCCACCCCTCACCACTCCTGGGAAAGGGGAACCAACGAAAACACCAACGGTCTCATCCGACAGTACCTGCCCAAACGAACAAGCTTGGCTCGCCTCTCCCAGGCCAACTGTAACCGCATCGCCGGTCGACGACCCCGAGGCTCGTAAGGTGCTGCGCTCCGTGTTGGACACCCAGCTCGCTGATCCGCAGGCGTGGATTCTGCACCCGGACGGCGTGTGGGAACGCCTATCGGGAGACGGCCCTACAAGCCAACGGCATTTCATGATGTTGGAGGAGAACGACCGTTCCGCGCGTTGAGCGCTCTCGCTACCCTCGGTAGCTTTCCCGCGCGGCTCAAGAGGCCGCAAGAGCGCCTGTAGCTCAGCTGGATAGAGCATCGGCCTTCTAAGCCGAATGTCCCAGGTTCGAGTCCTGGCAGGCGCGTTGTGGTCCGCGCGTCAAAACCGTTGATCATTCGCCGTAAGGAGTGAAGCTTCAGCAAGTCACTCCCACCGGTTTACTCGTCTGATAGCCCACGACGAGTCCGTTCGCACTCCCGCCCCAACAGAGGCTTCCATGCTCCGGTCCGGCCTGATCCGTTTCGTATCTGTATCGTTTCTTGCGCTCGTGCTGGCGCTCCCATCCCGTGCCGAGGCGCAGATTCCATTGGAATCACCGTTGCCCGTCGATCCCAACGTCACGATCGGCGAGCTGGATAACGGCTTGAAGTACATCATCCGCCAGAACAGCCGCCCCGAGAACCGCGCTGAGCTGCGGCTGGTCGTGGATGTGGGGTCGGTGCTCGAGGACGACAGCCAACTCGGCCTCGCTCACTTCGTCGAGCACATGGCCTTCAACGGCACTGAGCACTTCGAGAACCAAGAGCTCGTCGACTACCTCGAGTCGATCGGGATGGAGTTCGGACCTTCGATCAACGCGTATACGAGCTTCGATGAGACGGTCTATATGCTCTCCCAGGTGCCGACTGACGAGCCCGAGACACTTGCCACCGCGTTTCAGATTCTGGAGGACTGGTCCCATCTGTTGAGCTTCGAGCCCGAGGAGATCGACAAGGAGCGGGGCGTGGTCATCGAGGAGTGGCGGAGCAGGCGCGGCGCCGCCGCTCGCATCCAGGACCTGCAATTCCCGATCATGTTCACGGGCTCCCGTTATGCGGAACGCCTCCCGATCGGAACCGTGGAAAACTTGCAAAGCTTCCCCCACGAGGTGCTGATCCGGTTCTACGACACGTGGTACAGGCCAGACCTCATGTCCGTTATCGCGGTGGGTGACTTCGATCCCGCGCAGATCGAGCAGCTGATCCAGACACACTTCGACCGGCTGCCCACTCCTGCGACGCCCCTGGAACGGCCCTATTTCGACGTTCCCGATCATGCGGAGACGTATTACGCGATCGCGGCCGACCCCGAGGCGTCGGGCTCGAGCGTCGGCGTCTTGTCGATGCGAGACCCCCCGGAGATCACGACGGTCGGAGGTTACCGCGAGAGCCTGGTCGAGGCCCTCGTGAGCGGCATGATGAACAACCGACTCCAGGAGCTCACCCAGCAGGCGGACCCGCCCTTCGTAGCCGCTTTCAGCGGTGCCGGCGGCTTCGTGCGCACGAAGAGCGCGTTCCAGCTATTGGCGTTGGTTCCGGAGGACGGGCACGAGCGAGGCCTCGAGGCTCTTTTCATCGAGGCTGAGCGGGCGGCCCGCCACGGATTCACGGAGGGCGAGCTGGGGCGTGAGAAGCTGGATCTGGTTAGGGGTCTGGAGCAGACGTACAACGACCGAGAGAACCAGCAGTCGCGACGGTTCGCGAGCGAGTACATCAATTACTTCCTCCAGGGCGATGCGATTCCGGGCATCGAATTCGAGTACATGGCAGCCCAAGCCCTGATGGCGACCATCGATCTGGATCTGGTGAACCAGGCCGCGCGAGCCAACCTCGACCAGTCCAACCGTGTGGTACTCGCCGACGCGATCGAAAAGCCGGGCTTGGACACGCCTACTCGAGCCGGCTTCGAGCGTGTCCTCGACGACGTGACGAGCGCGGATATCGAGCCTTACGTGGATACCACGCTCGATGAGCCGTTGGTGCCCGAGCAGCCGACTCCTGGCGCAGTGATTGCCGAGAGCATGATCGACGAGCTGAACATGACCGTATGGACTCTGTCAAACGGCGTCACCGTCTGGCTCAAGCCCACAGACTTCAAGGAAGACGAGATCGCCATGCGGGCCACGAGTCCCGGCGGGTGGTCCAACTCGAGCCTGGAGGATCACCAGTCTGCGGCGATGGCCGCGGGCCTGGTCCAGCAGGGCGGCGTAGGCGCATTCTCTACGATCGATCTACAGAAGGCGCTCGCCGGCAAGGCTGTGCGAGTGTCCCCGTCTATCGGCGAGAACACGGAGCGCATGAGCGGATCGGCGTCTCCGCAGGACCTGGAGACAATGTTACAGCTCGTGTGGCTCTACTTCACCGCCCCACGCGAAGACGAAACCGCCTACCAGGCGTTCCAGGCGCAGTTCCGTGCGATGCTGGAGAACCGCGGCGCGAGCCCTATGGCCGCCTTTGCGGACACGTTCAGCGTGACCATGGCCCAGGGACACCCGCGGTCGCGACCAATATCGGTAGCTGTGTTGGACGAGATCGACCTCGGCACCGCCGTCGACTTCTACGAGGACCGTTTTGCGGACGCGAGCGACTTCACGTTCGTTTTCGTGGGTGCCATCGACTTGGATGTCATGCGGCCACTTGCCGAGCAATACCTCGGTTCGTTGCCAACCGTGGAACGAAACGACGGCCCGGTAGACTTGGATATCGATCCCCCGGGCGGCCACATCGAGAAAACCGTGCGCGCAGGGGTCGAACCCCAGAGCCAGACCAGGATCGCGTTCACGGGACCTTTCGACTACACGGCTCAAAATCGCGTGGCCATTCGGGTCATGGCCGAGGCCCTGCAGCTGCGCCTCATGGAACGAATGCGAGAGGATCTCGGGGGCACGTACAGTGTGGGTGTGAATGCATCCTACCAGCGGATCCCGGAGGGGCGCTACACGCTCTCGATCCAGTTCGGGTCGGACCCCGAGCGAGCCGAGGAGCTGCGCGGGGTTGTGTTCGAGGAGCTCCGTGGACTACAGGCCGACGGCCCGAGCCAAGAAGACGTGGAAAAAGTGGTCGAGGCGGAGAAGCTGTCCCTCGAGGCCAATCTCCAGCTGAACCCGTATTGGGCTGTGCAACTCATGTACTCGAGGGAGGCCGATCAGGACCCACGCTTTCTGCTCGACGGGACGCGCTACGACAACGTCTCTCGTGAGTCGATCCAGCAGGACGCGCAGCTCTACCTGAACGAGGAACAGGTGGTGATCGTAGTGCTCTTGCCCGTCGACAAGATCGGATAGGCGTACCTACTGAATGAACCCGGTGGGCCTGGCGTAACGCTGTCTACGCCAGGCCCGCCGTGCTCAGCATGGTGTCCAGGCGGTGCGCGATGGTGTGATCTCGGCGCACTCGCTCGTGTCCCCGCTCGGCGATCGCTCGGGCCTGCTCTGGGTTGGCCGAGTAGTGCTGGGCCTTCTCGGTGAACTCGCCGAGTGTTCGGTAGGTATCCACTTCCTTTTCAAGACGTCCTATCTGTTCCGGAACTGAACCCCCGCCATCCGGAAGCAATGCGCTCAGTTACCGCGGTAACTGCTGGGCGCCGGTGACGGCGTTCCCGCGGAAACGCCCGGCGGCCGAAGATCGAGAGTCGCGACCGCTGGTGCGGCGGCTCGGCAGGTCTGTAGCAGGTGGCGGCTCCTGTGGCATTCGTTTGTCGCCTGAATCGTCGTGCAACCCGCTCCGCACACCGCTTTACGCTCCATCGGCGATTGCGTATTATTCCCGGCTCGCCCCACACGTAGGACGGGGAGGGTGCCTCCGAAGTGCTTGCAAACGCGGCACTTTCGTAGGCCTCTGGTGGGTGTAGCTCAGTCGGTTAGAGCGCCGGATTGTGGTTCCGGAGGCCGCCGGTTCAAATCCGGTCATCCACCCTGAAAACACAGGCTCTCCTGGGGTGTTGACCGCCTTCGGAGCCTTGTGTACAATATTGGCTCGCAGCGGACGGCCGATGCAAAAGCCCCCGCTGCGTTTTTGCTCTAAGTGGAGTTCCCCCCCTGCCACTCCTGTGGCGCAAAGAACACTCCTTATTGAGCATCCCAAAGCTGTTTGAAAACCGAGGTTTCGAGTGTATTTGAGCGGGCCCACAACGGGCAGGCACTACGTCCTGTTCGGGTTCTAGCTTTCGGGCTGGAGTGGGTCATAAAAACGTAGATTTCCGAACGCTCGATCAGAAGTACATCTGTACCTATGGTCAGTGTTCGCCAAGAGCTAAATGTTCTTATTCTCAACGGAGAGTTTGATCCTGGCTCAGGACGAACGCTGGCGGCGTGCCTAACACATGCAAGTCGAACGAGGGCCCAGAGCTTGCTCTGGAGACCCGAGTGGCGAACGGGTGAGTAACACGTGACCAACCTATCCTAGGGCGGGGGACAACCCGGTGAAAACTGGGCTAATACCGCATGATTTCTCCACATCGCATGTCGTGGAGATCAAAGAGGGCCTCTGCTTGCAAGCTCTCACCCAAGGAGGGGGTCGCGACGTATCAGCTTGTTGGTGGGGTAACGGCCTACCAAGGCTACGACGCGTAGCGGGTCTGAGAGGATGATCCGTCACATTGGGACTGAGATACGGCCCAGACTCCTACGGGAGGCAGCAGTGGGGAATATTGCGCAATGGACGAAAGTCTGACGCAGCGACGCCGCGTG
>Ga0209445_1000036_pt1 | contig 68367 bp, 66 predicted proteins | sample MarorgKNORR_S2LV_4_FD_188223 | JGI IMG/M metagenome (GOLD analysis project Ga0209445, IMG submission 188223) | Marine microbial communities from the Southern Atlantic Ocean, analyzing organic carbon cycling - NADW_A/KNORR_S2/LV (SPAdes) (version 2) | ecosystem: Environmental > Aquatic > Marine >... | reverse complement strand
TGGATACATCATTAACTATTGAGTCACTTCAAGAACTCAAAGGATCTGTAGGTCATGGTGGTATTATCGTATTTGATAATTCTGTAGATATGGCTGAACAAGCAAAATTTGCTATGGAATTTTGTGTAAAAGAATCCTGTGGTAAATGCACACCTTGTAGAATTGGATCAGTTAGAGGGGTGGAGATTATTGAACGATTACAAAAAAATAAAACATCAAAAAACGATGCAACTCTACTCCATGACTTGTGTGAAACTCTGGAAGCTACTTCATTATGTGCAATGGGAGGAATGACGCCTAACCCAATTCATTCTATAATTAAATTCTTTCCTAACGAATTGATTGAAAAATGACTTTATTAAAAGAAAAAAATTACGGTACACCAAAAGTAACTTCTGAGAATACTGTAACAGGCTATATAGACGGTATTGAAATATCAGTTCCTGAAGGCACATCCATTATGAGAGCTGCTTCAATGGTAGGTGTGGATATACCGAGTTTATGTGCGTCAGACAATATTGATGCATTTGGTTCTTGCCGACTTTGTATTGTGGATTTCGAAGGTAGAAAAGGTTTTGGTTATCCATCCTCTTGCACATCACCACTCAATAACGGAATGAAAGTTATAACTAAGAATAATCATTTGGATTCTTTGAGAAAAGATTTATTAGAAATGTACACATCAGATCATCCACTTGACTGTAATACATGCTCAGCAGATGGTGATTGTGATCTCCAAACTCAAGCAGATAACCATCAGCTATTAGAGAACAATCAATTAGTGCCTTCCAAATATAACTTCGAAGATAGTTGTAATCATTTAGGAACTGATGTGGATGATTCTAACCCTTATTTCAACTTTGACCCTGACAAATGTATTGTTTGCTCTCGTTGCGTTAGAGCCTGTAATGAAGTTCAAGGTACTTTTGCTTTGTCTATAGAATCAAGAGGGTTTGAATCAAAAATTAAACCCGGTGTTTCAGAGAACTTTTTCGATTCTGAATGTGTTTCATGCGGAGCTTGTGTGCAAGCCTGTCCTACAGGAAGTTTGATAGAAAAATCGGTAGTAGAAAAAGGCGTGCCCAATGAAACGGTTCTAACAACATGTGCTTATTGTGGTGTTGGGTGTTCATTCAAAGCTGAAGTAAAAAATAATGATGTTGTCAGAATGGTTCCTTACAAAGACGGAAAAGCCAACAAAGGACACAGTTGTATCAAAGGAAGGTTTGCGTGGGGCTATGCAAAACATCAAGACAGAATCACTAAGCCAATGATTCGAAATAAGATCACGGATAATTGGAAAGAAGTGGATTGGGATGAAGCTATTCAATTTACAGCGAAACGTTTTAAAGATATCCAAAATCAATACGGTATTAACTCTATTGGTGGAATCACTTCTGCTAGAACTACTAATGAAGAAGCCTATATTGTGCAAAAGCTAATAAGAACTGCATTTGGAAACAACAATGTTGATACTTGTGCAAGAGTTTGTCATTCGCCCACAGGGTATGGCTTGAAACAAACATTTGGAACATCTGCTGGAACACAAAACTTTGACAGTGTAGCAAGCGCTGATGTCATAATGATTATTGGTGCAAACCCTACAGTAGGGCATCCTGTTTTTGCATCACAAATGAAAAAAAGAATACGGGAAGGCGCCAAATTAATTGTAATAGATCCAAGAAAAACAGACATCGTAGAATCACCTCATATAAAAGCAGATTTTCATCTGCCAATCTTACCAGGCTCCAATGTTCCATTGATAAATGCATTTTCTCATGTGGCTGTTCATGAAAACTTAATTGATCATGACTACATTAAAAACAGATGCGAAGAAACAGCATTCAATGATTGGGTTGAATTTATAAAAGACGATTCGAATTCTCCTGAAGCTGCTCAAAAACCAACCGGCGTTGAAGCGGATATCATTAGAAAAGCAGCACGCCTTTATGCTTCAGGTGATAAAAGTGCCATCTATTATGGGTTAGGTGTTACAGAACATTCCCAAGGCTCAACAATGGTAATGGGAATGGCAAATCTAGCTATGGCAACCGGTAATGTTGGTTTTATTGGAGCTGGAGTGAATCCATTGAGGGGTCAAAATAATGTCCAAGGTTCATGCGATATGGGTTCTTTTCCACATGAACTCCCTGGTTACCGTCCCATTACAGATGATGATGCAAGATCAGTGTTTGAAAAAAAATGGAATGTTAAAATTCAAAAAGAAGCGGGGTTAAGATCTCTAAATATGTTTGATGCAGCTGTCGGTGGTGAATTTAAAGGCATATACATACAAGGCGAAGATTTTGTTCAGTCTGAACCGAATACTCAACATATAGAAGAAGCTTTTCGATCTATGGAATGTGTTGTTGTTCAGGATTTATTTTTAACTGAAACTGCACACTTTGCTCATGTCTTCTTGCCAGCAACTTCTTTTTTAGAAAAAAATGGCACATTTACTAATGCTGAAAGGAGAATTAATAGAGTCAGACCTGTAATGAAACCTCTTACAGGAAAACATGAGTGGGAAATCACACAAGAATTGGCTAGTGCTATGGGTTATGAAATGAACTTCAAGTCTTCTGAAGAAATTTTAGAAGAGGTAGCTGAACTAACACCGACCTTTACTGGTGTCTCATTCAAAAAATTAGACGAAGTTGGAAGCGTTCAGTGGCCTTGCAATGAGTCTGCACCGTTAGGAACTCCAATAATGCATGTGAATGAGTTTGTTCGAGGTAAAGGGCAATTTATGATTACTGACTATGTGCCCACTACTGAAGTTGCTAATCGAAAATACCCATTGTTACTCACAACAGGGAGGAATCTCGTCCAATATAATGTAGGAACACAAACCAGAAGAACACATAATAATCTATGGTCCAATGAAGATGTGTTGGAAATACATCCAGCCGATGCATCTACCAGAGGCATCAATAACGATTCGTTAGTTCTTCTTAGAAGCAGAAAAGGAGAAACCACATTAAAAGCAATTGTTACAGAAAAAATACCAGCAGGAGTTGTGTATACTACATTTCATAATCCAGAAACTGGTGCTAATGTCGTAACAACAGAAAACAGTGATTGGGCTACTAATTGTCCAGAGTATAAAGTTACTGCTGTAGAGATTGAACCTGCAAATCATCGATCTAAATGGCAAAAAAACAGGGAAAAAGAAATAAATCAACTTGGATTAATTATAAACACTTAATAAATGATGCTATCTATAACTTTACCCGATGGATCAAAACAGGATTTACCAAAAGGCTCAACTGGCCTAGATTTAGCTAAAACAATAGGTCCAGGCTTAGCAAAAAGCGCGGTGGCAATATCTATTGATGGTGTTCAAAAAGATTTAGAAGATAAAATTGAACAGGATAGTTCGGTATCAATAATTACTATTGATTCTGGTGAAGGCTTGGAAATTATGAGACATACTATTGCAGCACAAGTTCTTGCTGCTTCTATAAAAACTCTTTACCCAGATTCAAAATTAGCGATTGGACCTACTATAGATAATGGTTTTTATTATGATATTCTCTCTGCAAAAGCTATTTCATCAGATGATTTAGTGACTATTGAAAAAGAAATGCAGAGGGTTATTGAAAATAAATCAGTGATCAATAAAACACTTCATTCAAAAAAAGAAGTCATTAAGTTCTTTAAAGACAAAAAAGAAGATTATAAGTTAAAAATTATTAACGAAGCTGAGCAAGATAATAATTTCCAAATTTTTACAAATGAAGACACTAAATTTATTGATCTTTGCATAGGCCCTCATTTACCAAACTTAAGTTTCATAGGTCCATTTAAATTAACAAAAGTATCAGGTGCCTACTGGAAAGGTGACTCTAGTAATGAAATGTTAACGAGAATATATGGAACAGCATGGAGAACTCAAAAAGATCTTGATACTTATCTTAGTCAAATTGAAGAAGCTGAAAAAAGAGATCATAGAAAAATTGGAAAGGATTTAGATTTATTTAGTATCCAAGAAGATGCTGGAGGAGGCCTTGTTTTTTGGCATCCTAACGGTGCTAGAGTAAGAAATATTATTGAAAATTATTGGAAAGAAGAACATCAGAATGCAAATTATGATCTTCTTTATACCCCGCATATAGCGCTGGATACGCTTTGGCAAACCTCAGGGCACACAGATTTTTACGAAGAATCGATGTACAAACCCATAGACGATGAAAATCAATTGTATCGTTTGAAACCTATGAATTGTCCATTTCATGTTCTCATTTATAAAAATACCCTAAGATCCTATAGAGATTTACCCATTAGATGGGCAGAACTAGGAACCGTTTATAGACATGAAATGACAGGAGCTCTTCATGGGTTGATGAGAGTTAGAGGATTTACCCAAGATGATTCACACATTTTCTGCTCAGAAGATCAAATTGAGCAAGAAATAAAAGATATTCTTGATCTTGCCCTAAAAATGTTAAAAACATTTACTTTTGAAGAATTTGAAATCCATCTTGCAACTAGACCAGAAAAATTTGTTGGCAGTGAAGATATATGGGATAAGGCCACAGACGCGTTAAGAAAAGCATTAGAATCAAAAAAATTAGATTATAAAACAGATATTGGTGGTGGAGCATTTTATGGACCAAAAATTGATATTAAGATAAAAGATGCTATTGGAAGACTTTGGCAGTGCTCAACAATTCAATTAGATTTCAATCTACCAGAACGATTTGACATGAACTATATTGGTAATGATGGGAAGAAATATCATCCTATTATGATCCATAGGGCTTTATTGGGATCAATTGAAAGATTTTTTGGTATTTTGGTTGAACACTTTGCAGGAAAATTCCCTCTTTGGCTTGCTCCAACACAAATTTGTGTCATGACAATTAATCAAAAACAAAATAAATATGCACAAAGTATATGTGAAGAAATTAAAAAAAATGGCTTTAGAGTCGAAATTGACTTGAGAAACGAAAAAATAGGCTCTAAAATTCGCGATCACACTTTAAAAAAGGTACCGTATCTAATAATTTTAGGGGATCGTGAGTTCAGCAGTAAAGAAATAACTGTAAGAACTCAAAAAGGTGATGATCTCGGTAATATGGAACTTAAAAAGTTCATAAAAAATATTGAAAAAGAACTAGTTATATAAGGAGGAAACTATCGCTGCAAAAAAAAGGGTTCGGAAAAATAAGCAAATAAAAGCGTCTGAAGTTAGATTGATTGATGAAGACGGCACACAACTTGGTATTCTAAACATTAAAGAAGCAATTGAATTAGCTACGAATAAGGGCTTGGATGTAGTTGAAGTATCACCGAACACAGAACCTCCAGTTTGCAGAATCTTGGATTATGGTAAATTTTTATTTGAACAAAAAAAGAAGAAGCAGGGCGCTAAAAAGAAACAAAAGGTTTTCCAAGTAAAAGAAATTAAATTCAGACCTTTGATTGAAATAGGTGATTATGAAGTTAAATTAAATAAAATTAGGGATTTTCTAGAACAAGGCAACAAAGTAAAAGTATCACTAAGATACAGAGGAAGAGAAATGAGACACGTTGAATTGGGTCACAACCTATTAAAACGTGTAGTTGATGACATAGAATCAATAGCAGCTATTGAACAAGATGCAGAATTTGAAGGTAGACAACTTGTTATGGTCGTTGCGCCAAAACATAACTAAATAAATAATAATAATGCCAAAATTAAAAACAAATAGAGGAGCTGCAAAAAGGTTTAAGAAAACTGGAAGCGGTAAATACAAAAAAAGTTCATCACATATGAACCATATATTGACTAAAAAAAGCAGTAAAAGAAAAAGACATCTTAGGTCTTCTTCTCTTGTTGCAGATGCGGATGTAAAGAGTATAAAAAAACTCTTACCTTATAGTTAAATTAAGGAATAAAAATGGCTAGAGTAAAAAGAGGGGTTACCTCAAAAACAAAACATAAAAAAGTACTGAAGAAAACTAAAGGTCAGTACGGTGCTAGAAGTCGCCTGATTAAGGTTGCTAAACAGGCAGCAACTAAGGCTGGTCAATATGCCTATAGAGATAGACGAAAAAAGAAAGGTCATTTCAGATCCTTATGGATAATTCGGATTAATGCAGCAGCTAGGTTGTCTGACTTATCTTATAGCAAATTCATGCACGGTTTAAAATCTGCCAATATAGAAATAGATAGGAAGATTCTAGCTGATCTTGCTGTTAATGATTTGGATGCATTTAAAGTACTCTCAGAAAAGGCTAAATCAGCTTTAGAGACCTCTTAATATGACTGACCGTTTGTCAGATCTATCTAAACAGGCTCTCGAAGACATTAGAAACACTTCCACACTAGAAGCACTTGATTCTGTTAGAGTTCAGTATTTAGGAAAAAAAGGGAGTGTCAGCACTCAACTGAAAAAACTTTCAGATCTTGATCCAAGTGATCGTCCAAGAATTGGTAAAGAAGTCAATAAACTTAAAAAGTTAGTTGAGCATGAAATTGCTAATAAAAAGAATTCACTCAATGATGAGAAAATTAAATCCAATATTGAAGACTCTTCTTTAGATGTCACAATGCCTGGAAGAAGAACAGTAATTGGTAATAAACACCCAGTCTCTTCCACGTTAAATGAAATTGAAAAAATATTTTTAAATGCAGGCTTTCTTGTTGAGGATGGTCCAGAAATAGAAGATGAATATCATAATTTTACAGCTTTAAATATTCCAGAAAATCATCCTGCAAGAGCTATGCATGATACTTTTTATTTTAATGCACAGTATTTACTTAGAACCCATACATCACCTATTCAGATTAGATCTATGGAAAAATACGGTGTACCTATACGTGTAATCGCACCCGGTAAGGTCTATCGAAGAGATTCAGATATTACGCACACACCAATGTTTCATCAAATTGAGGGCCTAGTAATTGATAAAGATATTAACTTTACTCATCTTAAAGGCATTCTACATGACTTTATAAATACGTTTTTTGAAGATGACATGAAATTGAGATTTCGACCTTCTTATTTTCCTTTTACTGAACCTTCAGCTGAGGTAGATTTATTGTCAAAAGACAATCAATGGCTTGAAATTCTTGGGTGTGGCATGGTGCATCCAAAGGTATTAACTAATCTAGGAATAGATAACGAAATATTCAATGGGTATGCATTTGGTATGGGTGTTGAGAGGCTTGCAATGCTTAAATATGGGATTAATGATATCCGACTTTTTTATGAAAACGATTTAAACTTTCTAAACCAATTTAAGTAATTTATGAAACTTCCAGTTGAATGGCTAAAGAAACACAATAAAAAGGTTACAGATGTTCATAATCTTATCCACAAGTTAACTCTTGCTGGTATTGAATGTGAATTAATTGATCATAATAAACAACAGGTTATTGATTTCTCTTTAACACCCAACCGTGCTGATTGTTTTAGCCTCAAAGGAATTTTGCAAGAAATTGCAGCAATTGATAATAAAAACTTTAAAGGGCTCAGAAACCAAACCTCAAAGATTCACCATAATCAAAGCCTGCCCATAGCAATTGAGTCAACTCAGGATTGTCCTGTCTTTGTTACTCGAGTTATTAAAGATTTTGACAATAAAGTGAGCTCACCAATGTGGCTTAAAGATCGACTTGAACTCAGTGGGTTTAAATCAGTTAATTTAGTGGTGGATATAGCTAACTATGTGATGCTAGAAACTGGTCAACCCCTGCATACATATGACTTAGATTCTATAAACTCAAAGATTATTGTTCGTAGAGCTAAAAATAAAGAATCAATTAAAATCCTTGATGGAAGCAGTAAAGTTTTAAATAAAAATTTCCTTGTTATTGCAGATAAAGATAAAACATTGGGCATAGCAGGCATTATGGGAAGTGAAGCATCAGGTATTTCTGAAACAACCACCTCCATACTTTTAGAATCTGCATACTTTAATTTTGAAATAATTATGGGCAAATCACGCTTACTTAATCTTTACAGTGAAGCCAGCTTAAGATTTGAAAGAGGGGTAGATCCTAATATTCAATCTCATGCAGTGGAACGATTTACAGAATTGTTAAACCAGGAAGCAGGTGGTAATAATGGTCCAATTAAACAAGCATTAAGTAATAAGGATAAGCCGAAAAATAAGTTTATTTTTCTTAGAAAAAACCATATAAGAAAAACTTTAGGTATAACTATCCCCAATAAATCTATTGTAAATATCCTTAAAAGATTAAACATGGAGCTGCAAGAAAAAGACTTTGGTTATGAAGGATGGAGTGTAAAGGCGCCAAGTTACCGTTTTGACCTTCAAGATGAATGCGATTTAATTGAAGAAATTGCGAGAATTTATGGGTATGAAAAAATACCTGAATCCACAGAAAAGCAAAATATAAATCTTCAGTTAACCTCCTTAAGAGTAGAAAAGAAAAATAAGATTAGTAACCTTCTCTGCAGCTTTGGCTATTCGGAAGTTGTTAACTATAGCTTTGTTAGTCCAGCAATGAATTTACTATCAAAAAAATCATACTCTGATGCTTTAGATATACAAAACCCTTTGTCAATTGATATGTCAGTCATGCGAAACTCATTGTGGCCAGGTCTAATTACTAATCTTTCACATAACCTAAAAAGACAACAAAATGATATTCGTTTATTTGAGATTGGAAAAGTCTTCTCTTCTCATAAGAAAATACCAGATGAAAAGCTTGTAATATCAGGGCTTGTCTATGGAAACAGACATAGTGAACAATGGGGGGAGGAAACTAGATCCCTTGATTTTTATGATGTTAAAGGACATCTAGAGGATATGTTTAATCAATTTCAAATAATTGGAAACATTTCATTTAAGAAAGTTAAGCATAGTATGCTGTGTCCTGGTAAAAGTGCTTCTATTCGGCTTAAAAATAAAACAATAGGTTTTGTTGGTGAACTAAATCCAGAAATATCTAACGAACTTAAGCTGGATTCAAATCCAGTTATGTTTGAGTTAGATTATGATGCCCTTAAAATGAATCAACAGATTAACTATTATCCTTCTAAATATTTTCCATATTCTAGAAGAGATCTGTCCATATTAATGGATATTGATGTGGAAGTTAAATCCATAATAAAAATGATAGACGCTCTTAAAATCAAAGACTTAAGTAACATAATTATTTTTGATGTGTACATGGATGATAAAATATCTTCGGATAAAAAAAGTGTTGCACTAGGCTTGATTTTTCAATCAAAATCACGCACCCTAAAAGATGATGAAATCGATAAATATATGATAAGAATCAACCAGCTAATACTCAAAGAAATGAATTTAATAATAAGATAATGACCTTAACAAAATCAGACATCGTTGAAGACTTAAACAATGAAATTGGTCTTAATAAAAGAGAGGCTAAAGAATTAGTGGACTCTCTATTTGATAATATAAAAAATAAATTAGAAAAAGGTGAAGAAGTTAAGCTTTCAGGTTTTGGTAATTTCCAACTAAAAAATAAATCACCTAGGCCCGGTAGGAATCCAAGAACTGGTGAAGATGTTGAAATCACAGCACGGAAAGTTGTTACATTTAAATCCGGTCAGAAATTAAAAGAAGCAGTCAAGACTTTATCAAATGATTCAGAATAACCCTCAACTTCCTTCAATACCGACAAAAAGGTATTTTACTATTAGTGAAGCTAGCGATTTATGTCAAGTAGAAGCTCATGTATTGAGATATTGGGAACAGGAATTTACACAGCTAAAACCCATAAAAAGACGAGGAAATCGAAGATACTATCAAAGGCATGACGTCCTCCTTATAAGACAAATCAAAGAATTACTCTACGCTAATGGATACACTATTAAAGGAGCAAAACAGAAGCTAACACATGAAGAATCTGAAAAAGTTTCTAAACAATCAACATTAAGTGATGTTAGATCTGATCTCGAAGCAATCATTGATATCTTAGATTAATATTTTTTTACGGGGCGTGGCGCAGCCTGGTAGCGCACCTGAATGGGGTTCAGGGGGTCAGAGGTTCAAATCCTCTCGTCCCGATATTTTCTTTAGTTCTTTGTATGCCCGTTAATTACTCTAGATATTTGTCGCCTAGAATAACCTGTATCTGCAGCTATAGAATCTATAGACCAATTCATTTTATTTAGCTCCAAGACTCTTAAATGTCTATTCTTAACTGTTTTAGTTCTTTTATTAGTAACTTTCAGAAGTTTCTCTATAGAGTCAACTAAAATATCACTATAATTTTGATCCCTAGCTGTAGAACAGTGGTCCCATAACATTATAAGGTTATAACAAGCATCTTCAGCATCATCTCGTCTTAAGGCCTCACGAAGAAAATGTGTTCTAAAAATAATATGACATGCTTCTTTTAAGTCTTCATCAATTGATTCTTTATTAAGGTAATTTTGGATAGCTTTAAGTTCTGCTTGCAAACCAAAACTAGCTAAGGTTAGACCTGCTTTGAATTCTAATTCTCTAATTACATTGTCTACAATATTGTTCAAAATATAAATACTGTCTATTCTTTTTCCATTAACATTATAATTATTTAAGAATTTTTAAAATAAAAATACAAATGAAAAGTGAAAATGCATATCTAATCCTTCTGGGTATAATCACCATATTATTCTCAACACTGTTGTTTGACTATTTCATTCCTATTTTCTGGGCAATCATTTTTTCAATACTTTTCTCCCCTATGCACAATGTCATCAACCAATATATAAATAGACCATCGCTCTCAAGTTGCTTAACTTTAATTGGTATATTATTCATAGTTATCTTACCTAGTTTTTTTATTCTTGCTGCAATCACAAATGAAATTTATCAAATACTTTCAAATATAGAATCAGGTCAATATGATATTCAGTCCTTCACGAAATCAGCCATAAGTATAGTACCGATTCTTGAGCAAACAATAGATAAATTAGGCATAAACATTGAAACGATTGGTAAGCAATTAAATGATTTTGCCTATAGTGTTGCTCAATTTTCCTACTCTGCCGTAATAAGAGCTGGTGAGAATATTGTCAATTTTGTTATCTCATTGTTGGTAATGGTTTACCTACTATTCTTTTTTTTGAGAGATGGTAAAACTATTTTAGATGCCTGCATAGAAGCCTTCCCATTGGAGGATAAGCATGAAAAATTTCTTTTAGATCAATTTAACCATGTTACAAAAGCAACCATTAAAGGTACTTTTTTAGTCGCATTATCACAAGGTTTTCTTGGGTTTATAATCTTAACTCTGTTAAATGTTCAAGGCGCAGCATTGTGGGGCTTTATTATGGCTCTTTTTAGTATTTTACCTGGTATTGGAACCGCTATTGTATGGTTACCTATTGCTCTAGTGCTCTTCTATAAGGGATTATGGCTCAATGCTTCAATCTTAATATTCTCAGGTTTCTTTATAATTGGTATTGTTGATAACTTACTTAGGCCTTATTTAATTAGTAAAGAAACTAAATTACCTGATTATCTAGTATTACTAACCACCATTGGAGGAATCAGTTTATTTGGAATATCTGGGTTCGTTTTAGGGCCAATTATCGCAGCACTTTTTATTTCGTTATGGTCATTAATGAAAAAGATGCATGTATAGCATACACGCATAAAGATGCCTCTAAATTTAAACCACATTTTAAAGGAATTTGAATTAATAGTTGGTACCAATAATTGCATCTCTGATCAATCAAAGATAAAAGATTATCTTGAAGACTGGAGAGGGCAAATCAGAGGTTCTACCCCTCTAATGCTCTTTCCAAAAGCTTTAGATGAAGTTCAAAAAATTGTTTCACTTTGTTTTCTTAACGATATAAAAATTGTAAGTCAGGGTGGAAACACGAGCTTATGTGGAGCAAATGTTCCTCAATCAAGCGAACATCAAATAGAAATTGTTTTAAATACTTCAAAATTAAATAAATTTTTGAGTATTGATCCATACAATCAATCAATCATTGTAGAATCAGGTTGTATTCTTCAGAATATCCAAGAAATCGCAGATGACAATGATCTATTTTTTCCTTTGAGTCTTAGTGCTGAAGGATCATGCCAAATTGGGGGTAATGCTTCAACCAATGCTGGAGGCGTTAATGTTATGAAATATGGCATGACGAGGGATCAAATTATGGGGATTGAAGTTGTGCTTCCTGATGGTTCTATTTTTTCAGATCTAAAATCATTAAAAAAAGATAATACTGGCTATGATTTAAAACAACTCTTTATTGGTGCTGAAGGAACATTGGGGGTAATCACAAAAGTGAGTCTCAAATTGGCATCTAAACCAAAAAATACGGTGACATGCATGGTTGCCGTTAAATCTGTTAATAATGCGATCGATCTTTTGCAAAACACGAAAATAACTTTCGGAGACAACGTCTCAGCCTTTGAATTCATGAGTGACACATGCATACAAGCAATAGAAAAATATTTGAATCATATAAAATTACCTCTTGGATCTGCTCACTCATGGCAGATTATTTTTGAAATCATTAACCACAAAGAACAAGATATTATTAATTTCCTTGAGAATCATATGGAATCAGGTCAAATTATTGATGGATTGATTGCTAATTCTGAAAAAGAAAAGAATGAAATATGGTTAGTTAGACACAGTATCTCAGAGGCTGAGAAATTATCCGGCAATGGTATTCATCATGATATTTCAATACCCATCAAGCGGATTCCTGAATTCCTTAAAATGGCTAAACCGGCTATGGAAAAAATAGTGGGCTCATCAGTTGTCTATACCTTTGGTCATTTGGGAGATGGAAATCTTCATTTTACCAAAAAACAACCTGAGACTATGTCTGCAAGTGATTTTTTAGATAAAACCCATGAAATTAATCGTAAAGTGCATGGTACTGCTGAAACCTTGGGCGGTTCATTTAGTGCTGAACACGGAATCGGATCAAAACTGATGGATGATTTGGTTCATTTTTCTGATCCTGTAAAAATTCAACTAATGCAAACTATTAAAAAATCTCTGGATCCAAAAAATATAATGAACCCCAATAAACTGATCAAAATCTAGATCTTAAATGAGCAATTTTTGTTTTGGCCTTTTTCATTTTTCATTATTAAGAGGAAAGTTTTCATTAAGTTGAGGGTCAAAGAGCTGCATTATTTATCTTTATGCCTATTTTCTAATTCACTAGAAATTTCATTGAATCCTAAATCAGAAGACTTAAGTAATACCAACATGTGATAAATGAGATCAGATGCTTCCCAGATAATATCACTACTTGAGGGATTATCATCTAAGTAAGCGATTGCGAGTTCACCACTTTCCTCAATTAACTTTTTAGCAATTAAGTTTCGACCACCATCTAAAAGGCTATTGGTATAACTTCCTTTAATTGGGTTATCGATTCTTTCCTGAATGATTTCTTCTAGTTGGAAAATAAAATGATCTGAAATATTATTCATACTCTTACCTCTATATTATTATTTTTCAGGTGTGTTTTTAAATCAGTTATTTTGATGAGGTTTTTATGAAACACTGAAGCAGCTAATGCGCCACTAACATCACTTTTTAAAAAAACATCAACAAAATGATTTTTTGTTCCTGCTCCACCTGAAGCAATGATTGGCACATCTGAAAGTTTCTTCATCTTTGAAAGTTGTAAAATATCATAACCTTTCCTAACGCCATCCTGATTCATGCAATTTAGGACAATTTCACCAGCGCCTCTATCTTGAACCTCCTTCAACCATTCGGCTGTGAGTCTGCCGGTATGTTTTGTTTTATCAGGGTCACCTGTATAGCTATAAACATTATATTGGCCATTCATTTGGAAACTATCTATGCCAACGACTACGCATTGACTGCCAAATTTATCAGCAAGAGCATTGATCAACCTAGGTTTATTGATTGCAGGTGTATTTATTGAAATCTTATCAGCACCAAAGTTAAGTATTTCTTCTGCATCCACTATTGATTTAATGCCTCCAGCAACACAAAAGGGTATATTAATCTGTTTTGCAACTTCGTTGACCCATGAACGATCAACTCGTCTGCCTTCAGGACTAGCAGTTATATCATAGAAGACGATTTCATCTGCCCCCTGACGGCTATATTTACTGGCTAAATCAATGATGTCTCCAACAACCTGATGATTTCTGAATTTTACTCCTTTGACCACCATGCCATCTTTAACATCCAGACAAGGTATTATTCTTCTTGTAAGAATTTTATTATCTCCTTATCTGTAATTTTTTGTTCTATAAGTGATTTTCCTGCCACAGCAGCATACATTGATAGATCTCTTAGTTTTTGAAGATCATTTAAACTACTTATTCCGCCTGAACAAATAATTTTAGAATCTATGGAATGTTTCTTACACTGCTCATAAAGAAGTAAATTAGGTCCTTGTAATGTGCCATCTTTACTGATGTCAGTTATTAGAAAGTTAAAAAACCTATTATCATTAAATTTATTTATCATCGACCATAAATCTAGATCGGTCTGTTTTTGCCATCCTTCTATCATCACCATCGGCAAGTTATTAATAATAGTGACATCTAAAGCAATGATGACTCTTGATTTTTCATCATCATCCAAACATTCAGCAAATACGCTAAAATCTTTTATGGCAAAACTTCCTATGACAAGCTGTTCCAGATCAGATTTTAACCATTTCCTTATACCCTCTGGGCTTCTGATTCCCCCACCCATTTGAATTTTTAAATCAGTGCAGTTTAAAAGATTATCTATTATGTGGGTGTTAGTATTAACACCATCTCTTGACCCATTCAAATCCACGAGGTGAAGGTTGTTGCAACCTAATTTTTGATAATGTTTTGCAAGTTCAATTGGATCTAAATCATAATAGGTCACTTCATCAAAATTGCCTTGATAAAGTCGTACACATTTTTGATTCAGAAGGTCAATTGCAGGAATTAATTTCATAATATTTATAGGTCAGTAAAGTTCTTTAAAATAATAGATCCTTGTTCACCTGATTTCTCTGGATGGAACTGCGTACCAACAAAATTATCTTTTTGTATTATTGAAGAGAATTTTTTAGAGTAAGTTGTTGATGCTATGGTTTGACTACTTAAAGGAACATAGTAACTATGCACAAAGTAGAAATGTGTCCCGCTATTAATACCTGTGGATAGATCAGATGAAGATTCTAGTTCAATTGTATTCCAACCCATATGAGGAACAGGATAGTCCTCTTGGGTCTCAAATAATTTACAACCGTCATTAAAAACACCGAGACAACCAGTATCGTCCTCCTCAGAGTGTTCCATAAAAATCTGCATCCCCAGACAAATTCCTAATGTTGGCTGTGAGAGAGCAGTGATTGTCTCAATAATTTCTTGTTGGGATAACTTATTCATGGCATTTTTTGCTGCACCAACCCCAGGTAGAATAATATGTGAGGAATTCCTTATTTGCTTAACCTCATTGGTGACAATGAAGTTTATCTTAATACGATCTAATGCAAATTTTAAAGATGCAAGGTTGGATCCAATAGAATCAATGATAGCAACTTGCTTTTTCACTACTATAACAAACCCTTTGTGGTAGGCAGGTCTCCACTGTCAGTTTGCTTAATAGCTTGTAATAAAGCTCTTCCAAGAGATTTAAAGCAAGCTTCAGCCTTGTGATGATCATCGTCACCTTTGATTGATATATGAATATTAGCTTTCATATTTTGGCTAAGGGTATGAAAAAAATGAGTAATGAGTTCTGTTGGTAGATCTCCAATCTTTTCCCTATTAAATTCTCCTTCGAATTTAAAATACGGTCGTCCTGATAAGTCAATAGCAACTTGAGCAAGAGCATCATCCATTGGAAGTGTGAAACCATATCGACCGATTCCAACTTTATTGCTAAGTGCTTTATATAAGGCATCACCTAGTGTGATCGAAACATCCTCAACAGTATGATGTTCATCGATATGTAAATCCCCCTTGCAGTCAATCTCTATGGATATACCAGAATGTTTAGCAAGTTGTTCGAGCATATGATCAAAAAAACCAATTCCTGTGTTGATATTTATTGGTGATGATGCCGATAAGTTGACACGTGTAAGAATTTCAGTTTCATTTGATTTTCTTAAAACCTCAGCCTGTCGATCAACGTTAAGAATTTGATTTGCAATCTTATCCCAGACATCATCTTCATAAGGGTCTATCATGATTCCTTGAATAGCCATCCTTTCTGCAAGCAACATATCTGTGTCCCGATCACCAATAACATAAGACCTGGCTGTATCAATATTCTCATGGGTCAAGAACTCAGTAAGAAGACCAGTTTTAGGCTTTCTGCAGTCACATTGATCTTCATCAAAATGAGGACAAATCAGAATTTTTCTAAAATCTATTCCTTGAGTAGAGAACAAATCAAGTATGAATGATTGGCATTTATCAAAAGATTCTTGAGGAAACGAATCAGTGCCAAGACCATCTTGATTAGATACCATGACAAATTGGTAACCATAATTATTAAGTTTCTTTAATGAAGATATTACTTTAGGTACAAGTTTTATTTTAGATAAATCATCAACCTGATAATCTTCTGGCTCATAAATTATTGTTCCATCACGATCTAAGAAAATTACTTTTAATGCCTGATCAACCATGCCGCAATCCCTCGATTAATTTTTCATTTTGATCCCTGTTACCAATAGTAATCCGAACACAATTTTCTAAAGTGGGGTGATAACTCATATCTCTAAGAAGGAAACCTGAGTCTCTCGCTGTGTTACAAAATTGCACCGCATTACTGACTCTAACTAACAAGAAATTAGTTTCAGAAGGGAATACCTCACTGACAGAATCTAACCTTAATAAGTTATCCTTAAGTATTTCTCTCTCTTGAATAGTTTTTTCTATATTTTTTTGGGCTCGCTTAATGCCCTTATTTGATAGAGCATCTAAAACAGATTTTTCAGCTGGCTTTGAAAAAGAATAGGGCGGAATCACTCGTGTAATAAATTGACATATTTCAGGCTTAGCAATTAACAAACCACATCTTGATCCTGCTAAACCAAAAGCCTTAGAGAGCGTCCTAAGTATGACTACATTGTCAAAGTCTTGAAGAATATCTTGGTAGACACTTAAATCACTAAATTCTGCATAAGCGCCATCTAAAACCACCAAACCTGAATTAGAAACTTCTTGGCATATAGAGTAGATTGTTGCCTTATCGAATGTATGTCCAATTGGATTAGACGGAGAACAAATAAAAGTTAATTTGGATTTCTTTGAAATGGTCTTTTGAAATAACTCAATATCAATAGCGTATTGATGCTCACTCATTAAATTTACAGGGATTACCTTAATTCCTTGGATTGCAGCATAAAACTGATACATCTCAAAAGTTGGAGGAAAAATAATGATCTCATCTACATGAGGAGAACAAAATGTACGAATTAAAAAATCTATGGCTTCAGTGCTTCCACGTGTCACAACACAGCAATCTTCATTGATATTTAAGTAATCAGCAATTTTATTTCTGATGTCATCAGGTCTCGCATCTGGGTATAAATTTAGTTTATTCGATGCAGCAAATTCTGTGACCGTATATGGGCTCTCGTTAGCATTCAATCTAATTTTATTTTTTACTTTTTTTGCAGGTACATATGGCTTTAGAGCCAAGACCTCGGGCCTGACTAAATTTTTAACTTTCATTTATCTACCCTTACTTCGACAGCTTTCGCGTGTGCTTCTAAGCCTTCGGATCTAGCTAAATTAATGATGTCATTTGACATTAATCTTAAACCTTCTTTTGTGAGTTTCTGTACAGAAATAGCTTTTCTGAAACTATCTACGGAAAGCCCACTATATGAGTTTGCATAACCTGAAGTTGGAAGCACATGATTAGTGCCAGTACAATAATCACCAGCTGACTCTGGGCTCCATTCTCCTAAAAAGATGGATCCTGCAGACTCTATCGCATCTAACCATTGCTCTGCAGATTGCATTGAAATGATCAAATGCTCAGGCGAATAACTATTAGATATATTGAAAGCACATTTAATATTCTTTACATAAATAAACTTTGAGTTTTTTAATGATTGACCTGCAATTTCTTTTGTCGAAATATTCTTTAATGCATTTTTAATCTCAATTATGACCTTATTAAGAAATGCTTCGTCATCACTTATTAAAATGACTTGTGAATCAGCTCCATGTTCTGCCTGTGACAATAGATCAAAAGCAACGAATAATGGATCTGTATCACCATCACTAATGATTAAAACTTCTGTTGGTCCTGCTGGCATATCAATAGAAACGGGTATATTCAAAGTTGATATCAGCTGCTTAGCAGTGTTAACCCAGCTGTTCCCAGGCCCAAAGATTTTATTCACTTTAGGAATAGTTTCAGTCCCATAAGCCATTGCAGCAATCGCTTGAGCTCCACCAGCTTTATAAATTTTATTAATGCCGCATAAAACTGCAGCTGTGACAATTACATCGTTGACCAAGCCCTCTTCATTGGGAGGTGAAACAACAATCCTTTCTTTATTCCCAGCCAGTTTTGATGGGATACCAAGCATGGTGACAGTAGAAGCTAGTGGGTTATTGCCTGCTGGTATATACAACCCAACAGAATCAATAGGTCGGTAAATTGTTTGACATTGAACACCTGGATTAATATCAATGGGATCTTTGTCTGCACCCATTGTGTATTCATGAAATTTTTTTATATTTGATATTGCATAATTTATTGAATCTTTTAATACATCTGAAGTTCTATTTACCGCTTTATTAATTTCATCATCAGTCATCAAGAAGTTATTGATTTCAATATTGTCATATTGCAATGTGTATTGTTGAAGTGCATCATCCCCATTTCTTTTAATGTTTTTGAAAATATCTATGACGATATTTTTTTGATCATCTACATTGCGAATAATAGGTCTATTTAAAGTTGATTCCCGTTCTTCGGGCAACAATCGATCCCAATTTATTATGCTCATGCACATCTATTTCACATCAACATTTTTTCAAGTGGAACGACTAAAATTGAAGATGCTCCAATTTTTTTTAAACCTTCTAAGGTGTCCCAAAACACTGTCTCTTTACAAACAACATGAACAGCAACGGTGGCATTAGTGCCCACAAGTGGCAATACTGTAGGTGCTTCAGTTCCAGGCAATAGCTCAGTTATCTTTTGAAGGGAATCCTTAGGTGCATGCATCATAATATATTTGCTCTCACTGACTTGTATAACGCCATTAATTCTTTCAATTAGTTTTTTAATCCAAGCTTCTTTGGAATCACTTAGAACCTGAGTTGAGCGTAGAACAGTGGCCACACTATCTAAAACTATCTCACCTTGAATTAGATTGTGAACCTTCAAAGTATTTCCAGTGGAAACTAAGTCACAAATTGCCTCTGCCTTTCCTAAACTTGGCGCCAGTTCAACTGCTCCAGAAAATTGAGTAACATCAATATTTAATCCTTTTTCTTTTAGAAAGTTTGTAACAATATTGGGATAACTTGTTGCAATTGTTTTTCCTTCAAGTTCATAAATTGATCGATAGGAACTGGATTCAGGATAAGCAAAAGCTAAGCGGCATTGACCAAAATTCAAGTTTTCTTCAAAACTAAATAGGCACTCCTGTTTACTATTATCCATGGCTATTTTTTTTTCTAAGGCAACATTCTGTCCAACGATCCCCAGACTACATAAATTCTCTTGAATTAAATCAGGAATGTCATCGTCTCTAACAAACATAAGATCAATGGGCATATTTTCTCCATAGCCAATCAATTGATTCTTGGCTTGACTAAAAATTAGTCCACATTTCTGCAGTAGTGTAGTGCTATGTTCAGTCAGCCTTCCAGATTTTTGTATGGCTATTTTTATCCTTGTCTCTGACATTATTTAATCCTTTTTAATGCAAGAGCATAACCATCTGAACCGTCATATAGGAATCTAGCCACACGACCAATAGTGGTGACACTAACACCAGTCATAGAGTTGATTTCTCTATAGGTATAACCTTGATTAAGAAATTCAGCCACTAACCATCTGTCTTTGATTGATTGAAGTTCAGCAGGCGTAAAAATATCACCAAAAAATGCACGATGTTCATCAAGATTTCTCAATGACATAATCGCTTTAAATAATCTTTCTTCGGCAGCTCTTTCTTCTTTATTTGTTAAAACTCTTTCTAATTTCATAACTCTATACTATTGTATTAATGTGTTAATACATTATATTTATTTTTTAATGTAATACAAGTAATAGAAGAGGGTGTTTTATGAAGAGATTTTAGATGCTACAGCGTTGCCCATATCCACAGTGCTAACAAAATTATCTTTCGATAAATCTACTGTAAATATTCCATCATCAAGGACAGACTCTACTGCTTTATCTATAACTGATGCTTCTTCTGTTAGACCTAATGAGTGTCGTAATAACATAGACACTGACAAAATAATTCCACATGGATTAGCTAGTTCCTTACCTTGTATATCTGGTGCAGAACCATGGATAGGTTCATAGACTCCAAAGTTATCATTGCCCAAAGATGCAGATGGTATCATGCCTATAGAACCCGTTAACATTGATGCTTCATCAGTAAGAATATCTCCAAACAAGTTATCAGCTAGCACCACATCAAAATCACATGGCCTTGATAATAAATGCATAGTAGCTGCATCTGCTAACATATGTTCAAGTTCAATGTTGCTATAGTTAATTCCAAGATAGTCAGTTGTAACACTTCTCCATAATTGGGAAGTTGCCATTACATTAGCCTTATCAACTGAAGTAATTTTCCCTCTTCGCTGTTGTGCAAGATTAGCTGCGACCTTAGTAATACGCTGGATCTCTGGGGTTGAATATTCACAAACATCTTTTGCATAATCATCCAGTCTTTCTTTCTCTCCAAAATAAATACCGCCAGTCAATTCCCGAACAAACATAATATCAATGTCGTTTAAGTAGTCGTTTTTTATTGGAGAACTATCAATTAATTGAGGGTAAGTCCTGATGTGTCTTAGATTAGCATAAACACCTAAGTCAGATCTCATATCAAGGAGACCTTTTTCAGGTCTAGTTTTAGCTTTTGGATCGCTCCATTTAGGGCCTCCAACAGCCCCTAGAAGAACAGCATCAGCCTGTTTACATAGGTCCTGTGTTTCTTGGGGATAAGGTGAACCAGTTTCATCGATGGCAATCCCACCAAAAAGAGCATTATTTAGGCTAAAACTATGGCCAAACTCTTTTTCAATGACTTTTAGTATTTTAACAGCTTCATTGGTAACCTCAGGACCAATACCATCACCAGCTAATATTGTTATTACACTTTTCATTGTGATGTTTCATAGTTAGTAATTTCTAATTCTTGGCTCAATATATATCCCAGTTGATCAATGCCATTCATCAAACAATATCTAGAAAATGGATCTATAGAGAAACTACATGCATTGCCTAACTCAGTTTCCAATTTAAGATTATCTAGATCAACTGCCACTTCTAAACCTTCATTACCTAATAACTTTTTATGTATATCTTCTGGAACAGTAATTGGAATCAAGCCATTCTTTAATGCATTGTTTTTAAAGATATCTGCAAATGAGGTACTAATAATTGCTTTAAAGCCAAAGTCCACTAGAGCCCACGGTGCATGCTCTCTTGATGATCCACACCCAAAATTATTTCCTGCTACTAGAATAGAAGAGTTTCTAGCCTCTGGTTTATTGAGAACAAAATCTTCTATTGGATGACCTAATTTGTCAAACCTCCAATCATAAAAAAGACAATCTCCAATCCCTTCTTTTGAAGGAAGAGTAAGAAACCGAGCTGGAACTATTTGATCCGTATCAATATCCTCATTGGGTAAATTGATTGTTGTCGAACTAAATTTTAAGATTTTCTCCATAACTTATTTGTCACCATATATTCTTGGGTCCTGAACAACACCAGATATAGCTGATGCGGCAGCTGTTTTTGGGCTAGCTAATATTGTTCTTGAGCCTTTACCCTGTCGACCTTCAAAATTTCTATTACTAGTGCTTACAGCTAATTTACCCTCACCAACTGTGTCTCCATTCATACCTAGACACATGGAGCAACCAGATTCTCTCCATTCTGCACCTGCTTTTTTAAAAATTTGATCAAGACCTAAATTTTCAGCTTCTGCCTTAATAGCTTGTGAGCCTGGAACAATCAGAGTTCTGACATTACTATCAACTTTCCTATCCTTTAAAATATCGGCAGCATCTTGTAAATCTGATAATCTTGAATTCGTGCAACTACCAATAAAAACCACATCTATTGGTTTTTCTAGAAGCGGTTTACCTGATTCAACTTTCATGTAATTCAGTGCCTGTTTAAAACTTTGACTGCCATTATGATGTGGGACTTCTGCATCAATAGACATAACCATGCCAGGGTTAGTTCCAAAAGTTATCATGGGTTGTAATGCATCAATATCAATGTCAACTTCTTTATCAAAAATAGCGCCATCATCTGTCACCAAGTTTGACCATTTATTAACAGCCTTAACCCAGTCATCTCCTTTGGGTGACATGGGCCTATTTTCTAGATAATCAAACGTTGACTGATCAGGAGCAAACATGCCTGCACGTGCGCCTGCTTCTATACTCATATTACAAATTGTCATTCGTTGTTCCAATGACAGAGAAGAGACCGTGTTGCCTCGATATTCAATAACATGTCCAGTGCCTCCATCTACTCCTATGTCTCCTACAATTTTAAGAATAATATCTTTAGCACAAACTCCACTATTAAGGTTACCCGTCAAATTCACAGAGAGTGTTTTAGGTTTTCTTTGGAGAAGACATTGAGTAGCAAGAACATGGGCTACTTCAGTAGTCCCAATACCAAAAGCTAATGCGCCAAAAGCACCATGGGTGCTTGTATGACTATCACCACATACCATTGTCCTGCCTGGCTGGGTCGCTCCTAATTCCGGTCCTATAACATGAACAATACCTCTTCGATCACTATCGAAACCATACAATTCTATACCGAAATCATTGCAGTTTTTGACCATGTTACGAATTTGTTCAGCGGGTCCTTTTTCTGAAACAATATCTAGATCTTTTAAACTAGTGATAGGCACAGTAGGAGTAGAGTGATCCATTGTTGCTAAAACCTTTTTTGGGTCTCTAACTTTAAGATTATTTTCTCTTAAAAGAGTAAATGCCTGTGGTGTTGTTACCTCATGGATTAAGTGTAGATCAATATAGATTATAGCTGGGATATCATGTGTCTCAGGAACAACTACATGTTGTTCCCATACTTTTTCAAAAAGTGTTTTAGGTCTACTATTCAACGTTATCTAGCCAGCCCCACTGATCAACAGTAGATCCGTCAAATAACCCAAAAAAGGTTCTCTGAATCTCTTCAGTAATTGGACCTCTTGCTCCGTTACCAACCTGAATCCTGTCTACAGTCTTAATGGGAGTTATTTCAACAGCAGTTCCAGTAAAAAATAATTCATCAGCAAGGTAAAGTTCTTCTCTTGTAATTTCTCTTTCCATAACAGAATGCCCTAATGTTTCAGCAATTTTCATTACAGAATCTCTAGTGATTCCATCAAGGATGGATGAACTGAGAGGAGGGGTAGAAATTATATTATCCTTAACAAGAAAAACATTTTCTCCAGCTCCTTCGCTGACCATTCCTTTTGAATCCAAACAAATGCCTTCATCATAACCATTTTCTTTGGCTTCAATAGCCACAAGTGTTCCGGATAAATAGTTGCCTGATGCTTTTGCCATAACTGGAATAGTATTAGGTGCAATTTTATTCCAAGAAGAAACGCATACATCTACACCACTCTTAGCGCTTTCTTTTCCAAGATAAGGTCCCCATTCCCATGCTGCGACAACGACCTCTATGTCATCATCTAGAGAGGCATGTAAACCAAGATCATTGTATCCTCTGAAAGCAATTGGCCGAATATATGCGCCTTTATTTAATTCATTAGAAACAACAACGGTTCGACAAGCATCCATTATTTGATTTGAATCAAATGCCATATTCATCCTGTATATTTTTGCAGAATTAAATAATCGCTTAATATGATCCTCTAACCTAAAGATCCTAGTACCGTCATTTGTAGAATAAGCTCTGATACCCTCAAATACAGCTGCACCGTAATGCAATGCATAACTTAAAACATGGATTTGAGCTTCTTCCCAAGGAACAAGCTTGTTATTAAACCAGATGTGTTTAGTTGGTTTTAATGGCATATTTTCCTCTAATGTCTATTTTTATTTCTTTCTATTCTATTTATAACTTCAAGATAAGCTAAAGCACCTGACTCTATTATATCTGTACTGATCCCATGACCTCTAAAGTCTTGACCTTCATAGCTTACAGTAACAGTAACTTCACCCTGTGCATCTTCACCGACGCTTACACTATGAATCTCAAAGTTGGTTAATTCAAGATTGTATCCCGTTATTTCTTCGATGGCATTAAAAACTGATTCAATTGGCCCACTAGAAGATTTCTTCTCAGTTGATGCTTCATGTATGGAGCCATCAATATGTTTTAGCTTTAACTCTGCATGAGCCCCCCAAGAAGATCCTGATGATGTTTCTAAATCAACAAGTTCCCAATTGTTTAATGTTCCTCCATCTGCATTAAGAACGATTGCCTCTATGTCGCTATCAAATATATCTTTTTTTCTATCAGCAAGCTTTTTAAATTCTTTGAATGCAGGACCTAAATCTTCATTGCTTAATTCATAACCTAACTCGGTTACTCTATTGAGAAACGCATGTCTCCCACTATGTTTTCCAAGTACTAGATTTGACCGGCCAATGCCCACATCTTGTGGTTTCATGATTTCATAAGTTGAAGCATGTCTTAACATTCCATGCTGATGAATACCTGCTTCATGTGAAAAAGCATTATCCCCAACAATGGCCTTGTTCCTTGGGACATGCATGCCTGTGATGGTGGATACCAATCTACTTGTTGGATAAAGCTTCGTGCTATCGATAGATGTGTAAAAGTTGAAATACTCTTTCCTTGTTTTTATTGCCATACATACTTCCTCAAGCGAAGTATTGCCGGCTCGTTCACCAATACCATTGATAGTACATTCAACTTGTTGTGCTCCAGATTCTAATGCAGCCAAACTGTTAGCAACTGATAAGCCAAGATCATCGTGACAATGGACACTAAAAATCACGTCTTCAGCGTTATTACAATGAGTGATTAAATGTTTAAACAATTCACCAAATTCAAAGGGTATGGTATAGCCAACAGTATCAGGGATATTAATCGTTGTGGCCCCAGCTTCAATTGCAGCATTCACAACCTCAGTTAAAAACTCATGATCAGTTCTTGAAGCATCTTCAGGTGAGAACTCAACATTCTGACAATGCTCTTTAGCCATTTTTACAGCATTATAAGCTGCCTTTAAAACTTCATCTTTAGCCATATTCAATTTATGCTTTAGGTGTATCTCGCTGGTTGCAACAAACACATGGATTCTTCGATTAGAATTTACTTCTAGTGCTTGATGAGCCTTTTCTATATCTTCCTCATTACATCGAGCTAAGGAACAAATAGTTGGTCCCTCAACTTCACTTGCAATTGCTTTAACTGATTCAAAGTCACCTGGAGAAGCTGCTGCAAATCCTGCTTCTATTACATTCACATTGAGTTCTTTAAGCGCATGAGCAATTTTCAATTTCTCTCCCAACGTCATACTACAACCTGGGGCCTGTTCACCATCCCTCAAGGTTGTATCAAATATAATTATCTCTTTTGCTTCATTCATAAGTCATTACTCACTTTTAGTTCTTAGATTTATCAACTATTTTATTTGTCTCTATCCATGGCATCATCGACCTTAATTCTTGACCAACTTGCTCAATAGAATGATTGGATGCTTCTTCTCTGTATTGTTGCATCTTTGGTCCACCTTTCCCAAGATTGCTCTTACGAGAATCATCCATAAATTCTTGAGCAAAATCACCTGATTGAATTCGATCTAAAATAGATTCCATAACCTGTTTAGTATCAGCATTGACAACTTTAGGACCACTGACATAATCTCCGTATTCAGCTGTGTTTGAGATGCTATATCTCATATTTTGTAATCCACCTTCATAAATCAGATCTACAATAAGTTTTACCTCATGAAGACATTCAAAATAAGCCATTTCAGGAGGGTATCCGTTCTCAACCAGAACCTCATATCCAGTTTGTATTAATGAAGTGAGACCTCCACATAACACAGCCTGTTCGCCAAATAGATCTGTTTCTGTTTCATCTTTAAAGTTTGTTTCAATAATTCCGGCTCTTCCTGAACCAATTGCACACGCATAGGAAAGACCTAGTGGTCTAGCATTACCTGAAATATCTTTATGAATTGCCAATAAACAGGGAACTCCTGCTCCTGATTCATATTGTGATCTAACAGTATGTCCTGGGCCTTTGGGTGCAATCATTATTACATCCAGATCTGTTCGAGGAACTATCATTTCAAAATGAATATTAAACCCATGTGCAAAGGCTAAAATAGCACCTTCTTTTATATTACCCTCAATCTCATTCTTATATATATCAGATTGTAATTCATCAGGAATCAACAACATCACCATATCAGCATCTTTAACTGCCTCACTAACTTCTTTAACCTCTAAACCTGCTGTCTCAGCTTTAATCCATGAGGATGAATCTCTTCTAAGAGCTACAGTGACATTGCCTCCTGAATCTTTTAAGTTGTTTGCATGAGCATGTCCTTGAGAACCATAACCTACAATTACCACTTTTTTATTTTTAATTATTTCTAGGTCAGCATCGTTGTCATAATATATCTGCATTACTTTTCTCCTAAGTCAGATCTTGTTAAAAAAAAACCCCGCTTTTCTGCGGGGCTCTTTAAAATTAAACTTTTTTTAAAATTCTATAAGTTAGCCCCACTAGCATCTATTTCTAGCAGAATTAGTAGTTCTAGGGCTAAACACCCTCTAAATTGATTGTTGTTTTCGCTGTTCATCAGGCAAATGGTTATAGAAGTATGTGTTTTTGTCAACATTTAATTAAATAAATAATTATTTAGAAACGTTAATGTAAATCATTAAAGTCAAAAATAAATAATGAATTTACGTTAATTTTTTTTACTTTTTTGATTACATAACCCTTTGGAGTATTTTTTGATTATGCTATTATCAGATGCTGAAATGGGCTAGGGAAGCAGCCTTAAAATAAAAATCTACAACATCTTAGGAGATTGTATATGAAAATTTTTCATAGGTTAACTGGTAAGATTCTAATCGGTGGAGTAATGCTAATTACACTGCCGATGATACTTCCTGCCGAGACTTTGAGTCAAGTTCTTAATGGTCAAAATGAAAGAACTTTGCTTGCTCAAGAGTCACAACAAAGAGTTGAAAAGGTAGCAGAACAAACAAGAAAAATGGAAGATAAATACAGGGCCGCTTTGAAAGAAATAGACGGTCTTGAGATTTATAATCAGTTATTAGAGCTTCAGATAGAAAATCAAGCTAGAGTTAAGGTTGATTTAGAAACATCAATTATCGTTGCTTCTCAAATTAATAGACAAATTGTCCCTGTAATGACCAAGATGATTGACTCCTTAGATCAGTTTATCCAACTTGATGTTCCTTTTTTAATGGACGAAAGAACCAAAAGAGTCGACTTCCTTGAAGAATTAATGCAGAGAGAAGATGTCACAGTTGCAGAGAAATTTAGGAAAGTCACAGAAGCATATCAAATTGAAAATGATTATGGTAAAACCATTGAAACCTATAAAGACACTTTAGATGTAGATGGCAAAACTCTTGAACTAGATTTCCTTAGAATTGGAAGAATTTCTTTTCTATGCCAATCAGTTGATGGACAAGTATCTCGGGTTTGGAATCAAAAATCACGATCATGGCAAGATGCTAGTGATAACCGTAATGGGATTAAAGCTGGCTTAAGGATAGCTAAGAAGCAGGTTGCACCTGATTTAGTTATTCTGCCTGTAGATTCAGCGGAGGCAATCTAATGAAAAATATCAAAATAATCGTTGCTGTTATTTGTTTTATTGCATTACCAGCTTATTCTCAACAATCAGCTACAACCATTGATGCTCTTTTGGATAGAGTTCAACAAGGAAAAGTTAATGATAATCAAGAAAATCAAAAAAGAGAGGCTGAATTTAGACAGAAAAGAGATCAACAAGAGACACTACTTGCTGATGCTGAAATAAATAAAGTCAACGAAGAAATTAGAAGCACACAACTAGAAGCTCTTTTTGAGAAAAATGAAGCAGTTAATAATGATCTTCAAGAAACACTTAACGAAAGACTAGGAGCTCTTAAAGAACTTTTTGGAGTCATGCAGCAAGTAGCAGGTGACGCTAGAACTCGATTTGATAATTCACTTACAAATATTCAGTACCCAGATCGATCAGCTTTCTTAGAAGATTTAGCTAAAAAAATCGGAAGCAACTCTAAGCTTCCATCAATTGATGAAATTGAAAGACTTTGGTTTGAACTTCAAAGAGAAATGACTGAGGCAGGTAAAGTAGTAAAATTCACAACAGATGTAATTGATACAAACGGATCTAAAGCTCCAATGGAGGTCGCTAGGGTGGGTTTATTTAATATTGTTGCTGATGGCAAGTATCTTAATTATTCCCCTGAAACAGGAAATGTAACTGAAATACCAAGACAACCAGAAGGTAGAAGATACGTTACCAGCACCTCTGAATTATTTAGTGGATCTGATAACAAAATTGCTTTTGGATTAGATCCAACATTAGGCGGTGTACTTGCATCATTGGTAGGCAGACCTAACCTAATTGAAAGAGTTCAACAGGGTGGAATAGTTGGTTACTTGGTAATACTGCTAGGAATATTCGGGGTTAGTATCGCAGGACAAAGATGGTATGTGCTTCAAGCGGCAGATAAGAAAGTGGCGGCTCAACTAAAGGCTAGCTCTATCAGTGATGATAATCCTCTTGGTCGTGTACTTGGTGTGTATGAAAAAAATAAGACCGTGGATACAGACACCTTAGAACTTAAATTAGCTGAAGCTGTATTTAAAGAAACTCCAGAACTTAACAAAGGATTACTCATCATTAAAGTAATCTCAGTTGTTGCACCACTAATGGGGCTTCTAGGAACAGTGACAGGTATGATTAAAACCTTCCAAGCTATTACCTTGTATGGAACTGGTGATCCAAAGCTAATGGCCGGCGGTATTTCTCAAGCACTTGTGACAACTGTATTAGGTTTGACAGTAGCCATTCCGACAACACTCCTACATACTATTGTAAGTGGAAGAAGTAGAAGAGTAACTCAGATAATACAAGAACAGGCAGCAGGAATTATTGCTAATCATTCAGAAAAATCATCTGGTTAATCTTGACCAAACGAAGGATTGAAGAATGAGTGATATAATAATCGCAGTAAGGGACTTCCTTGAAATGGGAGGACAAGTGCTAAATCTTATAGCAGTAGTAATATTCTTAATGTGGATGCTTATTCTCGAACGCCTTGCTTTTTTCCAAACTGAACTTAAAACATTGAAATCAAGCACTCAATCCTTATGGCATTCTAGAAACGATAAAAAATCTTGGAATTCAGAAGCCGTTCGAGGGAAATTAATCTCTGAATTCAGTATGTCTGCTAATAAATTTATTCCAATCATTAAAACACTTGTTGCACTGTGTCCACTCCTAGGGCTAATGGGGACAGTCACTGGCATGATCGAGGTATTTGATGTAATGGCAGTTTCTGGATCAGGTAATGCAAGATCCATGGCTTCAGGAGTATCAAAAGCAACGATTCCAACAATGGCAGGAATGGTTGGAGCACTTTCAGGAGTATTTCTTGTAACTATATTGACTGAAAAAGCAACTTCAGAAATTGAGGATCTTGAAGAATCGTTAGGATCAGATCACTAATTAATTAAGAGGAAAGAATAATGAGAAAAAATTTATTTCAAGCAGTGGAACAAGAAGAAGCAGAAATTAACTTAACACCGATGCTTGATGTAGTCTTTATCATGCTAATTTTCTTTATCGTAACTGCCTCTTTTGTTAAAGAGTCAGGATTAGATGTTAATAGGCCGGATGCACCAACTGCAGTTAAAAAGGAAAATGCTAATATTTTGGTTGCAATAGGATCGAGTAATGAAATTTGGATCAACCGAAGACGCATAGATCCAAGAGCAGTAAGACCAAATATAGAGCGACTCCATGCTGAAAACCCTGAAGGGTCAGTCGTAATTCAAGCAGATAAAAAAGCATTTCATGAAACAGTCGTCTTGGTTATGGACGCTGCTAGACAAGCAGGGGTATACAACGTTTCAATTGCTGCGGAACCCGGTGAGTAACTCTAATTAACTGTTATGTCTGAAGCAACTGAACAAATTAAAAGTAACTTTGGTATAGAAGACCCTATAAAACGCTTAGCTGTTGCCGCGATAGTATCAGTGTTTACTACCTTTTCTATTCTTTGGTTAATGCAAGTTCTAATTGCCACAGGTAAAGGTGCCATTACCTCTAAATATGAAGGTAGATTTGTTGATTTTGTCCGTATAAAGAAAGACGAGGACTTAGATTTAAAAAATGCAAAGCCAAAAAAGCCACCTGAGCCAGAAGAACCTCCACCTGATACACCTCAACAATTAGATGATATTGATACCTCTGCAGAAACAGTCAATATAGGCGCTGTGGATACAAATGTTGGAGTAGGAGCAGGGATAGGGGGCTTTAATGCTGGAGAAGGAGATTATCTTCCCATTGTCAAAGTTGCCCCAATTTATCCTAATAGAGCTTTATCTAGAGGTATTGAGGGCTGGTGTATAGTTGAATACACAGTTACTAGAAGTGGTACAACTGCTAATGGTAAAGTAGTTGAGTGCACCAGCAGCTTGTTTGCAAATGCCTCACTTAAAGCATCAGGGAAGTTTAAATACAAACCAAAAATAATTAATGGCACCCCCATTGATACCCCTGGTGTACAGCATAAAATTACATTCGAATTAGAAAGATAAAATGAAATCGAAAATTATATTTATTACCCTTATCGCAGTTCTGTTAACTGGACTTGATGTCAGTCATCATTCTATTGGCTTCATGACAGCACAATCACAAGAAGATAATAGTAAAAGAAAAACAAAAAAAACTGGCTCAATGTCTGAGAAAGTTGCTAAGAGACTTGGTGAAGCACAAGAGCTTATAGAGGATGAAAAACTTGATGAAGGTGTTGCTATACTGGAGAGTATTCTTGAGTTTAAAAAAGTATCACCTTATGAAAGAGGGCAGGTAAATTATTTTTTTGCCTATGTCCGTTATCTTAAAGGTGATTTAAAAGGTGCTATTACCTTCTACAAAAAAGTTGCCGAAGATCCTAATGTTCCTGACGGTCTAATTGAATCATCGAAGTTTACAATTGCACAACTCTACTTTCAGATTGAAGATTGGCCTAGTGTTATCACAGCAGTTGATTCATTACTTGCAGACCAACCAAATAGAACTGATTTATACGTTCTTAAAGGATCTGCAATGTATCAACAAAAACAATATAAAGAAATGATACCAATCATCAAAAAAGCCATCTCTATCGCTGAAGAAGCAAATGCATTTAGAATTGAACAAAGACAAAAGAACATTGCGGAAGTAGCAAGCAAATATAGAGTTAAATATGATAGGGATCAAGTTGACTATATTTCTCTAGCATCACAAGTAAAAATAAAACTTAAAGAGGACTTGGCTCAAACTAGAAAAAATAATGAAAAATACGTCGAGATAGAAGACGCTATAAAAAGTATCGAGGCAGATGTAAAAAATCTCGCTATAGGTCCTACAAAAGAAAACTGGTGGCTACTCCTACGTGCAGCTTATTTTGAGCTTGAACAAATGGATAATGTAAAAACAGTGCTTCAAAGACTAGTCATTGAATGGTCAAAAAAAGAGTATTGGACACAACTTTCAGCATTTTATGGGCAAGATAAACAAGAAAAAGAACAAATGGCGGCATACCAAACAGCCTATCATGAAGGTTTCTTAGAAAAGAGTTCTGAATTTGTTCAAATGGCTCAACTCTATTTGTCTGTTGAAGCTCCTTATGAGGCTGCAAAAATCCTTCAAAAAGCAATCGATGAAGGTAAAGTTGATAAAGAAGAGAAAAACTGGAAGCTCCTAGCTCAAGCATGGTTTTTAGCTCAGTATGATAAAGAAGCAATAGTTGCTTTGAGAGAAGCAGCTAAACTATCAGATGACGGTGAACTAGATATTAGGTTAGCACGCTCTCTTTCAAATATGGCTAATTTTAAAGACTGTATTGACGCGGCACAAACTGCTATAAAAAAAGGTGATCTAAAAAGATTGGATGAATCATATATTACTCTTGGAATGTGCCAGTTTGAAGAGGCAAGGTATGATGATGCTAAACAAGCTTTTGTTAACGCAAAAGTTGATGCAGATTATAGAAACGAAGAAGCTCTTAAAGAGTGTGCTGCATCAGAGAATTTAGAACTTCAAGAACTTCTAGTTACCTTAGAAACCCAAAAAGCGTTTAGAGAAATGAATAAAGAGATCGAGGGTAAAATTATTTCATGCTCTATACCATCATCATTGAAAACTGTGGCTAATTGGCAAAAATTCTTAGACAAAGAAGTTCAACGAGTCACTATGCTAGAGAATCAAAAAAAGGCTCTTATAGAGCTTTTAGCTAGCAATGAATCTCAGGCTTTGTCTTTTTAATTGCTTAGATTAAATCACTAAACATTTTTAAGGCCGTAAGGCCTAGAAAAATCCCAAATAGTTTCCTCAACCCTTTTTGGGAAGATCGATGAGCTAATTTGACACCATAAGGAACTGTGATCAGTGTAATTGGCACGATCAAAAGAAATGCTAACCAATTCACATAACCAATTGAGAATGGTGGAAGTAATTCAGACTGATTAAGCCCGCCTAGCATAAACCCTAATGATCCTGGGATAGCAATAACCATACCTATTGCCGCAGATGTTCCCACAGCTTTTTTTATGTCAATACCAGAGTAATTTATAATCGGTACACTTAAAGTGCCGCCGCCAATACCCATCATTGCTGAAACAAGTCCTATAAACAAAGGAGAGATTTGAAATAAAGATTTAGGGATATTTATATTTTGCTCCTTGGTTTTAGTTCCTATAAACATTTGTATTGAAACAAAGGATGCTATGCCGGCAAATAGAAGTGTTAAAACTTTAAATGAAGAATAGCTGGCCGCTACACTACCCAAGCCAGACCCTACTGCAATTGGGACCATCCACGACTTGAAAACTTCTTTATCAAATGAACCTCGGATTCTATGTTCTATCGATGAACGAATACTTGTGGGAATTATAATAAATAAAGATGTGCCAACTGCTGTGTGCATAATAATTGATTGATCGTATTCTAATAAGTTCATTACATAGTAGAGTAGGGGAACAATTATAATTCCTCCGCCTACACCAAGAAGTCCTGCTAAAACACCAGCAATTGATGCTGAAATTATAATAAGCAGGAACACCGAAAATAAATCTATTTGACCTATCATTGCCACCTCTTGTGTCTTTAAAAAAAGGCCGGTATTTCTACCGGCCTTTATATTAACAATTATCTAAATTGATTATTTAGAAATCATATCGGTATGAAAATCTCCACAATTTTGGCATATCCTGGAATTGAGTTACAAAACCGAGGGTACCAAAATCTAATGTGGAATTAGCACGCGTTTCATCAGTGCAATTTGAACACCCAGCAGTAAGTTTCCAATTGCCGTCATCCGGTCTAAAACTCATATTAAAATCAGCTTTACTAACAGCGGGTCTAAACCCATTAGGTGTATTATTTTGGTTGCTATAATAATCATCTGCCCTGTTTATAACAGCAGTCAAGCTAACTACACCATTAGCAAGAGCTCGATCAAAAAGAATACCGTATCTGTATGAGAAATCAGGTGTTCTTTTAAGGTCTTTCTCTGCAATTCCTTCGGCACCTGGTTTAAGATCGGTGTAACGTCCTTCTAGTGTTGCAAGATTAGCGATTAGAGTAATTTCGTCACTAATTGCATAGAGAAATTCACCCTCAATTCCATCAACCTTAGCATCGGCTTTATTTGAGTAAACAAATGCACCAGTTGCTTGATCAATCGCTGTGATTTGAAGATCAGTGTAGTTAGCACTAAAGTAAGTTAGATTAACTCTTACTTTGCCATCATTCCATTCGCTCTTCACACCCATTTCGAAATTATCAACAAATTCAGGTTTAAGATCTTTAAAATCAGCAGCAGAGGTTACACGAGAAGCCCATCCACCACCTTTAAAGCTGTCGGCAATGCTGGCATAAAGCATGATGTCATCAGTGTATTGGAAATCCAGAACAACTCGACTGGTAAACTCATTTGTATCAATTGTAGTTTTAGTCCCTAGAGCTTCAAGAGTCGCATTGTCAAACGGTTGACCTATAGCTGCTGTTGATAACCATCCACTTCGATCCATAAAATTAGATTGGTCTCTAGCTTCCCAAGGTACACCATTAAGATCAAGAAATTGTTCAACGTTTACTTTTCTCTCATCCTTAGTGTATCGACCACCAGCAGTTAAGCCCCAGCCACCGCCTAGATCAACAGATAAGTCAGCATAAACTGCTCTTGCTTCAGTAACATTAGTCAGATCTCGCATAAAAGTACCGGCTACTGCACCACCGAATAAGAATAGAGCGTCACCAAACACAACTGCGTTATCATCATCATAATAAGACGCGCCTGCAGCCCATTGAATACCAGGATAATTTGCTCCATCAAGTGACCCAGTAAAGTTTAATTCAACACTTTTTTGAATATGATCACTTAGATTAGGGATTGAATACGCAGGAGTAGGTTGATCTGAATAATCATTGTTAAAGCTATGTTCTAAATCTCGATCAGCAGCAATCAATTCCATTTGGAAATTATCAAACTCGATCGTTGCTTTCATGCTGAGTGCCATTAACTTAGTACTAGCCCAGGTATTTTCAAGACCACTTTCAACCACAAATAAATCATCGCCACAGCACGCACTCAACTTATTAGCACCCACTGCGCCACCAGTGGTGTCATGTGAGTATTCAGCAGTAAATAAAAGTTCAGTACGATCGTTTGGAACATAGAGAATTTGAGCTCGAGCTCCATTTGCATCTCTTTTCCATTGATCTTTGTCTAGAGTTACGTTGTAAAGAAACCCCTCACCTTGATCAATATAGAATGTGGTAATTTTTGTAAAAACTTTATCTGTTAAAGCAAAGTTAATTTTTCCTGACATTTCTATTGTGTTGTAATCGCCATAAGCAAGATCAACCCATCCTTCGCTTTCTTCTGTAGGCTTTTTCGTAATAATTCTTACAGCCCCACCAGTCGTATTTCGACCATAAAGAGTCCCTTGCGGGCCTTTTAAGACTTCAACGCTCTCAATATCATACAGTCTAGAGTTATTTGCAATTTGCCTAGAAATGAAAACACCATCGACAAAGGTTCCAACAGCTGGATCGAGTGTAGACACTGATTCATCCTGACCAATACCCCTTATAAAATAAGCGGCAGCTTGAGGTAAACCAACGTTAGTAACACCGGTCATCCCTGGAATGTTCTTTACCAGATCAATGGTATTGCTAATATTAAGTCGCTCTATATCGTCCTCAGAAAAAACTGAGATTGAAATGGGTACTTCTTGCAAAGATTCAGATCTTTTTTGAGCTGTAACAACAATTTCTTCTAAAGCTCCTGAGTTTTGTGCCCATACGTTGATATTAAGTGCTATTGCAAATAAACCACCAATTAAAGACACAATTAGTTTGTTCACTTTCATCATATTCCTCCAGTAATCTAAAAGTAGTGCCGTAAGTTTATCTTAATAATAGTTTAAAAGCATAATAATCAGTTTTAGAAAGGGATTGGTTATTGATGAATAAGCTCAATAATCTCTTGGTTTTGGCCATGGAGCACTCTACATTTCTTATTGTTTAGATTAGGCAAATGACACCTATAGGTATCAGAATTATTTGTGTCACTCTGATAATAGAGAAAACTAACAATAGATATCCCTGGCAGTAGATAGCCTGACTCACCTAATCTCCTTTCTGACCCTTCAGGCAACTCGTCTATTTCAATCAATGATTGATCTTTTATTGGGATAGCTGAAGATTTATATTGTGTATTCTCAGGTTTGCCAAATGCTCTTGAAATAGATCTGATACGTGAATCCATAACTGGTGTTTTTTCTAAATTAAAACTATCACAATAAAATTTTTGCATCTGTTCCATCGATTGACCAGCTAAGATCACGATAAATGTTTGATCAACATCACATCGAGCTTCAGGACTATCAAACTCTTGTAACTTAGATTTGAACTGAGTCAAATACAGAATCTCCTTAGATGGACCTATGACCTGCATTGCACGAATTTGGTCTGTAAACGATAGGTCTGCTGGTGGACCTATGATTTCAAATTCTGAGTTGAAAAGCTTTTCTGCTAAATTATCAACATTCTTAACAATCAGTTCAGCTGCATTCCATCCAGGGCTTTTAAATGGGATATAGTCATTTTGAATATTTTGTTCAATGAACCTAAAAGAAAAATCATCAGAATTCTCGGGTTGTAAAATTATATAATTTGAACCCTCAATATTTTTAGCGCTCCAGTTAACAGCTTCTTCTTTTGTAATCTGACCTCTATCAACCATTCGATAGCCCAAAAATTGAGTATATAACTCTGCCGTATTTGATAAATCCGGGCTGGCAACAGTTACAGCTGAAATTCGTCCTATATTCATATGTGCTATTAATTCAAAAGATAGAGAAAATTACAATATTTGTTACACTTGATCACAAATAAAAAAATCAATTGACGGAGTATTATACGTGTATAAAGTTTCAATTCTGGAGGTAGGCCCTAGAGATGGTTTACAAAGTGAGCCTGAAATTCTACCCACTGAAATTAAAAAAGAATTTATCACTAGAACCATCAATGCGGGAATCAAAAATATTGAGGTCACTAGTTTTGTACACCCTAAAAAAGTCCCTCAGATGGCAGATGCCGAAAAACTTGTAGAAAGTCTTCCAGATAGAGATGATGTAACCTACATTGGTCTGATAATGAACCAAAGAGGTTTTGAAAGAGCCAGAGATTGCGGTATTGATGAGGTGGGTATGGTCATTGTAAGTACCGACACATACAACATGAAAAACCAAAATGTGGTCACACAACAATCCATTGATAATTGGCTTGATATTGCATCATCAGCTAAATCTGCTGGTATCAGAACAAGTGTAGTAATTGCTTGTTCCTTCGGTTGTCCTTATGAGGGAGAAGTTGATCCTGAACACATAGCTTCAATTGCTGAACAAATTTTAAAAGGGGAGCCTGACGTTTTAGGTTTAGCTGATAGTGTAGGGGTAGCTGTACCCAATCAAATCAAAACAACCTTTTCACTAATTAAAGATTTAGCTCCAACAATACCTCTGAGGACTCATCTTCATAATACAAGAAACACAGGATTAGCTAATGCTGCAGCCGCAGTCGAAGCTGGGGTGAGTATCATTGATGCTTCAACAGGAGGCATTGGTGGATGTCCTTTTGCCCCTAAAGCCACAGGTAATATCCCAACAGATGATCTTCTTTATATGTTAGACCGATCGGGTATTGAGACTGGGGTAAACTTAAAAGAAATTGTAAATACCACGAATTGGTTAGAAAAGCAGCTAGGGAGATCAGTACCTGCAATGGTTCCAAAGGCTGGTATTTTCCCAGAAAATGCTGAAATTAATAGGCAATAAAAGTATTATTAGCAGTCAAGTTTTTAATTAATATGATTTTAAAAATTAGTAAGAGATCAAGAATCATTTGAAAGAAATTTTAGATCTATTTTTTCTTTCTAAATGTAAATAAAAAATTAGGAGTTATTATGAGCTATCGACTAGGTGTTGATGTAGGAGGAACTTTCACTGACCTTCTACTTGTAAATGAAAAATCAGGGGACCTTCATACTGCAAAAGTACCCAGTACCCCGGAAGATTCATCGATTGGAGTTTTTAATGGTATTACTAAAGTCTGTTCAATCGCCGAGATAGATCCCTCAGATATTACCTCAGTAATGCACGGCACCACAGTAGCAACGAATACTATTCTTACTGGCACAGGTGCAAAAGTAGGTCTGATCACAACAAAAGGCTATCGCCAGGTTCTTCAGATCGCAAGATCTTTTGTACCAGGTGGATTGGGTGGTTGGGTTATCTATAATAAAAGTGATCCTTTAGCGCCATTAGCACTAACTATTGAAGCTGATGAAAGAATGTCGGCAAAAGGTGAAGTGATTTCAAAACTTAAGAGAGGCCAATTGGCTAAAGATATTAAGGAATTATCGAAAAAAGGTGTTGAAGCAATAACAGTGTCATTAATTAATTCATACGCTAATGATCAACATGAAAAAGAAATTAAGTCACAAATAAGGAAGAAGAAATTATTACCTAAGATTCCTGTTTCTCTTTCCTCAGAAGTCGTTCCAGAAATGCAGGAGTATGAAAGAACAATAACGACTGTAGCTAACTCATATGTCAGACCAAAAGTAGCTGAGTACGTTAAAAATCTTCAAAATGGTTTGAAGAAAATGAGAAAAGACATCAAGTTACAGATTCTAAGATCAGACGGTGGATTAGCATCTGCAAAAGCAACTTCAGACTCACCCGTAAATCTTTTAATGAGTGGACCTGCAGGAGGTGTATCTGGCGCTATTTGGATTGCTAAACAAGCTGGTTTTGAAAATATTCTAACTTTTGATATGGGTGGAACATCCACAGATGTATCACTGGTCAAAGATGGAATCGCAGAACAAAGTAGAGAAACATCGGTAGGAGATGTGACTGTCCGTGCTTCCTCTATTGATGTAAGAACAGTAGGTGCAGGAGGAGGTTCTATTGCCCATGTACCTGAACTAACTGGCGCATTAAGAGTGGGGCCTCAAAGTGCAGGAGCAGAACCTGGTCCAGCAGCTTATAACAAAGGGGGTACCGAACCCACAGTAACTGATGCCAATGTAGTCCTAGGTTATATGCCAGGAGTTGAATTGGGTGGAGACTCGGAATGGAAACTAAGGAAAGATCTAGCTCAAGACTCAGTAAAACCTATAGCCAGTGCGTTAGGATTATCCGTCAATAAAGCCGCAGCAGGTATCATCGATATTGTAAATGAAACTATGTATGGTGCACTTCGATTGGTTTCTGTTGAGAAAGGATATGATCCAAGAGAGTTTGCCCTAATTGGTTTTGGTGGAGCCGGTCCATTGCATGCTAATGCTCTTGGCAAACTTATTAATTCTTGGCCAGTCATCATACCGCCCGGTCCAGGAGTACTATGTGCTTATGGCGATGTAACAACTAATATTCAAGATGAATCGTCTATGTCGTTTATTAGAAAGTTTAAAGACACCAATAAACAAGAAGTAGTAAAGATCTTTACTGATCTTGAAAAGAAAGCGTCTAAAACGTTAGATGCAGAAGGTTCTCCTAAGAAAGATAGAACAACCTCTTTTCAAGTTGATATCAGATATCATGGTCAAGGTCTTACTATCACAGTAGACTTTGAGTTATCGGATCTCAAAAAGAAAGGACTTAGTGCTATCGGAGATAAATTCGATGTTCAGCATGAACAACTCTTTACATTCTCCTTGGATGCTGAACAAGAATTAGTAAACCTTAGGGCTGTAGTAAAAGATAAAGCATTAAGTATAAAAGCTCCTTCGGTTGGTAGAGGCAGTAAAGAGCCTACTAAAAAATCAATCATTGATGATAATGCTGAAGTCTTTATGGAAGGAAAAAAACAAATAGCTACGATTTACAGACGTTCACTATTAAAACAAGGCAATGTTGTCCAAGGTCCAGCAATTGTGATTGAGTTCGATGCAACGACACTAATTTTATCAGGACATAATGGTCGAGTTGATAAATTTGGCAACATTCTAATTAACCCAGACGCTTAAGGGAGTAAGAAATGACAGCAAAATTAATTCAAACAAACGATAAACCATTCAAGAAAGTTAAACTTGATCCTATTACTCTTGATGTAATAGAAAATGCAATGTTCTCAGCCAGATGGGAAATGGATGCAGTGTTATTCAGAACTGCTATGTCCCCAGGAATAAGGGAACAGGGTGATGAGTTTCCAATGATTGCCAATCTTGAAGGTAAAATGGTCGTGGGCCAATTTGGTAGCTTTATTCATGGCTTTAAAGAAGCTTTTGAGGGGACTATTGAAGAAGGTGATATGTTCCTTACCAGTGATCCTTATTCTTGCAATGGTGCGGTCAGTCATAATAATGATTGGCTTCTTCTTAGACCCATTTTTAAAGATGGAAGACTGATCAGTTATGCTGCTATGTTTGGTCATATGACTGATGTGGGTGGAAAAGTTCCTGGAAGTTTACCGACAGATGCAACAGAGATTTTTGAAGAAGGCATTAGAATCCCGCCAACAAAAATTTACAAAAAAGACGTGCTTCAGGAAGATATGCTTGAACTAATATTGCATAACTGCAGATTACCTCAATGGAATAGAAGTGATTTTAATGCCATTGTAGCGTCAATTAGAACAGCAGAAAAAAGAGTTATTGAAGCGGCAGAAAGATTTGGTGATAACGTTTATTACTCTGCATTAGAAGAACTTCTAGATCGTAACAAAAAAGCGATGGCCAAACTGATTAAAACAACAGTGCCCACTCAAAAACAATACTTTGAAGACTACATTTGTGATGATGGCCTGGAAATGGGTCCTTACAAAATCAAATGTGCTATGTGGAGAAAAGGCGATAAAGTTATTTTTGATTTCGAAGGAACTGATCCCCAGTCAACCAGTTCAATTAATTTCTTCTTAAATGAAGAGATGTTTAAAATGTTTTGTGGCGTATATATGATTATGGTGTTTGACCCTGCAATTATGTTTAATGATGGTTTTTATGACCTCATGGAAGTAAGAATCCCAGAGGGCAGTATATTAAAACCAAAATACCCTGCAGCTCTTTCATGCAGAACTCATGCATTAGGAAGAATATTTGATGTACTTGGTGGATTATTAGGACAGGGAGCTCCTGACTTCCTCTGTGCAGCAGGATTCTCAGACAGTCCGCATTTAATGTATTCAGGCTATGATAAACATGGTGAATGGTATCAACTCTATATGATTGGATTTGGTGGTGTTCCTGCGAAACCAATGGGAGATGGTCCTGATGGTCACTCTCTATGGCCCAGCTTTACCAATGTGCCTAACGAATTTCTTGAGAGTTATTTCCCCTTAATAATAGAAGAATACTATACCGTTCCTGATTCAGGAGGAGCAGGCTTCTATCGTGGAGGAAATGCTTTAGCAACCACTTATAAATTTTTAGAACCAGGTAATGTATCCATACATGATGACCGATGGCTCACTTACCCATGGGGTGTAAATGGTGGACATCCAGGTGCTAGAAGCACTAAAACATTAGTACGAAAAAATGGTGATACTGAAATTCTTCCCTCAAAATGCGATAGGGTCCAAGTCCATGAAGGCGACACACTTTATCATGTCACATGGGGTGGTGGCGGTTGGGGAGATCCATTCACGAGACCTGCTGAAAGAGTTGCTTTTGATGTAGAAGCAGGATTGCTAACAAGAAATGGTGCTAAAGATAATTATGGTGTGGTTGTAAAACCTGATTATAGTGTCAGTAAAGCTGCTACAACTAAATTAAGAGAAAAAATGTCTAAAGCCAGGGGCAAAACAAAATTGTTTGACAAAGGTTTTGAAAATATTGCTGAACTTAAAAAACGTTGTAAAGAAGAGACAGGGCTTGATGCTCCATCTGATCCAATATTTCAAACTTGGGTAAAAGCAGCTTCTTAATCTAAGAAAATAAGGGGCATAACTTTAATGTTATGCCTCCTTATTATGAATATGAACATCTGTTTGTGGATATGGAATAGATAAACCTTCTTTATCAAAGCTCTTTTTTATCTGCTCTAGAAGAGAATACTTAACTGCAAGAACATCTGAAGAATTAACCCATGGCCTGACTATAAAGTTAACGCTACTGTCAGCTAACTCTGACACAGCGATTTGTGGCTTTGGATCCTTTAATATTCTCGACTCATTATTAATGATATCTTCTAAAACAATTTTAACCTTATCTATATCATCTTCATAACTACAACTGGCTATGATATCGATCCTTCTAGTTTTCTGACCTGAATAATTAACAATACTTCCATTCATAATGCTGCCATTAGGTACCACGACAATTTTATTATCTGGGGTTGTGAGCACTGTTGAGAAAATTTGAATATCCTTAACGGTTCCAGCATGGCTTCCTGCTTCTATAAAATCACCAACCTTATAAGGCCTATAAACGACTATTAAAATACCCGCGGCAAAATTAGCTAAAGAGCCTTGCAGAGATAGACCGATAGCTAATCCAGCAGCACCTAATATCGCAATAATTGAAGTGGTTTCTATCCCAAGCTGATTTATTGCAGCAATAAAAACCACAATCATCAACAATGTGTTGAGTAGATTAGTTACAAAAATCCTTACTGTGTCTTCTGTCTTTGATTTCTCTAATGCTACAGAGATAACTCTTATGAGCATTTTTACTATTTGTCGCCCGATGACAAGAATAGCTAGAGCAAAAAGAAGGCTCAATCCAATAGTACTGCCTACCTCAATCAGGTAACCCATTAGTTCTTTTGTGAATTCTTTATCCATTAATTTATCCTCTAGCTTTTGAATGATAATCAGTATTTGGCATAAGATCTATTGCTAAAGCCATTCTGTTACTCATATTATAAAATGAAGCCACAGCTGAAATATCCCAAATATCCTGATCATTAAACCCATTATCTCTTAATACCTGTCTGTCAGCTTCAATAATCTTTTCTGGTGATTCTGATAGTTTCCATGAAAAATCTAACATTGATTGATGTCGATCTGATAATTGTGCAGCACGGTAATTCATCGACAATAACTCTCCCAGTGCCGGGTCCTTAGACATATGACGAACTGCAGCACCATGGGCCACAATACAATAGTAACAACGGTTATATGAAGAGACCACCACAGCTATCATCTCTCTTTCTAGTTTAGTTAGACCAGAATCATCAAGCATTAGGTTATTATAAAAACCCATAAAATGATCTAATTTTGACTCATCATAAGCATAGGCAAGTAAAACATTAGGCACAAAACCAAGTTTTTTAGTGCATTCATCAAAATAGTCTTGAGTTTCTTGCTTTAAATGTTTTGTCTCTGGGTTTTCATTCACACTCAAAGCCGACAAATATTTAGGTTGTGACATCTGATTTCCTCATTTATATATGATTATCAAATTTTATTTATTGATATTATGATCATTATATTAATAGCTTATAAAGGAGAATAACATGCCCACAGTATTTGTTACAGGTGCCAATAGGGGTCTCGGATATGAGCATGTCAAGCAATATGCCCATAAAGGTTGGAAAATTATTGCTTGCGCCAGAGAGCCTGAAAAAGCTAATAAGCTTCAAGAACTTTGTGCTGAATATGGGGATAATTTTATTATTGAACAGCTTGATGTAGTCAATCACCAAGACATTGATAAGCTCAGCAGAAAATTTAAAAACACTCCTATAGATATTTTAATCAATAATGCAGGGACGAGTGGTCCATTAGGTATGCCTGGAGCCATGACTTATCAAAAGATTGATAACATGGATTATGAAATATGGAGAAATATTTTAGAAGTAAATCTACTCTCTCCATTTAAAGTGGCTACAGCATTTCATGACCATATTGCACAAAGTGAAAAAAAACTATTGGTTATGATGTCCAGTGATTTAGGCTCTGTTGAACAAAATACTTTTGGAGGATTTTACTCCTATCGAGCCAGTAAAGCGGCATTAAATATCATTTCAAAGGGCATGTCAGTTGATTGGAAAGATCTTTCAGTTATAGCCTTAGCTCCCGGGTGGTGTAAAACTTATTTAGGAGGAGAGGAAGCAGAGATTCAACCCGATGAGAGTGTTGAAAAACAACAAGAAATGTTTGAAAAGATAACCTCTAAAAATTCTGGAATGTTCTTAGATCGTTTTGGTAAAGAGGTGTCTTGGTAAAAATTAAAAAATAACTGTTGTGGCTTTTGTTTTAAGATAAGGATCCAAGCCTTCTTGACCAAATTCTCTTCCCCAGCCTGATTGTTTATTTCCTCCAAATGGGATAGCAGGGTCTACTGCAGCATGGCAATTAATACTAACCTGACCGGCATCAATTAACATCGCCATTTTGTGAGCAGTTGATATGTCTTGAGACCAAACACTTCCTGAGAGCCCATACTTGGTATCATTAGCACGCTTAGCAATTGATTCAAAATCATCATCACCAAACGATTCAGCACAGAGTACTGGACCAAATATTTCTTCTTTGGCTATTCTCATATCTCCTCGAACATTTGCAAAGATTGTTGGCTGCACAAAATGGCCTTTATCGCCCACTGCTTCACCGCCAGTTATAAGATCTGCACCTTCTTCTTTTCCTATCTGGATATAGTCTAAGACACGATTTTTTTGTACTTCTGAAATCAAAGGGCCAAAATCATTTGCGGGTATAAGCCCATGACCAATTGTAAAGGCTTCAGCCATTTCTTTAACACCATTAATAACTGCTTCGTAGATATCCTCATGAACAAAAAGCCTTGTACCAGCCATACAATTTTGCCCTTGGAGAAAGAAACAAGCTCTAGCTGCTCCAGGAATGACTTTCTCCAAATCGGCATCAGGGAAAACAACGACTGGATTTTTACCGCCCAACTCTAGGGTGACTTTCTTTAAATTTCCTATGGAAGCTTCTACAATTTTCTTTCCCACTTCTGTGGATCCAGTAAAAGTAATCTTATCCACATCAGGGTGTTTTGCTAAGGCTGCTCCTGCGCTTTCACCATACCCTGTTACTATGTTTACGACGCCTTTAGGAATAGCAGAATTCTGAATAAGTTCACCTAAATAAAGAGCAGTCAATGGTGTCAATTCTGCAGGTTTTAATATCACTGTACACCCAGCAGCAAGTGCTGGGGCTAATTTCAGAATTGCAAAAATTAACGGAGAATTCCAAGGAATAATGGCACCAACAACTCCAATTGGTTCTCGTCGAGTATAGGTAATAGACTCACCGTTCATTACCCCTCCTGGAGATACTGGAATAGTGCTCCCATGAATTTTATTAGCCCAACTGGCGTAATACCTTAATAGTGTGGTTCCATGACTTGCAATTGAATATTGTGCTAATGTCAGAGGCATTCCATTATCTAAAACTTCGAGTTCAGATAAAATATCAAACTTAGATTCTATTTGATCAGCTAATCCATTAAGAATACTTGCTCGATCATGTGAAGGGATTTTTGACCATTCACCTGTCAATGCTTTCCTAGCAGAGGTAACAGCTGCATCTATGTCTTCAGCGTTACCTGAATCCACCTCGGCTAGTAAATCTTCTGAAGCTGGATCGTAGACAGGAATTTTCTCAGATGATTTGGATTTAACCCAACTTCCATCAATTAAAAGTTGATGATCTGAATTTAGAAAGTTTTTTGCCTCATCAGAGATATTGATCTTTTGGTCAACCGACATAATCACCTCATTTCTTCATATTTTTATAACTCATAGTTTACAATGATTTATGATTTATCCCAGATTAATATGATGGCAAAAAAGATATTAAACAAATTAACCCTGATTGAAAAATGGATAACCTTTACTGCATTTTTAGTTCTGGTTGTAGTGATATTTGCTGATGTTGCTATCAGAGAACTCAGTGGAACGGGATTACATTGGTCTAGACAAATAGGTGTTTATGCTAACTTATTTGTCGTCATGTTTGGTTTAGGGGTAGCCTCATCAGAGGCTGCACATCTAAGGCCAAAATTTGCTGATCATTGGTTACCAGTATCATGGAATCCTATTCTTGAGAGATTTCAAGAAGGATTGATGTGTTTATTTTGCTTATTGTTCTCGATTGTAGCCACACAAGTGGTTATTGAAACATTTAATGACGATGTCCAATCAATAGTTCTAAGAATAGCCATATGGCCTTTTCAAGCGATTATTCCAGTAGCTTTTTTTATGACATCAATAAGGCATTTAATTTATACAATCTATCCGAATTTAAGACCTATTATCCCAATAAATGATGGTAACTTTTTAAAGGAAACGCAATGACCACTTTTTTATTAGCTGTTATTGTCATTGTTCTTTTCTTACTAAGACAAAATATTATCGTAATTCTTGGCACTGCAACTGCTTACGCCTATTGGGCTTTTGGTGACGGTGTTATCAGTAATATAGTTGTGGATGCTTGGGATGCAGCAAACAAAGATATTCTCTTATCAATACCCTTATTTATTCTTGCTGGGAATATAATGTCTCGAGGAGGAATGGCTTCTAGATTCATAGATTTAATGAAATCTCTGACCGCTCCTATACCAGGTGGTCTGGCTATCGCAACCATTCTTTCATGTGCTGCATTTGCTGCAGTATCTGGTTCTGGAACAGTCACCTTACTTGCAATAGGAACGCTCATGTACCCGGCGCTAATAAATGCTGGTTATCCAAAAAGTTTTGCCCTGGGCGCCTTATGTGCGGCAGGAACACTGGGTATCGTTGTGCCGCCTAGCATTCCATTAATTCTCTATGGGATCATGACACAAACCTCAATAGGGGATTTATTTATTGCTGGTATAGGACCTGCTTTGCTATTAACAATCTTAATGCTTGGTTACGCCATGATGCAAAATTTTTCACATCGTGACAGTAATTGGGATCTTAGTTATATCCTTAAGTCACTAAGAAACGGTGTATGGGCTTTGTTAATGCCTATTATTATATTGGGGGGAATTTACACCGGTTATTTTACTGCCACTGAGTCTGCTGCAGTTGCGGTGGTTTATTCTATTATTGTTGAAACATTTATTCATAAAGAAATGAAATTGAATGTGCTTTTTGAGGTTATATCAGAAACAACTAAACTTTTAGGTTCGTTATTTCCAGTGCTGATGATTGCTTTGAGCTTAAATGTTTTCCTTACTTACGAAGAAGTCCCCCAAAATCTTGTGGCTTGGATGAGTCAAAGAATAAATGACCCAACAACAGCACTGCTAAGCATTAATCTATTTCTTCTCTTGATAGGCTGCATAATCGATATCGGTTCAGCAATCCTTATTCTCGCTCCGATGCTTGGCCCCATAGCAAGCTCTCAAGGCATCGATCCTGTACATTTTGGAATTATAATGGTCATGAATTTAGAAATAGGCTATTTAACGCCACCATTAGGACTAAATCTAATAGTTGCTATGGGGGTATTTAAGGAAAAATTCTGGACCGTTTGCAAAGCCACCATACCTTTTCTATTAATTATGCTCACTGGATTAATGATGGTATCTTTCATACCTGAAATAGCATTATTTATGGTTGAATAAAGCCTAGTGTAATAAAATAAATTTTTAATAATTAAATCTTAAGATAATCAAGGAGAAAATAATGACCGTAAGTGTAGGAGATCAAATACCAAACGTGAATTTTACAATTATGACCGATGAAGGCCCCAAGCCTTTAGGCTACTCAGAGCTGTTTGAAGGAAAACGGGTTGCCTTATTCGCTGTACCAGGTGCCTTCACCCCAACATGTTCACAACAACATTTACCTGGATTTGTGAACAAAGCAGAAGAACTAACCGATAAAGGCATAGACACTGTAGCTTGCATGTCTGTTAATGATGTCTTTGTTATGGATGCTTGGGGAAAGAGCCAGAATGCCAATGAAAAAGTTCTGATGCTCGCAGACGGTAACGGTGAATTTACTGCAGCTTTAGGCCTCCAACTGGATGCCTCTGGTTTTGGTATGGGAAGCCGGTCTCAGCGCTTCTCTTTGGTCATTAATGACGGACAAGTAGAAATCTTAAATGTTGAAGACGGTGGAGAGTTTAGAGTTAGTAGTTGTGAATTCATGCTTGATCAACTTTAATTTTGACGATTAATAAAAAAATCATTCTAAAGAATAATCCGGTTGGTATTCAAATGGAAACTGATTTTAAAATAGCTGAATCAAACTTACCTGAAATAGGTGAGAATGAGATGATGACTAAAACGATAGTTACTATGGAACAATAAAATAAGGGGAGATATGTCCGGTCAAGATATAGCATTATTAATGCATTTATTACTTTTTGCCTATTGGTTAGGAGGCGACATTGGAGTTTTTTATTCCAGTGGTTTTGCTGTTAACAGAAATCTGTCCAGAGGGGCAAGGCAAGCAGCTGGAACGATCATGATGAACTTAGACTTAATACCAAGGCTTTGTTTAAGTCTAATGTTAACTGTGGGAGGAATCTTAACCCACTATTATGGAATTGATCATCCTCTATGGCAGATGGTAGGGATTATTTTATTAGGGCCTATTTGGACTTGTTCCCTAATCTATATCCATTTCAATGAAGGAACTGATCTAGTTAAAACGATGACTAAAATTGACTATTACTTTAGATGGATAATGGTTTTCACACTAATTGCTTCGGTGTCTTATGCTTTTTATTTCACTGATAGACTCAATGCCAATCCATGGATAGGAGCTAAACTAATAGTTTTTGCGGCCTTAATATTCTGTGGAATTATGATAAGAAAATACATTGGTGGCTTTATTAAAGGCATCCACAACATCGCCACAGATAATATTAATGAAGCAGATGATATAGCTATGGCTGAAAGCTTGTCGAAAGCTAGAGTATTTGTGTTAACAATTTGGGTGCTTCTTTTAGTGGAAGTATGGATAGGAGTTGCAAAACCAGGAAGTAAACCTGTTGATCAGGTTCAATTGGAAACTCATCAAACTATTGAATACAGAATGGGTTAAAGGCTATTGGCCTTAATGGATTCACCAGAAGCAATCAACCGGTAACTTAAGTAACAAGCAATCGTAGAAACACTTACTATTGTGGCTATTGGAAGAAACTCTCCTGTGTAAATTGCTCCCGATAAAATACTAAATAATCCACCAATCATTAACCCCATTGAGCTTGATAACCCAGAACTAGATCCAGCTATCTCTGGTCGATCACTGACTGCTTTAGTTAAGGACGTTGATACGAGAAACCCATGAGCCAAAAACATAAAGGTTAATGGGATTAAAATACTTAAAAGATTAGTGCCTAGGAATTTCACCAAACTATAAATCAGAAACCCTGCAATTAGGTTTAATATTATCCCTCGTTTCATTACATTCATTAATCCAATACGAGTCGATAAGTTACCACCGTAAAATGAACTGATGGCATAGAGAATGCTCATACCACTCCATATCAAACCAAAACCTTTTACATCAATGCCCAGATCTTTAGAAAAAACAGTTGATGCTATTGCTAAGAAAGCAAAAAAACTCCCGGTAGTAAATCCATAAACAAAGGTTGAGCCAATAAAAATTCTCGAGCTTAAAAGTAATTGATATTTTTTATACCAGGGCAATTCTAAACCTGTTCTAGCTAACTTCAGATCAAGTGTTTCAGGTAAAAAAAATAAAACTGGTAAAAGTATAACGACCCCAATAATCAAAGTGACGATAAAAACATCATTGGGATTACCAAAAAACTCTAATGCAAAAGCGCCCACAACAGGGGCAATCATTGGTGCTATACCCATAATAGCGATGACTCTTGAAAGAGGTTTGGCAGAATCAGTGTTTGTGGTATCTCTTATTATGGCTCTTGACATAATAGTTCCTACACTCCCGCCTATGCCTTGGATGAATCTAGCAATTATTAATGTTGAAAGATCTTGAGCATATAAACAAACAAACGATGCCGCTATAAATAAAATTATTCCAGAGATCATAATAGGTCGTCTTCCAATTTTATCCGATAAAAAACCAACTATGGGTTGAGCAGTTGCTAAACCAAATAAGTAAGCCGAGAGAATAAATTGTATGGAAGAGTAGGGTGCATTAAATTTTTGTGAAAATAATTCCAGTGTTGGAACGACCAATACCATTCCAAATGGTGACATGCCGCTCGCAAGACCTAACAATAGGGTTGACGGTCTTTTTGTTTGCATCAAAAACTAATCTAGCTGTGACAGCAGATCAGGTATGAATTCAAATAAGTCAGCCACTATGCCTATATCAGCCACTTCAAAAATAGGCGCGTCTGGATCTTTATTGACAGCAACAATCGTACCAGCATCTTTGATGCCAGCGATATGCTGAATGGCGCCAGAAATACCAAAGGCCATGTATAAATCTGGGGCGATTATTTTACCGGTTTGTCCAACCTGCATATCATTAGGAACATAACCTGCATCTACAGCTGCTCTAGATGCTCCAACTGATGCTCCTAATTTATCAGCAAGTTGATAAAGAATATCAAAGTTCTCTGAACTACCAACACCTCGACCTCCAGAAATAACGATAGATGCTACTTGCAAGTCTGGACGTTCCTGTATTCCAGATTCTAGTCCTTTGTAACGCGTGTGAGATGGAATCTCAACGTTGGGTAGATCAATCAAGCTTAGAGCTGCATCATTTGAATTACCAACATCTTTGAAAGATGCGGGTCGAACTGTGGCAATAATTTTTTGTCCCTCATTAACTTCCAATGTCTCTATTGCGTTACCTGCATAAATTGGTCGTTTGAATTTCCGAGGGCTTAATACCTCCATAATATCGGTTAACTGACTCACATCAAGAAGAGCTGAAATTCTAGGTGTCAGATCCTTACCAAAAGTGGTTGAGGGAACCAACACACAATCATAATCCTTAGCAATGGCTGCAATAACTGGCGCCATAACAGAAGCCAGTGGATTTTCAAATATAGCATCCTGAATAGTCAGTACTTTTGAAATACCATCAAATAGTCTTGATTGGTTAGCAATCTCAGGATCATTTGCAAGTATTAATAAATCGACGTCTGAAGAAATTTGTGATGCACAATTAACGGTTTTACTAGTGGCAGAAATAACCTGACCACGAAAGTACTCTCCCACTACTAAGACTTTTGAGTTATCAGTCATTTAATAACTCCTTTTCTTTGAGGGCAGCAAGTAGTTCTGATGCATCATTTAACATGACCCCTGATTGTCTTGGGGGAGGTGCGGAAACCTTTAGCACTGATATTGACGGTTCGAGATCAACATCTAAAGTGCTGGGATCGATAATTTCCATTGGCTTCTTTTTGGCCTTCATAATGTCTGGCAATTTTACATATCGAGGTTCGTTTAATCGAAGATCAGTTGTGATAATTGCTGGTAAATCTACTTCGAGAGTCTCCAGGCCCTGATCAACTTCTCTAACAACTTCTAAAGAATTTCCATTAACTGTAATTTTTGAAACAAATGTTCCTTGGGCATATGAACACATTTGAGCAAGCATTTGCCCAGTTTGACTAGCATCATCATCTATTGCCTGTTTGCCCATTAGAATCAAATCAGGCTTCTCTTGATCAACTATTTTATGAAGGAGTTTTGCTACTTGAATTGGCTCAAGTATCGTATTGTGCTCAATGAGAATGGCTCGATCAGCTCCCATAGCTAATCCAGTTCTTAGTTGTTGTTGAACACCATCAGACCCGACGGATACTATGATAACCTCGCTGGCATTACCGTTTTCCTTTAGTCTTAAAGCTTCTTCTAGAGCAATTTCATCAAATGGGTTAATACTCATTTTAACACCATCAGTAACCACTCCAGATTCATCAGATTTAATTCTGATCTTGACGTTATAGTCAATGACTCTTTTTATGCATACAAGGATTTTTTTCATTGCTAATTATTGTTAGTTCAGTGTTTTAAAAAGTAAGAAGAGAGATATATAATTTTTAGAGTGGTATTCTGACTCAAAAATAAAAAAATTACAGTAAATTTATAAGAAATGTTTAAGAAAAATTACAAAAAATCCTATGGGCTAATCGTTATTTTATTATTGTTCATAAATGGATGTGCAAGCCAATCTGATAATAATGAGTTGGAAGATGATATTAAGTTGTCAAATCGATCCAGCTGTTTTAACACGATGGATATTAGAGATTATAGAGTCCTTGATCGAAGCAATCTAATAGTTTATGGTCGCCCAAAATCTCGATCTTATCTTCTAAAAATAAGCCCTCCAAATTTGCATGTAAATAGTCTCGATATGATTAGCTTCAAGTCATGGAGCGGAAGAGTGTGTGGCTTTGCTGGTGATGAGTTAATCATTCCAGATAACCTCTTTGAACAAAGGTATTCAATAATGTCAGTAACGCAACTTGATGAAGCAGGACATTACAATTTAATGGTTCAATATGGTAAAGCTGAACCTTTGCAAGAAATTGAACCAGAGACTTCTTCATCACCAGAAATCACTAGAGAACTCACTCAGGGAAATAACGAGAATAACAATGAGCAATGAAGAGATACTTCAAAGAGATCATGAAACCGTTATTGGAAAAATAATCTACCTCAGTCAAAAAGAAGATCGTCAAGGTGAAGAGAGGGGTAGGGAATATTTCATCATTAATAAACATACCAACGGGCATAGAAAAATTGTAGCTCATTGTGAAATTGATGACCGACCTGCAGTGATGAGAGATATTACCTACTCATTGGATGACAACTGGCTACCAATGGACTGTTTTGTAAGAATTTCAGTTGGCGACAAGTTTATGGGTTCGGGTTGGTTTAATTTTGGTGATGACTTTGCTGAATGTGAAACTAGCACATTATTGGAAGGTAGGGTGAGCCAAAAAATGCAAACCCAAGGACGACTCAAAACTTTTCAAAATCATGCTATCGCTTGCGATGCTTGGCATCTCAGGCTGTTTGACCAATCAAAAAATGAGAACCCCCAAAACATAGGTGAAATGTTATTGTCATCTCCTGATCACAGAGGTGCAACTGGTCCCATGCTTTTTTCTATCACATCAACCATAGAATTTGTTGGTCAAGAATCGATTACAGTTAAAGCAGGAACTTTTGATGCTCTTCATTACAGATTTGTCGGGACCCCTGGTTTACCTCAAGAACACCCCCCTTATGATGTCTGGTGTACCAGTGATGGGGATTTCTTATTTCTCAAAGGTACTGTGGGCGGCTACATGCAAACCTATTACGAGTTAGTTGAACTAAAAAAAAGCTAAACGTTGTAAATAAAATATGCTTAAAAAACTAAAAACCTGGTGGACTTTAGATCAAGAAGCAGAAAAAAATAGTGCTGATAATCCATTGACAGCATTAACAGACGATCAAAGAAGAAATTCTGGTCCCTTATTAGCTCTTGCATTTGGTTGGGGTTTCTTGGTAACAGGTCTTTTTACAGGCAGCCAGTTAGGAAATGGAATTCCTTTTTGGCCAGATATTATAATTACGACTTTTTTAGGTAATCTAGCGAATTTCATAGTCGGAGCAATTGTCGGTTATATTGGCTATAAAACAGCTTGCAATAGTGGGTTACTCTACAGATATGTTTACGGGAATATTGGTGCCTATATTCCAGTTCTTTTTATCTCTATTCTAACTATTGGTTGGCAGGGAATTGTCGTTGGAGCTTTTGGGATAACCTGGACGTTAGCTCTTCATCCTAATATTGAAGCAGCTGAAATTTTCTCATCTTCAACATTCCTTATAACCGCAGTTCTAGCTGGCATTCTTTATACAGCGACAACTTATTTTGGTGTTAAAGGTCTTGAAAGAATAAGCATCCCGTCTGTTGTTGTTCTTGTGTTTGTTGGATTATATGCCATCTATTTAAATGTGGTTCAAGCAGGGGGTTTTTCAGGACTTCAGTCACTCTCCACAGCTTTAACTGCCAAAAGCCAAATGACAACAATCGAAGCGATCAATATTGTGATTGGTTCTTGGATTGTTGGTGCAGTGGTGATGCCTGAATACACAAGATTTGCTAAAAAGGGATGGGTAGCGATAGCTATCCCATTTATTGTTTTAATTATTGCTCAATGGTTTCTGCAGATCCTAGGTGCTTTAGGTGGAGTTGTTTCAAACGATTCTTTGTTCTCTGCTTTTCTAGGTGTTGATTTAAATATCCTTATGCAACAAGGAATAATTATTGGCTGGATAGGCATCATTGGAATGAGTCTAGCACTGTGGACAACGGGTGATGCTAACTTATATCTTCCAGTAATCCAAACCTCCAGTATCCTAAAAAGACCTAAACATGTAATGACGGTTATATGCGGCATACTGGGGACTATTCTTGGGTTGGGCTTATATCAATATTTCTTTGCTTTCCTGACATTACTAGCCAGCATTGTTCCACCATTGATTGGTCCAGTTATTGTTGAATACTATCTTATTGACAAGGATAAATTTCATCAAGGGAACTTTCATGGAGTAACAAGTTGGAACCCTTCAGCTTTTTTAGCCTATATAATCGGTGCAATTAGTACCTATTATTCTCCGATATTTATCATGCCTGCCATCACAGGGCTTATTTCATCCATGGTGGTTTATTGGATGGCTCGTCAACTTACAAAGTAATCATTATGGACTACAGCTGTTTTAACTATGAATTGAAAGGACATGTTGCACATGTCATTCTCTCTAGAGGAAAAGAACTAAACACAATGACTAAAGCTTTTTGGTCAGAACTGCCTCATTTAATAGATGATATTGCAAACAATGGCGATGCTAGAGTAATTCTATTATCCGCTAAGGGAAAACACTTTTGTGCCGGTATGGACCTTGCTAATTTCAGTGAAGGTGAGATTCAAAAGGATAGAATCGATGCAAATTTAGGCAGAAAAAATGAAGCCACTTACAGGATTACTAAAGATCTTCAATACACCATCAGCTGTCTTGAAAAAGCTAGAATGCCTGTGATAGCTGCAATTCATGGAGCTTGTATTGGTGGTGGCGTTGATATGATTAGTGCCTGTGACCTAAGATATGCCTCGAAAGATGCGTTCTTTTGTGTACAAGAGATTAATATAGGTCTTGCCGCTGATGTCGGAACACTCCAAAGACTACCCCATATAATACCGGAAGGTATTGTAAGAGAGTTAGCTTTTACCGGAAGAAGATTTTCTGCGAAAGAAGCTTTTGAATATGGTTTGATTAACTCAATATTTGATACCCAGGATCAAATGATTGATCATGCAGAATCAGTAGCTAAAGAAATTTCTAGCAAATCACCATTAGCTATATCAGGAATTAAAGAAGTGATGAATTATAATCGAGATCACTCAATCGAAGAATCCTTAAACTATGTGGCCTTATGGAATTCTGCTATGAACTATGCTGATGACATGAAAGAAGCCTTTAAATCTCAGTTAGAAAAAAGAGATCCAGAATTCGAGAAATTAATTAAAAAGAAAAAATATCTTGAAGATTAATTATTTCTCCACTAATTCAATCCATTCTCCTGCAACACCAACAGTGACACCAACTTTTCTCCCGTTGTAGGGAAATGCTTCTATAGTAGTTGGTTTCTCTCTCCAAGTAACATCTATTGCATCTAATGAATCGACAAAAAATGAAACGACAGAAGTTGATGGAGGCAGATGGCCATCAGCTATCTCTCTTGGAACAATTGCTTCAGGATACTCATCTAATTCAATAAGAAAATCTTTCTCAAACTCAGCAATAGCAAGAGGATAAAGAGTATCTTCTGGTAAATCATTTAATCTAGAAATAACTCCTATGGTCCAATCTGAGGCTTCAGTTACTGGCATATCAAAGGTTTCACGGTAGTATTCCTGCAAATCTTCCATGGAAGGTCCACCGACAACCATAATAAAAACTCGATCAACATAAGATTTTGCAGATCCAAGATTGTATCCAGATCCATCAGGTATGATTCTTGTAAGATAGATCATTTCATCAGATGGTCCAAGAACTTGCATTGCTCTTGGAGCATTTGGAGTAGGGTATAAATCATAGGGCATACCTATGATTCTGAAAGGGGAATTATCTAATTCTTCTGCTAGCTTGTCCGGATCTTCAACCAAAATTTCTGTAGAATTCCAGCCATGGGTCCCCACAGGCTTATAATTTGTTTTCTCCTTATCCTCTATGAATCTTAAGTAAACGTCTTCTCCACTTTCTGGTTGCATAATTATATAGGGATGATTAATCATATCCTCAGCATCCCAGGCAGAGGCTAGATTTTCATTGACGTTTCCTTCAACCACTGTGTCATAAGCAAGGTAGTCATCATAAGCTTGTTCTGTAACACTCAAATTGGTGACTAACATCGTTACCATTAAAATAGATTCCAACATAAACAATCTCCTGTAGTCTCGATTAATTAATAAATATCACTTCCGATTAATTATAGAATACTGTATGTTTCGATGAAGTAAAAAAAACATTAATTGATGCTTACTACTATTTCCCAAAATCCAAAATATTACAGATGGGTAATCCTATTTGTTTGTTTTCTTATTATTACCCTTACCAATGGCCTAACCTTAGGTGGACTGTATGTTTTTGAAGAAGAGATAATGAAGTCACTCTCTGAAATCACAGGAGAGAATATTCTTCGTGCTGACTTAAAACTGAGAGATGCTCTAACTTTATGGTCAACAGCCGCAATTGGCTTTTTCTCAGGAATGTTGGCTGACAGAATTGGTGTAAAAAAATTAATGGTTACAGGTATGGTTATTCTTTCTGCCTGTTTTTATTTCTATGGACAAGCTCAATCTCTAGCTGATATGTATATCTTGCATATCTTTATGGGACTGGTTCTTTGTATATCCGGAATGATTGTTAACGTTATTCTTATTACTAAGTGGTTTAACAACAGCAGAGGATTAGCTATAGGAATTCTTTTAGCAGGAACAAGTGTGGGCAATGGTCTTTTTCCACAAATCAATGCTTATCTTTTAAGTATTGGTGATTGGAGGGAGGTCATGTTATGGCTTAGTCTAATACCTTTATGCTACATCCCGTTTCTATTATTATTGGTCAAGGAAAGTCCAGAGGCACTAAACCAAGAAAATCAAGAGATAGATCAAGATTTCAGTCAAACCAATCATAGTGGAGGCTTGACTCTAAAAGAAGCTCTAAGCACTAAGAACTTCTGGTTACTGTCCTTAATGGCATTTTGTACTTTCTATTCAATCTTAGCGATGACAGGGCATGTTTTCTTATTAATGATTGAAGAAAATTCACGACAAGTCGCAGCTACTGGAATATCAATCATTTTCATTGGTGGATTTATCGGAAAAGTACTCAGTGGAAAAATGGCTGAAGTTGTTGGGAGAAAAAAGGTTCTTCTCACCGGTGTAGGGGTAATGTTTATTGGTTCCATTTTCATCGTACTCGCACTATTTTTCAAAGACCCTATCTATATCTGGGTAGGTCTAGCCTTATACGGGACAGGATGGGGAGGTTTATACACAATGATTCAGTTACTTACAGCAGATTTATTTGGCTTAATTGCACTCGGAAAAATTATGGGTGTCATCAATATTCTGGATACTATTGGTGGCGGTTTAGGGCCATACATGACGGGGATCCTATACGATATAACCCAAAGCTATTTACTGCCTTTTTCTTTAATTAGTTGTTTATTGTTAATTGCCTTTATCTCTTCATCTTTGCTTAAAATTGATGATCAAGCCATAGAGATTAACCGCTAAAAACTTCTTAATGATTCAGATCTATTATTCATAAGTTTCTTATGATTGATGATAAGGAAATAGAAGATCCAAAACGTAACTAATCAACTTTTAACTAGGTATAATCTAGATTATGAACGGAATCAAAAATTACTCTCTTGATGGAAATATTACCCTCGTAACTGGGGCATCCAGAGGTATAGGTGCAGGTATTTCTGATTTATTTGGTCAAGCTGGATCAACTGTAATAGGTACTGCCACTAGCCCTGAAGGTGCTCAATCTATCTCTGAGAGATTCTCTAAATTAAACATAAAGGGAAGAGGCGTGGTTCTCGATGTTTCTCAATCCTCTCAGGTCAATGAATTAATAAAAGAACTCAAAGCAAACGATGAAAACCCAACAATTCTTATTAATAACGCAGGCATTAGTATGGAAAGTCTAATGATGAGAATTAAAGAGGATGATTGGGATAAAGTGATCAAAACTAATCTATCTTCGGTTTTCTTTCTTTCCAAAGCTGTGATTAGAGGAATGATAAAAAAAAGGCAGGGCAGGATCATTAATATTGGCTCAGTGGTTGGCTCAATAGGAGCTATTGGGAATGCTCATTACAGTGCAACAAAATCTGGCTTAATGGGTTTAACTAAATCCATTGCTTTGGAAGTTGGCTCTAGAAACATAACTGTAAACACGATTGCACCAGGTTATATCAAGACAGACATGACTAAAGATATGAATCAAGAATTAAGTGATACATTAATGAAGAAAATACCTTTGAATCGTTATGGCCAGCCTATAGATATAGCAACCACTGCTCTTTTTCTTGCCTGTAGCTCTGGAGCCTATATTACAGGCCAAACAATTCATGTGAACGGTGGTATGTACATGGATTAGATATTTATTTAAAATTGCTTGAGAAAAGAGTGATTTTCCATACAATACAATAATTCAATATAGGGGAGTGGTAATGAGCGTTAACGAAAGAGTTAAAGGCATTGTAGCTGAGCAACTTGGTATTGGCATTGATGAAATAAACAACGAATCTAGCTTTATAGATGATTTAGGTGCCGATTCACTAGATACTGTTGAACTTGTTATGGCTCTTGAAGAAGAGTTTGATGTAGAAATCTCTGATGAACAAGCAGAAAATATTTCTACCGTTCAATCCGCAATAGACTATATCAATAATAACGCTGACTAATACTCAGTCTCCATTTTTAAATCATAAAACCACTGGGTAAATGCCCTCTGTTGGTTCTTTGAATTGTGAAAAAATATTGCAATTTCGTGCATAATAACAACTGCTTAGATTCTATTTAACAGAATCCATCAGTGGAAACAAAAATGTCAGGATTATTTATAACAATTGAAGGGATTGAGTGCGTAGGAAAATCTACCAATGCTAAATTTATTTCAGCTCTACTGAATAAAAAAAATATTAAAACACATGTAACTAGAGAACCAGGCGGAACCGCTCTAGGTGAAAAGATCAGAAAAATACTCCTTTTTGAACAAAATGATTCAATTTCTCCTCTCGGAGAATTACTCCTCCTTTTTGCTGCTAGGGAAAAACACATCAATGAGGTGATAAAACCTAATTTAGAACAAGGCAAATGGGTCATCAGTGATCGATTCACTGATGCTAGTTTTGCTTATCAAGGTTTTGGCAGAGGATTGGGTTTTGATCAAGTTAATCAATTAAAACAAATCGTTCAAAATGAGTTTGAACCGGATCTAACTTTTCTCTTAGACGCCCCAATTGATGTTATAAAAAGTAGAAGAAAGCTTAATCCGAATGATCGTTTTGAATCTGAAGATAGACAATTTTTTGAGAGGGTAAGACAAGGCTATTTGCAACTGGCATCTGTCTTTGGCGATAGAGTAAAAATTATTGATGCCACCCAGTCAATAGAACAAGTTCAAGCTGAGATTCAGAGTTATTTATTAGACTTTATCGAAACAACCTCATGAAGACCCAAATGGCATGGTTAGAGCCTATTTACAAACAATTTGAAACCTCAATACAAGAACATCAAACAGCCCATGCCTTTTTAATAAAAGGGCAAGTAGGAGTGGGTAAAAATAATCTTGCTGTGCATCTCACTAGTGGTTTTCTTGGAGATGAGACTAAACTAATCAACAATGAAGGTGATGAGGGGATAGTCCCAGATTGTAGATTAATTTCTCCTGTGGAAGGTAAAGAAACTATCTCAATAGATCAAATTAGATCTTTAAAATCGTTTCTCTTACTAACCAGTTTAAAAGGCCATGGTAAAGTAGGTATTATTAATCCAGCTGACTCCATGACATACCCAGCAGTCAACAGTCTTCTTAAAATTCTTGAAGAACCTCCAGAAGACACATTACTGATTCTATTAACTGATTCTATCAATAAACTACCCAGTACAATTGTCAGTAGAGTACAAATTATCACTGTTGAAAATCCAAATAAACAACAAACTTTAGAATGGCTTAACAATTCCAATGAAACAAGCAACTGGGATGAAATCATTAATATTTTTGGATGCAGACCTGTTCTTTTAGACAAACTTGGTCACACTTATCTTAGCGAACGCATAGCAACTGTTTCAAATGAATTTCACGGACTCTTAACAAAAAAAATCAAACCTTCTCAATTAGCCAACTCTTGGAAATCTGAAGAATTAGAGATCAATTTAAGACTCGTTTATTACTGGTTTTCAAGATTTTTGTATCACTATCTTCTAGAAACAGATAATCATGATTTAATGCCAGAATCTCTTCAAGAATTACTAGGGATGGATATTAATCTTGAGGAAAGTTTTAATCTACTGAATGAAATTGCTAACATAAGGCAACTTAAGATTAATGGAAAAAGCTTGAATTGGAGCTTGCAAATCACTAATTTACTAAGTCCAATGTATTCAAACATGAAAGGATTACAAAGTTTTGAGTCAAGAACCTAAAAACATAGATGCTCTCATTATAGGGGCTGGACCTTGTGGTTTATTCCAAGTATTTGAATTGGGCTTACTAGGAATCAATTCAATCATTATAGATAGCATGGATAAAATTGGAGGGCAATGCTCTGAACTCTATCCGGATAAACCAATTTATGATATTCCTGGCATACCTGTATGTTCGGCAGAGGAATTGGTTGATAACCTTTTGAAACAAATAGAGCCCTTTAACCCGCAGATTCAACTAAGTGAAGAAGTGGTGGGTGTAGAAAAAATGAATAAGGGTTATTTAGTTACTACAAGCAAAGAAAATCAATTCATTACTAAAACAATTTTTATTGCTGGAGGAGTAGGCTCGTTTCAAGCTAAAAAACTAAGATTAAAAAATATCAGTGACTATGAAGACCAATGGTTATATTACAAAATCCAAGACAAAAACAAATTAATTGGCAAAAATATTGTCATATTCGGAGGCGGGGACTCAGCATTAGACTGGGCTATTGAATTTGCAACTGATAAGAACTTCTTAGATTCTGGGGGCCAAGTAACTCTCGTTCATCGAAGGGATGAGTACAGGGGTGCTACAGCCTCTGTTAATACAATGAAGGATCTAGCTGAACAAGAACTTATTAAGCTTTACGAAACATCCACTTTAAGATCATTTAAAACTGATAATAATGACTTAAAATCCCTCACTCTTTGCAGGGATGGAAAAGAATTAGAAGTAGAAGCTGAAGTGGCGCTAGTTTTTTTTGGACTATCACCAAAACTTGGACCTATAGGTGATTGGGGCCTAGAGATAAACAAAAAATCGATAGAGGTGAACACTGAGTCATTCGAAACAAATCATCCCAGTATTTTTGCCATTGGAGATATAGCAAACTACCCAGGAAAGAAAAAATTGATTCTTAGTGGCTTTCATGAAGCAGCGCTTGCTTCATTTGCTGCAAAAGCCATTATTGAACCAGGAAAGAAAGTTCATCTGCAATACACCACCACCAGCCCAAAACTTCAAGAACGACTAGGGGTATCTAAAAAATAAAGGTAGACTAAAGGTTCTTCAAAAGGGGATGAAGAAGTGGGAATAGAAATTACAGGTTGGGGCATGTGTGCGCCGCCTTCAATATTAACAAACGATGATTTATCGACCATTCTGGATACCAATGATGAATGGATTACCTCTCGAACTGGTGTAAAAGAAAGAAGAATAGCCCACACGTCACTTAGTGATATGGGCACAGTCGCTGCTCAACATGCTCTTGCAAGTGCTAATAAAGACCCTAAAGACATCGATGCAGTGATTATGGCCACTTGCACACCTCAATATATTATTCCAAGCACCGCTTCAATCATTCAGAAAAAAATTGGTAATAAGCATGCTGCTGCATTTGAGCTTAACTCTGCTTGCACTGGCTTTGTGTATGGTTTAACAACTGCCTATTCATTAATTTCTTCTGGGGTGATGAAAAATGTACTGCTTGTGGGGGGAGAAAAAGTTAGTTTCTTTTTAGATTGGACTGAAAGAGATACTGCTGTGTTATTTGGTGATGGTGCTGGAGCCGTAGTGATTGAATCAGTTGATAACGATTCTAAGCTTTATTCATCAAAATTAACCTGCGATCCATCTCATGGAGATGCGCTAGCGCTTAATAACTTTGGATCTAGTATGGAGTTCAAAGACCCAAAAGAGGGTTATTTTTTAGGTATTAGTTTTACAGGACAAGAAATATTTAAAAATGCAGTGAGAACAATGTCGAGACTTGCTGAGGAAGCATTAGCAGAATCAAACCTTACAGTTGATGATATAGACCTGTGTATACCTCATCAGGCTAACCTAAGAATTCTAGAAGCAACAGCTAAAAGATGTAATTTTCCTATGGAAAAAATGATTGTAAATCTTGATAAATACGGCAACACCTCAGCTGGCTCGATACCGATTGCTTTAACAGAAGCTATTGAAGAGGGAAAAGTTAAACCTAATTCAAAAATGCTTTTCTTAGCCTTTGGAGGAGGTCTCACCGGTGCTGCCACAATAATTGACTGGGGCTCAAGAGTAACATCAATTAAAACATCAGATGCAGCCTTACCTGAGAGCGATAAAACAGCGTTAGAATTGGTTAAAGAAATCTCAGGCTAATAATTTTATCTTCTGACACAAATTATTTACAGTTGAGTTGGAGCAGAGATGTCGTTGGTTAAGATTGGCCTCTAATTCATATCTGGGCATACAGCAATGATTTCATTATTGTTAAAATTAAATAGAATCACTTAGAATCTAAATACTTATTGAATAGTTTGACCATCACTTAAAAAACTTAGTTATGACAATTGAAACCGATGTACTAATAATTGGAGGGGGAGTTGCAGGTTCAGCAATGGCGTGTAGTTTAACTGGTAGAGGTTATAGAGTTATTCTGTTAGAAAAATCTGAAAAGCCCCAAGACACTGCAAGAGGAGACCACATTCAACCGTATGTTTGCAATATCCTTAATCAATGGGGAGTACTTGATAGCTTCTTCGAAGCGGGGGCAAAAAGAAGATCGGGCTCACTGTGGTTTGATGAATCAGCTAAATTTCTAATGGATGCCAATGTCTCAAAGCTAGATATTCCTCAACCCTTCTTTATGTTTATTAACCATGAGGATATCAGCGAAGTATTTATAAAGTTTGCTTCTAAAGATGACAACTTCTCCATTTTTAGACCTATTATTAATTGCCAGCATATCTCCACTAATGATGATGAAAGCTTATACAAATTAGTTTTAAAGGATAAAACTGAACATACCATATCGACGAAGTTAGTTGTTGGCGCTGATGGTATTGCCTCAAATATCACTAAAAAATTTGAATTGGAAAGAGAAACATTCCGATACGATCGAGCCTTAGCTGTGCTCTTCTCTAAAGAGTATCAAGCAGATTCTCATAACAACCTTAGAACCTATCTTACTGATAGGGGTATAGTCACGATGATACCTCGTGCAAATGGGGGCTGCAAAATAGGACTTACCATAGATCGAAATGAGGTCAAAGAATGGAAGAAAATGAGTGATGATGATTACACCAAATTTATAGGCTCGTTAGTTCCAGAATATAAATCTCTACCAATGTACTCAGCGGGTATCTATCCGCCATCAATGATCATTGCCAAACGCTGGGTAAAAGATAATCTGGTTCTTATCGGTGATGCTTGCCATGGACTTCACCCTGGCAGAAGTCAAGGAATGAACACCACGATTAAGTGTATAGATCAATTGGTTAAGCTATTACCGAAAGACATTGATTTTAATAAACAACAAGTCACTGAGGCATTAGAGACTTATCAGAACATAATGAAGGGCGAAATAAATCATTTACTGGAATCAAATCATAAAATGGGACTTGCTATGGATAAATTTGATAGGGAGTCAAAAGTTGCAGAAATTAATAAGTATATTGAGCTTGAAAATGATCAAGAAAAAGGTCTCACTTATCGAATGAACTCTGCAGGATATGGAGTTAACTAATGATTGAGATAATGAGCTAATGGAGAGAACCTTACATAAAGACCTATACTTTGAATCTGATTGGTTTAAAAAAGAATGTGAGAATATTTTCCATAAAGAATGGTTCTGTTGTGGTCGAGAGGAAGATATTCCTAATATTGGGGATTACAAAGTCATAGCTTTAGGTGGAGAGAGTATTTTTTTATTAAGATCAGACGATCAAAAGATTCGAGCTTTTTTCAATTTTTGCAAACATAGAGGTTGCCAACTTTTAGAAGCTAGTACATCCGGTCGCTTAAAAAGAAATATTATATGTCCATATCATTCGTGGACATATAATTTTGACGGATCTATTGCTAAAACGCCTCATCTCGATGTCGATTTAAAGGATACAAAATTTCATCTGAACCAAGTCAAGCTAGAGACCTGGGGAGGCTTTATTTTTCTTAATATGAGTGGAGATGGTGGTTTTAAAAATCAATTTGAAGGCATTCAAGAACAATTTAAACGATATCCTTTAGACGAGCTCTTGTCTTCTTCTAAATACAACTATTCAGTTCAATCGAATTGGAAAGTGATAATCGAAAATTACAACGAATGCTATCATTGTGCAGGCGTTCATCCTGAGCTGTGTCGGGTTGTACCAGCGTTCAAAGAAAACGGGGGCTCAAGCCTAAATTGGGAGGAAGGCATTCCTCAAAGAGAAGGCACCAACACATTCACTTTTACAGGGACTACTAATAGGCCACCATTCCCAGGTCTTAATGATAATGAAAAAGAAAAACATTTTGGACAAGCCATTTATCCTAACTTGCTGATCAGTTTATCTATGGATCATGTGGCAGCATTTATAGTTTCTCCTGAAGGCCCAGGTAGAACCTCAATTGACTGTAGAATTCTCTTCCATCCTGAATCAATCGGCATGAAAGATTTTGATCCATCTGATGCAGCAGACTTTTGGCATATGGTCAACAAACAAGACTGGAGCATATGTGAAAAAGTACAAAAAGGGATGAGTTCATCTGCCTTTGAGTACGGTTTTTATGGGAAAATGGAAGATGAAAATTTAGACATAAGAAAATATATATCTGAAAAATTGGACATCAATTTTGATTAATACATCTAAACCCACAAATATTCGATGGCGAGTCCTATTCATCACACTTGTGCTTGGCTATATTGCTTATGTATTTAGGGGCAATCTTTCGATCATCGGTAAATTTTTAATGGATGACACGGGCATCTCGCAGATAGAATTAGGCTGGCTTCTCTCCTCATTTTTATGGGGTTACACACTCTTTCAGTTTCCAGGAGGTCTACTCTCAGAGAAAATAGGGCCTAAAACAACACTTGTTCTGTGTACACTGGGTTGCACTTTAATCACAATAATTTCTGGTTTAATTGTAATGGGTGGATTCTCAATAGCTTTAATGATTCCACTGTTATTCATCTGTCGCTTCCTACTAGGTGTATTCCAAGGTCCTCTATTTCCTGCGATGGCAGGAGGTGTTATAGCAAGGTGGTTTCCTTCCGGTTCATGGGCGCTTCCCAATGGAATGACCTCCACAGCACTGGCATTAGGATCAGCGTCGACACCTCCACTGATTGTTATTTTGGCTCAGTATTTTGGTTGGCAATCGACATTTTTTCTGATCTCAATATTAGGTCTAATGGGTTCTCTAATGTGGTGGAAATATTCAACAAACTGGCCTAGAGAACATCCCGATATTAATCAAGAAGAATTGGAATTAATAGGTCAGTCTGAGTTCAATAACAATCAGATGTCTTGGTCAATGGTTAAGGAAGTTCTTGCTGATAAAAATGTCTTATACGCTGCACTGGGCTATGGCTCAATGAACTATGTTTTCTTTATATTCTATTCTTGGATTTTTATTTACTTCGTTAATATTAGGGGTTTTAGTGTTTTAGAAGGTAGCTTTCTTGCCAGTTTACCATTTTTAATGGGAGCTATAGGCGCCACTGCAGGTGGCTACCTATGCGATAAACTTCAACAACGCTATGGTGTAAAGTGGGGACATAGAATTCCTGTCATTATTGGTCTGATTCCATCTGCTGGTTTCTTATTCTTTGGCTCGATTACTGAAAATCCCTACCTAGCGGTTCTTTCTTTATCTTTATGTTATGGCTTTATTGAATTAACAGAAGGACCCTTCTGGTCGACTATAGGTTTTGTTTCTAAAAAACCTCAAGCTGCAGGAGGTATTCTCAATACGGGTGGAAATCTAGGTGGAGTATTAGCAACCCCTCTAATCCCGATAATGGTTGCTCAATACGACTGGGTAATCGCTTTGAATAGTGGGGGAGTTTTTGCTCTTTTGGGTGTCTTTTTCTTCATGCAAATTAAATTTGGAGAGTTGGATCATGAACCCAAGATATAAAATCTTATTTGAACCAGTAAAAATAGGCCCTGTCACAGCTAAAAATAGATTTTATCAGGTCCCTCATGCTATGGGTGCAGGCAATGATATGCCTAATACAAGAGCTGCTCAAAGAGGAATAAAAGCGGAGGGCGGCTGGAGTGTCGTCAACACAGGTTATTGTTCCATTCATCCTAGTTCAGATGATAGGCCTCTCCCGTTTGCAAGATTGTGGTCTGATAAAGATATTGATTCTCATGTCCCTATGGTGGATGCAGTGCATGAGCATGATGCACTTGCTGGTATTGAATTCTTTCATGGTGGAGCTTATACAGCTAACAGACATACACGAATGCCTCCAATCTCTCCATCTGGAATACAAGAGAAAGTTAGTGAACTTATGGACATGCATCTTACAGCACCAAAAGTAATGGATAAGAGGGATATTAAAAATCTAATTCAATGGCATTTGGATGCAACCGAGCGAGCCATCCAAGCTGGTTTTGATATCATATATTGTTATGCAGGAATGGGGTTTTTACCCTATCATTTTCTACATCCCACATTTAATACTCGATCGGATGAATACGGAGGAAGTCTAGAAAATCGTTCCAGGTTAATGAGGGAACTGATAACTGAGATGAGAGCAGTTGCTGGTGATAAAGCTGCAATTGCTGTTCGAATCTCAACAGATGAGTTACTAAGTTTTAAAAGTGAATCGAGTGAGAGCGAAGCTCATGAATTCTTTGAGTTAAATGGTGAATTACCCGATCTATGGGATATAAAATTATCAAAATGGTCTAAAGAATGTCCAAGTAGTAGATTTTCGGAACCTGGTCACATGGAGCCTTACAACGGTTTTGTAAAACAACTTACTTCTAAACCTGTTGTAGGAGTGGGATGGTTCACTTCACCAGATAACATGGTTAGCCAGATTAATAGAGGGATTCTTGATTTTGTTGGCTCAGCAAGAGCCTCTATAGCTGACCCATTCCTTCCTAATAAAATATTGGAAGGTAATGAAGACGATATCCGAGAATGCATTGGCTGTAATATCTGTGCCTCATGTTACAACCAAGGTATACCTGTTCGTTGCACACAAAATCCATCGATGGGTGAAGAGTGGAGAAGAGGTTGGCATCCAGAAAGAATGAAATCCAAATCTTCTGATGATTCAGTTCTGGTTATTGGAGGAGGGCCAGCAGGGTTGGAGGCAACTTTATCGCTGGCTAGAAGAGGATATTCAGTTGCTATTGCTGATTCAGAAAAAGAACTGGGAGGACGAATCAATAAAGAGTCAATGCTTCCTGGTATGTCTTCATATAAAAGAGTAACCGATTATCGAGTGAGTCAAATTAATCAATTAGATAATGTTGATATCTACTTAGGAAATACATTGAACCCGGATGATGTGTTGGAATTAGGATTTGATCATGTAGTAACAGCGACAGGTTCATCGTGGCAACCCTCAATCATGGATGAAAAAACAGCCCCTGTAGCCATCACTAAAACGAATAGTATCTTCACTCCTGAGGATATATTAAAAGGCTGTGAGCTAAAATCACCGGTGCTAATATTCGATTTTGATTATTACTATATGGGTGGCCTAATGGCTGAATATATCAAAGATTTAGGTCATGAAGTAACAATTATCACACCCTTTGAAAAAGTTTCACCTTGGAGTTTTAATAGTAATGAAGTCACAGAGATTAAACTCAGATTACTAGAAAAAGATATTAAGGTGATCACTGATCATCGCATTATAGAAATAGAAGAATCATCGGTTACAATCATTCATCAGGTGAGCAATAAGCAGAAAGATATTGCTAGAGGTTCTCTTGTACTCGTGGGCAATAGAAAACAAAACGATTCGCTTTATAATTCACTTAATTCAAACCAAGAAGCTTTGAAAAAATCAGGGATCAAATCGCTTCAAAATATTGGTGACTCTAATGCACCAGGGGCAGTTGTTCATGCTGTCTATGCCGGTCACCTTTATGCCAATACATTTGATCAAGAAGATGATAATTGTAGCGATGAATT